>Ga0318533_10000667_pt1 | contig 15005 bp, 10 predicted proteins | sample GRESIP053b4f27_FD_203675 | JGI IMG/M metagenome (GOLD analysis project Ga0318533, IMG submission 203675) | Tropical soil microbial communities from Luquillo Experimental Forest, Puerto Rico - GRE.SIPMG.053b4f27 | ecosystem: Environmental > Terrestrial > Soil > Tropical forest > Bulk soil...
TCGACTACACCGCAAAATATCTGCTGAAGTCGACACAGGAGATCTGCCCGGGACGCTTTTCGCCCGAGATCAGCGCGGCGATCATGGATCAAGCGTTGAAGGCGCACTGCGCGCTGTCCTGCAGCGGTTATTCGCGCACCGACTTCATCGTCTCGGACAAGGGGCCGATCTATCTCGAGACCAATACGCTGCCGGGCCTGACCAAGGCCTCGCTCTACCCCAAGGCACTGAAGGCACAGGGCATCGACTTTGCCGATTTTCTGCGCGACCAGATCGTGCAGGCGGAACGGCGCGCCCGGAAATAACCCGCTCGGGCCGGGGTCGCCGGTCGCCCGGGAGCGCGGCCCGTGCGAAAGGTAAAATCCTTAATATTTTGACGCAAATACCTCACAGCACGAATCAAAAACCGTCCCACCCGTACCGATTTTACCTTTTGTTTACCAGGAAGCCCGAAGGTTAACGCCGGCGGCGCATGTGGCGCTTGGCTGCCGGGGCGTGAGCTGTTGCGGATGTCCGCTTCGACGAAACGCAGCGCAGAGGAAGGCCCTCTGCTTCAACACCCGACCGGCAGACCCGAGACTTCATCTGCGCCAGGCCCGCAAGGGATTGCGGCCACAACGTTTGACGAGCTCGTGCAATGGATGGTGCAGGACGCCTCGCCCGGTCGGTTAGATCGCTGAGGCCCCAGGCTGACCTGAAGGCGGTTGCCATTGGTGCGGCCGTGCTGATGCGCGGGCTTCTCGGATTTGGCCGCGCACGCCCCACGCCTGTGGTCGACCGCGAGCCGCGGTCGCGCCTTGTGGCGATGATCGAGCGTCACGTGCCGCGTCGTGCCGGCATTGCCGCAACCGTGCTGCTGCTTTTTGCCAGTGCGGGCCTTGGCGTCGTCAGGGGCGGCCATGTCGATGAGGTGAGCGCGGCCATGAGCGACACCCGCAACGCGCTCGCCAACGCTATCGGATTTCGCATCACGGCTGTCGCCATCAACGGCCGCAAGCAGTTGACGCAGGACGAGGTGCTGGCGATCGGCGGCGTCAGCGGGCGTTCCTCGCTGCTGTTTCTCGATGCGACGGCTGTGCGCGAGCGGCTGAAGGCCAACCCCTGGATCGCCGACGCGACCGTGCTGAAACTCTATCCCGGCCATTTGCAGATTGACCTGGTCGAGCGCACCCCCTTTGCACTGTGGCAACGCGACGGCCGCCTCTCGGTGATTGCGGACGACGGCGCGGTGCTCGAGCCGTATGTGTCGCACCGCTTCGTGTCGCTGCCGCTCGTGGTCGGCAGCGGCGCCGAGACTCACGCGCGCGATTTCCTGGCGCTGCTGGCACGCTATCCGCAGGTCAATGCGGTGACCAAGGCCGCGATCTTCGTCGGCGAGCGGCGCTGGAATCTCAGGCTGAAGGACGGTCTCGACATCCGTCTGCCTGAGGCCGATGCCGGCAATGCGCTTGCCGCATTGAGCAAGCTCGACAAGGAAGATCACCTGTTCTCGCGCGACATCGTCGCCGTCGATATGCGCCTGCCCGACCGGCTGACCGTGCAGCTCTCCGACGATGCGGCGAAAGCCCGCGATGAGCAGTTCAGGAAATCCAGGAAGAAGGCCGGTGACGCATGAGCGGCATCGATCGCTTTCATACGCCGAAGACGCGTCCGATGCCCTACAAGCGCACTGCGCTGGTGGCGTGCCTCGATATCGGCACCAGCAAGATCGCCTGCATGATCGCGCGGCTGAAACCCTGTCCGCCGAAAGATGCCTTGCGCGGGCGCAGCCATGCGGTGGAGCTGATCGGCTACAGCCAGATCCAGTCGCGCGGCGTGAAGGCGGGGGCGGTCGTCGATCTCGCCGAATGCGAGCAGACGGTGCGCCAGGCAGTGGCGCTGGCCGAGCGCATGGCGAAGGTTCGTGTCGAATCCGTGCTGCTCTCGGTCGCCGGCGGAAGGCCGCAAGGCCAGTTGATCGAAGCTGCCTCCGACATCAAGGGCGGCGCGGTGACGGCTGCCGATGTCGGCCGCGTCATCTCGACCGGCATGCGTCACGCCACCGGCGAGGGTCGCACCGTGCTGCACACGCTCCCGGTCGGCTATGCCTTGGATGGCGTCAAAGGCATCCGCGACCCGCGCGGCATGGTGGCGCGCCAGTTCGGCGTGGACATGAACGTCGTTACCGTGGATTCCACGGTGGCCAGGAATCTGATGCTGGTGGTCGAGCGCTGCCATCTCAATGTCGAGGCCATGGCGGCGAGTCCTTATGTCGCAGGTCTTGCCGTTTTGACCGACGACGAGGCGGATCTCGGGGCGGCCGTCGTCGAAATGGGAGCGGGGACCACGACGATCGCGACCTATTTGACCGGCCGTTTCGTTCACGCCAGCGGTTTTGCGGTAGGCGGACAACACGTCACCATGGACCTCGCGCGCGGACTCTCCGCATGCATTGCGGATGCCGAGCGAATCAAGACGTTATATGGCACCGTGCTGACCGGCGGGTCCGACGCGCGTGAGTTGATGTCCGTCCCCGCGGCCGGCGACGAGCGGGATGTTCCGCAGATCGTGTCCCGAGCCACGATCGCGAACATCGTCCGTCACCGCGTCGAGGAGATTTTTGAAATGGTCCGGGATCGGCTTGCGGATTCTCCCTTTGCGGCGGAGCCGAGGGCACGCGTGGTTTTGAGCGGCGGCGCCTCGCAGCTCACCGGCGTTCCCGAACTTGCGACCCAGATCCTTGGCCGCCCGGTCCGTGTCGGCCGTCCGCTCGGTTTCGGCCGGCTGCCCCAGGAGGCAAAGACCGCCTCCTTCGCGGTCCCCGCAGGACTTCTGGTCTACCCCCAATACGCTCACCTCGAGCATGTCGAACCGCGGCATACGCGGCACTTCAGAACAGGGACTGACGGCTATTTCGGAAAGGTCGGACGATGGCTTCGCGAGGGCTTCTGATGGCTGTTTTCCGCAGCAAACGATTTTCACCAACTCCCGCGGCCGCCGGCCGGGGCGCAAGAACGCGCCCGTAATCGACGAGAGGCAACCATGGCACTCAATCTCACTCCTCCCGACATCCACGAGCTGAAGCCGCGTATCACCGTCTTCGGCGTCGGCGGCGCGGGCGGCAACGCCGTCAACAACATGATCACTGCCGGCTTGCAGGGGGTCGATTTCGTGGTCGCCAACACCGACGCGCAGGCGCTGACGATGTCGAAGGCCCCGCGCATCATCCAGATGGGCACCCAGGTCACCCAGGGACTCGGCGCAGGCTCGCAGCCGGACGTCGGCGCGGCCGCCGCGCAAGAGGTGATCGACGAGATCCGCGACCATCTCTCCGGCGCCAACATGGTGTTCGTCACCGCCGGCATGGGCGGCGGCACCGGCACCGGCGCGGCTCCCGTGATCGCGAAAACCGCCCGTGAGATGGGCATCCTCACCGTCGGCGTGGTGACCAAGCCTTTTCATTTCGAAGGCCAGCGGCGCATGCGCACCGCGGAGGCCGGCATCGCCGAGCTGCACAAGGTCGTCGACACGCTCCTGATCATCCCGAACCAGAACCTGTTCCGCGTCGCCAACGAAAAGACCACCTTCGCCGATGCCTTCGCGATGGCCGACCAGGTGCTCTATTCGGGCGTCGCCTGCATCACCGACCTGATGGTCAAGGAAGGCCTGATCAATCTCGACTTCGCCGACGTTCGCGCCGTGATGCGCGAGATGGGCAAGGCGATGATGGGTACCGGCGAAGCGTCCGGCGAGAAACGCGCGCTGACCGCAGCCGAGGCCGCAATCGCCAATCCGCTGATCGACGATTCCTCGATGAAGGGCGCACGCGGTCTTCTGATCTCCATCACCGGCGGCAAGGACCTGACACTGTTCGAGGTCGACGAAGCCGCGACCCGCATCCGCGAAGAGGTCGACCAGGACGCCAATATCATCGTCGGCGCGACATTCGATGAGGCGCTCGACGGCTTGATTCGCGTCTCCGTGGTTGCAACCGGCATCGAGCCCGAAAAGTTTACCCGCAGCATCACGCCGCCGACCGTGACCAGCCATAGCAGCCCCGTTGCTTCCTCCGGCGCGCCCGAGAACCGGCTGGCCGATCTGACGGCGCGGTTGCGCGCCGACAATGCACGGCTCGCCGACCGTGCCGCCAGGCAGGACGCGCAGCCAGCGGCGCAGGCCGCGGCGCCGCAGCGCACGACGCATGAGCGCGCGGCGCTCGCCGCTATCGCAGCGGCGGTGGCGCCCGAGATCCCCGCGGCGTCGGCGCCGGTTACGCCGGCCTCCTATGGCGACGTCACGGTACGGCCGATCGCCCAAAAGCCCTCTCTCTTCCCCGATCGCGATACCGCTCGCAGCGAGCCTGAGCAGCCGGCCACGCCGGAGACCTTCATTCCGCCGGCAGCGGAACGCCCGACGGCCCGAGCGCCGCGGATGCCGAAATTCGAGGAGCTGCCGATGCCGGCCCAGGCCGAGATTCGTCAGGCCCGCGGCGAATCAGAGGAGGAGCATCCGCAGAAGTCGCGGCTCTCGCTGCTGCAGCGCTTGGCCAATGTCGGCCTCGGCCGCCGCGATGAGGAGACCGAATCGCCGATTGCGGCCCGTGCCACTGGTCCCGCCATGCCGCCCTTGCCCGATCGCAAGGCCAAGCGCACGGGTTCCGAGCAGCCTGAACCGGTATCGGAGTATGCAAGACGGCCTGCGCCACAAGGTTTGGACAGCCATGGTCGGTCAGCACCTGTTGCGCCGGCGCCACAGGGAGACGACCATCTTGATATCCCCGCCTTCCTGCGCCGGCAGACGCCGTGAAGTTTGTTACAGCCTCGGCAACGAGAAAGGTCCCGGCTCGGGTGAGCCGGGACCGTTATTTTGAGGTCTGCAGGACGCGTCACACGGCGGGCAAGCGACTGATCCCAAATGGTTAATGGCGTAGTTAGAAAGATTACGGCCGCGTTGGAAGCGCTCTGCAGCGCGGCGCAATTTGGTTGAGGACGGGCGCCAATACGGCAGAGATAGGGTAACAATCGGTAAAAAAGCGTGAGTTGGCGCTCTTTGGGGCTGTGATTATGTTTGCGGCGACTTGGGGATACCTAAAAGCACGAATCGGCCGGGGGATTTCGGGGCCGAAGTTGCTTTGGGTAAAGTCGTAGTGGGCGGGTCTATCATGAAGTTCAGCCGGCAAACCACGCTTCGGTCGCAAGCTACTGTGACGGGTATCGGCGTGCATTCCGGGTTACCTGTCAGTTTGACCCTCGGACCTGCATCTGTTGATGCGGGTTTTGTTTTTGTGCGTACGAGCCTTGAGGGTCGCGACCGCGAGGTCCAGGCGACGGCCGAGGCCGTGATTTCCACAGAATTTGCCACCGTCCTGGGCGACCGCGAGGGTCCGCTGGTTGCCACGGCGGAACATGTCCTCGCCGCGCTTCGGGGAATGGGTGTCGACAACGCCACGATCGAGATCGACGGTCCCGAAGTTCCGATCATGGATGGCAGCGCAGCGGCCTTTGTCGCGGCGATCGACCAGGCGGGCGTGGTCAGCCAATCGGTGGCGCGCCGCTTCATCCAGGTCGTGAAGCCCGTCCAGGTCGCGATGGGCGACAGTTATGGCGAACTGCGTCCCCATGCATCGGGTTTCCGCGCCGAGGTCGAAATCGATTTCACCAATCCGGTCATCGGCCGGCAGACCTATTCGCTCGAACTTAGCCCGGAAGGGTTCCGTCGCGAGATTTGCCGCGCTCGCACATTCGGCTGCATGGCCGACGTCGCGCGGCTCTGGAGCGCCGGTTTTGCACTTGGCGCCTCCTTCGAGAACTCGCTGGTGTTCGATGAGAGCCGCCTGCTCAATCCCGAGGGGTTGCGGTTTGCCGATGAATGCGCGCGGCACAAGGTTTTGGACGTGGTGGGCGATCTGGCACTCGCCGGTCTGCCGCTGCTGGGCGCCTATCGCTCGCTGCGTGGCGGTCACAAGCTGAACTGCGCCGTACTCACCGCATTGATGGCCGATCGCAGCGCCTGGCGCGTGGTCGAAGCCGAGACCGTGCGGCGGTCCCGCACCCAGGTGGAGGCTGTGGGCGGTATGGTGGGCGGCCTCGTGGCGCCGGCCTTTGGCCCCGACATGTCCTGAGCGACCAAGGCCTTTTGCAGTAAGCACAATCAGTCGCACTGCCTTTTAGCCGCCTTAATCCGGGCGAAATGCCTGCCTATGCGGTTGGTTACTGCAGGTTTTTCGGCTACACGGGCTTCGGTCGCTTGGCGGCGCTGGGGCCACGGCAGCATCCGTCACCGGCAACGGTGGGTACCGTACGAAACGCACTGAAGACGTCAGGTTCTAGGGCACATGTCGGTACGGCATACAGCGCGCAAACAACGCAGCATATCGGCTGGCAGCCGGGCTGAAGGCCGGCGGCTTTGGCTCGCCGTCGCGCTGGTTGCGCTTGCGGTCCCGTTGGGCGGTTGCGGCACCGGCCCGCTTTGGGACAAGTTTTTGGCCAAGGACGATACGTTCGTCGATGAGCCCGCGGACAAGCTCTACAATGAGGGCTTGTACCTGATGAACGAGCGCAAGGATAACAAGGCAGCCTCGAAGAAATTCGAAGAGGTCGACCGTCAGCATCCTTATTCCGACTGGGCGCGCAAATCGCTGCTGATGTCGGCTTATTCCTATTATCAGTCCGGCGACTACGACAGTTGCATTGGCGCTGCGACCCGCTACGTGACGCTGCATCCCGGAAGTCCGGACGCCGCCTACGCGCAATACCTGATCGCGGCCTCGCATTACGACCAGATTCCCGACGTCTCGCGCGACCAGGGTCGGACCGAGAAGGCGATCGCTGCACTCGAAGAGGTGGTCCGGAAATATCCGACCTCGGAATATGCGGTCAGTGCCAAGGCCAAGATGCAGGCCGCGCGCGACCAAATCGCCGGCAAGGAAATGGATATCGGCCGCTACTACATGGAAAAGCGCGATTTCACCGGTGCCATCAACCGCTTCAAGACCGTGGTCACGCAGTACCAGACCACACGCCATGTCGAGGAAGCGCTGGCGCGTCTCACCGAAGCCTACATGGCAATCGGCGTGGTCGGCGAAGCGCAGACCGCCGCCGCCGTGCTCGGGCACAATTTTCCCGACAGCCGCTGGTACAAGGACGCCTATAATCTTGTAAGATCCGGCGGCGTCGAGCCGAGCGAGAATCAGGGTTCCTGGATCAGCAGGGCCTTCAAGAAAGTCGGCCTCGGCTAGGACTGGCTCAGGAACTTCTCCCGCATGCTGGCGCGTCTGTCGATCCGCGACATCGTCCTGATCGAGCGGCTTGATATCGAATTTGCCAAGGGGCTCGCGGTGCTCACCGGCGAAACCGGCGCCGGCAAATCGATCCTGCTCGATGCCTTTGCGCTGGCGCTCGGCGGCCGCGGCGATGCCGGCCTCGTTCGCCATGGCGCGGAGCAGGGGCAGGTCACCGCCGTGTTCGATGTGCCGCGGGATCATCCGGCCACCGCGATCCTGTCCGCTAACGGCCTGGACGATACCGGCGAGATGATCCTGCGCCGCGTACAGTTTGCCGACGGCCGCACCCGCGCTTTCGTCAACGACCAGACGATCAGCGTGCAGACCCTGAAGGCAGTCGGTTCGGCGCTGGTCGAGATCCACGGCCAGCATGACGAGCGCGCGCTGGTCGATGCGGCGACGCATCGCCGCCTGCTGGATGCTTTTGCCGGCCTGGAGAAGGATGTCGGCGCACTCGAGGCGCTGTGGGATGCGCGCCGCACCGCCAACGCTGCGCTCGAAGAGCACCGCGCGAGCATGGAGCGTGCCGCGCGCGAGGCGGATTATCTGCGCCACGCCTCCGACGAGTTGAAGATGCTCGCGCCGAAGGACGGCGAGGAGACAGCGCTCGCCGAACGGCGTACCGCGATGATGGCCGGCGAGAAGATCGCGGCCGATCTGCGCGAGGCGCAGGACGCAGTCAGCGGCGATCATTCGCCGGTTGCGGCGCTGTCGGCGGCGGTGCGGCGGCTGGAACGTCGCGCGGCGAACTCGCCTGCGCTGGTCGAGCCCGCGGTGAAGGCGATCGATGCGGCGATCAACGCCCTGGAAGAGGCGGACCAGCATCTGACCACAGCGCTCGCCGCGGCCGATTTCGATCCCGCTGAGCTCGAACGCATCGAGGAACGGCTGTTCGCGCTGCGTGCCGCCTCGCGCAAATATTCGACGCCGGTGGACGGGCTCGCGGCGCTCGCCGCAAAATACGCCGCCGATGTCGCGCTGATCGACGCGGGCGCCGAGCAGTTGAAGAGACTGGAGGCGGCGGCCGGGGAGGCTGACCAACGCTACGCGTCTGCCGCCAGGAAACTCTCTGCCGCGCGGGAAAAATCCGCGCAAAAGTTGGACAGGGCGGTCAATGCGGAGCTCCCGCCGCTGAAGCTCGAGCGTGCCACGTTCACGACGCAGATCGAAAGCGATCCCGACTCAGCGGGACCTCAGGGCTTTGACCGCATCGAGTTCTGGGTCCAGACCAATCCCGGCACGAGGCCGGGGCCGCTGATGAAGGTCGCCTCCGGCGGCGAGCTTTCGCGCTTCCTGCTCGCGCTGAAGGTCGTCTTGTCCGATCGGGGCTCGGCACCCACGCTGGTGTTCGACGAGATCGATACCGGCGTCGGTGGAGCGGTGGCGGATGCGATCGGCGCCCGCCTTGCGCGGCTCGCGGGGAAGGTGCAGGTGATGGCGGTGACCCATGCGCCGCAGGTTGCGGTGCGTGCCAACCAGCACCTTCTGATCTCCAAGGATTCGCTCGACAAGGGCAAACGGGTCGCCACGCGCGTCAACGCGCTCGCCGCCGATCACCGCCGCGAGGAGATTGCCCGCATGCTGGCCGGCGCCGAGATCACCGCGGAGGCCCGCGCAGCGGCAGAGCGACTCTTGCGCGCCGCAACGGCTTGATTCTATCGTATTTTGCAATGTCAGTCCGGGGCGATGCGAAGCGTCGAGCCCGTCCTTCGGACTAGCCCGGAATGACGAACACAGCTTTGCATCATGATAACAAAATCAAAGAAAGCAAATCCGCTTCCCGATGTCGCCGACCTGACCAAGGCGCAGGCCAAGGTGGAGCACAAGCGTCTGGCGCTCGAGCTCGAAGGACACGACCGGCGCTATTACCAGGAAGACGCGCCGAGCGTCTCGGACGCCGAATACGACGCGCTGCGCCGGCGCTTCAACGCGATCGAGAAACGCTTTCCGGAGTTTGTCACGTCGGAGTCGCCGTCGCAGAAGATCGGCGCGGCGCCGTCGGGGCGTTTCAGGAAAGTCCGCCACGCCGTGCCGATGCTGTCGCTCGACAACGCCTTTGCGGAAGCGGATGTGCGCGACTTCGTCGGCCGCATCGCGCGTTTCCTCAAGCTTGCCGACGACAGGATCGACTTTTCCGCCGAGCCGAAGATCGATGGGCTCTCGATGTCGCTGCGCTATGAGCATGGCGAGCTCGTCACCGCCGCGACTCGCGGCGACGGTGCGGAGGGTGAGGATGTCACCGCCAATATCCGCACGCTGGAGGACGTGCCGGAGAAGCTGAAAGGCCGCAACGTCCCCGAGATTTGCGAGGTGCGCGGCGAAGTCTACATGACCAAGAAGGCGTTTCTCGCGTTGAACGAGCGGCAGAAAGCGGCCGGCGACACCATCTTCGCCAATCCACGCAATTCGGCTGCCGGCTCGCTCCGCCAGAAGGATCCGTCCATCACTGCCTCGCGCCCGCTCGGCTTTTTCGCCTATGCCTGGGGCGAGATGAGCGACATGCCGGAGGCGACCCAGTCCGGCATGATCAAATGGTTCGAGCGCTGCGGCTTCAAGACCAATCCGCTGACGAAGCTTTGCCATTCGATCGACGAGCTGATCGCCTTTCATCGCAGGATCGAGGAGCAGCGCGCCGAGCTCGACTACGATATCGACGGCGTCGTCTACAAGGTCGATCGCATCGATTGGCAGGAGCGGCTCGGCTTCGTCTCGCGCACGCCGCGCTGGGCGATCGCCCACAAATTCCCGGCCGAGCGCGCGATGACCGTGCTGCGCGACATCGAGATCCAGGTGGGACGCACCGGCTCGTTTACGCCCGTCGGCAAGCTCGAACCGGTCGGGGTCGGCGGCGTCATCGTGCAGAACGTCACGCTGCACAACGAGGATTACATCAAGGGCATCGGCAACAAGGGCGAGGTGCTGCGCGAGGGCCGCGACATCAGGATCGGCGATACCGTGATCGTCCAGCGTGCCGGCGACGTGATCCCGCAGGTGGTCGATGTCGTGATCGACAAGCGGCCGAAGAACGCCAGAGAGTTTCACTTCCCGAAGAAATGTCCGTGCCCGCTGCACACCGACGTCGTGCGCGAGGAAACCGCAACCGGCGAGGAGGGTTCGCGCGCCCGCTGCAGCGGCGAGTTCGCCTGTCCCTATCAGAAGATCGAGCATCTGAAACTGTTTTGCTCGCGTCGCGCTTTCGACATCGACGGTCTCGGCGAAAAGCAGATCGAATATTTCTTCGAGCAGGGTTGGGTGAAGGAGCCCGCGGACATTTTCACGCTCGCCGCGCGCAACAACAGGATCAAGCTCGAGGAGATCGAGGGCTATGGCGAGACCTCGGTGCGCAATCTCTTCAATGCGATCGAGGCGCGGCGGCGGATTTCGCTGGAGCGCTTCATCTACGCGCTCGGCATGCGCCACGTCGGCGAAACCACGGCGCTGGCGCTGGCGCGCGGCTACGGCTCCTGGGATGCATTTCACGAGGCCTGCCTGAAGGTCGCCAAGGGCGACGAGGACGCGATTGCGGAGATGGACGCGCTGGACCAGATCGGCGACACCGTGATCGAGAGCATCGCAGCCTATTTCGGCGAGAACCACAACCGCGGCATCGTCGAGCGGCTCACGGAGGAGGTCACCATCCTCGATGCCGAAAGGCCCAGGAGCAGTTCGGCGATATCGGGCAAGACCGTGGTGTTCACGGGTTCGCTCGAGAAGATGACGCGCGACGAGGCCAAGGCGATGGCCGAACGCCTGGGCGCGAAAGCGGCGGGCTCGGTGTCGAAGAAGACGGATTACCTGGTCGCAGGTCCCGGCGCTGGGTCGAAGCTCGCGGAGGCCAGGAAGCACGGCGTCGCCGTGCTGACCGAAGACGAATGGCTGAAGATGGTCGGGGAGTGACAAGTGAGCTCCCCTTTTCCCGCAAGCGCGGGGAGAGGTGCAGAGCCCTCACAACATCCCCGATTCTTCCTCCTCGGCTTTTTCCATCAGCTCTTCGCTGACGATGACCGCGCGCCGCGGCACCAGGAAGATCATGGTCGAGGCGCAGGCGAGCGACAGCGCGAAGATGAAGGCGGTAAGCGGCAGGGTCGTGGCAAAATGCCCGCCGAGATAGGCCCCGAATTGCGAGACCAGCGAGCCGATACCCATCTGCAAGAAACCCATCGCGCCCGATGCGGTGCCGGCGGCGTCGGGACGGACGCTGATCGCGCCGGCCGCCGAGTTCGACATCACGAAGGCGTTGGCGAACATTACGATCATCTGCGTGCCGAACAGGAATGACGGCGCCTGGTTGATACCAGTGATGCTCCACGCCAGATTGAGCGCGCTGCCGACAAATTGCAGCGCGAGCCCGAACCAGATCAGTCTTTCCAGCGAATGGCGCGGCGCAAAGCGCACGCAGAAGAGATTGCCGATCAGATAGGCAAATCCCGTGGTCGCAAACCAGGCACCGTATTCGGCGCTGGTTCGGCTCATCTGCGTCACCACGATGTAGGGTCCGCCGCCGGCAAAGGCGAAGATGATCTGCGACGCCAGTACCTGGCACAGCATGAATCCGACGAAGGCGCGGCTCTTGAAAAGGCCGCCGAAATCGCCGCGGAAACCGTTGCCGGGCAGGCGGCCGCGCCGCGTCTCCGGCAGCAGCAGCACGATGGCGATGACGGTGACGAGCACTGCGGCGGTGATGAGGTAGAAGATCGCACGCCAGCCGAACGCGGTCTCGACCAGGCCGCCGGTCAGGGGCGAAAGCATCTGCGCGATCATCATGACGGCGATCACCAGGCTGATCTTGGCGCCGATCTGATCGCGCTCATAGAGGTCGCGGATGATGGCGCGGCTGATCACCATGCCGCTTGCGCCGCCGAGCGCCTGCAAAAATCGCGCGATAATCAGTTGCGGCAGGTTTTGCGCGAAGATGCAGGCTGCGCTCGCCACGACCATCAGGGCGAGACCCGAAAGCAGCACCGGGCGTCGCCCGAAGCGGTCCGACAACGGCCCCATGACGAGCTGCGAGCAGGCGATGCCAACCATGTAGAGCGACACCGTCATCTGCGTGAGCGAGATGTCGCGGCCGAAAGCGGTGGCGAGTTTGGGCAGCGCAGGCACCAGCATGTAGAGCGAAATCGGCGCGACGCCGGTCATCGCGACCAGCAGCAACAGCGTGAGCTTGGACGCCGCGACGTTTTTCGTGGCCGTCGGCGGCAGTTTGCCCATCACTCCATGCATGCGTTGCGATGTCCGTTTCGAATTCAGTGGTGCTGAAAACCGACTGTAGCGGGATCGCCCTGCGCGAACAGGGTCGTTTCGGCATGCGGCTATGCCGATTTTGGGACTGTTATGTCGTCAGGGTCGAGCGCTATGTGAGCGGCGCGGTGGCGGCGTCGAGCCAGAGCTTGTCGGTCTCGTCGAGATGCGAGCGAACCTCGATGCGTACCCGTGCGTGGTACGCATCGAGCCAGTCGCGTTCCGCAGGGCTCAGCATGGCAACCTCGATCAGGCGGCGGTCGATCGGCGCAAGCGTCAGCGTCTCGAACGCGTTCATCGGCTTTTCGGCGCCCGCAACGTCCGCCGCGATAACGAGCTCCAGATTCTCGATCCGGATGCCGTAGCCGTCGGTCTTGTAGTAGCCGGGCTCGTTGGACAGAATCATGCCGCGCTTGAGAGGCGTGGTGCCGAGCTTTGAGATTCGCGCCGGCCCTTCATGCACCGAGAGATAGCTGCCGACGCCGTGACCGGTGCCGTGCTCGAAATCGATGCCGGCCTGCCACAAAAACTGGCGCGCCAGCGTGTCGAGCTGCGCGCCCGTGGTGCCATCAGGGAAAACGGCGCTGGCGATCGCAATATGCCCGCGCAGCACGCGGGTGAAGCGGTCGCGCATTTCGCCGGTGGGTTCGCCGACCGCGATGGTGCGGGTGACGTCGGTGGTACCGTCCTCATATTGCGCGCCGGAATCGACCAGCAAGAGGTCGCCCGGCACGATTCGCCGGTTGCTCTTGCGGGTGACGCGGTAGTGTACGATCGCTCCGTTCGGCCCGGTGCCGGCGATGGTCGGAAACGACACGTCCTTGAGCGCGCCGGTGTCCCGGCGGAACGTCTCCAGCGCCTCTACCGCGTCGATTTCGGTCAGCCTGCCCTTCGGCGCCTCGCGGGCGACCCAGGCCAGGAAACGGGCGAGCGCGACCGCGTCGCGCCGGTGCGCCGTTCGCGTGCCTGCGATCTCGGTCGGGTTCTTCATCGCCTTGAGGAGCGCGACTGGGTCGCTGCCGCGCACCGCCTTGCCGCCTGCGGCGCTGATCAGCCGGGTCAGCGCGTCGGCGGCGGTCGCATTGTCGAGCGCGATCGAGCCGCCGGCTTTCGCCAACGCCGCAAGTTCGCCCGCCAGCGCGTCAGGCTCCCTGACCTCGGCGGACTGTTCCAGGTGGTCGCGGGTCGCGTTCGTCAGTTTGCGGTGATCGATGAACACCGTCGGCCGGCCGTCCTTCGGCACCAGCGCATAGGACAGAGGCAGCGGCGTGTGTGCAACGTCGGCGCCGCGGATGTTGAAGGTCCAGGCCACGGCGTGGCTGTCCGAGAACACCAGCGCATCGACGCCGAGCTTGTCGATCTCGCTGCGGATGCGGTTGAGCTTGTCCGCCTCGGTTTCGCCGGAAAATTGCGGGCCGTGGATGGCGACCGGCGCAAGCGGGGGTTGCGGCCGCTCGGTCCAGATCGCATCGACCGGGTTGCTGTCGACCGCGACCAGTTCGGCACCCGTTTTGGTGCAGGCGGCCGCCAGCCGCTCGGCTGCCGAAGATGTGTGCAGCCACGGATCAAATCCGAGGCGGTCGCCGGGCTTGAGGTGCTTTGTGAGCCAGCTTTCCGGCGGCGGCTCGACCAGGGGCTCGACCGCCCAGGCCTTGCGGTCGACCTGCTTGCCCGCCTGCAGCGTATAGCGGCCGTCGACGAAGAGCGCGGCCTCGTTCGGCAGAACGATTGCCAGTCCGGCCGATCCCGTGAAACCGGTCAACCAGGCCAGGCGCTCTTCCGAGGGCGGAACGTATTCGTTCTGCTGCTGATCGGCGCGAGGAACGACGAATCCGGTCAGCTTGCGCCGCGCCAGTTCCTCGCGCAGCGCTTTCAGTCGCGCGCTCAGCGCGACCCCGGTTTCGGGCTCCTCGAATGTCTGGAAACGGGCTTCGAACATCGCGTGACACTTTAGGATTGCGGGGACAACTCCGCAATGTTAGCGGTTTTGGCATAGCTTATGCTTGAAAAATTCTGATAGCGTCAGTTCAGTTGCTAAGGTTTCACATCAACTTCAACTGACGGCATCCGGGAGGAATACCGGGAGTGCTCCAACTCAATGACGAGGGGAGACGGCATGCCTGCCTTTACTTTTGAAAAAATTTCGCCCCCGGTCCGCCGCGGCTCAATTGCGCCGACCGCCAAGAAGCAGCGCGGTGCCATCGTCCAGATCCTGGATCGCTTCGTCGAAGCCCGTGTCAAGCGCACGCTGAGCGAGAAAAAGGTCGTGGTCCGCCGCAAACCAAAAGCGAAATAAAGCTATCCGGCAGACCGCAGCAGCAGGCTGCTCCAGCCTTCGATTTTCAGATGCGCGAGCGGAACCAGCCCGCGCGCACGATAGGCGGCCACCACGCCCGCCGCCTGATGTGTCAGCAGACCCGACAGGATCACGAGCCCCTTTGGGGCCATCTGGCGCGACATCGGCCCGGCCAACTGCCTGAGCGGATTGGCCAGAATATTCGCC
>Ga0318533_10000675_pt1 | contig 14960 bp, 7 predicted proteins | sample GRESIP053b4f27_FD_203675 | JGI IMG/M metagenome (GOLD analysis project Ga0318533, IMG submission 203675) | Tropical soil microbial communities from Luquillo Experimental Forest, Puerto Rico - GRE.SIPMG.053b4f27 | ecosystem: Environmental > Terrestrial > Soil > Tropical forest > Bulk soil...
TGGGCGTAGCCGTTATATGCGACATCCGCGCCCGCGGTGACCGGCTCTTCACGCACCGTGTACGGCACTGTCAAGCCGCCAACCCGGCCGCTTGCCTGACTTCTCGCCGGCTGATCGTAGAAGCGGCCCACCGAGCGCAAGACTTGCAGGAGCAGCTGCTTCTGCTCCTGACTCATTCCGCTGGCTTCGATTTGCGGGATCGCTTTCTCCAGGTATGCGCGCCCCTGTGCGCCGCCGAACATCTCGCGGGTCACCGACTCCATCACGTGCTGGGTGAGAATGCCACGCACCATCGCCAGCTCCATCGCGCGCGATGGGTCGTACAACATCTCCAGCTCTGGCTTCTCGCCGTTGCTGAAGAGCGCTGCGCCGGACGCCTCACCAAACCCTTTCGGAATGATCACCCCAACGCTGGTTTTGCCCCGGCGAACGGAGTCACGTGCCACATCCGCATTCGTCAGCGTGACAGCGAGATTCGTGTCTGCCTGCGCCCCCGAGGCGATCCCTCTCGAGATCGCGCTCTCGTCGCGATCGACGACCATGACCGCGACGCGCGCGCGTTCGCCATTTCGAGAGGCACCTGAGAAGATCGACCCGAAAAACGATGCAATCGCGATCGGCACGACGAAACTGACGATGACCGACCGCCGATCGCTGAAGAACAGCAGCAGATCCTTGCGAACCATGGCTATGACCGGGGTGAGCATCAGTCGCGCAGGCTCCTTCCTGTCAGCGTCAGGAACACGGTCTCGAGATTCACCCGGCCCCCACCTGCCGGGCCAAGCCGCATCTGAAGGCCATCAAGGGTATCATCGGCGACCACGTTTCCGTGGTCGATGACGACGATGCGATCCGCGAGTCGCTCGGCCTCCTCCATGTAGTGCGTTGTATAGAGAAGCGCCTTGCCCCGCTGTTTCAGGAGCTCGAGATTGTCGAAGATGGCGTTGCGGCTTTGAGGATCAACCCCAACGGTCGGCTCGTCGAGCAACAGGACGTCGGGATCGTGGAGGATGCCGGCGGCAAGATTCAGCCGCCTCTTCATGCCGCCGCTGAAGGTCTGGACGGCGTCGCGCGCGCGCTCTGTCAGCCCTACCAGCGCGAGCGCCGCGGCCGTCGCGCTCTCGAGGACGGCGCCCGACAGGTTGTAGAGGGCGCCGAAGAATCGCAGGTTCTCGCGCGCTGTGAGCTCTTCGTACAACGCGACATCCTGAGGCACCAGTCCAATGCGCCGCTTGCCGGGATCGGTGTCGCCCGTCAGCCGCCGGCCGTCCACGAGCACCTCGCCCCGGTCCGGTGTGACAAGCCCGGCGATCATCGACACGGTCGTGGTCTTGCCCGCGCCGTTCGGTCCGAGCAGACCGACGAGCTTTCCCGCGTCGAGGGCCAGCGACACTTCGTTTACCGCCACTAACTGGCCGAAAGACTTGCGAAGCTGTTTCGCCTCGAGAATGGCCATCGCCGGGGATGATACCCGAACGCCAGTCGCCGACAGCGGAGAAGGCTTTTTTACTCTCCCAACGCGACAACCGGATCGATCCGCGTCGCCCGGCGTGCCGGCAGCACACAGGCAAAAATGGCCACCAGCGCGAGCAGCCCGCTGATCGACGCCAGGACGATTGGATCGGTCGCGGCCACACCGAAGAGCTGCCCTTCGAGCGTGCGCCGCAACGCGAACCCTCCTGCGGCGCCAACGGCGAAGCCGGTGCCGATGAGCAGCAGACCTTCGCGCAGAATCAGCTCGAAAATCGCGCGCGCGCTGCTTCCCAGCGCGATGCGGATCCCAATCTCCTTCGTCCGTTGGGTCACCAGATACGCGAGAACGCCGTAAATACCGATCGCCGACAAGAACAGCGCCACGGCGCCGAAAGCGAGCGACAGCAGGACCGGAGATCGCCGGCTCGTCAACGACTTCTCCATCCTCTGGTCCATGGTCTGCACATCGAACATCGGAAGCTCGCGGTCCATTTGCGAGATCACGCCGCGCACCGCATTGGTCAGCGACAGGGGATCCGCTGCTGATTTCAACGCGAACGTCATCCCCGGCGACGTATCCTGATCCATCGGAAAGAAGTAGGCGCCAACCGACTTGTCGCCCTCGGCCAGGTCGCGCATTTTGATTTCGTGGATCACGCCAACGACCGTCACGAAGACCGTCTTGTCGGTGATCCCGATCAGGTTGTTGATATCGGTCGGCTTGTAGAGACGGCGCCCGATGGGATCCTGACTGGGCCAGAAGCGGCTCGCCAGCTTCTCGTCGACGATGGCCACTTTGGGCGCCGTCGGCGAGTCGCGATCCTCGAAGAAGCGGCCGCGCGCGAGCGTGACGCCCATCGCTTCGAAGTACCCGGGGGTCACGTCGGCCGTCGACGGCGAGATGACCGATTCTCCCGGCTTCATCTGATACCCCTCTGCCAAGATGACGCTGTCGCTGCTGTTCCCACTGAGTGGGATCCAATCGGTCGCGCCCACCGTCGTCACACCAGCCAAGCCACGCAGCCTCCGCAACGCCTCGTTCTGAAACCGCACGCGGGACGCGTCGTCGGCGTACCGCGTGCGCGGAAGATTGATCGCCGCCGTCAGGACGGAGTTGGGGTTGAACCCGGGATGGACGGCGAGCACGCGCCTGAAGCTCGCAAACAGCAGCCCCGCTCCCACGAGCAACACGAAGGCAAACCCCACTTGCGCGATGACGAGCACACGTCGCAGCGTTTGGGCGCCGCGCCCGCTCGTCCCACTGCGCCCCTCCTCGCGCAGGACCGCCGCAAGATCACCACCCCAATGCGGCCGCCGGGTCAGGGCTCCCGGGCTTTCTTCTCCGCTTCCACCCCAACGCCGGTGCCGCCTTGGGGACACCGGGGCGGCGGGCAACACGCTGACGACGGGTATCAGACCGAGTGTCAGACCGATCGCGGCCGCCAACCCGATCGCGTAGGCCACGACGACGCCGTCGAGGCGGATCTCGTGTCCGCGCGGCAGGTCCTGAATATTGATTCGGCCCAGCAACTGGAGCGCGCCGTAGCCGACCAGCAGTCCCACGGCGGCAGAAACCATCGCGAGGATCGCGCTCTCGATGATGAGCTGCTGCGCCACGCGCGACCGTCCCGCGCCGAGCGCCAGGCGCGTCGCAAGCTCCCTGCTCCGCGCCCGCGAACGCACGAGCACGAGGTTGGCGACATTCAGAGCCCCGATGAGCAGAACGAACAGCGCGCCCCCCCACATCAAATAGAGGATCGGCTTCACATCGCGCACGAGAAAGTCCTGGAGGCCTACGACAGGGGAGTGAAAGCCGGCATTGATGAGCAGCTCGCTGTATTGCGGGAAGCGCTTCAGGTTTGCGGCATTCAGCGCGTCGACCTGCGCCTGCGCCTGCTGAACCGTCGCGCCGGGCTTCAGACGGCCGATGTTCATCCAGTTGTTGCTGTGGCGCTGATCGTCGCTCTTCTGCTCATTGGTGAACGCTGCCGGCATCCAGAGCAGCGTCTCGGGCTGAAGGAACACGAAGTCGCGCGGCATCACGCCCACAATCGCGTACGGCTGATCGTTGATGCGCAGGTCCCGGCCGACCGCCTGCGCGTCGCCGCCAAACGCGGACTGCCATAATCCGTAGCTCAACACGACCTTCTTTTCGCGACCGACCTCCCCTTCTTCGTCGGAAAACGTCCGGCCGACCAGGGGCGGCACCCTGACAAGGCGGAAAAACGACGGCGTGACCTGCATGGCCCGGGCCCGCGTCGGCGTGCCGTTGGTGTCAATCGTCTGGCTGCGCATTCCGATGAGCGCCTGCTCCCCGAAGGCGGTCACATCACGCAAACGGTCGTAATAATCCGGAACGCCTGAATAGCCCAGTACCGGTGCCCCGGCCTTCGGGTAGGCATTGCTCGTCATCAGAATCCGCTCTGACTCCGGCACCGGAAGCGGCCGGAGGAGGACGTTGTGAACCACGGAGAACAGCGCCGTGTTCGCGCCGATGCAGAGCGCCAGCGTCGACGCGGCGGTCAACGTGAACGTCTTGTCTTTCCACAACAGGCGCAGTCCTACTCTGAAATCTGACATCACACGAACGTAGACGAGCATATCAGCTCGAAGGTTCGCGTTCGCGCCGTCTACTCGGTTCGGAGAGCTTCGGAGGGGGGCACACGCGCGGCGCGCCAGGCGGGAACGAGATTCGCGCACGCCGAAACCGAGAGCAAAATCGCCGCTGCGCCGAGCCACGACACGGGGTCCGAGGCATGAACGCCGTACAACAGACCACTCATGACATCAGGCAGGAGCCGCGACACGACGACCATCGCCATGACCGCAAGAGCAATCCCGCTCGCCAGGCCGAGGGCGGCGATGAGAAACCCCTGACCCATCACCGATCCAATGACCGTCGACGATCGCGCGCCAAGCGCGATGCGAATGCCGATCTCGCGCGTGCGCCTCGCGACCGAATACGCAATCACGCCGTACAGCCCGACTGACGCCAGCAGCATCGCGATGATTCCAATGGCGCCCACCAACCATGCGCTCGCGCGCATCGGAAACAGCGTCATCCCGACTTCATCTTCCATCGTCTGGTTTTCGATGAACGCAAGTGTCGGCTCGATCGCGTTAATCTCGCGCCGCATGTCTCTGAGGAGCGCGGAGGCATCGCCGCGAGTCCGCGCGATCACCGCGCTGTACGGGTTCGGCTGTTGACGCCGGGCGATGTGCAGGAAGGGTGTGGGCGGTTCGCCCACGCCGGTCACCTTGTGGTCGGCGACCACGCCGACGATCTGAAACAGCGGTCCCTCGAAGCTGCGCGAGTGAAACGTCTTGCCGATGGCGTTCTCGTGCGGCCAGAACTTCTGCGCCATCGTCTCGTTGACGATCGCGACGCGGGGCGTGTCGGGCCGATCGTCGTCCGTGAACCCGCGGCCCACGACAATCGGGACGTTCATCGCCTTGAAATAGTCGGGCGACACGTTCGTCACATCAACGACCACACCATGCTGACCAGGCTGGTGCAGGCCGTCAATCCAGATCTCCCACCGGTTGTAGTTGACGGAAAACGGCGGGCGCGTCGTCAAGCCCGCCGCTTCGACTCCAGCGAGGGCACGAATGCGCGCAAGCGCCTGATCATAGAACTGCTCGACTTTTTCCTTCGGGTACCGCAACTGGCTGGCGTCGATCGAAATGAGCGCGAGGCGTTTCACCGGAAAGCCGAGGTTTGCGCGCTCGGCCGCCAACACACTTCTGGTCAAGAGCGCGGCCGTGACGAGCAGGACCGCCGTGATGGACATCTGCAGCGCCACGAGCAGATCGCCCAGCGTCCAGCGATGTTGACCGAGCGAAGCGGTCTTCTGCTCGCCTCGAAGCTCCCCGACGAGATCGGGCTTCGACGCGAGAATCGCCGGCGCAAGGCCGGCAACGAATACGGTCGCGCAGGTCACGACCACCGTAAAGAGGAGCACCCGGCGATCAATTCTGAGGTCGAACGAGAAAGGGATCGGCGACGGGAGGTTGATCGCGCCGACGAGAGACGTCATCCACCACGCCAGCAGAACGGCGGCCCCCGCCCCGAGGAGCGACAGAACAGCTGTGTCCGTGATGAGCTGGCGAACGAGCCGGCCGCGCCCCGCCCCAATCGCGAGGCGCACCCCTATCTCGCGCTGGCGCCCCGACGCTCGGGCCAGCAACATGCTGGCAACGTTGAGGCAGGCGATGAGCAAGACGAGCCCGACGATCACCATGAGCCCGCGCGCGATCGGCAGAATCTGAGGGTCGGCCGCTGGGTGGAAGTGCACCTCGCTCGTGGGCCGGACCGACACCTGACGCTCCCTGTTCGTCGCTGGATACTGGGCGGCAAGCCTCGTCCCCACGAGGGCCAGGTTCGCGCGCGCGTTGTCCGCGGTCCGGCCGTCCTTCAGCCGGCCGCGCATGAAGAGCCAACGGTCACCCCGCCGCTCGAGCCGGTTACTGCCCGTCGGCGACGGGAGCACATCGTGCATCCCGACGGGCTCCACATCGAGCGACGAGGACACCGGGATCCAGATCTCGGGCGAAAGCACGGGCACCATGCCAGTGAACCAGCGCGGCGTGACACCGACGATGGCGAACGGCGTGCCGCGGATCCTGAGCGTCTTGCCCGTCAGATCGGCCGCCGAACCGAGCTCGCGCACCCAGTAGCGATAAGAAACCATCGCCACGCGCGCCGCGCCGGGCGCGTCATCGGCGGGCAGGAGCGTTCGGCCGACGGCCGCAGGCACGCCCAGCACCTGGAAGTAGTTCCCCGTGGTGATCTCGCCCATCGCGAGCCGCGATCCGGAGTCGACGCTCAGCGCGCCGAACATCGGCGTGTAGCCGACAATGTCCTCGAACACATCGTTGGCGGCTCTGAGATCGAGATAGTCGGGGTAAGACGACGTACTGAACAGCCCGCCGCGGGACGCCGAAGCGCTGGTAAAGACATCAACCAGCCGATCCGGCCGCGCCACCGGGAGCGGTTTGAACAGCAAGGCGTCGACAATCGTAAAGAGCGCCGTGTTGAAGCCAATGCCGACCGCCAGCGAAGCGACGGCCACAAGAGTAAATCCCGGGCTCTTGCGCAACCACCGTGCCGCGTAGCGGATGTCGCTCAGGATGGAAGCCAAAACGAAGGCCCAGGCACAGCGAAATCGGGTTGTGGCAAGGAGACGATGACGATTATATCCAGTGGGCACCGCTAAACGCTTCAGCTTTCTTCGAATCGGGCCCTTTGCTAGGGTGCGCCGGGGGAGGAAGGCCGCGCCTTCCTGGAACCGGAAGGCTGCAGCCTTCGCGTGGGTAGGTCGCTTGGCCAAGCCGTCTGTTCAGGTGAAACGTGTGTACGAGCCGCCGTCTCGCGAACACGGCGTGCGGGTGCTCGTCGACAGACTGTGGCCGCGCGGACTGTCGAAGCCGGCCAAACGCGGTCGCATCACACTTCTTTACGGCGCGCGTGACGTCAAGCACAATAACGCCGTCGCCTTATACGCGTATCTCAGCAGCCGGGGCGAGTAGCCATCAGCCATTAGTCATCAGCCATTGATTGCGTCCTCCGCCCGCGGGCGTGTGCTCGCGTTCGCGTTTCTCCTCGCCCTCGTCACATACCTCGATCGCGTCTGTATCTCCGCGGCGGCGCCGGCCATTATGGACGACCTCCATCTCTCCTTTCTGCAGATGAGCGTTGTCTTCAGCGCATTCACCCTTGCCTATTCGCTTTTCGAGGTGCCGTCGGGTTGGCTCGGCGACGTTAAGGGCCCGCGAAGCGTGTTGACGCGCATCGTCCTCTGGTGGTCAGGCTTCACCATGCTGACCGGCGCGGCGCACAGCTTTCCATCGCTGGTCGCTATCCGCTTCCTGTTCGGCGCGGGAGAGGCGGGCGCGTTCCCAAACGTCGCGCGCGCGTTCTCGAGCTGGTTCCCGATCCGCGAGCGCGGGCGCGCAAACGGCGTCCTCTTCCTTGGCTCGCGGCTCGGCGGCATGCTGTCAGCGCCGACGGCGCTCTTCTTGGTTGCGCGCTGGGGCTGGCGCGCGAGCTTTCTCGTGTTCGGATCGCTCGGCCTCATATGGGCCGCGACCTGGCACCGGTGGTTTCGCGACCGCCCGGAAGATCATCGAGATGTCGGCCCCGACGAAATCGCGTGGATTCGCCAGGACCGGGTGACCCAACGCCTACCCGCCGGGAACAGCCCAGGGCACCCCGAGACTGGAGGCGCTGAAGGCGAGGAGGCCGAGCGCACACCGTGGCGTGAGCTCCTCGCCGGAAGAAATCTCTATGCAATCTGCGCGATGTATTTCGCGTTCGGGTACGGCCTGTATTTCTACTTCACCTGGCTCCCGACTTACCTCATCAGTGTGCTGGGATTCTCCAGGTTCAGTGGGGGACTCTTCGCGGCGCTTCCTTTCCTGCTCGCCGGCGCGGCCGACCTGGTGGGGGGAGCGTTGACCGACCACCTCTCACAAACGCGCGGACGTCGCGTCGGCCGCTGCTATCTGGGATGTGCGTCGTTCGGCGCGGGCGCGCTCTTTCTGGCGGCGTCGACGATCGTGCGCTCCCCTGTGGCAGACGCGCTCTTGATCGCGGGCGCGCTGGCATCAGCCGATCTCGCTCTCGGAGCCTGCTGGGCGGTGCCCCTCGATATCGCGCCTGACCACGCCGGTGTGATCACCGGATGCATGAACACGCTCGGGAATCTCGGCGGGCTTGTCGGGCCGCTCGTCGTCGGGTTCGCGGTCGACCGCTGGCGATCCTGGGTGTTCCCGTTCTACGTGACGGCAGGCGTCTACGCCTTCGGCGCGCTCGCCTGGCTCCTCGTCGACCCCGAATCGAGAGCTACGGCGCCGAAGGTGGCGGCACGCGCTTCTTGGTCGCCTGCTCGAACGAGTAGGCCAGCTCGATGAGCCGCGGCTCGCTGCAAGCCATCCCGGTGAAGCTGACGCCCATGGGCCCCGGCTTCGCGTCGAACCCATCCGGAAACGCGGGAGTGGGGGCGTTCGGGACGAGCGCGAACGGGACGATGACAGTGGGATAGCCGGGCTTGGCGGCGATTGCCGCGCCGCTCCCCCCTGGAAACAGCAGGGCGTCGAGCCGCTCGGCCTTCATGATCTCGTCGATTCCATGCGTCGCGCCGAGCGCGATGTCCTTGGCGCGATCCGCCTCGTACCGCGCGCGGTCTCTCTCCACGTCCATCTCGTCGGAGATCTCGAGGTTGGACTGACCGTACTTGATCGAGCCCGCTTTCTCGTGTGCTTTGTTCCACGCGATCAGCTCGCCCAGCGTTTTCACCGGCGCCGCCGGACCGAGCGAAGCGAGCCACTTGTTGAAGTCGCGCTTCATGCCGTACTTCAGCACGACCGAGCACTCCTCGTCGTGACCCCGGCCGTTCGTCGCGCCGCTGCACTGGCCCCAGCGGTTGAAGTTGTTCGCCGGACCGGGATCGACAACGCTCGGAATGTTCGCCGGATCGATGACGACGGCGCCCCGCTGCTTCAGAACCGCAATCGCCTCGTCCATCGCCTTCTTCTGATCGGGGTTCAACCCACCCCGCTGCCCGGTCGCACCAGGCCCACGCCCGCCTCTCTCGGGGCTGCCGCTCGGGTTCGTTCCGCTGCCGCTCGGGTTCGTTCCCCGCTGACCGCTCGTACCAGGCGGCGCAAATTCTTCGTAGTAGTACGCGCGCGGGATGCCAATGCGCGCGCCTTTCAACGCATCTGCATTCAAGAACTTCGTGTAGTCGCGCCCGGCGGCAGGCGTGCACCTCGTCGTCGCCGGGTCGTTCGGATCCGGCGACGCGCTCTCCAGCGCCCCGAACATGATGGCGACGTCAGTGACGCTTTTGGCCATCGGCCCGGCCGTGTCCTGATCAGCCGTGATCGGAATCACTCCGTACCGGCTGACGCGCCCTACGGTTGGCTTGATCGCCGCGAGCATGTTCGAGTTGGACGGGCTGAGAATCGAGCCCGAGGTTTCGGTCCCTACGTTACCTGCCCAGAAATTGGCGGACGTGCCGATGCCCGAGCTCGATCCGCCGGTCCCGAGCGCCGGGCGCCCGTCGAACGTTGCTTCGCGCGGATCTTTTCTTGGATCGTATGGGTTGTAACCTTGGCCGCCGACCGCATTGTAGTTGCCGGGCATCGGCGTGGGCGCGCCCGCCACCCAGTTGGCCAGCTCCGTCAGCCCCGTCTTCGCAATGATGATAGCGCCGGCATCGATCAGGTTCTTCGTCAGCGTCGCGTCATAGGGCGGCACGAGGGACTCGAATGCCAGCGCCCCGCCGGTCGTACGCATAAACGTGGTGTGCACGTTGTCCTTGAGCGCGATCGGAATCCCATGCAGCGGGCCTCGAAGCCTGCCCCCGGCCCGCTCGCGATCGCGCTCGTCGGCCAGGTCGAGCGCTCGCGGGTTGACGGTAATGGCGGCGTGCAGCTTGTCTTCGTAGGTGGCGATGCGCACCAGGTACTGCCGCACGAGATCCTTCGACGTCACGCGCCCTTGCTCCATCGCCGACCGCATGTCCAGAATGGACGCCTCGACGACCGAGAACGGTTGGCGCGCTGCAGCCGCAGTTTTCTTCGTCTGCGCCGGGTTGAGCCCTCGTGAAGGAAGCCCCGCAGTGATCCACCGAGGGTGGGACTCCGAAGCGATCGACATCGCGCCGGTCGCGACCGCAACGACGATCATGACGCTTTTCATGGCCGGAGATTATAGTCGGCCAGAGCCATCCACGCGGCGGTCGCCGCCGCCTTCTCATCCGATCGCCACGGGCTGCCGAACACCGTTCCGAGCTCCAACAAGCGTTGCTTGATGGCGCGGTCGCTGCGCCCCAGCCGGCGCCTCGCCGTCTCGGCCAGCTGCTTTTCGACGATCACAGAAGCCCTGATCCCGTGGGCGACCAGGGCCCGTTCGAGCACAGTGCGGAACAGCCGCCCTTCGTACGCATGGGCTCGTATGTGAGGGTTTCCGACACTCTCGGGATCGATGACGCTGCCGGTGACGAGGGCAGCGCGACATTCCACGCGTCGAGAGGACCCGGTGCGTCCTTGCTCCAGTCGGTCGACGCCGAGCCTTGCAGCCAGCTCGGACACGGACGCCGAGGCGGCGCGCTCGATGATCTTGACGCGTCGCGCGATGGTCTTTGGGTCCGCTTCTGCCTGTCCGAGCCCGGAGTGATAGGGCTGCCGTGTCTCCGCGACAGCAGGATCGCACAGCTCGACGACCTGGCGGGCCACGGGTAGTGGAGATTCGACAGAGCCTTGGAGGATGACGGCGATCGCGTGACCGGATTTCACGCGAAAACCAATGGCGGTCATCGCATCAGATCGTTGGTTTCGTCGGGAGTGAGCGCGTGCGATGTAAACGATGTGTAGGTGCCTTTGGTCCTCAATTCACGGGCGGCGTCACGCGTCAGCGCGAGCGCCGCGCGGTGCGGACCCGATCCGACGCTGACTCGAGCGACCCCCAGGGCCTCGAGCTCGGCTATCCGCGGCGTGCCCTTGACGGCAAGGACGTTGACGGGCCCGCCGATGCCCTTGACGAGCGCGCCGATTGTCTCGGAATCGCGCACGCCAGGCACGAACACACAGTCGGAGCCCGCCGCGAGAAATGCCCTGCCGCGTTCGACGGCGACGCCCAGCCGCGTCTCTGGCGCCCCGATCCCCCGAAGGAAGACGTCTGTACGTGCGTTGATGACGACGCGCACGCCGGAGGTCTTTGCCGCCCTGGCAATGGTCGCGATCTTGTCTGTCTGTAGTGTGAGCGGCTCGAGCTGGGCCGCGCCCGGCACATAGTCCTCGATGTTGATCCCCACCGCTCCAGCCGCGATTACGCGGAGCACATTGTCCGCGACCGCATCAGGCGTCGCGCCGTACGCGTGCTCGATGTCCGCCGTCACCGGAACCCTTACTGCCCGGACGATCCGCGCGACGGCTTCGATCATTTCGCGCGGTGGGACGGTTCCTCCGTCCGGATACCCGAGTGCGGCCGCTACGCCAGCGCTGGTCGTCCCTATCGCCGGAAACCCCTCGACTTGAAAGAGCCTCGCGCTGACGGCGTCCCAGGCATTGGGGAGCACCAGGATCGGCGGGGCGCGATGGAGGGCGCGGAGTTGTTCAGCTTTGTCTGACATCGCTGGTCAGCCGGCCGCTCGAACGGCCTCGCACTTTCTGATGCAAGTATACCGGGCTCTTCAGCCCTCAAGGGTTCAGCAGCCCAACGAGATTGCGCCGACAGGCTCAGCGGAGCGCGGCTTCACCGTCTGTCTTGATCGTGATCCATTCCTTCATCAGATCGTTCACACGCTCGTAGGCGCTGGCGCCGACCTTCTGATCCGCCTGATTGATCTCCCGGTTCACATTCGACAGCTGATCGATGAACATCTGGTCCTCGTACGGACCTGATTTCGTGGTCAAGCGGTCCCACACGAACTGCAGTTTCGCCTGATCCCCGCGTTTCGCATCCATCGCCTGGCGGACGCGCCCTTGAAGCTGACGCGCGTCGGCCAGCGCATCACGCACCTTGAGCGCGAAGCGCGCCTGCTCCGCGAGGTCGGCTTCGGTCACGCCGTCTTTCGCCACGCGCGGATCGATCTTCACCGTGAACGACTCGATCTTCGTCACGTCACCTTCTGTGAGCCTCGCTTTGTAGACGCCTGGCGGGACGAGCGGTCCTTGCCCCCCAAACCCGCTGCCGCCCTCGGCATCGCCTGCTCCTGCTGGCGGACCGCCGCCCGTATACCGAAGGTCCCAGACGAACCGGTTCATCCCGACTCTGGTTGGCAACGCCGTCGGAAGTGTCCCGCCCCGACGTCCGCCGCCGCGACCACCGGACCGAGGAGCGCTCGCCGCGCTTCCGAACGAACGCACGGTCCTGCCTGCAGCATCGAGAATCTCGAGCTTCAGCTCGCCGGGAGGACGGGGAAGAAAGTAGTCAATGCGGGCGCCGACCGGCGGATACTCCGGCCAGTCCGGGCGGCCGGTTGACGCAACGTAATGCATCCGATACGCGGCCGCCGGCGTAAACAGGAAAACGCCCGAACTATCAAACGGCTTGATTGGCGTGCGTGCTGGTGCGGGAACTGCGGGCGCTGGCTTCGCGCTCGCCTGTGGTGTCGTCGCACCCGCCTGCTGCGGACTCGCAGGCGCGCTCCTGGACGCCCTCTCGACCCCACTTCCCACCTGGCCCACCTGACCTACTTGACCCACCTGCCCCAGCTGCCCATTCGAGTTGGTCGGCCGCACCCGAGCGGGCTTGATCACGCTCGCCGCGATCTGGCGCAGCGGCGCGACATCGTCCATGATCCAGAACGACCGTCCCATCGTCGATGCCAGGAGATCGCCGTGATGCACCTTCAAATCGGTGACCGGCGTCGCCGGCAGGTTCATCTGCAGCGTCTGCCAGTGCTTCCCCTGATCGAATGAGACGAAGGCGCCTTCCAGCGTCCCGGCATAGAGGAGACCCTCCTGTTCCGGATCTTCTCGCACGACGTGCATCGGCTGATCCACCGGGATGCCGTTCGTCCCGTCGGTGAGCAGGGTCCAATGCTCGCCGAAATCATTCGTCATGTACAAGTACGGCTTGAAGTCGTTCAGGTACATCCGGTAGACGGAAATGTAGGCGGAGCCTCGTCGGTGCGGGGAGTCCTCAATCGTGTGCACCCGCCCTCCCGGCGGAAGATCGGGGGGCGTCACGTTCTTCCACGACCTGCCGTTGTCTTTCGTCACCCACACGGGACCGTCGTTGGATCCGGTCCAGAAGACGTTGGGATCGAGGCGCGACGCCCGCATCGAATAGAGCGCGGCGTACACTTCCTCGCCCGTCATGTCACGAGTGATCGGTTCCCCCGACGTCACCTGGCCTTCTGCTCCGTTCGCGGTGACGTCGGGACTGAACCGCGTCCAGTGGATGCCGCCATCGATCGTCCGGTGAACAAACTGCGAGCCGTGGTAGACCACTCTCGGATTCTGCGGCGAGATCTCGATCGGCGCCTGTCGCACGAAGCGATACCGCATGTCCTTGGGGTTCTTGCCGTACCGCTGCTGCGGGTAAATCCAGTAGTGCTGTTCCTGCCCGGTTTCGACGTTGTAGCGCCCGAATTCGCCCTTGCAGTCACCGTAGATGACCTTGCCGTCCGGCGCGGTACGAATCTGGCCGCTTTCGCAGCCCGACGCTTGGAACCACGTCTGCGTCGGGTCGTCCGACGGCCACGCATAAGGCGGCACGTGCGCGACGACGTAAGTACTGTTGTCCTGTTGGGGCGCGACCAGGCGGTACGGGAACTGATTGTCGGCGTCCACCATGTACAGCTCGGCTGTCGGCTGGTTCAACAGCGTCGACCAGCTGCGGCCGCCATCCTGCGTGACCGCGGCGCCCCCGTCGTTCGTTTCGATCATCACCTTGGGGTCGTCGGGATGGATCCACACGACGTGGTTGTCGCCGTGCGGCGTCGCGATGGTCGAGAACGTCTTCCCGCCGTCAGTCGAATGATGGAACGCCAGCTCGGTGACATAGACGTCGTTCTCGTCCTTCGGGTTGACATAGACCTTGTTGAAGTAGAAGGGTCGCGCGCGCAGCGTCTGACTGCTGTTGACGAGCGTCCAGCTCAAGCCGCCATCCGTTGTGCGGTACAGACCGCCCTTCGCGCCCTTCGCTTCGACTTGCGCGTAAACCACCTTCGGGTTGGACTGCGCGATATCGACCCATACTTTCCCGATCAGGTCGTCCGGGAAGCCATTGCTCGTGCGCGACCAGTGATCGCCGCCATCGATCGTCTTATAGACTCCGCCCTCGGATGCCGGGCCGCCGCTGATAATGGTCCACGGCTTCCGCTGAGCCCTCCACGCGCCCGCATAGAGCTCGTTGGGATTCTGCCAGTTGATGGCAATGGAGACGACGCCTGTCTGATCGTTGATAAACAACACCTTCTGCCACGTCTTGCCGCCGTCTCGCGTGCGGTACACCCCGCGATCGGGTCCCCACCCAAATGGTTGGCCCACCGCTGCGACATATGCGATATCCGGATTCTTCGGATTGATCTTCAGTTGACCGATCTGACCGACCTCGTGAAGCCCGACGTGCTGCCATGTTTTCCCCGCGTCGCTCGACTTGTACACGCCTCGGCCGACAATGACGTTCGACCGAATCGCTTCGCTCCCTGTGCCGACGTACAGGATAGTTGGATTGGAGTCGGAAACATCGATGGCGCCAATCGATCCGGTCACGATCTGCCCATCCGTCATCGGCATCCATGTGATGCCGTAGTTTTCCGTTTTCCACACGCCCCCGCCTGTCGCGCCCATGTAGAAGACGCCAGGCTGCGTCCGGACACCGACGGCAGCAGTCGACCGCCCGCCGCGATGCGGACCGACCGATCGCCAGCGAAGATCTTGGTACGTCTTCGGATCGACGATCGTGTTCGGGTTGGCTTGCGCGCTCAGCCGTGTGCCGGGGATCGTGCGCGCCGCCGTTATAAGGGTGGCGG
>Ga0318533_10000702_pt1 | contig 14796 bp, 10 predicted proteins | sample GRESIP053b4f27_FD_203675 | JGI IMG/M metagenome (GOLD analysis project Ga0318533, IMG submission 203675) | Tropical soil microbial communities from Luquillo Experimental Forest, Puerto Rico - GRE.SIPMG.053b4f27 | ecosystem: Environmental > Terrestrial > Soil > Tropical forest > Bulk soil...
GTTCGCCAACCATCTCATTGGCATTATCGAGACCAATCGAGAATGAGTGTGTGCTGTGGCAGCGACAAGTTCGAAACCGGCCCGCCGAGGTCGCCCACCGTTAAAATCCGGGGAGGCAAAGAGGGCCTCCTTCAATACCAGGTTCCGAAACACGCTGAAGGAACAACTAGAGATATACGCTCGGGCTGCCGGTCGCTCGTTGAGCGAGGAAATCGAGTTCCGATTGGAGCGGTCAGTTGACCGCACCGAATCACTGGGCGGGGTGGAATACGAAGCCCTTTTTCAAATGATGGCCGCCGCGGCCCAGGTGATCGAGGTGCGACTCGGCAAGTCGCCGTTTTCCGATCCCGAGGCGGCCGGTTCTGCCCGGTATGCGTGGCGGGAGATTATTTACAGCCTCACGCCTGATCCTAATGAGATAGAAATTGTGAAAGAACAACGCAGGCTTATTGACGAGATCTCAGATTTGAAACCACCTCAATTACCAGAGTTAATAGAATACAGTGGCATTGAACGAGACAAGCAACTTGCTCGTTACCAAAACGAGTTTAGAAAACAACTATCCGATATTGTTCAGAAAATGAATGAGTATAGCAAACAACTAAGAAAGCTTGGCGAAGTAGGGAAGGAGGCATTCCACGACGCCCTGTCACTTCCAAAGCATCGATAGGAGCGACAACCATGGCGCTGCGCTTCTCTCGCCTCGATCGCCCCGCCGTCCGTCGACTGAACGTCGGCGAGAAGATCACCGAGCACGGTATAACGGCGGAACGGCTTGCCGATGGCGATCTCCGCTATTCCGTCAACGTCATGGTCGATGGCAAGAGAATCCATAGGGTGGTGGGAAAGGATAGCGATCGCGTCACCCGCACCCAATGTGAGGACTTTATCGCGCAAGCGAGATCGGAGGCCAGGGCAGGTCGTCTCCCGTTTCCGAAAGGCCGCAAGCTCGCTCTCACGTGTGGAGCGGCAGCCGACGCGTATCTGAAGCGCCTCGATGAGGCAGGCGGCAAGAACATCGCGATCAAGCGCCGGCACTTCCGAATGCATTTGACACCGTTCTTCGGCTCGACCCGACTGGACGGGATCACGACCCTTACCGTCGATCGGTATAAGAATCGTCGCCAGGATCAAGGCGCATCGAACGCCACGATCAATCGCGAGATCGCTAGCCTTTCGCACCTCTTTACGATGGCGATGGACTGGAAATGGCTCGACCGCATGCCGTGCCGCTTAAAGATGCTGAAGGAAAGCCCGGGTCGGATCATCGCGCTGACTGATGACCAGTGCGACGCACTGATGCGAGCGGCTATCACCAGCGCTGATCCCTACTGTTGGCTATTCGTGGCGTTCGGCCTGAATACGGCGATGCGGCATTCCGAGATTCTCAGTGCGCGCTTTGATCTAGTTAGCTTCGAGAAACTACGCCTCTTCATTCCCTATGCTAAAGGAGGGCAGCGCGAGCAGCCGATCACCCTGGAGCTGGCGGCCATGCTCCGGACCGAGCGCGAAATGCGAAACGATTTGGACGGCTGGATCTTTCCGTCACCACATCAGGACAGTGGAAGCGGTCACCGCGCCCGCATGGATAAACCCTTTCGCGATGCGGTGACCCGTGCTGGACTCGATACCCGACTGGTCACCCCACATGTCATGCGTCACACGGCAATCACCAGGCTGGTCCAAGCCGGGGTCGATCTGCCGACAATTCAGCGCATCAGTGGACATAAGACCCTCGCAATGGTGCTACGCTACGCACACGTGCATGGGGGACATATTGACCACGCGATCCGGGCAATCGGAAGAACGCTTCCCGAACGGGTTGCGAACCGAGCGGGCGAAACGATTACACGGGATTTACACCAAGTCGCCCGCGATGCAGCCGGACCAACGCATGCGAATGGGCGAAAAACGGTTTAGCACGAGTGACTTTAGCCTTGGAGGCCGGAAGCGGAATCGAACCGCTGTACGAGGATTTGCAGTCCTCTGCATAACCACTCTGCCATCCGGCCAACCTCGCATCTTGGGCATATAGGCGCCCGCCGCGACCGCGGTCAAGGATGCTCGCCGTCAGCGCAGCCGCTGTTGCCGGGCGACGGCACGCTCCATATATTGGGTTGCTTAAAGGTCACTGAAGAGTAGAGAAAAATGGCGCGCGTAACCGTCGAAGATTGTGTGCTCAAAGTCCCGAACCGATTTGAGCTCGTCCTGCTCGCCGCCCAGCGGGCGCGTGAAATCACCTCCGGTTCTCCGCTGTCGATCGATCGGGATGACGACAAGAACCCGGTCGTCGCGTTGCGTGAAATCGCCGATGAAACGGTCGGGCTGGAGCATCTGAAGACCTCGGTAGTGCGCGGCATGCAGAAGCATGTGGAGATCGACGAGCCCGAAGAATCGCACGGACTCGAGCTCGACACGGCCCTGTTTGGCGTTTCCGCTCCGGCCGCCGGGCTGATCGGGGAAGAGGCCGCCGCCGAGGAGGAAGATCTCGAGGCGCAAGGCGAGGAGGAGATCGCCGAGGAGGCTGCCGGCGAAGAAGAAGATCTAAGCGAGGCCGAGGAACTCGCCGAAGATATGCTAGAGGTCGAGGAGGATGTCGACCTCGCCGATGCTTCCGAGCAGGAAACGCCCAATGATTTCGATGAGGAGCTCTGACAGCGGGCAGCACATCGAGTCCGATCAGCGGCGCCAGGCATGAGGCTCGCGCCGCCACAGCGCTGTTGTCAGCGCGGCGATAAAGGCCGGTACGAGACGGGTAGCACCTCGTCATGATGCGGCAATTCGAGCTCGTCGAGCTCGTGAAATCCTATGACCCGACTGCCGATGAAAGTGCGCTCAATCGCGCGTACGTCTATTCGATGAAAGCCCATGGCGCACAGCTGCGCGCGTCCGGCGATCCCTATTTTTCCCATCCGGTCGAGGTCGCAGGCATCCTTGCCCAGATGAAACTCGACAGCGCCTCGATCGCGACCGGCCTGCTGCACGACACGGTCGAGGACACCGTCGCCACGCTCGATGATATCGAGCGGCTGTTCGGCCACGAGATCGGCCGATTGGTCGACGGCGTCACCAAGCTGTCCCGCATCGAGCTGCAATCCGATCAGACCAAGCAGGCCGAAAATTTCCGCAAGCTCGTCCTCGCCATGTCGGAGGACATCCGCGTCCTGCTCGTCAAGCTCGCCGATCGTCTGCACAACATGCAGACCCTACGGTTCATCAACAGCGAGGAGAAGCGTCGGCGGATCGCGAGAGAAACCATGGATATCTACGCGCCGCTGGCCGAGCGGCTCGGCATGCACCGGATGAAAGACCAGCTCGAAGATCTGGCCTTCGCCGAGCTGCACCCCGACGCTCGGGCGAGCATTCTCGCCCGGCGCGATTTCCTGCGCGACAAGGGCGCCGGCATTATCCCGCGAATCGAGAGCGAGCTTCACCGCAAGCTCGACGAGGGCGGGCTGCCCGTCGCGGTCGTCTCCGGCCGCGAAAAATCCGCCTATTCGATCTGGCGCAAAATGCAGCGCAAGAATGTCGCCTTTGAACAGCTTTCGGATCTGATGGCGTTTCGGATCCTCGTCGAGAATATCAGTGATTGCTATCAGGCGCTCGGCGTCATTCACTCAACCTATCACGTGGTTCCCGGTCGCTTCAGAGACTACATTTCGACCCCTAAGCCGAACAATTACCGATCTCTGCACACCGGGGTGATCGGGCCCGAGCAACAGCGGATCGAGGTGCAGATCCGCACTGCCGAGATGCACGAGGTCGCCGAACTCGGCGTTGCCGCGCATTGGACCTACAAGCAGGGGGCCCCTAAGATCGAAGGCCCGCAATATCGCTGGTTGCGGGAGCTTCTGGACATTCTCGATCATGCCTCGGGCCCGGAGGAGTTCCTCGAGCACACCAAGCTCGAGATGTTTCAGGACCAGGTCTTCGCCTTCACGCCGAAAGGCGACCTGATTGCGCTGCCGCGCGGTGCCACACCGGTTGATTTTGCCTATGCCGTCCACTCCGAGATCGGTGACACCTGTGTCGGCGCGAAGATAAACAGCCGGCTCGTACCGCTGCGTACCCAGCTCGCCAACGGCGACCAAGTCGAGATCATTACCTCCAAAGCGCAGACACCCTCGCCGACTTGGGAGCGGTTCGTCGTCACCGGCAAGGCGCGCGCCCGTATCCGTCGTTTCATTCGCACGCAGCAGCGCGCCCAATACCTCGATCTCGGACGCGCCATCGTACAAAAGGCGTTCCGGCAGGAGGGCCAGGAATTCGCCGAGCGGCCGCTGGACGCGGTGCTCAAGACATTCAACTGCTCGACCGTCGAGGATCTTTACGTAGCGGTCGGGCAGGGGCTCGCCACCGGTCGCGCTGTCGTCAACGCCGCCTTTCCGCAGCAGCACGAGGCCAAGGCTAAGGCCAAGGTCGTCTCGCTGGACCGGGCGCGCCGCAGGGTCAGACGCAACGAAATGGCGGTGCCGATCCGTGGTCTTATCCCCGGCATGGCGCTGCATTTTGCCGGCTGCTGTCATCCCCTGCCGGGCGATCGCATTGTCGGCATCGTGACGACGGGAAAGGGCGTGACGATCCACACGATCGATTGCGAGACGCTCGAGAGCTTCGCCGAGACGCCAGAGCGGTGGCTCGACGTCGCGTGGAGCAATGACGACGAAGCCATTCATGTCGGCCGGCTCAATGTCACAATTGCCAACGAGCCTGGTAACCTCGGCAGCCTGACGACCGTCATCGGCAAGCAAGGGGGCAACATCAGCAATCTGAAAATCACCAACCGCTCATCGGACTTTTTCGAGATCATGATCGATATCGAGGTGGCCGACGTTAAGCATCTGACGACGATCATCGCCGCGTTACGCGCGACCCCCGTCATCAACTCCGTGGAAAGGGCGCGCGGCTGATTACCGTCCCGAGCCTCTGGTGATGATCCTCGGCCTCGGTAGCGATCTGATCGACATCCGCCGTATCGAGCAGATGATCGAGCGGTTCGGGGATAGATTTCTCGATCGCATCTTCACCGATACCGAGCGCCGCAAATGCGACCGGCGCGCCAATCGGGCTGCAAGCTATGCCCGCAGATTTGCCGCCAAGGAAGCATGCGCAAAGGCGCTGGGTACGGGGTTTCGACATGGCGTGTTTTGGCGTGATCTGGGGGTCGTCAATCTGGCTACGGGTCAGCCGAGCATGCAGCTGAGCGGGGGCGCGCGGCGCCGGCTTGAGGAGATTACACCGGCTGGCATGGCGGCACGGCTCGATGTAACGCTCACCGACGAGCCGCCTATGGCTCAGGCTGTCGTGATCATCACGGCAGTCGCGATGCACCTGGTTGAAACGCGCCGAATTTTCCGGCACTCGCAGCCTTGACTCGTCACCGCGGGCTAGGCTTCATCGCGCGCCACCCAAGCCCGCAAGGAACCCCATGAAAACCAGATCTGCCCCCACGGGCTTGACCAAGAAAAAATCTACCGGTGGCGTTCTCGAGACGGTGAAAACCGTTGTTTACGCCGTCCTGATCGCTCTCGTGGTCCGGACTGTCGCCTATGAGCCGTTCAATATTCCGTCGGGATCGATGGTTCCGACATTATTAGTGGGCGATTATTTATTCGTCTCGAAATTTTCCTACGGATACAGCCGCTACTCGTTGCCTTTTGGATTGCCGCTGTTTTCGGGTCGAATATTCTTCCATTCGCCGGAGCGCGGCGATGTCGTCGTGTTCAAATTGCCGACGGATAATTCGACCGACTACATCAAGCGAGTCATTGGCCTGCCCGGCGATCATATTCAGATGAAGGGCGGCAACCTTTACATCAATGATCAGCTTGTGCCGCGCAAACGCATCCAGGATTATCTATATCAAGAGGGCAACGGCACGGTCATACCGCTTGTCCAATACATAGAGACGCTGCCAAACGGCGTGCAACATCGGATTATCAAAATGGGCGACAACGGACCGCTCGATAATACTCCGGTCTACGACGTGCCTCCGGGCGAGTATTTCATGATGGGTGACAACCGCGACAACTCGCAAGACAGCCGCGTGCTCTCCGCTGTCGGCTATGTTCCGGGGGAAAACTTGGTCGGGCGGGCGGAGTTCATTTTCTTCTCGACCGACGGGTCGGCGCGCTTGTGGGAGATTTGGAAATGGCCATTCGCGATCCGTTACAGCCGCCTGTTTAACGGTGTGAACTGAGGGCACGTTAGAGACGGCTTTGGCTGCGGAGGATCTGTCGCGGGCAATCGGATACGAATTTTCCCGGCCCGAACTCCTCCAGCAAGCCGTGACTCATCCGAGCGCGCTGGCGTCGGAGCACGGTCGCGGTCGCGCGCGCCGACGGTTCCCTCCTCGCGGCTACGAGCGCCTTGAATTCCTGGGCGACCGGGTGCTCGGCCTGGTTATCGCGGAGCTGTTGTGGCGGCGTTTCGAGCACGAGCCCGAGGGGCATCTGACCCGTCGCCATACTCATCTGGTCCGCCGAGAAGCGCTCGCGCGTGTCGCCAACGCGATTGGGCTCGGAAACTATCTCGTCCTGTCGCGCGCCGAAACGGCCGTAGGGACGGCCGCCAACCCCAGCATTCTGGCCGATGCCTGCGAGGCCTTGATCGCCGCAATATACCTCGATGGCGGCTTCGAGGCGGCCTCGGCCTTTGTGCACCGGTTCTGGGAGCCATTGCTCGCTGAGATGGAAGGTCCTCCGCGCGACCCGAAAACGGCGTTGCAGGAATGGGCGCAGGGGCGGGGCTTGGCGCTCCCGGTTTACGAGCTCGTAGGGACAAACGGACCCCATCACGCCCGACTGTTTACGGTAGCGGCAAGTGTGGCGGGCCATGTTCCGGCAACCGCGACCGCCTCCTCCAAACGGGCTGCCGAGACGACGGCCGCCGCGATGCTGCTCGATCGGCTTGTTGCCGAGGCGACAGAAGTCGGCTAACGAACGGGACAGTTTCCGGGTTGGTCGCACCTTGGCGCTACCGGACGCGTGATTGCAGTGACGACCACCCGATGCCGGTCCCTCGCCGCCATTGACCGTGGCGGTCACCCTGTAGTCATAAGACGTGGCGTGCCGCAGACTCATATCGCCGAAGCTCGGAGCCGAAACAGAGCCGAGCGAAGCAAAATTGGGATCGCCGCTAAATGCTCGATAGACCTTGTAGTCGGTGGCTCCGGCTACCGATCTCCAGGCAACCGCCGCGCCGGAATCTGCAACGTCATTGAGCACAACCGCCCACGGCGCTGCCGGATTCGCCGACGATACGGTCGAGTTCTGCGCATGTGCATCGGTGAGCCGGTCGAGCATGGCCTTGATGGCCGTGATCTGCCGCCCAGCCTTCACCGCATAATTGAAATTGGTGTAACCCCACCAATCCCAACATCCGAACGGGTTGAGCGGCGTCCCGAAATCGAGCAAGGGGTCGCCCACAACGGTTTGCGGATAAAGGATAACAAGCTGGTTGGTGTTGGCCCACTCGTTATAGCCGGCATGTCGGGAATAGCGGTCGCCGATCGTGTCGAAATTCTGCTTGCAGCCATGGAGAACAACATGAATCCGGCATGGCCGCCGGGCGGCGCAGGATGCCGGCACGTAAACGTAGCCAGTCTCTGCCATGCTGTAGGAGCCGGGCGACTCTGGAAAGGTGAACGCGCGCTGGTCGAACGGGAGAAGCTTACCTGAAAGCTCAACGTCGTTCTTCGGATCGAGCGCACCATTGATGTGCTGAAGAACAATCCCCGCTTGATCATAGTTACACTTGTCGATGAAGTCCTCCTTGTTGTCGGCACAGGCGAGACCGTAATCCACAGTCACCTGGGAATAGCCTGCCCCAATTGTGTTCTGGTAAAAGAGGTTGCCCTGATCAGGCAAGTAGTGCCGATAGAATCGGTAGGCAGCTTCGCCGACCTTCGAATTGATGACCGCATCGTTGTACCGGCAAAAACATAGATGCGCTGACGGGCGATATTTCGGATTGTCGTCGATATCCCCACTGCGGGCCCATTCGTCGGTCTGCCCGAAAAGCGGAGCGAGCGCCGGGGAGGTCCCTTCATGCAAGGACCCGTCGCCGTCAAGTCTGGGGAGAGATTGCCCAACACACCGTCGGTCGCCGTGCCCTGAGCGCAGTAATAAGGTCCGCCGGCGATAACGGCCACGCCTTTGACGATGGATGACTAGGATATCCCGATCTGCACCGCCATGAAGGTGCCGGAAGAGATGCCAGAGATCGAGCTTTCATTTATCTCGGCATTGTAGGCCGCTAACGGCCGGGCACTGTCTTGCGCCGCGGCGGGCGCAAGCCCGAGGCCGGTCAAGAGGATAGCGAGGCGGAGGAGACAACCGGCGGCCTTCTTTTTCGGGGCAAGGCGGACCCATCTCGGGGGGTCGGCTACCTCACTAGGCCCGGGTCGCGTGGAAACGCAGCCGCACGTAATCGGTGGTCCAGGTGCCGATTTCGTCCGTCAAGACCAGCCGCAGCAGAATCGATGACTTCGCTCCGCGCTCTCGACCGGTCGGCCTCCATCACGGCACCGAGAAAATCTTCGGCAAAGGTATCCAGCCAGGCTTCGAGGCCGGTTGGCAAAACCCTCGGCCGCCGAAGAATAGCGATCTCCTCGACCCAGAACCCCGCGCTTTCGAGCTTCCTGCGATAGGCGTCTGCAGAAGCGAAATACCACGGGTTGTGGCCGCCCATCTCGGCGATAAAGCGGCCACCACGCTTGAGCGGCCGATGGACGCTTGCCAGCACTGCTTCCTGGTCACGCATCCAATGCAGCGCAGCGTGCGAGAACACCGCGTCGAACTCATCGGTGAAGGGTGAGCTTCTGCCCATCCATCACCCGTGCATCGCGGCCTCTCGCCCGCGCCGCGGCGACCATGTCGGCGTCGGCATCCACCGCCACAAGGCTCGCTCCCGTCTTTACGATCTTTTCGGTCAGCACCCCATCCCCGCAGCCGAGATCGAGGATGTGCTCCCCCGGCAACGGAGCGAGCAGTTCGAGTAACAGGGCACCGAGCGCGGGGACGAAATGCGCGGTCTCGGCCGGACGTTCGGCCGACTAATATTGCCTTGCTATTTCTCCCATTCTCACGCCTCCGCCGGGTGGCCACGGCGTGCCTCGGCCTGTCGGCGAATTTCGGACAACGTCGTGCGCGTAGTGATCATCTCCGGATCCATCTTGAGTTCGATGATGGCCGCGCCGTTACGGGCGGCGGCGTCCTCAAAAGCCGGTGCAAAATCCTCCGTCCTCGACACTGAGGCCGCAAAGGCCCCGTAAGCCCGAGCAAGGGCTAGAAAATCCGGATTGTTGAGGGCCGTCCCGATGACTCGGCCGGGGAAGCGGTGCTCCTGATGCATGCGGATCGTGCCGTACATCGCGTTGTTGAAGACCAGAATGATCGGGCCGACCCCTTCGAGCATCGAGGTCGCCAGCTCCTGACCGGTCATCATAACGCCGCCGTCGCCGCAAAATCCGACCACCAGGCGGTCGGGGTGGATGAGCTTGGCGGCGACCGCGGCCGGGACGCCGTAGCCCATCGCACCGCTGGTCGGGCCGAGCTGGCGTCCCGGCCTGCGGTATTGCAGAAAGCGGTTCGGCCAACCGCTGAAATTGCCCGCATCGCTGGTGACGATTGCGTTATCAGGAAGGTGGTCGCGCAGCCAAGCCATCACCCTGCCGAGATCGAGCGCGCCATCGGCTACGTTCGGCACCAATCCGGCCTCGTAGTCCAAGCGCACCGATTCGCGCCAGCGCGCCCAGCGCGGCGCCGCTACTGATGGCAATTCCGTCACAGCAGCAGCGAATTCCGGCATACCGGATTGGATTGCCAGGCTCGGGCGAAACACCCGGCCGAGTTCCTCGGCGGCGGCATGCACATGGATGAGCAATTTGCCTGGGTCAGGGATCCCAAGTAGCGAATAGGACTGTGAGGTGATCTCGCCGATGCGCGCGCCGACGGCCAGCAGAAGATCGGCCTCCCTGAACCGTGCCACGAGCGCTGGACTGGCGCCGGTGCCGAGATCGCCGACAAAGCATTGCAAGCGGTTGTCTACGATGTCCTGGCGCCGGAACGAGCAGCAGACCGGCAGATCGTTCACCTCCGCAAAGCGGGCGATATCGCGGCAGGCTTCGTCGGTCCAGCCGCTGCCGCCGACCAGCATCATGGGCCGTTCTGCCGCAGCGAGCAGCCGGCGCATCTCGGCGAGATCGGCTGCTCCGGGGTGGGCATGAACGGCCCGGTAAGGGCCGACCACCGCAGCCGCGCGGCGGTCGCGCAGCATGTCTTCGGGCAGCGCCAGAACGACCGGCCCCGGGCGCCCCGAAGCGGCGACCTGAAAGGCCTGATTCATCAGTTCGGGAACGCGCTCGGCCATGTCGATTTGCGCCACCCATTTGGCGAGAGGCGCAAACATCTGGCGGAAATCGACCTCCTGAAAGGCCTCGCGGTCGATTTGATGACGCGCGACCTGGCCCACCAGCACGACCATCGGTGTCGAATCCTGGAAGGCCGTGTGGATGCCGATCGAAGCATTGCAGGCGCCGGGGCCGCGGGTCACGAGCAGCACTCCCGGCTCGCCAGTGAGCTTTCCGTAGGCCTCGGCCATAAAGGCGGCGCCGCCTTCCTGGCGGCAAGTGACGAGGCGGATGTCGGGGGCGTCGAACAGCGCGTCAAGCACTTCGAGATAGCTCTCGCCGGCGACGCTGAAGGCCATTTTGACGCGGTGAGCGCGCAACGCCGCGACGACGAGCTGACCGCCGCTGAGAAGATTTGTCGCCATCGCCGCCCCCAGGCCCGATTTGCAAGGAGACCATTTGAGACGATGCGGCAGCCTGACGGAAGAGATTCCTCAACCGGGATGCTTTGCTGCACTCCGCCGTATAATCGACGAACTCACGAACCCCTATCGGGGTTGTGGAATCGCGCTCCGCCCGGTCGCGCGAGACGCGCAAGCCCGAGATTTGCTAGGCTTGCAAGAGCAGGGCGGCAAACCTAAGACGGCCATGGACGATCAGCGAAGCGAACTCCTTTCACCACCCGGACGCGTGCGCGTTGTTGACAAAGTCGCGCGCCCTGTCTCGCCACCGAACGCCGTTTCCAAACCGCGACGGCGCTCGCGGCTACGGCCGTTCTTTTGGCTGTTGCTGGTTATCGCGATTGTCGGCGTGGCCGTCTGGTATTTTCCGCGGCCCCAATCTCAGCCGAAAAATGCCGGGCGCCCTCAAGCAGGCGCTCCGGTCCCGGTCGGCGTGGCCCCGGTGGAGAAGGGCGACATGCCGGTTACGCTGAGCCAACTCGGCACGGTCACGCCACTCGCCACGGTGACGGTCAAGACGCAGATCAGCGGCTATTTGATGCAGGTGGCGTTCCAGGAAGGCCAGATGGTCAAGAAGGGCGATTTTCTCGCCCAGGTCGACCCGCGCCCTTACCAGGTAGCGCTCGAGCAAGCCCAGGCTCAGCTGGCCAAAGACCAGGCGTTGTTAACGAACGCGCGGTTGGATCTGCAGCGCTACAACACCCTCGTTGCGCAAAACTCGATCGCCAGACAGACGCGCGATACGCAGGTCTCGCTGGTGGCGCAATACGAGGCCACCGTCAAATCCGATCAGGCGCAGATCGACGCGCAGAAGCTGAACCTGACTTACTGCCACATCGTCTCACCCGTGACCGGCCGGGTGGGGCTGCGTCAGGTTGATGCCGGAAACTACGTGCAAACGAGTGACGCCAACGGCATCGTCGTCGTCACCCAGCTGCAGCCGATCTCTGTTATCTTCACAATGTCTGAGGACAATTTGCCCGAGGTGATGAAACAGCTGGGGACGGGAGCAGTCCTGTCGGTCACGGCCTACGACCGCACTGGCTCGACCGAACTCGCGCAGGGCAAGCTCGACACCGTCGACAATCAGATCGATACGACGACCGGTACCGTCAAACTAAGAGCGATATTCGACAACGAACAGAACATCTTGTTTCCCAACCAATTCGTGAATGCGAAACTCTTGGTCAATACATTGCACGACGCCGACATCGTGCCGAATTCGGCAATTCAGCGCGGCGCTCCCGGCACGTTTGTCTATGTGGTGAAGCCCGACCGCACGGCCGCGGTGGAAAAAGTGAAGCTCGGGCCGACCGACGGGCAGCGGACCGCGATCCTCTCCGGGCTGCAACCGGGCGAGAGCGTCGTCATCGATGGTATGGACCGCTTGCGCGACGGCGCCAAGGTCACATTAGCTGACGCGAATCGCCCAAACTCGACCCCCGGTGAGCCCACACCACGGCGATCCGCACAGGACGCTTCTGCGCCGGCGGCGCAGCACTCGGACGCGCCGCAGGATCAGCAGCAAGGACAAGGCCGCGGGCAGCGGCGGGCTACTCCGTGAGAGTTTCGCCTAGCTGAGGGATAGCGGCGCAGGCCTTTAGATGAGCCCCTCTCGCATTTTCATTCTGCGGCCGGTGGCTACGACGTTGCTGATGGCGGCGATCATGCTGGTGGGCCTCTTTGCCTACCGCTTCTTGCCGCTCTCGGCTCTGCCCGAGGTCGATTATCCGACGATCCAGGTGCAGACCTTCTACCCGGGCGCCAGTCCCGATGTGATGGTCTCCTCGGTCACGGCACCGCTCGAGGTGCAGTTCGGCCAGATGCCCGGGCTCAACCAGATGTCGTCGACGAGCTCGGCCGGCGCTTCGGTCATCACCCTCCAATTCAGCCTCGATCTTAGTCTTGACGTAGCCGAGCAGGAGGTTCAGGCGGCGATCAACGCGGCCGGCAACCTGTTGCCGTCGGATCTTCCCGCGCCGCCGATTTATGCCAAGGTCAATCCCGCGGACGCACCGATCCTGACCTTGGCGCTGACCTCCGAGACGATGCCGCTGACCCAGGTCGAGGACCTCGCCGACACGCGTCTGGCACAGAAAATCTCGCAATTGCCGGGGGTCGGTCTCGTCAGCATCAGCGGCGGGCACCGCCCGGCAGTGCGCATCCAGGCGAATTATCGGCAGCTCGCCGCCTACGGCCTCAACATCGACGATCTGCGCACGACATTGGCCAATGCCAATGTCAACACGCCCAAAGGCAATTTTGACGGACCCAGCAGAGCCTACACGATCAACGCCAACGACCAGATCAAAAAACCATCCGACTACAGTGACCTGGTCGTGGCCTACCGAAACGGCGCCCCGGTGAAGCTCTCCGATGTAGCGCGGGCAACGGAGGGTGCGGAGAATGCGAAACTCGCTGCGTGGATGAACACGGACGAGGCCGTTATCGTCAATATCCAGCGGCAACCCGGCGCCAATGTCATCGAGGTCGTCGACCGTATCCAAACGCTGCTGCCTCAGCTGAAGGCGGCGCTGCCCTCGGCGGTCGATATTGCCGTGTTGACCGACCGCACCACGACGATCCGCGCATCGGTCGCCGATGTCGAGTTCGAGCTCGGCCTTGCCGTGGTTCTCGTCGTCATCGTGATCTTTGTGTTTCTCCGTAGCCCTTCGGCGACCCTGATTCCGAGCTTGTCGGTGCCGCTCTCCCTCGTCGGCACTCTCGCGGTGATGTATCTCGCCGGGTTCAGCCTCAACAACCTGTCGCTGATGGCGCTGACGATCGCTACCGGGTTCGTCGTCGACGATGCGATCGTCATGATCGAGAACATCTCGCGCTACATCGAAGCGGGCGACCCCCCGCTACAGGCGGCGCTGAAGGGCTCGGAGCAGATCGGCTTTACGATCATCTCGCTCACCGTATCGCTTATCGCGGTACTGATCCCGCTGCTTTTCATGCCCGACGTCGTCGGCCGCCTGTTTCGCGAATTCGCGATCACCCTTGCCGTCACGATCGTCATCTCGGCTGTGGTCGCGCTGACCTTGGTGCCGATGATGTGCGCCAAGATACTCCGCCACCGGCACCCATCGGAAATGTCGCTGGTGGGGCAGAAGAACCGGCAATGGTTCGACGCGCTGATCGCGCAATACGGCAGGCTGCTGACCTGGGTGCTCGACCACCAGCCGCTGACGTTGCTCGTGGCAATCGGAACGCTCGCCCTCACCGTGTTTCTCTACATAGTGATTCCCAAGGGGTTCTTTCCGGTCCAGGATACGGGGCTCATCCAGGGGATCTCGGAGGCCGAGCCTTCGGTTTCCTTCGAGGCGATGGCGCAGCGCCAGAAGGACTTGGCTGCGGCGATCCTCAAGGACCCCGATGTTGTGAGCCTGTCGTCCTTTATCGGCGTCGACGGCACGAACACGACCCTCAATGCCGGCCGGTTCCTGATCAATCTCAAACCGCGCGATCAGCGTCGCGCTTCGGCCAGCGATGTGATCCGGCGGTTGGGGCGGGAGACGCAGGACGTCTCGGGCATCGCGCTCTACATGCAGCCGGTGCAGGATCTGACGATCGACGCGACGGTCAGCCGCTCGCAATACCAATTCGTGCTCGAGGATGCCAATCCCAAGGAGTTCTCGACCTGGGTCCCCAAATTGCTCGAGCGCTTGCAGCAACTCCCACAGCTCGAGGACGTCTCCAGCAACTACGCGGAAAACGGCCTTTCCGCCTATATCCTGATCGACCGCCCGACCGCCGCGCGTTTCGGCATTACGCCGGCCACAGTCGACAATGCGCTCTATGATTCTTTTGGCCAGCGGATTGTCTCGACGATTTTTACGCAGACCAACCAGTACCGGGTCATTTTGGAAGCCGACCCCGACCTGCAGAAATCGTTGAGCTCACTGGGCCAGATGTATCTGCCGTCATCGACTGCGACGAATGGCCAAGTCCCGCTGTCGGCGATCGCGCAGGTCGAGGAGC
>Ga0318533_10000704_pt1 | contig 14786 bp, 9 predicted proteins | sample GRESIP053b4f27_FD_203675 | JGI IMG/M metagenome (GOLD analysis project Ga0318533, IMG submission 203675) | Tropical soil microbial communities from Luquillo Experimental Forest, Puerto Rico - GRE.SIPMG.053b4f27 | ecosystem: Environmental > Terrestrial > Soil > Tropical forest > Bulk soil...
TTCGGTTGCCTTATGTCAACCAAGGTCCAGCCGCCTATAACGGGCGGACACTCGACGAGCGAGTAGTCAACCCATTTCTCCATAGCCACGAAATCCCGAGCTCAAGGGGTCCATTTCTCTCCGTTTTTCGGCGAAGCGTATCTTTCTCAGCTGAGACACGTGAGGGAGTTCGAGACAAGGCCGGATTCGACGCGCTGCTGTCGTTTATTGAACACCTTCGGTTGTCCGGTCAGATTGTCGCACGCTCGTATTTGCGATTTCTACTTATGCATTCGTCAGACTACGCGATGCCGCCAGGATCGCGCCATTACACGTTCAACGACTAAGCCTCGATCAATACGAATCTTTGGTCGCGGGGCTTTTGCAGGTGCCGAGCGGCGGGCGAATGCCTGTTCTCCCTACCGTAGCAATGTTCCAGACGATCAGGGACTGCTTTGCGCTAAATTGGTCGATCGAATGGCAAGGTATCAATGTGGCGGATCGAGCCTCGGATGTGGGCGGAGACATAACAATCAAGAGCAATGACCAGATCGTGTTAGCGGTTGAGGTGACAGAGCGGCCGATTGACCGCGCACGCGTCCTGTCGACCTTTCAAACAAAGGTCCTACGGTACGCGATCGATGACTATCTTTATTTCTTTTCGGCTAGTCCGCCCGCCCCGGACGCAAAGTCGCTGGCGCGACAATACTTTGGACAAGGACATGATATAAGCTTCCTTCCGGTCCGCGAATGGCTTGTCCACTCTCTCGGCACCGTAGGCCCTCGTTGTCGATCAGATTTCATTACGAAATTTATTGCGTTGTTGAATGAGCGCGATGTGCCCACCGCTTTGAAGTTGACGTGGAACGAGCATATCAGGAGACTGCTGGCTCCGACGTAGAGCTCCGACGGTAGAGGTTAGAATGACAGTTCCGGTAGAGAGCATTGCGGTCGGAAACTGCTATTTAGGCCCCAGAGGAAGGATACGTAAGGTTTTGAAGATAACTGAAGGGCGGGTAGTGTATGCTTCGCGTTCGCTGAAATCTGGTCACTGGATGAAGCCAGCACGGCCTGCATTGCTTCGGGTGTTCGCAAGACGTGCTCTTCACCCTGTTCAGTGTCCGTCCGATTCGCCGCCGCCGCTCTAGCGGCGGTCCCAGCCCATTGGTAACCCTCGATATCCGCTGCGCGCGGTGTGATCCTTTCACATGCGAACCCAATGCCCGGCAACCACGTTCGCCGAATCATCAGCGCCAGGAGGGCGAGCCGTCGTGAAAGAGCAGCTTATACGCTACAGGCCGGGGCGCGATCCCAAACCTGAAAGCCGGACCGATTGGGATCGGTTAAAGCGAATGTCCGACGAAGAAGTCGACCAGGCAGCGCGGAATGATCCTGATGCGCAACCTTTGTCGGATGAGCAACTGGCCCGAGGGTTCCGCCCCAACGCGTTGACCGCGTTGCGCAAGCGTCTGAGTCTGAGCCAAACCGAATTCGCAAAACAGTTCAGGCTCAACCTGCGAACTCTACAGGATTGGGAGCAGGGGCGCCGGAAACCCGAAGATATTGCTCGCGTCTATCTGCGTGTGATCGAACGCAACCCCGATGCGGTCAGCGCGGCATTGAAGGACCCCCACCCAACCCCCGGAACGCCCGCCTGGCGGGCGGCCGTCCGGGGCTCCCCCGCAGGCGGAGGAGGAAAGAGAGAGGGCAGGCGGGTCGAAGGGCTAAGGGCTCCCTCTCCCCGCCTCGCGGGTGAGGGGCCCTTCAGTTCGGGTAGACGATCGTGCGCAGCATGACGCGTCGTTCCTCGGGGTGGTAATCGCCGGCGCCGCGGTGCATCGTCGCCCGCTCATCCCACATCAACAGGTCGCCGACTTGCCAGGAATGGTAGTAGGTGAAACACTCCTGCGTCGCATGCGCGGCGAGGTCCTCGATCAGCCGCCAGGCCGCCTCGCGCTCCATCCCCTCAAAGCCGTGCGTGTGCATCGGGTTGACAAAGAGGATCGCGCGGCCGCTGACCGGGTGCTCGATGACCGCCGGGCGCGGCAACTCGTCATATTTTCTCTCGGTCGCGCCCTTGTCGTCGCCATAGAGGCGCTCGCCGGCCGGCCCGCTGCTGCGGCCATGTAATCCGACGAGACCGGCCAGCCGCTCTTTCATGTCGTCCGGCAGCGCGTCGTAGGCGGCGCGCATGTCGGCAAACATCGTGCCGCCCCTTGACGGCGGAACTTCGAGGGCGTGCAGCATCGCCAGCAGCGGCAGTTTTTCCTCATAGGTCGAGTCGGTATGCCAGTCAGTCGCGCGTTTGACGCCGTACCAGTCGATCTTTCCGTCCTCCTCGACATTGGTCAGCCACGACACTTCCGGATAGTCCGCGTGGCGGTATTTAACGAGCGCATGCTTGCGTGGCACCCCGAAACGGCGGCCGAAGGCGGCGATGTCGCCGGCGCCCAGTTGCTGGTTGCGGAAGACGAGAACCGGATGCTCGGCGAATGCGCGGCGGACCCAGGTGAAGATGTCGTCGTCGAGCTGCGATAGATCGACCCCGAGCGCCTCGGCGCCGAGATGTTCGCCGAGCGGGCGCAGTTGCGGTGTGGCCATGGGGTGATCCTCTCCCGGTGGTTTGTTCGCTATCTTACGCAGGCGAGTGCGGTTCGTCTAATCGGAGCACCCGAATGGAAACGCAGACCACCCTCTATAAAACGGCGGGCGTCGATACCGATGAGACGCAATCCGGTCTCCACAAGATCGTCGAACGCATCAAGGGCAGCTGGCCGGCGGCGTCTGGCTTCGGTCAGGTCAAGCTCGATATCGGCTATTTCGCCAATGTCATCGATATCGGCGGCGTCGGCCTCGCGATCTCGACCGACGGGGTCGGGTCGAAATCGGTCGTCGCCGAGATGATGCGGCGCTACGACACGATCGGCATCGATTGCGTGGCGATGAACGTCAATGATCTTCTCTGCGTCGGCGCCCGGCCGGTCTCGATGGTCGACTACATCGCGGTCGAGGAGGCCGATGCCGGCATGCTCGGCGCCATAGCGATCGGGCTGGCAGAAGGCGCAAGGCAAGCCGCGATTTCAATCCCGGGGGGCGAGATCTCCTCGCTCAAGGACATTGTCCGCGGCTTCGACCTCGTCGGCGCGGCAGTCGGGATAGTGCCGCTCGACCGCATCATCACCGGCCGCGATCTCGTGCCAGGCGATTTCGTCATCGGGGTAGAAAGCAGCGGCATCCACAGTAATGGCTTGACGCTCGCCCGCCGCGTCCTCTTCGACCAAGGTAAATCGCCGATCGACCATGTCTTCCCCGAGCTCGGCATTCCGCTCGGCGAGGAACTGTTGCGCCCGACCTTGATCTACGTACCGGAGATACTCGACATCATCGAGCAGGTGCCAACGGTCAGAGCATTGATCAACATCACCGGCGACGGGCTTTTGAACTTGCCGCGTGTGGACGCCAAAGTCGGGTTCCTGATCGACGGCTTGCCGCCGCCGCCGCCGATATTTCAGCTGATCCAGAGACTGGGGAACGTCAGCGATGCGGAGATGCATCAGGTCTACAATATGGGCATCGGGTTTTGCGTTCTTGCTGCCGAGAAGGATCGCGACCCGGTATTGTCCATTCTGCAGCGCCACGGCCGGCGCGCGCAGGTGATCGGCCGCGTCATCGCCGACGACAGCAAAGGCGTCTATCTGCCCCGCCAGAAGCTCGTCGGCCACGGCAAGGCCTTTCGGGAGGGGTGAAGTACTCCCTCTCCCCGCTTTCCGGGGAGAGGGGTCGGGGAGAGGTATTCGCGCTACGGGGCGCAGCCTATGGCGCGAGCTCCTGCACGATTTCCAACACGTCGCGGCGCCGCGACACACGGTCGCCCCACACGCGGTCGAAATCGGCAACGAGCGGCTCGATCTTGTCGGAACCGATCAGCGCTTCGGCCTCTGTGGCATCGGCGAATTCGTAATACGCGTAATGGACCGCCGGGTCGGTACGGCTCCAGCAGCGCCAGCCCCGTAGCGCCGCGAAGACCCGGACCGCCCACGGCAAGTGGTCGGTCGCATACCAATGATCGAATTTTTCGCGGTCTGCGACATCGGGGACCTCGGCCCGCACTACGAGATAGCCCTTGGCCATCACCCTTCTCCTGTCGGTTCGGGTCGCTAAGCGACTGATTTTGGAATTAACCCATCGTTAAAGCGATTCGCGTCCCCGGCAATCTTGTGCATATTATGGCATTTGTGCCGTCTTGCGGCGGCGCGGTCGTCAAAACTCGCGTCAACAGCGTCAGGTGAAGAGCATCTGCGATGGCATTGCCAGGGAGACAGGGCCTCTACGACCCGCGCAACGAGCATGATTCGTGCGGTATCGGTTTCGTCGCCAACATTCGGGGCCGAAAATCGCACGATATCATCGCGCGCGGCCTGCAGATCCTGGTCAATCTCGACCATCGCGGCGCGGTCGGGGCCGACCCGCTCGTCGGGGATGGGGCCGGCTGCCTCATTCAGATGCCGGACGCGTTGCTGCGCGATTGGGCGAGGCGGCAAGCGCTGAGTTTGCCCGAGCCCGGGCGCTATGCGGTCGCGATGTGCTTTCTGCCGTGGGACGCGCAGGCGCGTGCGATCGCCATCGAACACGTCGAGGGTTTCATCCGGGCCGAGCGGCAGACCCTCATTGGCTGGCGTGACGTCCCAACCGACACGACCGGGCTCGGCAGCAAAGTCATCGAGACGATGCCGTGGATCAGCCAGGCGATCGTCGCCTGCAATCCTGCGCTCGCCGATCAGGATGCATTCGAGCGCAAGATCCTGACAATCAGAAAGCAGTCCCTAAACACGGTCGCCGCGCTGGCCGAATATCACGGGCTGCCGGCGCTGCGCGACCTCTACATGCCGTCCTTTTCGACGCGCACCGTCGTTTACAAGGGCCTGCTCTTGGCGCCGCAGGTCGAGAGCTTCTATGAGGATTTGCGCAACCCTCTGACGGTCTCCGCGCTGGCGCTGGTGCATCAGCGGTTTTCGACCAACACCTTCCCGTCCTGGCGGCTCGCGCACCCGTACCGGTTCCTGTGCCACAACGGCGAAATCAACACGGTCCGCGGCAACGTCAACTGGATGGCGGCGCGCCGCCAGGCGATGACTTCCGAGCTGCTCGGTGCCGATCTCGCCAAGATGGTGCCATTGATCGGCCCGGGGCAATCCGATACCGCCTGCATCGACAATGCGCTCGAACTGCTCGTCATCGGCGGCGGCTATTCGCTCGCGCATGCGATGATGATGCTGATCCCGGAGGCGTGGGCCGGCAACCCGCTGATGGATTCACAGCGCCGCGCGTTTTACGAATACCACGCCGCGCTGATGGAGCCGTGGGATGGGCCGGCGGCGATCGCGTTCACCGATGGCCGCCAGATCGGCGCGACGCTCGACCGCAACGGTCTCCGGCCAGCCCGCTACATCGTCACCGACGATGATCACGTGATCATGGCGTCCGAGGCCGGAGTGTTGCCGGTCCCGGAGGACAAGATCACGCGCAAGTGGCGCCTGCAGCCCGGCAAGATGCTGCTGATCGACCTCGAAGAAGGCCGCATCGTCGACGACGACGAGATCAAGCGCAAACTCGCCGCCGAACACCCGTATGCGGCATGGCTCGAAGCCACCCAGTTCAAATTGCACGAGCTGCCCGAACTGCAGGAACAGGCCCCCGAGGAACCCTCCACCGTCGTCGCGCCAGCGCGTCGCAACGATCCGACTGCACAGCTCAATCTGCAGCAGGCATTCGGCTATACGCAGGAGGACATCCAGTTCTTCCTCGAGCCGATGGCGCGCGACGCCGACGATCCGGTCGGCTCGATGGGCACCGACACGCCGATTGCGGCGCTGTCGAATAAGCCCAAGCTGCTCTACAACTATTTCAAGCAGAACTTCGCGCAGGTCACCAATCCGCCGATCGACCCGATCCGCGAGCAGCTGGTGATGTCGCTGGTGTCGATGATCGGGCCGCGGCCGAACCTGTTGGGTCACGAGGCCGGCTCGCACTACCGGCTGGAGGTCTCGCAGCCGATCCTGACCGACGGCGATCTGAAGAAGATCCACGCGATCGAGAAATTGGTCAGCGCGTTCCGCACCGACACGCTGGACGCGACATGGCCGGCGGCGGAAGGCGCGGACGGGATGACGACGGCGCTCGACCGGCTCTGCCGCGAGGCGACCGAAGCGGTGCTCGCGGGCCACAACATCCTGATCCTGTCCGATCGCGCAACATCGGCCGACAGGGTGCCGATCCCGGCTCTGCTCGCGACCTCGGCGGTTCACCATCACCTGATCCGCCAGGGGTTGCGGACCTCGACCGGGATCGTTGTCGAGACCGGAGAGGCGCGCGAGGTGCACCATTTCTGCGCGCTCGCCGGCTACGGTGCGGAGGCGATCAACCCCTATCTCGCCTTCACGACGCTCGAACAGATCCGCGTCGAAAACGACGTGCCGCTCACTGCACAGCAGGTGCAAACCAACTACATCAAGGCCATCGGCAAGGGGATCCTCAAAGTCATCTCCAAAATGGGGATCTCGACCTACCAGTCCTATTGCGGCGCCCAGATCTTTGACGCCGTGGGTCTCGCCAGCGATTTTGTCGAGAAATACTTCACCGGCACGGCGACGACGATCGAAGGTGTGGGGCTGCGTGAGATCGCGCAGGAAGCTGTCGAGCGCCACAGACAGGCCTATGGCGACAATCCGCTCTATCAGGACATGCTCGATCTAGGGGGCGACTACGCCTTCCGGTTGCGCGGCGAGGACCATGCCTGGACGCCGCAATCGGTCGCCAATTTGCAACATGCGGTGCGTGGCAACTCCCTCACCGAATACCGCGCGTTTGCGGCGACGATCAACAACCAGAGCGAGCGCCGCCTGACAATCCGCGGGCTGATGGCGTTCAAATTCGCCGATGAGCCGGTGCCGCTCGATGAGGTCGAACCGGCCAGCGCGATCGTCAAGCGGTTTGCGACCGGAGCGATGAGCTTTGGCTCGATCAGCCGCGAGGCGCATACGACACTGGCGATTGCGATGAACCGCATCGGCGGCAAATCCAATACCGGCGAAGGCGGTGAGGAGGCGCAGCGCTTCAAACCGCTGCCCAACGGCGACTCGATGCGCTCGGCGATCAAGCAGGTGGCCTCGGGCCGGTTTGGCGTGACGACCGAATACCTCGTCAATGCCGATGATCTGCAGATCAAAATGGCGCAAGGGGCAAAACCCGGTGAGGGCGGCCAACTCCCCGGGCGCAAGGTCGACAAGATCATCGCCGGAGTGCGCTATTCGACGCCCGGCGTCGGGCTCATCTCACCGCCGCCGCATCATGACATCTACTCGATCGAGGATTTGGCGCAGCTGATCCACGATCTGAAGAATGCCAATCCGCGGGCGCGCATCTCAGTGAAGCTCGTCTCCGAGGTCGGCGTCGGCACCGTGGCCGCCGGCGTCAGCAAGGCGCGCTCGGACCACGTCACAATCGCCGGCTTCGAGGGCGGCACCGGCGCGAGCCCACTCACCTCGCTCACTCATGCGGGATCACCCTGGGAAATCGGGCTCGCTGAGACGCAGCAGACATTGGTGCGCAATGGGTTGCGCGCTCGCATCGCGGTGCAGGTCGATGGCGGGCTACGCACCGGACGCGATGTCGTCGTCGGCGCCATGCTCGGCGCCGACGAGTTCGGCTTTGCGACAGCGCCGCTGATCGCCGCCGGATGCATCATGATGCGCAAATGCCACCTCAACACCTGTCCGGTCGGCATCGCTACGCAAGACCCGGTATTGCGCAAGCGCTTCACCGGTGAGCCCGAGCACGTCATCAACTATTTCTTCTTCGTCGCCGAGGAAGTGCGCGAGCTGATGGCTAAGCTCGGTTTCCGCACCTTCAACGAAATGGTCGGCCACTGCGACAAGCTCGACACGGTGCGGGCGATCGATCATTGGAAGGCCAAGGGGATCGACCTGTCGCGCCTGTTGTACCAGGAGCCCGCGAAACCCGGCGTCGCGATCTACAATTGCGAGCGGCAGCAGCACCACCTCGACAGGGCGCTCGACAATGAGTTGGTCGCTGCGGCGCAGCCGGCGCTTGAGAGCGGCGAGCCGGTGCGGATCGAGCGTCCGATCAGGAATGTTCATCGCACCGTCGGTGCGATGCTGTCGGGCGAGGTCGCGCAGCGTTTCGGCCATGGCGGGTTGCCGCAGGACACGATCTGGGCGACGTTCCGCGGCAATGCCGGGCAGAGCTTTGGCGCGTTTCTCGCGCACGGCGTGTCATTGGAGCTTTATGGTGACGCCAATGACTATACCGGCAAGGGCCTGTCGGGCGGACGGCTAATCGTGCGCCAGCCGCCCGAGGCGCAGCGCGAGCCGACCGAAAACATCATCATCGGCAATACGGTGCTGTACGGCGCTATCGCCGGCGAGGCCTATTTCGAGGGCGTTGCCGGCGAGCGTTTCGCGGTGCGCAATTCGGGCGCCGTCGCCGTCGTCGAAGGCACCGGCGATCACGGTTGCGAGTACATGACCGGCGGGGTCATCGCGGTGATCGGCGACACCGGCCGCAATTTCGCCGCCGGTATGTCGGGCGGCATTGCGTATGTCTGGGACCCGAACGGCCGCTTTGCGAGCCTCTGCAACAAGAGCGAGGTAGAGCTCGAACCGATCGATGCAGCTGAAGAAGATGATGCCGACCCCGAGGACCGGCCGCGGCAGCGCGCGCCGAGCGTTTACGACAACGGCATGGGCGACCCACTGCGCTTTGATGCAGTGCGGCTGCGCATCCTCTTGGAGCGCCATCATCTCTACACCGGCAGCGCGCGGGCGCGTGCTCTGCTCGAAGACTGGGACAATACCCTTGCCTCGTTCGTAAAGATCACGCCGAAGGATTACCGGCGCGCCCTGCTCGAATTGCAGACCGAGCGTCAGGCCGCTCGCATCGAGGCCGCCGAATGAAGGCCCCATCCCGGGCTCACCTCAATGGGTAAGCCGACCGGGTTTCTCGAGATCGAACGCCAGGATCGGGGCTACGACAAGCCGGACGTCCGCCGCCGCAGCTGGCGGGAATTTGTCAAGCCGCTGCCCGATGGCGAAAACCGCAAACAGGCGGCGCGGTGCATGGATTGCGGCATCCCGTTCTGCCACGACGGCTGCCCGGTCAATAATCTGATCCCGGACTGGAACAATCTCGTCTACCGCGAGCAGTGGCGGGCGGCGTTGAGGGCATTGCACTCGACGAATAACTTCCCCGAGTTCACCGGCCGCATTTGCCCGGCGCCGTGCGAAGCTGCCTGCACGCTCAATATCGACGACAACCCGGTGACGATAAAGACGATCGAATGCGCGATCGTCGACCGCGGATGGCGGGAGGGCTGGATCGAGCCGGTATTGCCGGCGCGGCGCACCGGCAAAAAGATCGCGGTCGTCGGTTCGGGTCCGGCGGGGCTCGCTTGCGCGCAGCAACTGGCGCGGGCAGGGCATTTGGTCACGGTGTTCGAAAAATCCGACCGCATCGGGGGATTGCTGCGCTACGGCATCCCCGATTTCAAAATGGAGAAATGGCTGATCGACCGCCGCATCGCACAGATGGAAGGCGAGGGTGTGACGTTCCATACCGAGGTCGAGGTCGGACGCGGTGTGCCGGTCGCGGCGCTGCTCGACGAATTCAATGCGATCGTGATGACCGGCGGGGCCGAAGCACCGCGCGATCTCGAAGTCCTGGGCCGCGAGCTCGACGGCATCCATTTCGCGATGGATTTCCTGCCGCAACAGAACAAGCGCAACGCCGGTGACAGCGAAGAGCGCGCCGCGCCGCACGGCACGATCACGGCCGATGGCAAACACGTCGTCGTGATCGGCGGCGGCGATACCGGCTCCGACTGCATCGGTACCTCGGTGCGGCAAGGAGCAGCCTCAATCATGCAGCTCGAAATCCTGCCGATGCCGCCGGAGCGGGAGAACAAGGCGCTGACCTGGCCCGATTGGCCGCTCAAATTGCGTACCTCGTCATCGCAGGAAGAGGGGTGCGAGCGCGACTGGGCGGTATTGACCAAGAGGGCGCTCGGCGAAAACGGGCAGGTGACGGCGCTCGAATGCATCCGCATCGACTGGCCAAAGGGTCCCGACGGCCGCTTTGTAATGCAGGAAATTCCGCACAGCACTTTCACCTTGAAGGCCGATCTGGTGTTGTTGGCAATGGGGTTTCTGGGCCCGCGTCGGCCGGGCATGATCGAAGAGGCCGGGGTCGAGCTCGACACGCGCGGCAATGTCCGCGCCGATACCGTCGACTATCGCACTTCGGTGCCTAAAATCTTTGCCGCTGGAGACATGCGGCGCGGTCAGTCGCTCGTCGTCTGGGCGATCCGCGAAGGCCGCCAATGCGCCCGCGCCATCGACGAATTCCTGATGGGCACGAGCCTGTTGCCGCGCTGAGCGCTCTTCGTCACCCCTGCGAAGGCGGGGCATCAGGACTGCAGCTGCGGGCCAACCGTTGTGGATTCCTGTTTTCGCGGAATGACGAAGGGGAGGGGAAATGTTTGCAGGGATGACGAGACGGATTGTGTTCACTATGGCAGTGCTGCTGGCCACTGGAGCAGCTCACGCCCAGACGCCAGCGGGGTCTCCGATTACGATCGGGTTCAGCATGCCGCTGACCGGCGGGCTCGCGGTCAACGGCACCTCGGGACTGCTGGCGATGCAGATCTGGGCCGAGGACACCAATAAGAAAGGCGGGCTGCTCGGCCGCCCGGTCAAGCTCGTCTACTACGACGACCAGACCAACCCATCGCTGGTGCCCGGCATCTATACGAAATTGCTCGATGTCGACAAGGTCGACCTCGTCGTCTCGGCCTACGGCACCAACGTTACGGCGCCGGCATTGCCGGTCGTTATTGCACACAACAAGACGTTCATGGGTCTGTTTGCTATGGACGTCAACGAGGAGTTCCATTACCCGAAATATTTCTCGATGTTGCCCGTCGGTCCGGACCCGCGAGCGGCGATCTCCGAGGGGTTTTTCGAGATCATCAAGACCAATAAGGAAAAGCTCGGGCTCAAGACGATTGCCTTGGCGGTCGATGACGGCGAGGCGACCCGCAACACCGCCGACGGCGCCCGCGCCAATATCAAGAAGGCCGGGCTCACTGTCGCCTACGACAAGACCTATCCGCCGACAACAACCGATTTCACCCCGATCATCCGCGCGATCCAGGCGACCAACCCGGATATCGTCTACATCGCCTCCTACCCGCCGGACAGCGTCGGACTGATCCGCGCAATGCGCGAGATCGGGCTCAACACCAAGATGTGCTGCGGCACGATGACGGGCCCGCAGAGCACGTCGATCAAGACCTCATTGGGCCCGCTGCTGAACGGCATCATTACCTTCGACTTCTGGCTGCCGGCGCCGAAGCTGCGGTTCCCTGGCGTTATGGAATTTCTGAAGCAGTATCAGGAGCGAGCCGCCGGCAAGGGCGTCGATCCGCTCGGCTATTATCTGGCGCCGTGGGCCTATGCCGATCTGCAGGTATTGGGTGAGGCCGTCGAGCAAACAAAGAGCCTCGACCAGGACAAGGTCGCCGACTACATCCGCGGCCACACGTTCAAGACGGTTGTCGGCGATGTCGAGTTCGGCGACAAGGGCGAATGGAAGAAAGCCCGGCTGATGACTGTCCAATTCCAGAACATCAGCGGCACCAGTATCGACGACTTCCGCGACGGCAAAGGAGAAGTTGTTCTGTGGCCCGGCGAATATAAAAACGGGGAGCCGGTCCTCCCCTATTCATCAGTTACGCACTGAGAGGCGCGGGTCAGTCGGGCACTCCCTCGACGCGGAAGATCTCCTCCAGTTGCGGGCTCATCGGCAGATCTAGGGTCTCGCCGGTCGGCAGTCGCTGCTGAAACCATTTGTTGTAGAGTTGCACCAGCTCGCGGCTCTGTGCGAGGCGCGTGAAAGTGCGGTCGACTACGGCGTCGAACTCAGGTTCGTCTTTGCGGTACATCAGCCCGTAGGGGTCGTAGGACAGATACTCGCCGACCACGTGGTATTGGTCTCCGGTATGGGTGGTCGCCACCAGGCCATAAAGGAGCACATCGTCGGTGGCAAACGCATCTGCCTTCCCCTCCTTGAGCAGATCGAAGGACTCGGCGTGGTCTTTGCCGACCAAAAGCTTGATGTTGAGATCCTGCTTTTCGGAGATCGCCCGCACGGCCGCCTCGTTGGTGGTGCCGACGGTCACGACGACTGTCTTATCACGCAGATCACGATAGGAAGAGATGGCAGAGGAGCGCGGCACCAAAATTTTTGTGCCGGCGATAAAAAAGATCGGCGAGAAGGCGACCTGCTTCTTGCGTTGGAAATCGGCGGTCGTCGAGCCGCATTCGAGGTCGATCTCGCCCGAACGCACAGCGGGGATTCTGGTCTCTGCTCTCGCCAACTTGTAGGCGACGCCGATTTCGACCCCTTTGAGCTCACCCGAGATTTCTTTGACGATCTCATTGCAGAGATCGATCGAATAGCCGATCGGCTCGTGCACCTTGTTGAGGTAGGAGAACGGGATCGAACTGGCGCGATAACCGAGCGTCACCGTCCCGCTGTCCTTGATCTTCTTCAAGGTTCCGGTCAGTTCCTGGGCGTGCGCGCCGGAAAACACAAGCAGCGGCGCGATCAGCGCCACGGCGGCGATTAGAAGCGGTATCACGCCGCCTGCGCCTCCGCCGGCAAGCCGATCGTCTCCGCGGTCTCACCTTCCCACCGGCCGATCACGGCTGTCGCCAGACTGTTGCCGATCACGTTGGTTGCGGTGCGACCCATATCGAGAAACTGGTCGATGCCGATGATCAGGAGCAGCCCGGCCTCGGGCAGGTTGAAGGTCACCAGGGTCGCGGCGATCACGACGAGCGAGGCGCGCGGTACACCGGCCATGCCCTTGCTGGTCAGCATCAACACCAGCAGCATTGTGACCTGCTGCGTGATCGACAGCGGGAGATTGTAGGCCTGCGAAATAAAGATCGTTGCAAAGGTGCAATACATCATTGAGCCGTCGAGGTTGAACGAATAGCCCATCGGCAATACGAAGCTGATGATCTTCTTGCTGACCGGAAGCTTTTCGAGCTGGGCCATTGTTACCGGGTAGGCAGCCTCGCTGCTCGCGGTGCTGAAGCCCAACAGGAACGGCTCGCGAATGAGTGAAATGAGGCGGAGCACAGCGCGGCCGAGGAAGAGAAGCCCGGCGCCGATCAGCACCAGCCACAAAACGCCGAGGCTCAGGTAGAACATGACCAAGAACTTGCCGTAGGTCACCAGAATCCCGATGCCTTGCGTCGTAATGGTCGCCGCCATCGCTGCGAAAACGGCGATCGGAGCGAGCGCCATGATGTAGCCGGTGATCTTCAAAATGATCTGCGACGTCTCCTCGATGATCTTGATGACCCCCTCCGCCCGCTCGCCGAGGGATGCTGCCGCAACACCAAAGAACAGAGAGAAGACCACAATCTGCAGGATCTCGTTGTTGGCCATCGCTTCAACCGCGCTCTTCGGCACCAGGTGAGTGACGAAATCCTTGAACGACAGCGATGCCGCGTTGAGGTTGGCTGCCGCACTCGCGTCGGGCAGCGGCAAGTTGAGGTTGTCGCCCGGACGCAGGATGTTGACCATGATGAGGCCGAGCAGCAGCGAAACGAGCGACGCGCTGACGAACCATAGCATCGCCTTGCCGCCGATCCGCCCAACCGATTTGGTGTCGCCCATGTGCGCCACGCCAACCACCAGGGTCGTGAAGACGAGCGGCGCGATGATCATCTTGATCAGGCGCAGAAAGATGTCGGTGAACAAGGAGATGTAGCCGGCAATCGTCTTTGCCGTCTGGGGATCGGGCCACAGCTGGTGGCAGGCATAGCCCACCGCGATGCCGAGCAGCATCCCGATAAAGATGATCGTCGTCAGCCGTTGCGCACGCATGCTGTTAACCTCTTTAGGCCGCGCCGACAGCATGCGTCATTCGGCGATGCAAGAAAATGGCGATCGCTAAGATCGAAAGCGGCGCTGCAGGCGGAAGAGGGGAGGGTGGTCGGGCTGGGTTGTCACGATCGCAATTGGTTCGACCGGCTCGTCATCGGCGCGCGCGATGTGGAAGGCCTGGATCATGCTGGCTAAGACCAGGGTCGCCTCGGTCAGCGCGAATTGGGCGCCGACACAGACCCGCGGCCCGATGCCGAACGGCATATACGCGAAACGATCGGGTGGCGGCGCCTCGGGCAGGAACCGGGCCGGCTCGAAAACCTCCGGCTGCCTCCACAACCGCCGGTGGCGGTGCAGGACCCAAGGAGCGATAAACACGACCGCGCCTCGCGAGACCGGAATGCCGCCGGCGTTGTCGTCATCGCGCGCTTGGCGCACCAGCGTGAACGCTGGTGGGTAGAGGCGCAACGCTTCGTGCACGACGGCGCGGGTATAGATCAGCTTTGGCAAGGCCTCGGCGGCGTGGTCCGGGCCCAGCTCGAGCGGGGCGGCTTCCAGGGCGAGGCGCTCCTGGACGTCGGGTGCGCCGGCTAGGAGGTAAAGCGCCCAAAAAAGCGCTACCGCCGTCGTCTCGTGGCCGGCGGTGATCAAGGTCGCGACCTGATCCAGCAGCCGCTCGCCCGAAAAGCCCGCACCCGTTTCCGGATCACGGGTCGCCGATAGAAGGTCGAACAGATCGGCCGGGGCGGCGCCGTGCGGCACAGCCCCGCGGTCGGCGAGGATCCGCCTGATCAGAGACACCCAGCGTCGCCGAACCCGCCGCCGCGCGAGAT
>Ga0318533_10000720_pt1 | contig 14690 bp, 12 predicted proteins | sample GRESIP053b4f27_FD_203675 | JGI IMG/M metagenome (GOLD analysis project Ga0318533, IMG submission 203675) | Tropical soil microbial communities from Luquillo Experimental Forest, Puerto Rico - GRE.SIPMG.053b4f27 | ecosystem: Environmental > Terrestrial > Soil > Tropical forest > Bulk soil...
CCGTTACACCTTTTGGGACTATCAAGCCGGGCGCTGGCACCGCGACGAGGGGCTGCGCATCGATCATCTGCTGCTCTCGCCGCACGCGGCCGACAGGATCGCGGCGTGTGACATCGACAAGAAGCCGCGGGCCAAAGAGCGGGCCTCGGACCACACGCCGATCTGGTGCGAGCTCGCGGTCTAGCCTAGAGCCCCGGGCCGAATCGCTCTGCCGCGGCGGCAAGAGTGTCCTTTCCCTCTCTGAACGGTGCGAGCGGGACGATGACCAGAGCGCGGTCGCCCGGCCCGAGCTCGGCGAAATCGTCGGCAATCGCAAAGTCGCCCCGCCGCGAGACGGCGAGCAGGACCGCATCGCGCGGCCACGGCGGCGCGCCATCCTCGGCGATGCCGACCTCACCCACGGCGAATTCCTGACCGGCAAACGCAACGCGCCCGCGCGAACCGGGGAAACGCGATAGACCGACAAACGCGGGAGCCGCCAGGGCTGCAGCCGAATAGGTCGTCTCGAACTCGAAGTGCCGGGCGATCGATTGGGCGAAGCTCGCTTCGGCGATGCGCAGCACGATCGGCATTGTCGGATTGCGGGCGCGCGCGCCCAGGGCGATCTCAAGGTTCAGAGTATCAACATTGGTCAGAGCGATCAGGCCATGCGCCGCCTTGAGATTGCACAGATCGAGGGTCGCGTCGCGGCTGGCATCCCCGGTCAGCAAGTCGAAGCGCTGCTCGCGCGCCTTTTCGACGATGGCGGTATCGGGAGAGACCTCGACGACGACCAAGTGCTTGCCGAGAGCAAGGAGCAGTTCGATCACCTCGCCGCCGATGCTGCCGGCGCCGCAAACCACGATATGGCCGCGACGATGCACCGGGCGCAAGCCTTGCATCCTGACCCAATGTACCCGCGTCAGCAGCGAGGCGCCGAAAGCGATGAAGAGGCCGGTAATGATGGTGCCGGACAGCATCAGCAGCATCGCGGCGACGATTTCGATAGGGTGGTTCCGGTCGGGAGTCAGATCGCCGTAGCCGGTCGTGGTCACGGTTGCGACGACGAAATAGATGGCGTCGAGCCAACTACCTTTGAAGACGGCGTGGAAGTACCAGGTGCCGAGCAGAAAGACGACAAGCGCCGCCAGCGCGAGGCGGACGAGGATCGGATTGAGCCGAGGCGGCTGATGCCGACTGCGGTACAGCAGCGAGCGCAGCCTTCGGCCAAGCGCCGGGTGGCTCCGCGTGGCAGACCGGCGCGGAGTGCTGCCCTGCAACCCGGCGACGTCACCGTACACGACAAGCTCTGCCCGGCCCGCGAGGATCGTGTCGCGGGCGAGATCGGTCTTGCCGTCGACCGCAAGGATCCGTGCGCCCAGCACCCGCTCGGCGCCCGCGACGGTCTCACCGCCGACGCCACAGCTTTCGGCTATTCGCGTCGCAAAGCCCGTCAGCGGGCCGTCGGGCTCGGGGAATTGCAACCCGCGGAAGCATGAGGGGTCGACCGCCGCGGCGGCATAGGTCGCGGCCGAATGCCAGGCCAACGACAGGACCGAGCAGTTCGGGAGATTCTGTTCGATCTTGTGTGCCAGGGTTCGGTTGAACTGGCGAAGAACGATGCGGATGCACGGATTGGCGTCGCGCGCCAGCAGTGCGGCGTGCAGGTTCAGCTGATCATCCGGCGAGAGCGCAAGGATCGTGACCGCATGACGCACACCAGCGCGGTCGAGCGCTTCGGCGCTGTCGGGGCGCGCAACGGCAACGTGGACCGCGCCGATATTCTCCACCGCGCGGCTAAAGTCGGGATCTCGGCGCCATAGCACCACGACGCGATGGCCTTGCAGCGCGCAGAGCTCCTGGGTGGTGCCGAGCGCGATCGCACCGCCACCGACGACGATCATCACCGGATCGCCGGGCGCGGCCATGGCAGGCTCCTCAGCGTTCTGGATCGGCAGGATAGGCGTGCTCGACCCCGGCACCGTCTTTGACGATCCACCCGCCTGCCTGCCCTCCCGCGGAAACCGCGCTTGGGGCGATCGGCACCTTGCCGTAGCCCCCCGGAATATCGAGGACATAGGTCGGCTGGCATAGCCCTGAAATGCGGCCGCGGAGCGAGCGGACGAGACGCTGGCCAGCCGCGATACCAGTACGGAAATGCGCGGTGCCCCGGGCGAGATCGGCGTGGTGAAGGTAGTAGGGCTTGACGCGCAGAGCGACGAGACCCCGGAATAGGGCCTCCAGCACAGCCGCATCATCGTTGACGCCGCGCAACAGGACGGTCTGCGACAGGAGCGGAATCCCGGCGCGGCTCAACCGGGTCAGCGCCTCTTTCGTTCGCGGGGTCAACTCGCGCGGATGGTTCGCATGAACCACCACATAAACCGCCTTCTCCGCCGCCAGCGCCTCGACCAGCGCGAGGTTCACCCGGCGGGGGTCGACCACCGGAACGCGTGTGTGGAAGCGGATCACCGCGACATGGGGGATCTGGTCGAGCGTGCGCACGATGGCGGCTAGGCGGCGCGGCGCCAGCACAAAGGGATCGCCGCCGGTGACGATCACCTCCCAGATCTCAGGTCGCCGGCGAATGTAATCAAAGGCGCGTTCGAGCGCCGATTGATCCAGCATCGTGGGTCGCTTGCCGACCACCTCGCGGCGAAAGCAAAAACGGCAATATACCGGGCATAGCAAGGTCGGCTTCAGCAGAACCCTGTCGGGATAGCGATGGACGATTCCGGGAACCGGCGACCACCGCGCGTCGCCGATCGGATCGGCGCGCTCTTCGCGGGCGATCTCGAGTTCCGCCCCGCTCGGCACGAATTGCGCGGCAATCGGATCAGCGGGGTCCGCCGGGTCGATCAGCGCCGCCACATCGGCGGTTAGAGCGACCGCAAATTCTCCGGCCACCCGCTTGATCTCTTCGAGCCGGCCGGCCTCGACCAGACCCTCGGAAACGAGATCCTGTTCGCGAAGCGTTCCGGTCCGCGCCATCAGGTTGCCGCCAGCCGATCGTATGCCGACTTCAAGCGATCGCGGTCGCGAATTACATCCGCCTCGCGCTCGCGCTGCGCCTCGACGACCTCCGCCTTAGCCTTGGAGAGGAAACCGGGGTTGGCCAGCTTGGCGGCGATCTTGGCCAACTCCGCATCGAGCCTGCCGATTTCCTTGCCCAATCGCGCCTTCTCCCCGGCGAGATCGACGACGTCTCCGAGGCGCAGGATCAAGGTTGCGCCGTCTACGATCGCCTGGATCCCACCCGCCGGCACCGTCGCGACCGGCTCAAACTCGTCAACCCGGGCAAGGCGCATGAAATGTTCCCGATGCCGCTCGATCCTTTCTGCCGCGAGCAGCTCGGCATCCTTGAGAAGGAGCGGGATCCTGGCCGCCGGAGTAACATTCATTTCAGCACGCAATGCACGAAGCGCCGAAATCGCCTGGACGACCCACTCCATCTCGGCCGAGGCGGCGCGATCGGTAAGCTCGGCCGGGAAATCCGGCCACAGCGCCGTCAGCAGCAGCCCGGCCTCAGGGCCGGCGAGGTTCTCCCACACCTCTTCAGTGACAAACGGCATGATCGGGTGCAGGAGATGGACCACGCGGCCCAATACCCACGCCGTCATGGCTTGCGTCTCGCTGCGTGCCGCCTCGTCGTCGAGCTGCAGGATTGGCTTTGTGAACTCGAGATACCAGTCGCAGAACGTGCCCCACACGAACTGGTACAAGCGGCTCGCGGCTTCATCGAAACGGTAGGCGTCGAGAGCTGCTATGACCTCAGCGGCGCAGTCGGACACCGCCGCCGCGATCCAACGGTTGACGGTAAGCCTGCATTGTTTCGGGGTGAAGCCGGCGACGAGTGCGCAACCGTTCATCTCCGCATAGCGCGCGGCATTCCACAGCTTCGTCACAAAATTACGGTATCCCTCGACCCGGTTTTCGGCGAGCTTGATGTCGCGCCCGGGCGCCGCCAACGCTGCTAGGGTAAACCGCACCGCATCGCAGCCGTAGCGGTCGATCAGGTCGAGTGGATCGATGATGTTGCCGCGCGACTTCGACATCTTCTGGCCGCGCTCGTCGCGCACCAGCGCATGGATGTATACGGTGCGAAATGGCACCTCGCCCATGAAGCGCAGCCCCATCATCATCATCCGCGCGACCCAGAAGAAGATGATGTCGAAGCCGGTGACCAGCACGTCGGTCGGATAGTAGCGCGCAATTTCACGGGTCGGTGCAGGCCAGCCCAGGGTGGAGAACGGCCACAGCGCCGAGGAGAACCAGGTGTCGAGAACGTCCTCGTCCTGGGTCAGCGTGACCGGCTGGCCGTATTTCGCCGCCGCCTCTGCCGCGGCTTCCTCCTTGCTCTCGGCGACGAAGACCCCGCCATCGGGCCCGTACCAAGCCGGGATCTGGTGACCCCACCACAACTGGCGCGAGATGCACCAGGGCTGGATGTTGCGCAGCCAATCGAAAAAGGTGTTCTCCCACTGGCGCGGGACGAACCGGGTGCGGCCGCTCTCGACCGCATCGATCGCTGGTCCGGCCAGCTCGCCGGCGTTGCAGAACCACTGATCGGTTAGCCAGGGTTCAATCACCACGCCCGAGCGATCGTGATAGGGGACCATTGAGGTGTGAACTTCGACTTTGTCGAGAAGGCCGGCGGCGGCGAGATCGGCAACCACCTTTTCACGCGCCGCGAACCGGTCAAGGCCCCGATAGAGTCCCGGCGCCATGTCGTTCAGCCGAGCGTCCTGATCGAAGATGTTAAGTAGCGCCAGACCGTGTCGCCTGCCGACCTCAAAGTCGTTGAAATCGTGCGCCGGTGTGATCTTGACCGCGCCGCTGCCGGTTTCCGGGTTGGCGTACTCGTCGGGGACTATCGGAATCAGCCGGTCGACGATCGGCAGTCGGACGAACTTGTCGACCAGTCCGACGTAGCGCGCATCCTCCGGATGCACCGCCACACCGGTGTCACCTAACATCGTCTCAGGGCGGGTGGTGGCCACGACGATGTAACGTCCGGGTTCTCCGTCGATCGGATAACGGATATGCCAGAGGGTTCGATTTGTTTCGCGGTTGTCGACTTCGAGGTCGGAGATCACGGTGTGCATCTCCGGGTCCCAGTTGACGAGCCGCTTGTCGCGATAGACCAGTCCGTCGCGATAGAGCTGGACAAAGACTCGACGCACCGCGGCAACCAGGTCCGGCTCCATCGTGAAGCGCTCGCGCGACCAGTCAGGCGAGGCGCCGAGGCGGCGCAGCTGATTGATGATCGTGCCGCCGGATTGCGCCTTCCACTCCCACACACGCTCGATGAATTTCTTGCGGCCAAGCCGCTGCTTGTTGATCTGCATCTCTGCGAGCTGGTTGGTGACGACGATCTCTGTGGCGATGCCGGCATGATCGGTACCGGGTTGCCACAGCACGTCGCGACCCCGCATGCGCTGATAGCGGACCAGCACGTCCTGCAGCGTAAAGGTCAGTGCATGGCCCATGTGCAAGCTCCCGGTCACGTTCGGGGGCGGCATCATGATCGTGTAAGGCGGTTTGCCGCTGTCCGGATCGGCGCTAAATCCGCCGGAGCGCTCCCACAAGTCGTACCGGCGCGCTTCTACGGCGGAGGGTCGATATGTCTTGTCCAGCATCGCTGAACCGTCCTCGAGTAAGCAGTTTGGCAGAGACCTCTCGGGCGCGTGCCGAGCAGGGTAGGGCCATGCGCGATTATTCGAACAGGCGTCTCGAAACGCGATCAGCGCAGCCCAGCCTCGCCGACCACGCGGGCGATCTCTTCACGGACCAGCCGCTCGACGATGCCGGGGAGATGGTCGTCGAGCCAGGCTTGCAGTAACGGCCGTAGCATTTCGTGTACAATCTCCTCGAGCGTGCGCTTAGCGCCGCCGAGCGGTAGCTCTGGCTCATTGCGCCGCTCGCGCGGCAGCGCGCCAAGCCGGGCAAACGCGGCGGCCGCGGCTCCCGAAGTGGCCGCCGAGACGATGCGCTCGCGATCCGGGTCGAGCCTCGCTTCGAGCGCTGCATCGGAGTGCGACGGTCGCGGTTCGATTTGCCCGGCGGCATCCGCCGGGGAAGCAGTTGCCCCGTCGGGCGAGGGCGATGATGCGGTCGCAGCTTCGGCCCACGGAGATATCCGGCGCACGGAACCGTCCTCGTCGACCACTTGGGTCAGTTCGAGAATGTCGCTCCTCTCCCCGCGGGCGGGAGCGAGAGCTTCGCCCGGCGCTTTGGTCCCCAGACGTCGTTCCGCCGGGTCTTTGTCCTCTGCGATGATGCGACTGATGGAGGCGATGATCTCCTCCATCGAGGGGTCTGGCGGCGGTTTTTCGACCGGCATGGAAGCACCCGACGAATTTCGACTAACTTGGATTATAGCGCCCGGGGTTTGCCGGCGCGATCGTCTGATCCGAGCCGGCTCACTCCGAAAGGCCACCCCGGAAGCCGATCCACTTATCCTTCACTTCCTTGTAGTGCCGCTCCATGTCGTAGAGCTTCACCGGCAATTTGAGCTCGGGCGCGATCAACCGGCCGGTCGCCGCAGCCACGTTGAACTCGGCCAGTGCCGCATCATGTTCGGCGGTGACGAGTTGGGATTGCGTCGTGAGCAATGTCTGGTTCTGGATCAGAACGTCAAGCACGGTACGGGTGCCCACCAGCGCCTCTTGTTGGGTGCCCTCGAGGGCGATCTGCGCAGCGCGGACGGCCGAAGCGAAGGACGAGATGCTTGCCCGCGCCGCCTGCAGGGTCGACCAACTCGATGTAGCCAACTGCACCGCTGCACGTCGGGCGTCATCGACCTGGCTGCGGCGTTGCCCGACCGTCTGTTGTGCTTGCCGGGTTTGCGAGTAGATCGCGCCGCCTTCATAGAGCGGTATCGTCATTTGTGCGGCAATCGCGGCCGACTGCTCTAAGGAACCTTTCAGGGTAACGGAGGGGGCAAATGAGCGGTTGACTGTGCCGACGAGCGAGATTTGCGGCTGTAGCTGACCACGCACGAAGTCGACAGTGTCACGAGCAGCGAGTTCGGCAAAATTGGCCGAGATGACGCTAAAATTATTGTTGCCGGCGAGGCTCGCGGCCTCTTCGCCCGTCGCGGGAAGCGTCGGGCGGTCCCGCGGCAGCATCAACGTACCCGGCGGGTGGCCGACCGCGCGGACATATTCCTCCCGACTGATCTCGAGATTGCCTTGAGCAGTAACCAGTTGGCCGACCGCTTGGGCGAGAGAGGCCTCGGCCTGTGCGACATCGGTGCGGGTCACTTCGCCGACACGAAAGCGGTCCTGGGTTGCCTCCAGCTGCTTGCGCAAGACCCCCACGTTGTTGCGGTTGACCTCTAGCAGCGCCTGATCCCGCACGACATCGAGATAGGCCATGGCGACGGCCTGGAACACCGACGTCTCGACCGCCAGGGTTTGGGCTCGCGCCGATTGCACAAGGTTGATCGCTTGGCTCGTCTGCGCCGCGGTTCGCCCCCCGGAATAGATCTGCTGGGTCGCGGTGAGATTGAGGCTGTTCGAATAAAAGGTCGAATAGGTGGCCAGCCCGCTTCTCGTCGGAAGGCCATTGCTCGTCGTCACGAGACCGCTTCGCGTGCCTCCCATCTGCCCGTTAAAGTTGACCGTCGGGCGCCAGTTCGCCAGTGCCTGCGGCACCTGCTCGTCCGTTGCTCGCAATAAGGCGCGCTGGGCGAGCAATTGCGGATTGGTGTTGTAGGCATCGGCAAGCGCCTGGGTCAGCGTCTGCGCCGATGTAGTGGCGGATGCGGTGAAGAGGCCGGCAAGGGCAACGAAACCCAAGGGCCCCCTTCGTGGAAAGAACAGCCGACCGCAAGATCGCCCTAAGCCCTCAAGTCCGGCACACCATATCGCTTGCGCTCGGTCGGCTTTGGACATAAGGGCCTCAGCGGCTGCAAACATCACTTCACGAGCTTTCAGAGCACAAAGGCGCGTTTCGGAAGGAAGCCTGGCAACAGCGGAGTTGCGGCGTCGAAGAGCACGCGCCGCGCGACGACCCCGCCTGTCCTCGTCCTGAGGGTGGCGCGGCCTACGCCGTTCGCTGGGTTGACGACGGCCAGGAGCCGCCCCCCTTCGGCGAGCTGCGAATCGATCTCTGACGGCACTTCGGCGACCCCGCCGCAGAACAATATCACATCGTAAGGGGCGCGCGGCCGATATCCCAGCGTCAAGGGGCCCTCCACAATGCTGACCGAGGCGACCGAATGCTCGACGAGCGCCGCGCGCGCGCCCCGAGCAAGCTCGGGATCCTCTTCGAGGGCAACAACGTTGCGCGCCAGCGCGGCGACGAGCGCAGCCTCGTATCCCGTCCCGGCACCGATAATCAGTGCCGTGTCAGTACGCTTGACCGCTGCTGCCTGGAGCAGACGGGCCACGACCATCGATTCCTTCAGATAGCGGCCGTTGCCGAGCGGCAGATCCTCGTCGATATAGGCGACCGCCTGGAAATGCTCGGGAACGAAGAGTTCACGCTGGATTCCGGCAAACGCGGCGAGCACGCGCGCGTCTACGACCTTGTTGGGCCGGAGTTGGCTCTCGATCATGTGGGCGCGGGCCGCCCCGAATTTGGTCATCGCTTCAAACCCGCGAATCAGCTGCTCTTTTTATATCGACGCGGTGGAGCAAGCACAACCAACCAGACCGACATCCGGTCAGTCACGGCAATCGTTCGATCGGCTGTTTTGCAGCGAGCCGGGAGAGCAGCTGCTCAGCCGTCAACCCTGACAGCGGATGCCGCCAGTCGGGCGCTATCTCAGCAAGCGGCTGGAGCACGAATCGACGTTGATGGAGCCGCGGGTGCGGCAGGACGAGCGAGGACGTCTCCGTCACCAGACCTCTATAATCGAGGAGATCGAGATCGAGCACGCGGGCGGCGTTTCGCTTGCCGCGGACACGACCAAATTGTCGCTCGACCGCTTGCAACGCTGCGAGCAGGTCGCGCGCGGCGAGATGGGTTATCAACGACGCGACCGCGTTAACGAACCATGGCTGGTCCGAGAGCGGTACAGGCTCAGTTCGATACCAGGCGGATCGGGTCGCGACCTGGACGCTTTCTGCTTCGAGCGCAACCAGGGCGGCTGCGAGCGTGTCAGGGGGCGCGCCGAACCGCGGGCTGGCCAGATTGCCGCCGACACCGATCAGGATCAATTTGTCTCTCATACGCTTCGGCCTGCTTGACCCAGGATGCACGCTGTAAGACATTTAGGTTACATTATCGAATCCGATGGGGCATTTGTGCCAGATGATTTTCTACCCGGAAGAGCGGCTCGCCATATTCATCGATGGAGCCAATCTCTATTCGGCCGCGCGTGGCCTAGCATTCGACATAGACTACAAACGGTTACTCGATCTGTTTAGCGCCAAGGGTCGCTTGATCAGAGCATTCTATTATACTGCTCTACTGGAAGACCAGGAGTACTCGCCGATCCGCCCACTCGTCGATTGGCTCGATTACAACGGTTACGCGATGGTGACAAAACCGACGAAGGAATTCACCGACGCGATGGGGCGGCGCCGGATCAAGGGTAACATGGATATCGAGCTGGCGATCGACATGCTCGAGATGGCTCAATACATCGATCATGCAATCCTATTCTCTGGTGACGGCGACTTCCGGCGCCTTGTCGAGGCGGTTCAGCGCAAGGGGGTCCGCGTCTCGGTTGTGTCTACTATCCGTTCCTCGCCGCCAATGGTTTCAGATGACCTGCGGCGCCAGGCTGACAATTTCATCGAGCTCCAGGAACTCGCGCCGAATATTATGCGCAATCATCACACCCGCGAGGAGCCCAACCGCGCACGATCCGAACCGGTCGACGAGGCGTGACGATCTCAATATCGGCGGCTACGCCGTCACGGAACTGTTTGCTCTGTCCGCGCCTTGCCGCCTTCCGTGAGGTCCAGCGAGCGGCCCATTCGGGATGGTTTAATGCGCCGGTTCCATCTTTTGGCGATGACGCCGCGGAACTGTTGATCGTCGGCCTGGCGCCAGGCCTCAAAGGGGCAAACCGCACGGGAAGGCCGTTCACTGGTGACTACGCCGGCGAGCTGCTGTACCAGACGTTGCGAAAATTCGGCTTCGCGGACGGCATTTACGATGCCCGTCAGGATGACGGCGTCTTGCTGCGCAAGGCGCGTATTACCAATGCGGTCCGGTGCGTTCCCCCGCAAAACAAGCCCGAGCCGGGTGAAGTCGCGAATTGCCGTCGCTTTCTCGCTGCCGAGATAGCCGGCACGCCCCAGCTCCGCGCGATTCTCGCGCTCGGCGCGATCGCTCACCAGGCCGTGCTCGAGGCGCTAGGCTTGCGTCGCGGGCGCTTCCCATTCACACATGGTGGCCTGCATCGGCTGCCCGACAGCACGCTGCTGGCCGACAGCTATCACTGTTCCCGGCTTAACACCAATACCGGTAAGCTCACTGTCGCGATGTTCGAGTCCGTGTTCGCCTCCCTGGCGCGCCACCTTGCTCAGGCCCCGCCGGAAGGTCTCCACCCCAGCACCATCCTTGCGACGGGATAGGAGCCTTGCGACGGGATAGGAGCTCTCAGACGTTGGACTCGCGCAGGATGCGGGCCCGGCTACGCTGCCAATCACGTTGCTTCTCGGCCTGCCGCTTATCAGCCTTGCGTTTTCCCCGGGCGAGGCCAAGTTCAACTTTTGCCCGGCCGCGTTCATTGAAATAGATGGATAACGGGATCACCGTGATACCATCGCGCTGGATCGCGCCCAACAATCGGTTCATCTGCTTGCGATGGAGTAGCAACTTGCGCGGGCGCCGTGGCTGGTGATTGAAGTGGGCCGAGGCAGCATATTCAGGGATGTTGGCGTTGACGAGAAACAACTCGCCTCCGCTCCGATCGGCATAGGCTTCCGCGATGCTTCCCTGCCCCTGGCGCAGCACCTTGACCTCGGTCCCTTGCAGGACGACCCCCGCCTCGATCGTATCCTCGATCAAGTAATCGTGACGCGCGCGGCGGTTCTGTGCAACGTAGCGGTCTGCCGCTCTCATCAGTTCAGGAGGCCGGCGGCACGCATCGCTTGCTGCACCTTTTGTTGCGTCTCAGGCATGATCGCCCAGAGAGGCTGGCGCACCTCGGCGGTGCACCGACCAAGCAGCGAGGCTGCGTATTTTACCGGGGCGGGGCTCGTTTCGGCGAACAGCGCATCGTGCAACGGGATCAACCGCTGGTTTATATCCCGTACCGTTTTGACATCACCCCGGCGCCACGCCTCATGCATCTCCGAACACAGCTGCGGCGCGACGTTCGCCGTCACCGAAATGCAGCCATCGCCGCCTTGGGCGAGATAGGCGACGGCGGTAGCGTCCTCACCGGATAGCAGGCAAAACCCCGCGCCGATTTCGCCCCGCATCCGCAAAGGCCGCGCGAGATCGTTCGTGGCATCCTTGACACCGATGATGTTCGGCAGCTTGGCTAGCCGCGCCATCGTTGCGTTGGTCATGTCGACGGCGGAACGACCCGGGATATTGTAAATGATGATCGGCAGGTCGACCGCATCGTGAACGGCCTTGAAATGATGAAATAAGCCTTCCTGTGTCGGCTTATTGTAGTATGGGCACACGATCAGCGCGGCATCGGCACCGGCTTCCTTCGCTTGACGAGTCAATGCGATCGTATGATCGGTGGAGTTGGTGCCGGTCCCCGCAATCACCGGCGCGCGACCCTTTGCCACCTCCAAGCAGAGCGTGATGATCCTGCGCGCCTCGTCGTCGTGTAGCGCTGGCGACTCGCCAGTTGTGCCGCACGGAACAAAACCGTGCGTACCTTGCCCAATCTGCCAGGCTACGAGTTCCTGAAAGGCGGTTTCTTCGACCTCTCCGTTGCGGAAGGGCGTGATCAGCGCGACTAGCGATCCCCTAAACATGGTTTCCTCCGGGATTGCGGCCTAACTGATCAACGATAGTCCTCGAAGGCAGGGGCTTCAACAGCGCTGCAACGGCCGGACAGGCGGCGCCGGTAGGTGGCGGACTTGCCTCGGCTGCCGAAAAACCGTAAAGAATTTTTTGCCTCATCTTTGACCCAGCACGGGAGTAGCCGGTCTTGCTCCGGGTTTTCCGGATACTGCTATCGGTGTCGTTGGCTATTTTCATCGTCAGCCTTACGACGGCACGAGCACAGACCTTGTCCGAAGCAGATCTCCGAGCGACGCGTGCCTCTTTCGCCGCGGCCCAGGGCGGCGATTGGAATCGGGCCTATGCCGAGCTCGCTCCGCTAAGTGATCCGTTACCGCTCAAGATCCTGCGCTGGATGGATTATTCCCGTCCGGGCGCACCAGGCCGGTTTCCCGACATCGCAGAGTTCATCAAGAGGAACCCTGATTGGCCGCGACAAAAGGCGCTGCGTAAACATGCCGAAGAATCTTTGGCGGGAGAGGCGGACGAGGTAGCGGCAGACTGGTTTAAACGGTCTCCCCCGGTCAGCGCGGTGGGCCAAGTCCGCTGCGCCGAGATCATGCTCAACTCAGGCAATCTGGAAGGCGGCATTCCCGCGCTGCGAGCGGCGTGGATCGATGGTGACTTTGGCCCTCTCGATGAAAGGAATTTCCTGGCCCGTCATTCGATGTCGATTCGGGCAGAAGATAATGAAAAGCGGCTCGACCGCCTTCTGTGGGACGGACAGTACGAGGCAGCCCGTCGCATGCTCCCTGTGGTGCCAACAGATTGGCGCAATTTGGCCGAAGCGCGTTTGGCGCTCGCCGCGCAGGCATCGAATGCCGAGGTCGTTGCTACACGAGTCCCCAACAAGCTGCGCGCCGATCCAGGGCTCATCTACGAGGAGCTGCGTTGGCGCACCAGGAAGGACATGATCAATGCCGCGGTGCAGATCCTGCTGTCCCAGCCGGGGGACCTGGTCCGACCCGCAGCATGGTGGGCCGAACGGCAGACTATCGTCCGCCGGGTTTTGGCGACCGGGAATGCCGCGCTCGCCTATCGCCTCGCCGAGCAACACGGGTTGATAGAAGGCAGCGCTTACTCCGAGGCAGAGTTTCTGCTGGGTTACATCGCGCTACGTTATATGAAAAATCCGGAGATCGCCTTCGATCACTTCGCGCGCATCCTGACCCGCGTCGGCACTCCTTACGCGAAAGCTCGGGCCGGATATTGGGGCGGCCGCGCTGCCGAAGCTCAAGCCAGGCCAGAGCTCGCCGCGAAATGGTACGCCGCGGCCGCCGATTACATGGTCACCTTCTACGGTCAGCTCGCCGCTCATAAGCTCGGCGACGACGCGCCCCCACACCCGGTCCCCGAGCCGGTTTCGGATCCCGCGGAGCTCTCTCGGTTCAACGACAACGAGGTAGTCCGTGCAGCGCGAATTTTTCTCGAGCTTGGCTATCGAGACCAGAGCAAATCTTTCCTACTAAACACGGCCGATAGCGCTACGACGCCGACACAGTTTGCGATGCTGGCCACCCTCGCCGAGACGAATGGAAGGATAGATCTCGCGATCGCGGTGGCCAAACGTGCCATTGACGCCGGGACGCCGCTGATGATCCACGGCTATCCGGTTACCGCTGTACCGAGTGGCGGAACTGTGGAACATGCCCTGCTATTCGCTATCACCCGTCAGGAAAGTGCATTCGACCGCGACGCGGTGAGCCGGGCAGGCGCGCGCGGCCTCATGCAGCTGATGCCGGCAACAGCGAGCGACGTTGCCAACAAGCTGCGACTACCCTTTTCCGCTGAACGGCTAACGGCGGATGGCACCTACAATGTGCTCCTTGGGCGGGCTTACCTTGAGGGGCTGATCGATGATTTCGGGGGCTCCTACACGCTCGCGATCGCTGGTTACAACGCCGGTCCCGGCCGAGTTCGGCAGTGGCTGCGCGATTATGGCGATCCGCGCGGCGGTGAAATCGACATGGTCGACTGGATCGAAAATATCCCGATCAGCGAGACGCGAAACTACGTTCAGCGCGTGCTCGAAAACCTGCAGATCTATCGCGGTCAGGTCGGTCGCAATTCGGCGTTTTCGCTGGCTAGCGACCTAGCGCGTTGAGCGTCCGGCCGTCGAAAGGAGGACACACGAGCGCTACTTTTCCGTGATCGGGACGAGATGGGCAAGCTCGATCAACTTTTCGGGCTTCTGCGGTTTGCCGCTAATGATCAACTTTTAGTGCATGTGGGGACCCGGGGCATGCCCGGTGCTCTCGAGACGACCGATCTGCGTCCGAACCTCAACCCTTGGGTCCACCGAGACGGTGTCGCGACCGCCGCCGCACCTTGTATATCTTGGCATCAGCCAAATCGGTTACGTTCGCCAGCGCGATTTTGCGACGACCGAGTTGCTGTCCGAAACTGTTCCAGTTAGATCATCCGGCCTGTCTTGGCCGTGAAAACCAGATATCTCAGGAGGCAAAAGGCAGGTGAGAGGGCGGTCGATCCAGAATTGCACGAGCGGGATCCGACGGCGAGCAGAGGGCAACCACCGTATTGGTACACGATTTCGTGGGCCTTCTGACATGCTTGGATTGACTATTGCTTGCGGCGCCAGAACTTCGGGTCGAGATCAAACCTCAACCCTAATCTGCTCTGCGCCCGTCTCCTGCGGCGCGAACTGAGTGCGATAATACTCCGCGAAGAACCCATCCAGATGTAGCAGTTCCGGTAGGGTTCCCTGTTCGACGATGACGCCACCACGCAGTACGACGATCCGGTCGCAGCGCTGCACTGTCGAT
>Ga0318533_10000728_pt1 | contig 14644 bp, 11 predicted proteins | sample GRESIP053b4f27_FD_203675 | JGI IMG/M metagenome (GOLD analysis project Ga0318533, IMG submission 203675) | Tropical soil microbial communities from Luquillo Experimental Forest, Puerto Rico - GRE.SIPMG.053b4f27 | ecosystem: Environmental > Terrestrial > Soil > Tropical forest > Bulk soil...
ACCACTGACCGGCCGGAGTCGGACCCGAAGCGGCCTGACGACACTCCAGATAACGGTCGTCACGGCTGCAGAAGGCGGTCAGTCACATCGGTGGGCCGCCACGCAAGTCCGCAGCGGCCCACCGCTGTTCGCTCTAAGGCTCGATGCAGTTCGTTGTCCCGCCAGTGCTTGCAACTTCGCGTGTGACTGGATACTGCGGACTGCAAACCACGTCAGTCCCACCGCCATTTCCGGTCACGGTGGCGCCAGTGAAAGTCACCATTGAAAGGTCGTGGATAAGGACGCCGGCTCCGCCGTTGCCGGTAATGGTTCCGTTCAATCTCGCGATGGAGCCCTCCAAGACATGAGCCCCGACGCTCCCATTGTGCGAAATGGAGCCGTTGACTAGATCCAGAATCGACTGGAACCGTAGGACCACTCCCTCGTCTGAATTGTTGTCGATGACAGCTGCAACGAAAACGAACGCCTGCCGAGCCATGTGGATGCCCTGGCCGTTGCTGCGCGAGGTAATCGGTCTAGCCTGACCCCCAGGCCTCACTTTAGTGCCACTGTGGACTATCAGCCCAACGCCGTTGTTCTGAAATGTGTCGCCGTCGACTGTTGCCTCCGACGCCTGATAGACAGCGAAGCCCGCGCCGGAGCCGGCTCCCTGGATCACGTTGAGAGCGAGGCGACACGCGGACCAATCGTTACAGCTAATGCCATTCGCCCCACTGACGCCATCCGAGCCCGCATTGATCGTGAATCCATTAATGGCGACGTCCCGGGAATCGAAGATGGAAATCACATCTTGCTTGCCTCCCGACGCATCAGAAATAGAGGCACCGTTAACGGCGTTCAATGTGAGCCGATCCATGCTCTGAATAACGACGTTCTCGTGACAAGCCCCAGACACATTGATCGTGCTCGAGCCGTGACCCTCCCCGTTCTGCAACACCCTGAGCGCAGCTCCAATGCTGGCCATGCCACCCTTTCCTCCGCAATTCACGGAGAGTGTTGCGGCCCTGGCGGCGCCGGCCGACATCAAGAAAAATAGCGATAAGCACAGACTGACTCCAAGTCTTGGACGCGACATAGAACCCCCCCCAGTTTGTTGGTTGCGTGGCGAACGCGACTGAACGAGTTAGCCCGCTCGATTGTTTAACGTATCGAATTCACATTACACCTGCCCTGTATGGGCATCAACTCATGCCGGGAAGACATAGTCCGCGCTGGGGCGAAACCCTACAGCACAGTGCAGAACCGGGGTCGCGCATACGTCGACTGACGGCTTCTGGCAAAATTGCGGTGATACGCACGAAGGTAGGGTTCTGGCCGACTGCGGAAGTCTCACGAACGGGTGCTATCGACCCCGACCGGTCTGTCGGCCTTGTAGAGTCGGGATGTGACGCGGTGACATTAGGTCCGGGTTGTCTGTTGCCGCCTCTTTCGTCTGACGGTGCCCAAGGACCCTCGCCGTCGCTCCGTTTCCACACCCACCGGGTCGCCAGGGGTGACGAGCCACCCCCGGCTCCCACAGAACGTAGCGTGCCGATTTCCGGCACTACGCTCGTCGATAGGGGATTCACAGCACAGCGTGGCTCTGCAGCTGACCATAGGTCAGCCGGAGCTGTGGACGCTGTAGCGGAAAGCGCACGAGCACTCGGTTAAAGACCTCCCACGTAAAACTGCCTCGCCAGCTCCGGCTGCACAGCATCTTGTACCAGTAGCGGGCGACACGGCAGTACACCTTCCGTAAGGACCAGAAGTTTCCCGCCAAGCCGTAATACGCATAATGGCCGCGAAGGACTTGGTTGATCGCATCGGCCTGTTCCTTCAGTGACCGGTGCCGGATCTCGCGCATGAGCTCCGTCAACCCGGCGATACTGCGGCGAAGTCGTGACTTCTCCGTCTTTCGCCCGAGTTTGAAGTTGCCCTTACGGTTGCGCGTGCAGTAATGGAGGAAGCCGAGGAAAGAGAACGTCTCCGGCCTCTTCCCGACTGCACGAGCTTCCCGTTGCGCGCTGCGACCAAACCTGATCAGCTTGGTCTTGCTCGGTTCCAAGGTAAGCGCAAATTTCTTCAGCCGCTTGCTCAGAACCGCCTGCACTCGCTCGGCGTCTTCTCGGTACTGGAAGCATATTACAAAGTCGTCGATATACCGTATCAGATATGCCTTGCCTCGAAGGCGAGGCTTGACGACCCGCTCGAACCACAGGTCCAGAACCTGATGCAGATACAGATTACTTAGCAACACGCTGACCGAGCCACCTTGCGGAGCACCGGTTTCATTCGGCGTCAACCTACCCTCTTCCAAGATGCCAGCTTTCAGCCAACGACGGATGAGGTGGGTAATACGTGGATCTCCGACTCGACAGTCGAGAAAGCGCAGGAGCCAACCATGGTCCAAACTGCCGAAGAAATTTTTGAGATCAGCTTCCAACACATAGCTCACAGACGTGCCTGCAATTACCTCGGTGAGGGTTGCAAGTGCGTGATGGGCACTGAGCCTCGGACGGCCACCGAACGAACACGGTAGGAAGTCCTGTTCATAGATTGCCGCCAATACCCGAGCCACGCTGCGCTGCAGCGCTCGATCGGCTACACAGGGAATGCCCAATGGCCGCTTCTCTGTTTTGCCGGGCTTCGGTATGTAGACCCGCCGAATCGGCGGTGGCTGGTACCCTCCGTCGTGGATCGCGCGGAGCATCTCCGGTACCCACTGCTGGAAGCTTTCCTTCGCTTCGCCCACCGTCTGCCCGTCACATCCCGGAGCCGAGCCGTTGGGGATGTCGCAAAGACTGTCCCAAACAAGCTCGCTCGTGATGTGATGAGCCAGTGAGGTGAACTGAAGTTTCCCCTCTTGTCGAGCTTTCGCTGTTACGCGTTCTAGTCCCGTTGTCATGACTGGTCGCTCCACCCTTTGCATAGTGGTCCGTAACCCTCCATTGAATGAGGTTCATGTCGCCCTAGAACGTTTCCCCTAACGCCGGCCGCTTCCCCATGCAGTGGGCTTTCCCCACCTCAGAGTACTGTCAGCCAGTCTGACTGCCTGTAAGCCGTCAGATCGTCCTCACTTTATGGGCTTGTTCGACCTTACAAGCTCCGCTTGGACTCACAGGCTCTCCCTTGTTCGCACCTTGCCCTTCAACCGCATGCCGTGGATGAGAACCCCGGAAGCAGTGCACAGCTCTCACCGTTTGCGAGCCATGCACTTCTGCCTTCCCCGTTGAGCGAGTGGGTCGGCTGCTTCGATCACGTTCAATTTCGAGGCTACTTACTCCGTTCATTTACATTCCGGCCTACGATTTCCCTGTCTACGCTTCGCAGTGGGTGTTACCACCCGCCCACGCAAGACTCGGTACATGGCTGCTGGCTAGGCTTTGCCACGGCGGCCATCTCAGGCCGCTGTACAACGTGCGCTTCAAGGCGCAACGCTCATCGAACCGGACGTGCGGATCTCCCGCATCCGGCTCTCGGACAGAACGTCACGCCTTCACCCACGACGGGCCGCGTCCAAGGTGTGTGAGACGTACGAGACCGAAGTACCCGTATAGGTGCGAGAGTGGATAAGTCCCGCCCCGGCGTCTGCGCGTTTTGTACGTGCGGCGCAGCCACCGGCGTAACCGCACAGCGGTGTTGTTGTCGAGTGCCCGATACGCGGGGCGGACGGTACCTACCTTGAAGTAGTTCGCCCAGCCGCGCAGCGTGCGGTTCAACTGTTCCACCAGCTCTGTGGTGTCTTGCCACGTCATCGAGTTGCCCGTGAGCGCATGGATCTTTTCGACCGTGCGCCGGATGCTCTTCTTGGACGGCCGCATGCCCAGATAGGCTCGGCCGGTCGTCCGCTGATACATCCGCCCGAACGTGTACCCCAGGAAGTCGAACGTCCCTTCCGGGACCGTGCAGATTCGCGTCTTCTCCTCGTTGACCGTCAGCTTCAGTCTCCCCATGAGCTCGCGCATCCGGATCAGCGCCTGCTCGGCGTTGCCCCGTGTGCACAGGATCACGAGATCATCCGCATAGGTCACGATGCGAGAGCCGAGGCGCTCCTCAAGGCCGAGCTTCTTCCATCCCAATACGAACCGCCGCATATAGAGATTTGCCGGCAGCGTCAAACCGAGCGAGTACGCGGGCAGTCACGTTCTTGGCAACGCTCGCCCTGCCCACTTGGTAACAAAACTATCCTTGAATTAGTCCCGAAATGGGCGTTTCATCGCTTCGCGATCACCACCAAACCGCGATGCGAAACAGCAACGACTGGGTGCGTCGCCCACGACTCAGGGGATCGTGCGACCCGACTGGGCTTGCCTCAGTAACACAACAACTACAGGGGATAGTCTATGGGAACCAAACGGCTTTCGTTAGTTTGTGTGTCCGTGCTCGCACTCAGCACGCTGTCGGCGGCAGCTGCCGCCGCGCCGCCAGGTAGTGCCGTTCAACTGAAGTTATCGCAGAAGGCACGCATCAACAGCGCGCCGATCGCGCTGCAGCATTCGAGCATCAACGCAACCTCCAACGTGGCTGCATCAACGCTCACCCCGCTCGCTAACCAATTGCCCAACGGCATCACTTTCACGCTGCTGCTGACTGACGGGACGGTAATGGCGCAGGACGGCACCTATTACAACCAGTGGTGGAAGCTGACGCCCGACATCAATGGCAGCTACTTGAACGGCACCTGGACGCAGCTGGCGAGTCTGCCGGACTCCTATTCGCCGTTCGCCTCGGCCGAGGCTGTGCTCGCGGACGGGCGGGTCGTCGTCGTCGGCGGTGAATACTCCGGGCCCAAACTCGGATTTCACGCTCACGAATGAAGGCGCGATCTACGATCCGCGCACAGACACCTGGACCCCGCTCGCACCACCAGCGGGCGTCGACAACATCGGCGATTCGCCGTGCGCCGTGCTGCCGGACGGGCGATTCCTCCTGGGTGACAAGCTCACGACGCGGGTCCATGCCTTGGATCCCAGCACTCTTCGCTGGAAGAACCTGAAGTCGAAGGACAAGAACGACTTCAATGCCGAGGAAGGCTGGACCTTACTATCGGACGGAAGCGTACTGACCCTCGACGTGCTCGACGCACCCAAGGCCGAGGCATACTCGACGTCGGGGCAGAAGTGGGATCACCTCCGCGACGTTCCCGTCGACCTGCACTCCCCCACGACGGTCGTCGGCTGCGTCCCATACGGGCCGACGCCCACTCAGTGCTATTACCCGCCCGGGGAGATTGGCCCTGCCATGCTGCGCCCGGATGGCACCGTGTTCGCCACCGGGTCCTATGCGAATGCCGATCCGACCTTGAGTCCCACGAGCGCCGGACACACGGCGATCTACGACACGCATACGGGCACCTGGACTCAGGGCCCCGACTTCCCGATCCAGGACGTCAACGGAACGCTGTACGGCGACAACGCGGGTGATAATTTTGCCGTGCTGCTGCCCAATGGCAAGGTGCTGGTCGAAGGGCTTATCTCGGGTTACGAGTTCGACGGAACCCAGTTAGTAACGACCGTACCGTACACCGTCTACATAGGAAGCCTGACCGTGTTGCCGACGGGCGAAGTGTTGTTCGGCGGGTTCTCTCCCTTTGGCTTTCCCGCCCAACTCTACACCTCACCGGGCGGCCACGATCGCGACTGGGAGCCCGTCATCACGCGGCTCGAGGACGAGGATCTGCATCCCGGCTCGACGTACCGGGTGTGGGGACGCCAGTTCAACGGTCTCTCGCAGGCGCAGGCGTTGGGCGACGAGGAGCAGGCCGCGCAGAACTATCCGCTCGTGCGCATCACCAACAAGGCGACGCACCATGTCTTCTACGCGCGCACTCACGATCACAGCACGATGGGGGTCGCAACCGGCGAGAAGAAGGTGTGGACGAATTTTGACGTGCCGCAGCACATCGAAGCTGGAGCGAGCCAGCTTGAGGTCGTGGCGAATGGCATCGCGTCCCGACCCGCGGATGTATGGGTAGACGCCGTGGATTAGCCTCGGTGATTCCTGGTGGGAGGCCCCGATGGATCAATTGTGCAGCATGGTCCCCGGGCCTCTCCCACTGGTTGCGAGTCGTGCGCGCCGGCATGAAATTTCCCGACTGAACCTGCCGCCGCCCGCACGAAGGCGATTTCAGTGTCTGCTTTGCGGAAACGTACCTGATTGAGCGGTATGTCCGCTTGTGGCCGCACAAAGACGAATGGCAATTTGTCTCAACTCGACCCCAAGCGGCCTGCTCGTGATCTTAGCAGCGGACCTTAAATAGTGGAAAAGCGGACCTCGGCGGTTGCGCTGAGGATGCAACCGCGAGGATTTGCTCTGATTAGCAACGTGGGCGCATGCTTGGTGCGTGGGCCGGCGCCGCGTATGGCACCAGAACAAGACCGCGCACCGCTATCGACCGAGATCTCACCTCCGGAGAGTGAAGTGGATCTCTACCCCTCCGTCTGCTGGACCAGCGGAGTGGAAGTCGAGCGCGTGCACACATCCGTGGATGCGGCTGCCGGTGACAGGCTTGCAATCGGCCAGACAATTTCGGGCCGCTACCGTATCGAGCGCGAGCTCGGTGAGGGCGGCATGGGCGTCGTGTACCTAGCGACCGATGAGCAGGTCGTAGGCGAGACCTTTGCGATCAAGGTCTTGAAAGAGCGCCTTCACCCCGAGGCCCTCTCCCTGTTGCGCGAGGAGGTCCACGAGACCCGAAGACTGAGTCATCCGAACATCGTCGATGTGCATTCGGTGAATGTGGACGGCACCAAGCTCTACGTGCTCATGGAGTACCTGGAGGGCAAGTCACTGAATGCGCTGCTGGATGAAGAGTTTGGCCGAGGCATGTCCTTCAGTCATGCCTGGCCAATCATCGAAGACGTAGGAGCGGCGCTGGGTTACGCGCACGACCACAACGTGATTCACAGTGATCTGAAACCCGCGAACGTCTTTGTGACGACCTCCGGCAGGACGAAGCTGCTCGACTTCGGGGTTGCCCGCGTCTCGCGCGGTCCGCTGCTGCACAAGCGGTCGGGGCCGCGCGCGCTCACTCCAACCTACGCCAGCTGCGAGATGCTCACGGGCGAAGAAGCCGATCGCCGCGATGACATCTACTCCTTTGCGTGTGTCATCTACGAGATGCTCTCCGGTGAGCGGCCGTTTGGAGAGCTCACCGCAGTTGAGGCCCGCGAAGCGGGGTCGCGTGTGGCGCCCCTTGAGATGCTGACGCGAGGGCAGAACGCAGCACTTGCCAAAGCGCTCGCCTTTCAACGCGAGGAGCGCACCTCTTCGGTGGAGAAGCTCCTCAAGGGGCTCGGCGCCGACAAGAGGTCCCGTGCCCGCGCGACTGCAGTCCTAGGGGGGGCGATCATCGCGGCGCTGGCCGCGCTGAGCTTGACCTACTTGGTCCTGGACAGGCTACGGATCTCTGGGCACTCTCTGGTAGTTCACTCCGCTGCCCCGGATGCTCAACGGCCGGCTTTGCCCGCCTCCGGCACCGGAGCCACCGTCAACCCACCGCCACACTCGATTGCAGTGCTGCCGTTCGTGAACATGAGCGGAGACAAAGGACAGGACTACTTTTCCGACGGCTTGACGGAAGAACTGCTTAACTCTCTTGCTCGCATCAACGAGCTTCAGGTCGCGGCACGAACCTCTTCGTTTGCATTCAAGGACAAGCCCGAAAACATCTCCACGATTGCGCGGGATCTTCACGTGGCATACGTTCTCGAAGGCAGCGTACGCAAGGACGGTAATCACGTAAGGATCACAGCACAGCTGATTCGGGCCGATAGTGGCTATCACCTGTGGTCGGACACCTACGATCGCACGCTTGATGGTGTCTTCAAGCTGCAAGATCAGATCGCAGGCGCGGTAATTCAAGCCCTGCAGGTAAAGTTGCTCGGGGGCAGCCTGCCGGTGCGCCAGGCTCCGGCTAGCCAGGAAGCTTACGACCTCTACCTCCAGGGCCGATTCTTCGCCGGGCTGTACACCCGGGAAGGATTCAAGCAGTCGCTCGACTATCTCGATCGCGCCGTCAAGCTCGATCCAGGCTACGAGCCCTTGTGGACGCAACTGTCGCTTGTCTATGCAGGCATGGCCGCGCACGGCTTCATGCCGAATGCAGAGGCGCTTACCAAGGCCCGCGACGCGGTCCGTCAGGCGATCGCGCTGAATTCGAAGAGTGCGCGCGCACACATTGCACTCGGCTACCTGCACATGAACGACGACTGGAACTGGACCGCCGCGGACGGGGAGATCGGCAAGGCACTCGCGCTCGAACCCGGAAGTTCTGACGTTCTGCACGCCGCGGGCACCCTCGATCTGGTGCTCGGCCGCGTGAGTGACGGCGTGAGAATGCTTCTTGCGGCCCTGGCGCGCGATCCGCTGCGCGCCTCCTCATACAGCAACCTCGGTGTGGCGTATTTTGCGGACGATCGCCTGCCAGAGGCCGAGGAAGCCTTCCGCGAGTCGATCCAGCTGCGCCCCAACGCCGGTTACACACACAATGGCCTCGGCCTTGTGCTCTTGTGGAAGAGCGATTTGAACGGTGCGCTCGAGGAGATGAAGCGCGAGACCGACGAGATGTGGCGCCTGGAAGGTGAAGCGCTCGTTTATTCGGCTATGCATCGGCGTGCGGAATCTGACGCTGCGCTGGCGGAGCTCACGGACAAGTATCGAAAGGAATCGCCATACGTGATTGCCACCGTTTACGGCTATCGCGGCGAGGTCGATCCCGCCTTTCAATGGCTGGAGCGTGCGCTCAAGGAGCGCGATGCGACGCTCACCAGTATCAAGAGCGATCCGCTATTTCAGAAAATTAAGTCAGACCCGCGCTATGCGGCGCTGCTGAAGAAGGTTGGTCTGCCGCTGTAATTGCGGACCGTCCGTGTGTGAACCCATGAGCTCGCTGATGCCTCACTCTCGGTACGGTGCCGTGAAGCCGATGCGCAGCGCCTCGGGATAGCTCTGAAGGATTCGCAGGCGCGTCTCGGCAGTGGCCAGGTGCGCCTCATCGAAGATAACCACGTCTGCGCCAGGGAGCGGTATGCGCTCATTCACGACCGCGCGGCGGTGCAGTGTGTCTACCGAGGCGATTTGCACCGTGGCGCTGTAGTCGAGAAGCTCCGGGAGCCGTGCTGCGACAGCACCATGTCGGACTCCGAACGCCTCGAGGCGCTCGTGTAGCTGGCGCACGAGCCGCGTCCTGGTGGCGAGGATTAAGACACGGAGGCCTGCCATGGTGGCGGCCACCACCATGATGCCAATCTCGTGGGTCTTGCCGCGGTGAGACGGTGGCTTGGCGCCGTTGCCGGCAGGCGGCGCTCTCGAGTAGCGTAATAACGAAGCCCCTACCCTCAGGGGATGCCTGAGGTGGGACTCCGAACGGTTTCCTTGCCCCTCTCCCTTATAGGGATCCCGTGAGCGAACCGTTAACGTCACGTGACATGGCAAATTGGAATCTACTCCCATCAAAAAAGGAGCACAACGAAACTAGGCAACTCTCGCTGTAAGAGGAGACTATCTTCCGGACACTGCCCATCAGTCGCTGCAGCGCCGCACGACTGAATCCCCTGAAAACGAGCACGCTGCCCCATTGGCAGGCGCTCTCGGCGCCGCTGCTCAGTTGGTCTTCGTCATCGTCGCGGTTTGACATCCGCCAGCACTTACAAAGAAACTCATACCGCAGTCAACTCCCCATGCCCGGGATGTGATCGCGCCGTGAAACCGGCCTCCGTTGCAGCGCTTTGCGAACACTCTCAGAAATAACGACCTTCCGCGATTCACTGACGTTATTCGGGGGAGCCAGGGCGTTCTGTCCGACGGCTTCGGTATTTGTTGGGGTTAACAAGAAGGCATGCAACTCACAGTTGACGCCGTTGACATTGGGGGGGCCGTTCACACACGTGCCCTTCACAAATGCGGTCCCTACGATCTGCCCGCGGGAATTGATGCCTCCCGGGTCGAACGGGCCCAGTGTCGAATCCGCGGGAATGAGGGTATCGAGGGCCGACATAACGCCGTCGCGCCACACGAAACCGCGGATGTTGCCGTTTGGTTCGATCGATTGCCCAACGATTTGGCCGGTATCACTGATCGCTGAGTCAGTGCTCACAACGTCACCTGGGAGGAAGCCAAGTCCGCTGGCCACACCGTCCTGCCACAGGACGGCTTGTACGTCACTGAAACCGAAGGGGCTGGGGCCGACTGTCACCCCGGCCACTTGCCCTTTGTTGTTGATGTCATTGGCAGCGATTCCAAGTCCCTCGAAGCTGCCAAAATCAGTCAGAATTCCGTGTCGCAGCAATGAGTCGTGCCCAGTAGGGGGACCTATAGAGACGCAATTACCCGTCGGGAGTGTCGCTTCACCAGCGTCGTTGATCGCTCCAACACCCCCGTCCGGGTCGCCGGGGAATGTTGGGAGTTCTTCGATCTTCATCTTGTGCCAGATCACAGGCTTAAATTGGAGGACTTGCGGAGGTACGCAGGTGGGATCCGCTATAGAATTCTCCGAAATCCCGAGCACCTCACCTCGGCTGTTGATGCTGAGTGCTATGCCATTGGTGCCGCCCAGTGCGGGAAGCGGGGTCATCACGCCAGCTCGCCATACGAATGGGAGACACACAAGGTGATCGCCGAAACCGCAAAAGTCCTCTCCCAATGGGTCTGGTGCTGAGGTTTCCGAGAACCCCACAACCTCGTCGCGGTCGTTTACGTGCGTTGCCTGGCTCAATGGCCCTCCAAGTGTGCCGAGGTCAGTCATCACTCCGCTGCGCCAAAGGAAAGCATGCAAGGCGGTGTCGCCGGGAAGGGTTGCAAACCCCACGACCGAGCCGTTGTTGTTAATGCTGAACGCTTGGCTAAAAGTTCCTCCAAGTGTGCCAAGATCGGTGATGTTATAGGCAGTAGGGTTCGGTGCCGCCTCGAGACTGAGCGGTGCGGTCAGCGCGCAGAGTAGGGTCAAAAGTCGCGACAACCGTGAGTTTGTGACGTTCATGGTCTTCTCCCGTTTGAGCGTTTTAAGACTTGTGCCCGTTTGATTGACCATGACGCCGGAAGTCACAGTTCGGGTTACCCGCACGACAGTCAACGGCTTGGGTTGTTGCTTCGCACAATCACTTAGGAACAAGAATCACTGCCCGCCAATTACGCCGCGCGCTGATGCCCTCATCAATGACTAAGAGGCCGGGATTACGAAGTCGGGTACCTAAAATAAAGCCGCGGGCCCGGGTCTGCGCACTGCAGCGCATGCGCTCGACACATTCTCAGTAGATCTGCTCAATCGTTCCGATCGCCAGCCGAAGAGTCTGCTGACGGAGGCCAACGCTTTGCCTTGCCGTGCTCGTCAACCACGAGCGACTGCGAGCCGGGCGGTAAGACTTGGAGGGACTTCAGGAATTCAATGAGGTCGTTCTGCAGATCCATCGGCAGCGCGTCGAATGCCAAGCGCTGGGACCGAGCTTCTCCGCTGTGCGCTTCAACAGCTTCCCTGGCCGTCGTGAACTTTCCATGATGCATAAACGCGCCACCCTGATTGTAGAAGCCCCACAGCTTGCGGGTAATGAATCTGCAGTTCCCCTCAAAAAATGCTGTTGACCCGGCCGGCTGGTTCTGGTCGAGACGCTCGCATTCCGGATCGGTCTTTGGGTCGCTCGTGGCACTGATGTCGTGAAGCTTAAGATCGGTGTACGCGGGAACCAAAACCAATCCATGGTGGACCCGGAGCCGCGGCAGCGGCAGGACATCACTCGTCAGGTCCACTGCGAGTGCAGGAGCACTGACCGGGTAGTTTGCGGGTCCGAGCCGCAGGTTCGGTGAATTGGGACCGGCGGCCGGGTTGTACGGATTGGGCTCAAAGTAGATCCAACCCGGTTGCCTGGGGAGTCCCGGATTGTTGTCCGAGGTAAGAGGCAGCGTCGCATGGCAAGTTGCGCAGCCGATCTTGTTGAACGCTGCTTCGCCCAGCACGTTTGCGCGCTCCACTGCCGGATCGTTTGGGATGACGCGGCCCGGAACGGCCAGCGTGGCCTGGAATAACGAAACCGCGGTGAGATCTGCGACCGTCAGCTCGTTGGTAAATCCATCCCCATCTGGGTCAGCGTTGAGCCCGAAGCGCTCTTCAGATTGCATGCCATGGTGATGGTTGAATGCATTGTTGCTGAACTGCCGCAGCGAAACGACGTTGCCGACCTGGTGTAAGGGCCGAATGATCAAACTGGGTGGAGTGGTTCCGTTGCTCAACAGGCTCGGAGCCGCCAGGCCTTGCACCTGGGAAGTGTTCCACGTGCCGTCCGCGTTATGCGTGAGCGTGCCGAAACTGACTCCCTTCGATGTCAGCTGACAGCTGTTTCCCGGAGGAGTCGCGTCGCGCTCGGCCCGCAAGTCCGCCGTCATCTGGCGGGCCAGCATCTCGACGAAGCCGGAGCCGCTCATACCGATCGTCTTCCTGTCGTTAGTGGCGTTGTCCAGAGTCACCAATTTTCCCGATTCGTCCACAGCACCGCGGGTCGTAATGGTGTCGCTGTGATCGAACGACAAATGATCGAAGCGTTGCGCCAGCACAAAGACTTCCGTCACGCGGTCGCCTCCGCCACCCGCGACCGGCGCGTTGTGGCAACCGGAACACGAGTTGGCGTCGGGTGAGGACAGGCGGTCGAAATTCCTGGGGAACACCAACGGTGAGCTCGGATCCGAGATGGGCGCGCCGGTTCCCTTCGATTGGGGGCGCCCCGCACCTTCCTGCACGGTGAATTTGGCACTGAACAGCCGGGCCCCGTAGCGGATCAACTGCTCGATCGGAGTTGTAAATTCCTCTCCGTCCTGGAGATGAACTGGTATCGCGACCTCACGCCCGAGTTGCGGGCTGGGGCTCTCCCCGGCTGCTGTGAGAGCAACGAAGGTCGCAGACAGGGCAGCCAGGCAGCGGCGGGGTCGTGAGAGAATCTTTGTGATTGGTTTATTCCTTTCGCACGCGCAGGCTTGCCGCGGCCGCATAGTGAGCCGGCGTCGGTCCCCTTGGATCGACGACATAACCTCGGACCCGCGCCAATCGTCTCAGCGCCGCCAGATCAGCCGAGACTAGAAGGAAATTTGCCCTTCCAGGATCGTTTCGTGAAACGTGAGCCCGGAAATCGAGAGCACAAAAGTCGTGCCCGGGCCTCCACGTTCGGCGGTCGCGGTGAAGGGCAGGTTCGTGCCTCCGCCCAGGCCAGTGACGGTGGCTGAGCCCGTCAGGACAGCGGTTGATCCCTTGATCTCGACTGCGGCTATGGCGCCGGTCACGTACATGACGTTGGTATCGAAATTCCCACTGCCTGGATTACCGGCATCTGCACTGGGTGCGAGAGCCAGGCACTCGAAATGCCCTTGGCCATCCCGCCAGTGGAAAGTGAGCTTCGTGATCACGGGCTTGAAAGACGGCGCTCCGGTTCCACCCGCCACGGTCGTCGTGGCGCCTCCCTGCACGGCTCTGCCTCCCTCGTCACCCCACGCCGGAGTGATGGTGCTCAACGACAGAACGGCCAGTGCAAGAGGCAATCGCATACGGTCCATGATGTCCTCCTTCGTTGTTAGCGGAAACTGTCTGCCGCTGCAGGGAGCGGCGGCTCAGACACACAGGCAAGGTGGGAACCAGGCCCACCGTGCCGTGTGCCAGGAGCGTGGCTAGTCCTCGTCTTCTTCGCTGAGCAGATGGAAGAGCGTCCGCCCCGTGTTTGCAGTAGCCGGGGTCCCCGTTGGCCCCACGTGGTTCCAGTAGTCTACAAAGCCCTTGGACGCGGTGATTCCCTCAAACATCGACGGGGGCGCACCAGGAGCAGCGCAGCTGACGATAAGGATTCCTTTGCTGCCATCATCGTAGGCGACGCGCAGATACGCCAACCCAGCGTGAGTCTTGGTGACGTCACCGATTGTGTCGTTGAAGGTGGGGGGAAGCTGGCCGGGCGCTGGCACGAAGCGAATGAGCCCCGTTACCACGAAGTGCCCCATGCCGCTCACCGTGACCCCATCAGCGGCGAACGTCGTCCAGGTTCCCCCACCGGTCACGTCCTCATCATCGACCGCGAAGGTGCCGAAACCCTTGACCGTAATCTCGGACCCATCTTCGGCCAGCGCAGACGCGGTTCCGCCGGCGCTGACGGTGATGACCCCATGTGACACGCTGAGAACGGGGATGTCCCAGCGGTACCTGGAATCTCCATAGGCGTTGCCAGCCAACAAGGGCAAGGACAGCATGAACATCGCCCCGATCAATCGTTTATAGATGCGCATATCGTTAACCTCCTAGTGCGTAGAAACGCTCGACTCCAGGCTGACTAGAAAGCGGCTCTCGCGGGCGGTCCTGTTCGCGCCTGGCGGGCGAACGAACAGGCGCGATGAAGAACGTCAGAGGTGCAGCGAAACTGAACGGTCCGCTTGACGCGAGCTCGCACCATACAGCCTCCCTGATCCTTTACTTCTACTTCTCAGGTGCGGCAGCGTGGAGACGGCGCCGCGACCCCGTCATAGGATCTTCTTGCAGTGGTACAGGTAAGCACTCGTCCTAGAACCTGTCAATGCAGATTGGATTATCGCGACTTCCCTTGGATGAATGCGTCGCACTCATGTCGGCAGCGTCATGCGGCGGCGGGCTCCGCCCCGCACTGTCGGCAAGGCCAGCGAGTGCCCCGCTCGCCGGGCACCAGTT
>Ga0318533_10000731_pt1 | contig 14624 bp, 30 predicted proteins | sample GRESIP053b4f27_FD_203675 | JGI IMG/M metagenome (GOLD analysis project Ga0318533, IMG submission 203675) | Tropical soil microbial communities from Luquillo Experimental Forest, Puerto Rico - GRE.SIPMG.053b4f27 | ecosystem: Environmental > Terrestrial > Soil > Tropical forest > Bulk soil...
TCTGATCGTCGCTGTAGTAGGGATTCACGTGTCCTCGTCGATGTTGGCTGTGGCTCCGCTGCAGTTCACATCCAACGACGGCACATTTGAAGCAAGTGCTTGTTGGCCCATGCGTACAAGGGCGGCGAGTTGTTCGGCGGGGAATTGGATGGTGCCGCTTTGGAAGTGGCATTTGTAGATTTTGCGGCTTGAGTGCCAGAGGACTTGAGCGACGATTACGGTTAGGTCGCCGAGGTCGACGCTGACTGCATGATGGGGGCCGTTGGCGCGGAGGATGGTCGCTGACATCAGATGTCCTTGGTGTTTGCGATTTTGAGCAGTATGTCTGCGTGGCACGGCTGACCGAGAGGGCACCAGCAGGCGAGGTCGCGGCCGACTAGCTCGGAGCGGATCTCATCCAACGACGGGTAGAAGCCGATCGTTTCGTGTTCGGCGTATTCCGGGTCGGCTAGCCGATCTTCCATAGCTTCACGAAAGAGGGCCGCAGCAATGTCCCGTGCGAAGTCTTCAGCTTCGCGGCGCGAAGGAACACGTCCAGCGAAGCTGTGTGCGAGACGATAGAACTGATCTACCCAATCGTTGATCGTCCAAGGGTTGCCCCATTTGGTGGGACGCGATACGACGATGGCGCCTTCTGGCTTACGCCATCCTTTGGTTCTGCGGAGCTGGATTCGCTCAGGCATCGGTATGGTCGCTGACATTTAGATGTCCTTGCGCCAGCCGTTAGCGATGAGACGGCGGGCGAAATCGATATGGCTTTTCCAGGGAAAAGCGCAGAAGTCCGCAACCAATTCTTGAGCCATAAGCTCGTGTTCGGTGGCTTCTTGTTCCTCGTCTTCGATGTGTCGTGCTTCGCGGCGAAGTTCGGATGGCCGCCACGGGGCGTCGCTCGTGTAGAGAATTCCCACGTCCTCGTGTTTGCGGTTGTTGAATTCTTCTAGGACGTTCGCGGCGAGACGCATCCGCACAGACAACGGCTCAGTCATGATCACATCCTGAAATCTGGTCATGAGCACATCCTTTTAGTCCACCAGCGCGCCATACGCTTAACACCACGATCAACAACCGGCTGCGTAAAATTTGTTGCAGTCTCACTCATTTCAATGTTGACGTCGAACGTTCCTAGTCGGTAGCCGAGGACGTTCAGTTTGAAGGAAATAGTCACGGCGTTTTCTCCTGGTTCCTTTCGTGGGTTATGGCGGTATGCGGCGGGTCGCAGTGGGGTTCGGGCCTGTTCATCGCAAACACCACTTGGCCGAACGGGACAAGGCCGAATCCGAACGCAATTCCTGGTCTTCTCATCATGGAGCCATCCGTCCGTTGCCGCGGGTGGCGCGTGCTTCGTCGCGTTGCGCCCGTGCGATGTCGCGTTGCGCGACAGCTTGATTCAGCTCGGATCGGAGCCGGTTGTTTTCTCGTTGGAGTAGGTCGATGCTCTCTGTGAGATCTGCGATGCTGTGTGGTTCGCGTTGTTTGTTGCGGAAGTGGCGTATTTTGCATGGTCCGTGGCAGGTGCCGTCGAAGTGGTCGCTGCGGTCGATCCAGCCGATGTGTCCGCCGCAGCGGCATTCGTCGGGTGGGAACCCGGCGGGGCGCTGCGCCTGCGCTGGCTGTGCGCCCCGCCGGGCGACTTCCACTGCAGGAGCCTGGGGGGGAGGCTCGACCGCAGCGGAAGACTCATCGAGCGCAGCCATTAGTTCGGCCTGCTGCTCAGGGGTGGGATCGTTGAATTTCAGTTCACCTTGACGCCAGGCTTCGGTGAGTTGGTCGTCGGTGAAGGTCTTACGGCGCAGCGGATTACGCACTATCCGCTGCCGAGGACTAGGCCGAGCATGGCTGGGCCGAGGGGGCCGCGGTATTGGGGTGGTGCGCCGTTGTGGCATGGGGCGCATAGCACTTTCGGTTGAGCGCACACGAACACATACCCGCAGCGTTCGCAAACACGGCCCTGGGCAGTCGGCGGGTTCACAGTTCGTCGTCCTTGATGAGGAACCAATTGTCGAAGTTGTGATCAGCCCAGTAGCAACGCTCGAAATAGGCTCTGTCCCTTTCGTGTTCGACATGTTCACGCCAGAGGGCGCCGCCGAGCGTTAGGATCGCGACGATCGCGGACACCATGAAATCGCCGTCGAAGCCGGTGAGCAGTGCTGCCCCGGCGTAGCAGGTTGCTACAAATGAGATGATGAGTAGGACGGGGCGCAGGTGGGTCACTGGTCTGCCTCTTTTCTGATGAGTCCGCAGCGTTCGCATACGGCGCGATCTGGGTGGTAGAGCGAGATCGTGAAGCGGTGGTTGCCGGGGTCGACGCAGGCAGCGAGCTGCGCATGGGTGCGGTAGGGCAACGGGTTGTAGGAGCTCATCGCACCATCCCCTGCAGTGCGGCCAGCGCCTGCCACGGGCTACCCTCAAGACCAGTCAGCAGAGACAGTTCCGTTACCGGGGTTTGCGGCGTCGGGTAGTTCAATTGCGGGTCGACGACCGGGCTGTACGGATAATGTCCGTACATTTCCTGGCCGCCGGGCAAACCCAAGTCAAACAAAGCTTGCCGCGGCCCTTGGACGGTTCCCAGCGCCAGATCATGCGCGATGTTCGGGACGTTGGGGAATTCGACCAACGTCGCAGGGGTCGGTAGGTTCGCGTATTCCCCTGAGCCGTAACCCATATCGACAATCACACGCAGATCCGGTTGCAGCAGATCGGCAATAGCGTTCCCGAACGGTTGCGGTATGTCGCGGATCGGGCTGAGTAGCGGCAGGTTTTGCGTCAGCGTCATGTAGTAGCTGGTGTGGCCGGTGTAGCCCGGTGAGGTTGGGAGTTGGTGGGCGCTGGTGACTTCGTAGGGGTTGTCGACGTAGTCGTGCGCGCCCCAAGCGAACCCGGCCAACGCGTTAGCGTCAGACACCACGTTCAGCGGGTAGCGGGGGAAGTCCGCCACAGCGTCGTACTGGTTGGTGTATATCGACGTCGTGTATGGGGTGTCTGGGGGGGTTGGGCCGTTGAAGTGCAGGCCGAGGCCGGGAATGTTGAGGCCGTTGAACCGCTCGAGCGCACCACCATTCGGGTTGTTCGGGTCACCGGTCAGCACGAATTTGATTTGATCGGCGCCAGGTGATCCATGGGCCATCAGGTACCGCATCTCCAACGTTTCCACGGTCGCGCCTTGCGAAGTGCCCCACACGGTCGGCGAATGCCCCATAGCGAGCTGCTCCATGAGAACGTTGTTGAGGTTTTGTTGGCCAAGTTTCATCGATTGGTTCATGGTGAGTGAACCGAGTTGCGGTGTCAGCGGCCAGAATTGCTCCGGCGTTTGCACCGCGTAAACATCGGGGTTTCCCGGGAAGTAGTAGGCACCGATCTGGGTTAACAGGCGCGGCGACACCGTTGGGTATCCTGTTCCGCCGACCACCAAAACAGGATTTGTCGCCGTTGGCGGGATCGGCGCCGGGTCGCCGCCCGATCCGGCGAACCCGAGATATTTGCCCAGGCTCGAAGCGTTTTCGCCTTGGGTTACGCCGCCACGCAGGCTGTTCGTGTTGTCGTGTTCGGCGCCCTGGTAGACGCCCGCCGAGCCGGTAAGTGTCTGTATGAATTGGTGCTGGAATGCGCGGGCTTGGGCTGCCAACTCCTGATACTGGGCGCCGTGTGTGGTGAACAGCGCGGAGATCGCGGCCGACACCTCATCAGCGCCGGGCGCGGCAATCATGGTTGTTGGGAGCGCGGCGAACGCGTTCGCTTCCGACACCATCGTTTCGATGTTCTGCAGGTCGCCTGCCGCGGCGATGAGTTCTTGGGGGTTGACGATGAGGTTCATCGCGGCGGCACTGTCTTGAGATGGCGCGCGGATGTTGTGGTGAGCGACAAGCCGCGCGGCCGCAGCTCGGCTACCGGCTTGGGGATGGTGTTCGTGGTGACGAGTTCGATGGCTGCGTTGATCTGCTCATCGGTCATCCGGTAGTGGCGGCCCACCTTGCGGGCCTGAAACTTGCCGGAGCGGATGCCGCGCAGCAACCAACCGCGGGGGTCTTTCATGCCGGAATCGGGGCCACAGATTTTCGCGGCGGCGTGGTCGAGGCTGTGGGTTTTCATGCCGCGTCCCCGCCGTTGTCGTCGGGGCACACCTCAAAGAGATCTTCAAAGAATGCGGTGCCGAACACGTCGAGGACTCCGGCGATGAACCGCGGGCCGAATGCTGCGCCGCCGAGTATGCGGGACACCTGGCCGGGGTCCATGTCTATCCGTGCGGCGAGGTCTTTGTCTGTGGTGATCCCCGCGTCTTTGCGGAACCGGGCGAGCCGGTCGCGGCGGAGTCTGAGCTGGGCCATGGGAGTGAACGTACACAATCATATGCGTGTACGCAATCCCGACACGCCAGAAACTTTTTTTGAGGGGCCGCGAGCGGATCAAATAGTGCTATACACGTGCTGAATAACAGTCATGTAAGTACCCTGAACAGTACGGTTGCGTGCGCGCAATGCGTGTGTGGGGTATCAGGATTGCGCGCATGCCTATAAACTTGGCTCTCATGAGCACAGGAAGGCTCGCCGCCACAATGCCTACGAGAGAAACATGGACGGAGTACGTCCGGAGAGTCACCGAAGGAATCCCACGCAAGGACGTCGCCAAAGCCGCCGGGACTGACGTGTCTGCGTTATCGCGTTGGCTGACCAGCGCTCAACGGCCCCGGGCGGAGAAGGTTGTTGCGTTCGCGCGGAGTCTGCATGAATCGCCGATTGAGGCGATGATCGCCGCGGGCTACCTTGAGCCGCATGAAGCTGAGGGGGTTATTGAAGTCGTGCAGTCGCGCGGCAATCTGTCGGATACTGAGCTGCTGATTGAGTTGGGTGAGCGGCTAGCTGAGCGACCGGCGCGCCGCGATGTCGATAACATCACTGGACGCCTGTCGCGTCCGGACGATGGTGGCGAGAGCGTCCAGAATGATTCGGGACTCGGCAACAGTCCATGACGTTGCGGGGTACACGTCGAGGATGTTCCGGATGCGTCGATGCACATCGTCTAACTGCTGACCGCACACAAGCGCCCTCCATTGGGTGTGATGATCGGGGATGATGGTCTACCCGGCAACTGATATCGACTGCAACAGGGTAAACCGAAGTAAGCGATCTGCGTAACCAAATCGGAAAACTTTAAGGTCCAAGTAATTTATTCGTCAGCTCAGCAGCTTCCCGATAGCTTCCGCCGCAGCCCGCCCGCTTGCGCGGTCCAGGTGGCCGTAGGTGTCCACGGTGATCGTGATGCTTTCGTGGCCGAGATGCTTTTGCACTACTGGTAGCGGGATACCGGCTTGGATCATCCATGAGGCGCAGGCGTGGCGTAGGTCGTGGATTCTGGGCCGGGGTTCGGCGATGCCTGCGCGTTTGACTGCGGGCCACCACACGCTTGAGCGGAAGCTGCCCGGGTTGACTGGATGGCCAGTGTGGCCGACGAACAGGTATTCGTTGTCGTAGGTGAGTGCAGCGAGGACATCTGGCGGGAGGTTTATGGTGCGTTCCCCGGCGGCTGTCTTGGTCGGCCCGAGGACGTAGCCGCCGCGGCGACGCTTCCACGCGTCGGTTATCCGCACAGTGTTGTTGACACGGTCGATGTGATGCGGACGCAGCGCGGTAGCCTCACTTAGACGCGTACCTGATGCTATGAGGAATCGAACCATCGGCCGCCAGTATTCGGGTACCTCGGCGAGGATGGCGGCGAACTCGTCGCGGCTCAGGAGGCGCATCTCTTTGCGGCGGGTGCGCGGTAGCCGGATACCGGCTGCCGGGTTGACGGGTATGTGGCCTTCGCGTAGCGCGGATTTCAGTGCTGCGGAGAGCAGTCTGTGCTTGTTGGAGATGGTCTTGCCCGAAGCGCCGGACGCGCGCATGTCTTCCAACCAGCGGACACAATCGTCACGTGACAGCTCAGCGAGCGGAACATGGCCGATAGCCGGTGTGATGTTGTTGCGGAGGATAGCCCGATACCCTTCGACCGTGCGCGGTTCGACTCCGCTCAGGTGGTCGATGTAGTGGGCGACCCACTTGCTGACGGTGAGGTCGCGGTCTACGCGTTCGATGCCCTGCACCTGTAGCGCCCGGGCGGCACCTACCCGGTTGATGAGCTCGCGTAGCGCTTCGGCGTCGGCGGGATCGTTGAACGATGTTGAGGCTTGCTTGCCTGTGATGGTGTAGAGGACGGACCAGTATGGGGTGCCGTCCTTGCGGTTGCGTTTGCGGACAGATGCCACGTATTCCAAAATACCATTGACGCGGCCATTGACGTAGATTCTGATGGCCGCGTACGTCTTGACTACCAGCGGGTTTAGGTCTAGTTTAAGCAGTGATGCCGGGCCCAAGGCCCGGCATCGTATCGGACAAAAGCCTGCTGAGCAGCAGAAACACAACCGTGAAAGTCAACGAGTGTTAACGAACCGAACTGGGGAAACACGATATGACCATTGACGACGTCAATACGTCCGCTGACGGCATGCCGACCCAGGCCGCGAACAACCTGGCCTACTCCGAGGAGGAGCCTGAGACGGTTCCGCTGCCGCAGTCTTGGGGGTCGGCGTGGAGTCGCGCCACGTTTATTGCTTTCCTTGGTTGCCTGGTGGCTGCGCTGGTGGGAGTGGCTGGCTGGGCGATGACACCGCGCGAGGAGCCTGTGTCGTCGTGGCCTACTGGTGGTGTGCCGTATACGCCGCCGAGTGTGACACTGGCCCCCACGATCACACCCACGATCACACCCACGATCACAGTCACCACCACAGCACCGCCCACCAGCTCCTTGTCGGCGGCATCGCGGGCCGAACAAGATCAACAGTTCCTGACCGCGTTGACCGATGCTGGTTTGCGGATCACTGACGCGCGGATAGCCACCGAAGGCGGCAGAGGGTTTTGCAGCTATTTGGCGGCAGGGCATACTCAGATGGATGCGGTGGCCCTTGCACTGCACAACAACTCGTTGCTGACGTCGGATGATGCGCGTGTGGTTGTTTCGATCGCTGTGCGGGTCTACTGCCCGTGGGAAGGACGTTAGATGGCTAGAGATCGCTTCGGACCCTACGTAATCCACTGGGACCGAAACACCGAAACCCTGACTATCACGGGGGACGAAAACACCCGAGCCAGCATCCGCAGCAGTGCCCATAATGACGTTCCGGTTGTCATCACGGTTAGCCAGTTCTCTGAATGACGCTCACCGAGATGTTCGCGCTGCTCGAAGACATTTGGGCACAGCGGCCAGCGGTCTGTCCGGCCCACTACCCGAAGCCGTGTGACTGCGGCGATGAGTGAACCATTCTTCAGCATCGGCGAAGGCCTGCGACGCATGTACTACGAATCCGCCTACGACACCCCCGAGGAGTTTCTGGCGTCGCTGGAAGTTCCTGACTATCCCGAGCAATGGAGTACAGAGCATGGTCGATGACACACTGCGTGATTCGGTCGCCAAGATGCTTTATTATGCCAAACTGCGTGATGCGGTCGCCAAGATGCTTTATCGAGAAATGAAAGAGTGCTGCAACGGCTACGTCGAATACATACCCGACGAAGATCCAATAGGAGAATGCGGCGTGACGTTTGACGGTGACATCGCCATCGATGCCCTGGCCGATGCGGTGATCGAAGCATTCAGAACCAACTTCGCTCCACCTACGGACTAACAAGTGCTCGCGCCATCGCCCCGTGAACAAACACCAACACACCCGCAGTCCCATCAATGATGGGCACCCACGAGGCGCCGTGGTCTTGGCCTGCGTAGTTGCCTAGGACGTCGACCAGTAGGCCCCACCAGACGCCGCAGACAACAGTCCATTGCACGATGCGATTCATGCGTTTAGGCCTGACTGCACGATATGCACTCTGCTTCACTTCGAGGGATTGAAGGCCGGGACTTAAACGCCGCGAACAATCGACATCCTCTCTGGCTCAATACTGATTTGTGAGTACGCTTCGCAGGTCGAGCACTTCCGCATGGAGTAGGTCAGGATGTTGGCGACGTAGCGGCGTGCGATGGGTTCGGTGTCGTGCCCGCAGCGGTTGCAGACGGTTAGCTTGTCTTTGCCGTCAACGAACAACGCTGGATGATTCTTGATGTACGGCCGCTCCCAGTCATAGAGCCCCTGGCTGGCGATGACGTCACCCGCGCAGTAGTCAACCAGCCGCTGCCGGTCTTCCACGGATTTCTCGGTGACTGCGCGTTCCATCGCCTCCCGGTCATAACGATCAGTCTTGGACGGGATACCGACGATCTGACAGAACGCGTCCAACGATTTGAACGGCGCCCCAGCCCCGAACTCCTTACGGAGCACCTTCAGCGTGTCAACCGTCTTATACGGGGCCAGCGGCGGCAGTCCCGCCTCGATATGGACGGCTTCCTTAATCCACGGGATATCCGCGCCGTCGATGAAATGGCCGACGATGATGTCCGCGCGTTCCATCAATCGATAGATGTTGCGGAGGAATTGCTTTCGGCCGCCCTTGTCCCACTCCGCCAACCGGATGATGTCTGGCTGGTCATACCACTTGGCGCAACAGACGGTAATCCGCGGATGCCGGATAACACTCTCGTAGTGGATGTATCGATTCTTTAGGTCACCCCGATCCCAGTAATGCTGATGGGTGATACCGTCGAGGCGTTCGACGTCGAGAATAAGGATGCGGTTGCGGACACCTTCAGCTATCTGTACGCCGAGGACGTCAGCTAGCGACATGATGGTCTTTGACGTGGCGGGCGAACTGAAAGTTGCCGACCGTCAAGCCTTGTTGTTTGCACGCTTGCCACAGGCGCAGGACAGGTTTGCAGTCGTCGATCCATTGGTTGAATGTGGCGCGGTCTTCGTCGGTTTGTTTGTCATACCAGGTGCAGACTGAGCAGCGCGTTCCGGTGGGTGGTCTTTTGTCGGCGGCTAACTCATCAGCGAGCGACATTGCGGCCTTTCATCCGTAGGATAAATTGCCCAAACCCGGTGTACGGGTCGAGCTGCGGCGGAAGCCAATTACATAGGTGCGCCGCGGTAATCACAATGATTGATCGTGTAAGCCACGGCCGTGCTTCCAGGTAGCGGTCGCAACCGTAGCTGAGTAGGTCGTCGGCGAAGAGTTCGTATGTGAGGACGCTGGCTCCGAGTGCAAGCCACGCACCGTCAGCAGTTTTCATCGCAGCTCCCTAGAGGTAGGGCATCAAATATCTAGCTCAAGCTCGGCCGGTGGCGGCGGATAATGCGCACCCGGCAGATTCTCATCAATCCAACGAATCACCCGACGCAAATAAACCAACGCGATCCGAAAATTCTTCTCCGCCTGATGCCTGGCTTCCCGGTCGGCCTCCGCGCGCAACTCAATCTCCTCTATCCGAGTCGCGTTCTCGCCGATCTGCTCCCGTAGACTGTCGTTGTCCCGCTGCTGTGCATCGCAGTAGCGCGCCCAGTCGGCGGATGCCTGTTCGCGTTCAGCGGCAACAGCTTTCCGCATCTCTGCCGCCGCAGTATCCTGAGCCGCCTCAGCGTTACGATGCGCGGCGCGGCGGCCGATGAACGGCGAAGCGATCGCACCCGCGGCTGATACGACCAGAGCCCCGGCGGCTAGGCCGGTTCCCAGGTCCATCATGGGGCCGGTTTGGTTGCGGCGATAACCCTTGGGTTGAGGCTAGCGGTACCGTTTTTAACTGTCAGCGACACGATGGAGTACAGCACAACACCCAGTGCTTCGTAACCGCCGTGCGATAGGGCTTGCGCCCACGGGATGCTGAGAAGGTCAGGGGATGGCGAGGCCTGCCACGCGGCGTAGATTGTTGCGACGAAAACGATCCCGGCAACTTCCGCGGTGTGTAGGAGCCACACTAGGCCAGGTTGTTTCAGATTGATACGCACGAATGTGTCCCTTTCAAAAGTTGTCAGCGCCACCACGGGCGAGGTCGGGGACGTACCCGCTCACTAGTCAAACCACGCATAAACGCGGGCTCGCCGCTCGCATGTGTATACCGTTGGCATAGCCGGGAGTTCGCTTGCCCGGTCTGCGCGGTCTGCCCAGCCCAGCGCCGGGTTTTGAAACTGCTGCTCGGCGGCCGATCATGCCATAAATGACAAATGTCGTTCGTAACCACTTCATGCAAACCCCACAACGTATCCAGAGCACGCAGAAAACTGATATCCTCCGAACCCCAGCCGCGCATCCGTGGGTCCATACCACCGGCGGCGAAGAACGCTTCGCGGGGCATAACCATAGCCATCGCCCCATGCTGGTGACCGTACGGCGTGCCACCAAGCAACTCCTGCCCCTCCATAACCTCAAGATTGTCAACCGACAAGACCGGCGGATGATACGGCAACCCAGGATCAGTACGTAACAATTCAAGTGTGGTGTCCTGACTCAGCCGATACAGAACGTTGTAAGGCATATACCACAGACGTTTACCAGCCTTACGAGCATCGTCGAGATCATCAGCACACCGCTGCACCACAGCCGAATCAAGATAAGCATCGGCATCCAACACTACGAACGTTCGGCCACGGGCACGCGACGCCGCATCATTGACTGCTGCTGCTTTGCTGAACGGTGTGCCATCATCGCGACCCATAACAATCTCAGCCGTACGCAGATTCGCCCGCCAATAGCGACGCAACCAGCGCCACACACGAGTACGATGCTCGCCATCGTCACGGAACGGAACCAGCAACGAGATCTGCGGGCGACTCCAACAGGAACGCCGAGCCGCGGGAGGTTCCGCGGGCACACCAGGATTCTGCAGCCCATACTCCAAGACGGGACGTAACGCGCCCTGGATGGCTTCAACCTCGTGATGCGGTGCCCGCCACATACGCCCAAAATGCGGATCAATATCCGTGTAAACGCTTTGGTAGTCGCGGAACTTGAAGTCGCCGCCCTCCTTGGCGGCCCGCGCGAACAACTCCGCCTGCCGCGGAATCCCATAAGCATCCGCCACAACCAAGCCATGCAAGCTAGATGAGACGATCCGCTTACAGGATGCGATCTCGGCAACCACTTCCCACACCGGGCGCCGAACATCTATGACATGCCCGTACGGGAACCGTGCAGCGAGCTCGGTGTCAGACCAGTGAGGCACAACGCCGAGTTCATATTTGGCGCCGCCCTGACCGACGAACTGAGACACCAACAACCCAGGATCGCCCAGCACCGGCGGCCGCGCACCAAGCGGTAGGTCGACAAGGCTTCGTGTCAACGCTCCGCGTAACGCTAGAACGTTGGCGTTCGTCAGGTCGGTTCGGGTATTGGGTATCAGTTTCCCCGCGCCGATAATGGTCCCGGCCCACGCGGCGGGTAGGTGTTCGATGATTGACCCGGCTGCGATGAGATCCGCGTCTTCGGGGTTCGCCCAGGTGTGTTTGAAGTCAAGTTGGTCGAGTAGGAATTGTGTTATGCGGTCGCCGAAGTTGGAAACCCCGCGCCACGTATACACCTTGCGCATTACGGGAACCCGTTTCTAGTTGGTGTGCGCGGTTAAAAGAGACCTAACCCAGTTGACGCCGCCGCTAATGTCATACGGCGAATAGTGCGGATTTGGGTTATCACCCAGGAACACAACCCCGGAAATGATCGCCATGATGATGGCGAACACTTCCTTGACCGGTGCCTGAAAGGTGTTACCTATCTGCGCGGCCAGCGAGAACGGGTTGGAGAACACGTCGCCACGCGCAACCGCCTGATACACAGCAGCTTTCACGGCTCCTGCTTGCCCGTCGCCGTTCTCGGCGAAGATGTCACCTTCGCGGTAGTCGTCCATGAAGTTCGGCGGCAGCGCTGGGCAGCCGGTCAGCCCGAACCGTTTGTAGGGGTCTAGGCCGTGTGTTCCGGTTTTGGAGATTTGCCCGGCAGCCCATGGTGCGATGCTGTCCGTGGCGCGGCACGGATTGCCGTAAGACAGTGTTCCGATCCGGTGCTCTTCACGCCACTCCAACGGCTTACCTGGGGCCAAATAGTTGGCGTAGAAGTCGTATCCGACGATGCCGCCCTGGCTGAACGTGCCAAGCACCCAGGGTGTTCCGGCCGGGAATGGGACACCGTTGTCCATGACGGTTGCTCCAACGAGGCGAGCTAGTTCACTCACGCCGCTGCGGTTGTCGAACGGAATCACGGTGTCGTTGTAGCCGACCGGTTGGTGACGGCACAGTCCTTCGGACTCGAGCTGCGCTGCGGTGTCGGCTACCGGGCCGTGCCACATGTCGGAGGAGTGTCCTTCGACGGTGAAGAACAGCGGGAGGATTGGTGGCGGCGGCGGGTAGGAGCCGAGCCGTTTGCGTACCGCGAGGTTGGCAACGGGATACCCGTTCGGGTCGAGCACTACAGGGAGCCCTGTGCGGTGGCAGAACTCGCCAACCGCTTGCGCTGTCGTCTCGTCGTAATCTGGCCGCTCGACTACGCCAAGAGTGCGCGCCCAATGATACTTACTGTTCAACGTACCCGTGAGCAGTGTGACGGCGTGCCAGTTCGGGGCGGTACGTGGGGTGTCTGGGTTGTCGACGTCGCCGACACCCAAACCTATCCACGAGCCGTTTACGTCAGTTGCCATGTGGTTTTATTTCCCCTTGAATCCGTTGATTCCGAATTTGGTTCCGATGACTGCGACCGCTTCCACGAGCGTGCGACCGCCAAGCATGTCCCAACGCAACAGCAACTGATCCCACACCTGCGCGGTCTGCGATGTCGGGTCGGCAGGCTTCGGCACGGCCGGAGGGTCATGGACCGGCGTAGGTATCGGCTTAGGTGTCGGCCCGGGCGGCGGGTTGTTGTGCGCTAGGTTCCAGTACTTTCCGACAGCCGCAGCGAACACGTCCCACGGAAAGTTATCGCCAACGTCGTCGTGTGTGTTGCCGTCCTTCAACCAATCGGTGCAATAGCGGTGGTCGCTGATACCGGGCGGGTTGACGCCATAATTCGGGCCGGGAATCACAGTCGGCGCGATCCCATACTTGACACAGTCCTGCACCGCCAAATAAGCGGCGACGTCAATCGCGTTGGCCTGTCCCATCCACTCATCACGCGACCAACCCGCATAGCTCCCCGCGAAGCATAGATTGATAGCGCGGTTGTTGGAGTTCATGACCGACCAGGACGCTTGGTCGGTGTCTACGACGTCGACTACTGTGACGCCGCCATCGTCGGCTTGGCTGATTGTGTAGTGGTAGGACACTGGGTTTGATCCGCCGGTGGATGCAATCAGGAAGTTCGCGAGACTGTCAGCGTTGCCGCCACCTTCCTGCGTATGAATCAACCACAGATCTATCTTCGTGCCGCCGCGGTCTTGGTTGTTGACACACCATTTCGGGTACTCGTTGAAATCGGGCTTACCTGGCACAGGTGTGTTTCCTTCCGTGAGTTGGTTGTAGAGCGCTTGGGCATCTGCCATGCGCTGGTCATAGCGGTCGGGATAGGCAGAGGACTGGACGTCTTGCGCGTAGCTGCCTGGGCTTTGCGCGTCACTGTTGTAGTCGAGACGCTTGAGGCGGGTGAAGAACAGTTCCGCGGACTTGTAGGGGTCCATGCAGGTTTCGGCGTCACCCCACCACCAGGAGCCGTTCTCGAAAACCACCTGCTGCTGGAACAGTCCGACGCTGAATCCATCCGAGCCGACATCGTCGTGCGGAACGTTCATGCTGGCAGGCACTTTGGTGTTCGCGTACATCTTCCACCCGGACTCCACGAACACCGTCGCGAACCCAATCACAATCCCTTTCGGGGTGATACCGAGATCGCGGCCAGCCTGCAGAACAGCCGGGCCGTAGGCTGCTGTAGTCATCTGTATGGTCCTTCCGGCCCGCGTCGCGCCAACCGCCCACGGCTACGTAACGCGTTCATCATTCGCTCTTCCTCACGCCACGGATAATCGCTTTCGCGAACATCGAAGCTGCGTTTCAAATGCGCGAACAGTGCGGCGAGTTCGGCTTTGGCGTCGTCGCTGAGTTCATCCGTTAACGGGTTAGGCATGTCGTGCCCTGATGTCGACGCCGCACAGATCCCACGCGCACGTTGCGCACAGCCAGCCGCCGAGCCGCCAGCGGCACACAGAACGCTGGTATTGGTAGCAGTGAGAGCAGGAATGCAGAAGCCACCCGAATCGGTAGTATGCGTCAAGTACCGGCTTCAAGCCGAGTTTGTAACTCACTGATCTCCTCTTTGATCTTGTCCGCGCGGAAGACGCAGAACGAAACCCGGCTCCATCCAAGACAGCGCCGGATAAGACAACTCTGCTCTGTGGGCATGGAAAGTCCCGCCGCGGAAATGATTTCATCGAACTCACTCACGATCAGGCTCATCATCGACACGCGGCAAACCAACATACAGGCCGAGTTCGATTGCGCCCCAAGCGGTCAGCAACGCGGCACCTGCCGCGCCAGCGATGTACCACACAAGGTAACTCCCGTCTAGATCGGGAGCTCTTCCCACAACAGCGACGAAGCCGCAGAGATAGCCACCGGAGTACCGGTGGACAGCAGAGCCAGCACACCGCCCGGCGGGACAATGATCGCACCGTCAACGTGGTCGATTTCCGCCGTGTTGAACGGCATCAAACCGGCCGCGGTCTGAAGAGTCGACAGGTTCGAGATCGGGCCACCAGCCGAACCGGCAGCCTCACGAACAACCAAGCTGTTCGTC
>Ga0318533_10000739_pt1 | contig 14557 bp, 12 predicted proteins | sample GRESIP053b4f27_FD_203675 | JGI IMG/M metagenome (GOLD analysis project Ga0318533, IMG submission 203675) | Tropical soil microbial communities from Luquillo Experimental Forest, Puerto Rico - GRE.SIPMG.053b4f27 | ecosystem: Environmental > Terrestrial > Soil > Tropical forest > Bulk soil...
AGAAGACCCCGCCGTCGCCGCCCACCATCCAATAGCCGCCGCCGGTGGGCGTGGGCGCCATGCCCACGATGTTGGCGTTGAGGTTGTAGTACTGGGCCCCGTTGAGATAGCTCAGGTAGTTGTCGTTGCCGAAGCCGGTGATCTCACCGGCCTGGCCGAAGAGGTAGTAGCCGTCCTCGGGGTCGGTCGGCACGATGTTGTAGGTGATGGTGCCGAAGATGTCGAAAGTGGCCGTGGTGCAGTCGACTTGAACCGCTGCTGATTGCAGCTGGCCCGATGAGAAGTCGTATTGGTCGAGCTCCACTGCCGTACTGACGGGAAGCACCGCGCCGCAGTTCAGCCCACCTGCCAAGAAGCCTCCGAAGGCCCCACCCACGGGGGCATAACTCGATCCCGCACTCCAGGGGTTTGCCTGCGGGGACAGATTGAGGAATCCTCCGTCAGGACGGTTGGGACCGTCTCCATATTGGAAGCACAGATCGCTGGTCGAGCTGACGTTGCAAAACCCCGTCCCATACATCGGGGTGACGTTGGAATACTCATAGACAGTCGACACGTTCGTCGTCAGGTCCGTCACCACGATGTTGGCCTGCGAGAGCGGCGCCACAACATGAGGCCGCACCGACAATGAGACCGGCGCAGTCGAGCCTGCGTGTGGTCCGAACCCAGCGCTATGGCCTGCCAGCGCCCCTGCCGGCAGGCCGAAGGCCATCGTCCACGTCAGCGTTGCCAGCGATACGCCAATGCCAAATAGGACGCTCCTGTGGGTGCGTCGCCCCGATGAACGGGAAAACCCCATCATCCCCTCCCTCTGCCCGCGAGCGCTCTCTCGCGGCGATCTACCGCCGTGCGCCGTCGGTCTTTCCGACTGCGCCGCCCCCGCCATTGCCCCGGGTGGAGACGAGGGCGGACATCATATGCACACGTCAACCTCCTCATTGACATAGGAGGTTGACGCCGTCTACTCGAGCCTCCCTTGCTGTCTCAATATGGCGAAAGGCGGTCGCCTACGGTCGAGACCCAGCATGGCCGTTGGTCGGACAATCCTCTCGGCGGGGTCACCCCGAGGAGGAGTTCCCGGTGGTCTTGAGAGGGGCAGGGTGACCTCGCCACTCCTATCATTTCAATCACTCCTTGGGAAGGGGAGGACTGCCATGATCGACCAGCTGGCTACCGACCCCGGCGCCTGGCACATCATCTGGGTGACCGTCGTCATCGTGGTGGTGTTCGCGTTCGTGTCCTGGGCCATGAAGGGGCTACAGGGCCGCTCCTGAATGGCTGATCTGCTGCCGCAGCCGGGGGGGATGTGTGTCCCGGCTTCGCGGCGGACCCTGACCGCTGCTGGCGCGTGGTCTACACGGAGCAGATGCAGGCGACCCACTGCCGAACGCCGGTCGACTGGACGGGGCGGTGGCGTTCCCAAGGCTCGACCGCTGGTGGATCGTCGGGGCGTGCGACGCCCACACGGACGGCCTGACTGGACTCCGGCGGCTGGCGCCTATTCGTCGGTAGGGTCGGGCCCGCCCACTGGTTCTGTTCGACCACCGGTTGGGTAACGGTTAGAGACGCCCTCGGACACAAGCCAGGGGTATCCCAGAACGCCAGACAGGTGTTGATTGCTGAAACCTCGCCAGCGTCGACCCGTGCTCAGGTCGGCAGCGGGACGAGCTCTATGGCTCCCTCGGGGCATGCGGTCACACACTTACCGCATTCTTGGCACAGATCTTGACGTATCGTGTAGGCCGTCATTCTTCGATGCCCCGTAGTGCGCAGTTTGCCAAGGATGGTAAGTGCCTTGAAATCCTCAACGTCCATGCGTCGTACCTCGAAGACGTCATAAGGGCAGACCTGGACGCATTCTCGCTTCGCCTCGCAGCGCCCATGATCGATGACAGGCCGAGTTGTCATGTCGTCACCTCGCTGGAGAAACCTAGCCGCAGGTAGCCCAGAACGCCGCGACGAGGTGTTTGCGGTATCGACGTCGACGTTCCAGACGCCTTGTCAACGGTAGGGCCACCCATTCGCCAAGCGTGTTGACAACGCCTACCTGAGAACTCAAGGCCCAAACGTCATGCACCGCTGGGTCTGCGGCATCGAACCCTGGGTGGCCCTACCCGCAATCAACTGTCCTCAGATGTAAATCAAGAGTCTCGTCCGATTGGGACACTCTGTTGCCATTTCGCGACATTCGCCGCAGCGCGTGCAGAAGAACCGGACTAGCCCAGAACGCCGGTTATTCAGGTACGTCGTTTTGGGGGGGTGCTTCGTGTGTTGTTGCCTGCCACGCCTTCGCCGACAGCCGTATCGCAACGAGTCGGGAAACCGCGATGCCGGCGCCCAAAGAGGCGGCCCATGTCATGGCGGCTGGCCAGGTAACTCTGCGGTCGGCTGGTCCAGTAGGAGGGGGGTCGTGGCGCACCAGGCGCCAGGCGAACGTGAGCAGGCGCTGGCTCACGATGGCGGCCACGGCCATCGAGGCGGCGTTGATCACCCTCCAGCCCAGGTCCTTTTGTTGGAGGCTGGCGTTGACGGGCTTGTGAGGCCTCCACGTGTGGTGGTAGCGAGGCTGCTCCGTCTGCTCCATGTGCTCGTATGATGCCCCGACTTCCAGCGGGGTTCAACTGTGTTCGAGCGTGAAGTCCTGTCACGTACTGCCGGTTCGGGGATAGGTTCACGTACCTCCGACACAAACCGGGAGGTATCCCGGAACGCCGGATATGTGCCGATGCTGTAGCCGAGTCAAAGAACGAAGCCAGTCAGCACTGAGCGCACCTGTGGTCACCCGCCGTCTTCTGACTACTCAACCACTTCTAGGTCCGTTTCATCGGACACGTTCTGCATTCTCAGTACGGGGATGCGTCGTTGACACTCCGCGGACCGAGTGAGATAACTGCAATAGGGGCTGTAACACGAGTAGCAAGGAGCCCATCATGAAGCAGCTGGTAATCAGCCGACTGGCACCCGGAATCGACAACGCGCGCAAAGCGCTCGAGGTGTTCCAGAAAGCCGGCCTGCCGCCGGGCACCGAGGCCACATGGGCGGCCGCAGACGGAAAGACCTTCGTCAGCATCGTGGACTCCGACGTACCCGACATCACGACATCCGCGACATATGCACCATTCTTCGAAGAGACCACCACCATCCCTGTGGTCCCGCTCGATGACGCATGGATGAAGGCGATCCAAACCGCCCAAGACAACTGGGGCTGAACAGGCACTAAGAGAACTCAATCTTAGGAGTAAGTGTCCCAGCACGTCGGACAGGTGTGCAACGGAAATCACTGGACGCTCGCCGACATAAGGTCTCATCACGACCCTGGAAAGGAGGACGCCCATGACCGGTCTAACCCAAACCCCTGCCGAGGTGGCCCGGGCCATCTTTGACGCCTTGGGCAAGAAGGAGCTCGACGACGCGATGGCCTTCGTGGCCGAGGACGGCGTGGACGACTTTGTTGCCGTCGGCCGCTTCGAGGGGAAACCCGCGATCCGCCAGTTCTTTGAGGAACTGCTCACGGCATTCCCCACCTTCGAGGTGGCCGTCGAGCGCATCGTTGGTGACGACACCACCGCTGTGACCCAGTGGAAGGCTTCAGGGGACTTCACCGGAGGACCCTTCCAAGGGGTTGAGCCGACTGGCAAGTACGTCGAGATTCGGGGCATCGACGTGATGGAGATAGACAACGGCACGGTCCGCCACAACACCATCTACTACGACGGAGCAGCTTTCGCCCGCCAGGTCGGGTTGCTGCCGAAGGCTGGGACGACGATGGACAGGGCCATGCTGGGTGCGTTCAACGCCGCCACACGCCTGCGAAAGCGCCTCGGAGCGCACAAGTAGCAGCTTCTGCGACGTGCCCCATAACGCCGGTTCGGGGACGGTCGTCTGTCCCCTCAAGCGCCGGATCTGGGCCGGGACGACGGAGTGAGAGCGGCGGGAGATGCGGCGGCGGGTGGCGTAGTGCAGCAGTTTGTGCAGCAACCCAGCGCAAATCTCTGGCGGACGCACTCGGGGCGATTCGGACGAAGTAGGACAGCTGAGCAGGACCTATGCTGACAGTTTCACACCGACCCGGACCCGCTCAGACTGTCGGTGCTTGCATGACGCGCAAGGGGTCAGAGGTTCGAGTCCTCTACGGCCCACCCACTCCGACCTGGTGAAATGGACGTTTGGCGCTCGCCCCACGAGGAGCAGCAGTGCGCGAGCTTGTGCAGCAGCTCGTGCGCCGGTTTTCAGATGCCGCGAATACTGCCATCCACTCTCCGGCCTGATTGTCGCGACACTACGGCGACGCCGCGGCGGTAACTCAAACGCGAAGCGGCCCCGCCGAAGCGGGGCCGCCTGCTCCGTCCCCCCGATGCTGCGAGAGACTCCTCAGTTTCGGGCTCGCGAGTGAGTGACATCGTGCCGTGGGCGTCTCCGTTGGGACATCTCCTCACGGCGGATGGCAACTTTTTTGGCTAATGGTTTTGGCTAATGGCAGCGAGCCGAATACCCCAACAGCGCTTCCGGGAAACGTGCAGCAGGCCGGAGCACCGTTGCGCGCCGATCAGAGCGGTCGGCACCGCTGACTGCGGGCCAATTACACGAACATCGCGACGCGCCAGGGCCGATCGTCCGCCGAGGCAGCCGAGCGATCGCCCTGCAAATGGGATGGGTTTCCGCAGGCCGATTCGCCCCCCTGCGCGATGGCGGGTGAAACACGGCCGACGCGCTCGAGACCCCGTGGGCGCCGCGCAGGCGTCTTGCCGAGGTTCGCGAAAGGTTCACCCAATGGACGCGAAGCGACCTCCACAGGGGTCGGTGACAGCCGATTGAGGAATGACTACGGTCGCCCTGCGGGTGATGTCCGAGGACTCAGCTGGAAATCCCTTTGGAAAGGGTTGCCGGAGCTGCAAGAGCCTCTTCAGATCAAAGGATCAAAAATGTCTGCGAAGCTAAGGGTGACGCATAAGGCGATCGGAGCAGAAGTCCGTCGAGCGCCGTACGATGTTGTACTCGACGGTGACCGCGTCGGGTCAGTCGAAATGAACAAGTCGATCGAGATGTCGATCGGGCCTGGACGTCACACGTTGCAAGTCCGCAGCGGCCGCAAGTCGAGTGGAACTCGAACCTTTGAGGCAGCGGAGGGCGACACGGTGGCCTTCCGTTGCACTGGAAAGCGGTTTTTGCCGATCTTTCTGGCGTCCTTCGTCGTTCCCAGTCTGGCCCTCTCACTCAGGCCCGACGAAGCGAGTAGCTAGCCTGACCACGGGAGACCGGATCGCCGTTGGTTGCAGCGGCCTGACAATTTGTCCGAGTCCAACGACTCGCCCACGTGGGTTGTGATGACGCTCTCGCGGAACGAACTCGCCCGAACCCCGGGGTCACTGGTCCGGGCGGTGATAGTCCTCATGAGGGGGCCTACCAGGGTGGCTCAGGGTCGACAAGGAAAGCCCTTTGGCTAGGTCCGGGAGTTCGTCAAGGCCCGAACGAGGTGTTCTGGGTTTATCGCATGGTCGCAGGGGTACATCCAGCCTCGACTGCTGCCCTTCGTACGTGTGGATCGTGTACACCCGAAGTGTCGCCGGGCGGTTCCTCTCTACTGGCGCCCGAGCTCAGGGTGGTGATGGGCCGCGTGCGAATGACGCTCCGAAGGGAGCGCATCTTCGTCAGCCGCTGCCGGTGCGGGCGCAGTCTGGGTGCGGAGCCGTGCAGCTGCCGATCGATTTGTGGTGCGCTTACTCGACCTTTTGGACATCGGTTCGGGCGTTCCGGTGACTTTGGGGCCTGGGCATGACCTTTTCACTGTTCGATCGCCACGGTCACGCCCGTGAACGCTTGCCCTCGACGCGTGGTCCGGATGAACAACTCGTTACGATTATCACTGGCGTCTCGGCAACACCCGTGACACAATGCGCCCGGGAGGCCTGGGGGTGAGATTGAAGCCTTGAGCTGATCCGCCAAGCAGCTCGGCGCGCCGCCCCATAAGGGCGAGATGGCCCCGCTACGGCGGGGTCGTTTCGCGTGCGCGACGAACTCGTACTGGCGCCTCAGGGGCGGGAGCATGGTCAACCACATGGCAACCCGGCAGCGACCTCGACCGAATCCTCATCTCGGTAGCCTGCGGACCGCCGGGTGCGTAGCCGCCCGGTAACAGGGGCGAGCTGGACTGCGTGCGAACCACAGGCCGTCCGAACGCTCGAGGGGGTGGGCAGTGGTCGGCTGGATTACTCGACTGAGTCGCAGCGAGGCGGCGCACACGATCGCTCGGCTAGCGTTTGCCGCGGGCATCATGACCTTGCTGCTTCTCTGTTCCCTTGGCACTTCGCCGCTGAAATAGGACACACACCGCGAGGCCTCGGCTCAGCCTCCGCCTTGATTGTCGCCGTGTCCGTGGTGGTCCTGTTGTCCCGGCGGCACGGGAGCAGGTTGCGTGGTGGGAGGCACCGTCGTGGGCACGGTCGCGCCGGTTGGTTGAAGGATGGACGCGACGTCCTGGAACTGCGCGTCACTGATGCCGCCACCCGCAAGGAGTACTGACCCGAGCACCAGTGCCTGCTCCGCCCCTGCCTGACGGGCTGCGCCGGGAGGCTCGTCCGCCGCGGCCCGGAGCGCCGAAGCCAGCGCGGGGTCACCAGGTAGGCCGCCGCTGGCCAAAGAGGTAGCCAACGAGAGGATCGCCTGCCGCTCTGGATCAGTCTGGCCTGCGTGGTGCGTGCCTCGGTGTGAGTTGGCAGCCGCGGGCGGCCCGTTCGACCCTCCGCTCAACACGAGAAGGAGAACGACGGCAACGAGCAGGAGAACGCCGGCCCCGATGGTGACGAGCACGGCCGTCCTGCGGCGCCGGCTCGGTGCGGGGAACGGGGCGACGGGCCGCGCCGGCAAAGCCGCCGTACGGGCCGGTTCATCTGCGGTGACATCGACCGCCAATGGGGCGACCGCGCGTGGGGGGATCGTCGCGGCCACCGTCGCAACGCCATCCGCTTGGACTGCCTCCAGCGCCGTGCGCATCGACTCAGTCGACTCGAAGCGATCGGAAGGATCCGTTGCCAGCGCTCGGGCCGCCACCTCGCGCAGGCCGGTCGGGAGCGAGTCGAGTTCCACCCTCCCGTCTCCCGGTCTCCGGCCGGAGACAGCCTCAACCATGACGGCACCCACCGCGTACAAGTCGGACTGGACAGTGGCAGATTGGCCGGCGCGGCGCTCCGGGGCGAGGTAACCAGGGGTACCCAGGACGATGCCGGTTTGGGTCACGTCATCGCGGACGTCGTCATGGAGGTCGAAACTCTTGGCGATGCCGAAGTCGGTGATCTTGATGTGGACCTCGTCCTCCTGCATCAGGATATTGCTCGGCTTGATGTCGCGGTGCAGCACACCGAACTCGTGCGCCGCGGCCAACGCGTCGAGTGTCTCACATATCACGAATCCCACACGCCCCGCGCCCAGCGGTCCCTGTGCCATCTCGTCACGGAACGTGCGACCGGGCAGGCGTTCCATCACGAGGTAACACGAGTCGCCGTCCTCGCCGTAGTCGAGTACGGCGACGATGTTCGGATGAACCAGCCGGGCGGCGATGCGGGCCTCCTGCTGGAAGCGCTCGCGCATTCCGGGCAGGGCCTCGGTGTGGGGATGGAGGATCTTGACCGCGACTCTCCGTTGCAACCGTTCGTCGAAGGCGTCGAACACCCTCGCCATGCCGCCCTGGCCAAGCTGTCCGTCGACCAGGTACCGATGCCCGACGATGCCTTCAGCCGCCTGACGCTTCACCCGTGTTGTGTACCCGGCACTTCGGGCGGCTAGTCCTGGTCTCGGCCAGTGCCCAGGCAGGGGAGGAGATCCTCGTGGCCTGGAATTTTCGTTCCCGATCGGTCGGGGCCGTGGCCCTCCGGAGTCAGCTGGCGAGGACGGCCATCTCGGCCATCACGGTGAGGACGTCGCTCGCGGCACCGTCGCCGAAGTCGCGGTAGAGGGCACGGACGTTGGCCACGACGCGCTCGGGCTCGCTCCAACCGGCGTAGGGTCCGAGGTCGATGTCCCGCGCGGCATCGAGGGGGTTCATCCCGGCATCGAAGCGCGGGCGGGCCTCGCGAGTCAGGTGCTCGAAATAGTCCCTCAGGTCCGCGACCGCAGCCGGTGTCGCGAGAGGTCCGTGTCCGGGCACGACGACCGACGGCTCCAGATCAAGGATGCGGTCACAGGCCGCGACCCAGTTGGCAACCGGCCCCGCCCACACGATCGGATGGCCACCGTGGAACAGGATGTCACCGGTGAAGACCACGCCGTCCTCAGGGAGATGGACAATCGTGTCGCCGGCCGTGTGGGCCGGACCGACCTCGAGAAGGCGGGCCAACCGATCTCCCACCCGGAGATCGAGTTGACCCTCGAAGGTCCGCGTCGGCGCCACGAACGGCACGTCCTCGAAGGAGAATGGCGCGAAGATGCGGCGGAGGAAATCGCCGGCAGGGCCGAGCTTGGCGTCGGACCGAACGAACGCGGCCATGGCCGCCGGGGGCAGGGAGACCATTTCCTCGGCGCAACGGGCCGAGGTGATGATCTCGGACTGTTCGAGCAGAGCATTGCCGTAGCAATGGTCGCCGTTGGCATGCGTGTTCACGAGGGTCTCGATCTCACGGGCCGCTGGGATCGCGGCACGCATGGCAGCGAGCATCTCTGCAGTCAGCCGCAGGTCGAAGAGGGTGTCGACCAGGAGTGACGCATCGCCGTCGGCCACGAGCCCGGCGTTCGACCAGCCCCATCCGCCGTCAGGCTGCAAGTACGCCCAGACTCCGTCCGCGACCTCGGTCAGTCCCTTCTGATAGCGCATCGGCTCAGCCAAACACGGCACGTGGCTGCTCGTCCACCGCGACCGAGCCGAGCCATGCGACTCCCGAGCAACGGCGCGGTGTCTGTGCTATGTACGGTGCTTCGGGCTCTTGGCTAGGCGATGCACGCCAGGCAGCCGTGTTACGCAGGGGAGGCGTCGCATGCAGGAGCGCAACGCAGCGCAGGTCGTCCGGCTGGCGAAGGCGGAGGGCGTCGAGGTCATCGACCTTCGTTTCTGTGACTTGCCCGGAATCATGCAGCATTTCACGGCCCCGGCGACGATGCTCACGGAGGAGATCTTCGAAGAGGGGATCGGGTTCGATGGATCCTCTATCCGCGGCTTCCAGCAGATCCACGAGTCGGACATGATCCTGCTCCCGGATCCTTCGACGGCGATCGTCGATCCGTTCCGTCAGCACCGGACGCTTAACCTGAATTGCTACGTGCATGACCCCCTCACGAAGGAGCACTACAGCCGCGACCCACGCTATGTGGCGCAGAAGGCGGAAGCGCACCTCAAGTCGACCGGCATTGCTGACACGGCGTACTTCGGGCCGGAGGCGGAGTTCTTCATCTTCAATGACGTGCGGTTCGCCCAGGACCAACATTCGGCCTTCTATCAAGTCGATTCGATCGAGGGAATTTGGAACTCTGGCCTGGACGAAGGTCCGAACCTCGGATACAAGCCCCGCTACAAGGAGGGCTACTTTCCGGTCCCGCCGATGGACCACTTCCAAGACCTGCGCTCCGAGATGATCCTGATGATGCAGCGGATGGGTATTGAGGCCGAAGTGCAGCACCACGAGGTGGCAACGGGTGGCCAAGCAGAAATCGACATGCGCTTCGACACCCTGCTTGTCATGGCCGACAAGCTCATGTTGTACAAGTACATCGTCAAGAGCGTGGCGCACCAGGCCAGGTACACCGCAACGTTCATGCCAAAGCCCCTCTTCGACGACAACGGCTCGGGTATGCACGTGCACCAGTCCCTCTGGAACGGCAGCGAGCCACTCTTCCACCAGGAAGGCACGTACGCCAACCTCTCCGATCTCGGCCGTTGGTACATCGGAGGGCTGCTCGAACACGCGCGCTCGATCCTGGCCTTCGCCGCGCCGACGACCAACTCCTACAAGAGGCTGGTGCCGGGGTTCGAGGCGCCCGTGAACCTGGTGTACTCGCAACGCAACCGGTCAGCAGCGTGCCGTATCCCGGTGTACTCGCCGAGTCCGAAGGCGAAGCGCGTCGAGTTCCGTTGCCCCGATCCGTCTTGCAACCCGTACCTTGCCTTCTCAGCGATGCTCATGGCTGGTCTCGACGGCGTGCAAAAGCAGATCGAACCTCCGTCACCAGTCGATAACGACCTCTTCGACATGGCGCCGGAGGAGCTGGCCAAGATCGCGCAGGTGCCCGGTTCGCTCGAGGAGGCCATGGACGCGCTCGAGGCCGACAACGACTACCTGAAGGTAGGCGGCGTGTTCACCGACGATCTCATCGACACCTGGATCGACTACAAGCGCACCCGCGAGGTCGATCCGGTGCGACTACGGCCGCATCCGTGGGAGTTCATGCTCTACTACGACATCTAGACCGGATTGGGCGCTGACCTGGACCTCAGTCAGTCGGAGGCGGCTGCGTGACACACCGCTGACACTCCAGTGCTGAGGAATGCATCCACCGCCGCCCGAGCCAAGGCCCACTTTGTGGAATAGAGCCGTTGGTCACTAGTGCAGGCGACATAGGGAATGAAGGGTTCCGTGACTCTTGTAGTGACGCATTGTCACCGTATATGTTCGCCGCCCAACCGGCTGGAGGGAAGAAGGAGCCGATTGCATGGGGAATCGTGGATCCTCCGCGCGAGCAAGACGGAGGAATGTCACATGAGGAATCGGGCTCTGTCCCGTCGCTGGGCGTGCACGGTCGCGGCATTCAGTATCTCGGCGACAGGGGTGTTGGCACTGATCCCCGACCCTGCGAGTGCCACCACCACGCCTTTCGTGTGGTCGGCACCGTCTCCGGCTGACCCGCCGGAGAACCTCAGCCGTGGCATGACATCCGTGTCCTGCCCCTCGACGACCTTCTGTGTCGCGGTGGATGGATCGGGCCGTGCCATCACATGGAACGGCACCTCGTGGTCGAACTCCGCTTCCGACATCGATGGATCACAACAGCTCAACGGCATTTCCTGTGCCTCGGCATCGTTCTGCGCTGCCGTGGACGGATCTGGAGGCGCCTTGACCTGGAACGGGACGACGTGGTCGTCTGCGACGAGCATCGACAGTGGGAATGCGCTTCTTTCCGTGTCGTGCCCCGTCTCGACCTTCTGCTTGGCCGGTGACGCAGTTGGGCAGGTGTTCCGTTGGAACGGGACGTCTTGGTCCTCACCGACCATCGTCGATGCATCCGGCTGGAACGACATCCAGTCGATCTCGTGCCCTTCGTCGACGTTCTGCACCGGCGTCGACGAGAACGGCAACGCTCTGCGTTGGAACGGCACCGTGTGGACGACTACCTCGGTCTCCCCAGCCCCTACGAACGGCCCGCGGGTGTCGTGCGCCTCTCCCACCTTCTGCATGGCTACGTTCTATCAAGGGGGTTTCTCGACCTGGAACGGAACAACGTGGTCCTCGCCCGCGTGGGGTTGGGACGGAGGCGTCCCAGCCGTGAACTGCCTCTCGACCTCAGACTGCATGGCCGTCGACGGCAACGGCCGATCCATGACGTGGAATGGGTCGTCGTGGTCGTCGCCTCTGCTGACCGCTTCGGGGGCGACCGCACTTGCGTCCCTGTCGTGTCCCTCGGTGTCGTTCTGTATGACCGTCGAGAGCGGGACGTCGGAGAACAACATCCCGTCTCGCGCCCTCAAATGGAACGGGTCATTGTGGTCCTGGACGCGGTTCCCATCCGGTAACCCAACGTCGGTGTCTTGCCCTTCATCGACGTTTTGCATGGCCGTGGACGCATGGGGAAACGCTGTGTCTTGGAATGGCGTCTCCTGGTCCGCCCCCGTCTACGTTGACGCCAGTGGCGGGGGACTGAATTCAGGACTGAATTCAGTTTCCTGCCCAACCACGACGTTCTGCGTCGCCGTCGGCTATGGAACCCCGGATGGCAGTGCGTTCACCTGGAACGGCACATCGTGGTCCGGGCCCACGCAGATCGACGGTTTAGAGCCCGTTTCCGTCTCCTGTCCCACCACGTCGTTCTGTGCCGCCGTCGGCGGGTCGGTCTCCACCTGGAACGGCACCACGTGGTCGACGCAGTCGCCGCCACCGGCGTCCGTCATCAACGCCGTGTCGTGCCCGACCGCGACCTTCTGTCTGGCGGTGGAGCCCGGCGGAGGAGCCAACGGAGGATCCGTGACCTGGAACGGATCATCGTGGACGCAACACAATGACGCATTACTCTCGAGTGGAGGAGGCGCCGACTGGGAGCCCGTCGCTGTGTCGTGTTTCTCTGCGACGCTCTGTGCGGCCGTCAGCAACCAAGGTGACGGCTATGTGTGGAACGGAAGCTCCTGGACCGCCGACCTCGGGATCGACCCCGGCCGGGTGTTCAACTCGGTGAGTTGTCCGACTGATTTCTCTTGCAGTGCGGTCGACAGTGCAGGCGCAGTGCTCACGTGGGATGGCAACAGCAACTCATGGTCGGGTCGGGAGGACGCGGACGGGACACAGAACCTCGCGTCCATCTCGTGCCCATCGGCGTCGTTCTGCCGGGTCCTGGAGACAGGGGGCAACGCGCTGACCGGAGCACGAACCCTTGCCCCACTGATTGCGTCCACAAACAGTCTCGACTTCGGTGAGACCACCCTCGGGACCTACGTCGGTCCTCTTTCGGTCGTCGTCACCAACACGACGACATCTGTGGACGAGTTCAATACGCGATCTGATTTCGTCTTCTCTGGTGTTGGAGCCGACGACTACGTGGCAGCTCCTGACCCGTGCCCGACCGTCGGCGACACGGTCGTCCTCAACCCGGGAGATTCGTGCACGATCGATCTGTACTTTGAACCTGGTGCTCTGGGCTCGCGTCCGGCCACGTTCAGCGTCGACGACACCCAGCACTCCGGCGTCTCCGTCGCGCTCTCAGGGAGCGGAAACATCGGCTACTACCAGGTCGATGAGTTCGGCGATGTCGCGAACGCCGGGGATGCGGGCTATTACGGGGATGCCGGTGGGCTGACCCTGAACCATCCGATCGTCGGTATGGCGGCAACCGGCGACGATGGCGGTTACTGGCTCGTGGCGTCCGACGGAGGGATCTTCAACTATGGCGACGGGGGGTTCTTTGGCTCTACCGGGTCGATTCATCTGAACAAGCCGATCGTCGGCATGGAGGGCACTGCCGATGCCCAGGGCTACTGGCTTGTCGCAACTGACGGGGGCATCTTCTCTTACGGCGATGCCCAGTTCTACGGCTCGACCGGGAGTATCCATCTCAACCAACCGATCGTCGGCATGACAGCGACGCCCGACGGCGGGGGCTACTGGCTTGTCGCTTCGGACGGGGGCATCTTCTCCTACGGCGACGCCCAGTTCTATGGTTCGACGGGCAGCATCCACCTCAACAAGCCGATCGTGGGCATGGCACCTACTCCTGACGGCAATGGGTACTGGCTCGTGGCCTCCGACGGTGGGATCTTCGCCTACGGCGACGCGCAGTTCTACGGCTCCACGGGAGCGATCCACCTTGCGCAACCAATCGTCGCAATGGCGGCGATGCCCGACGGCGGTGGCTACTGGTTCAGCGCCGCGGACGGCGGGTTGTTCAACTACGGGGACGCCCCCTTCTACGGCAGTGGAGTTGGGATCGGACTCGGACGGGTGGTGGATATGGCCTCGGACGGCGGTCCCACCGTGCAGGCGTTCGCCGACATCCCCGCTGTCAGGCAACGGGCCGCGCCCAATACCCCGGCCGCCCGTCACATTCCGCACTTTGCGGGACCCTCACGGGCCGCCTCATAACCGGCGATAGGGGACACCCAGGTTCTCAACCGCCTTCCAACGGACAACTCTCTGAGACTCGATCCCAGATCACAACGTCAGCTCTGGATAAAGCGGGTGGTGGGCGAGCAGTTCGGCGCATCGCTCCCGACAGGACTCCGCGATCTGCGGAACGATCCTGTACTTCGCCTTGGCCGTCGAGGTGGCAGGGGTAGTCGCGCCCAGCATCTGTACGATCACATCGGCGACCTCGTCGAGCTCCTCCGGCCCGAAGCCCAGCGTGGTGAGGGCCGGGGTCCCGAGCCGGATGCCCGACGTGTACCAGGCCCCGTTGATGTCGTTTGGGATCGAGTTGCGGTTGGTGACCGCGCCAGCATCGAGCAGCGCGGCCTCGGCCTGGCGGCCCGTGAGGCCGAAACTGGTAGCGACGTCCATGAGGACGAGGTGGTTGTCGGTCCCGCCGGTGACTAGCCGAACACCCCTGCGCAGCAGCCCATCGGCGAGGGCCCGGGCATTGTCCACGATCCCGGCCGCATAGCCGGCGAAGGAGGGCCGGCGTGCTTCGGACAAGGCAACGGCTTTGGCCGCCATCACGTGGGGCAGCGGTCCGCCGAGGACCATCGGGCACCCCTTGTCCACGTAGGGGGCGTACTCCTCGATGCAAAGGACCAGGCCGCCCCGGGGACCACGCAGTGACTTGTGGGTGGTCGAGGTCACGACGTCGGCGTGGGCAACCGGATCGAGGTCACCGGTAAGCACCTTCCCGGCCACCAGGCCGGCGAAGTGGGCCATGTCGACCATGAACGTCGCAC
>Ga0318533_10000780_pt1 | contig 14270 bp, 13 predicted proteins | sample GRESIP053b4f27_FD_203675 | JGI IMG/M metagenome (GOLD analysis project Ga0318533, IMG submission 203675) | Tropical soil microbial communities from Luquillo Experimental Forest, Puerto Rico - GRE.SIPMG.053b4f27 | ecosystem: Environmental > Terrestrial > Soil > Tropical forest > Bulk soil...
CGTGTCACGTTCCTCGGCAGCCTCCTCGGCTTCGTGTACGCGTTCGTGGTCGGGTATGGCATTGGGCGGACCATCGGAGCGCTGTATAACCGGATTGTCGATGCGGTCAGTTGAACGCCGACTGGCCACCGCCCTCCTGTCTGGCAGGCCTCATGCGGCGCGTGGGCCGCTGTTCACGAGCGGAAGCATCAGATCAAGATAGCGGCGTGTCACGAGCCGCCAATCGTATTGAGCAGCGCGGCGCGGGCCGTCGATCGCCATGTGTGCCCGGCGCCCCTCGTCAGCGATCAGATCGGCGATGGCAGTCGCGAGCGTGCCGACCTCGGCGTCGGGCAGCAGACACGCCACGCCGCCTGCGAATTCAGGAAACGCCGTGTTGTTCAACGTGATGACCGGAGTGCCGCAGGCCATCGCTTCGAGCACCGGCATACCGAATCCTTCGTATGACGAGGGGTACACCATCACGGAAGCAGCGTTGTACGCCAGAACGATCTCCAAATGATCGGCGTGCCCAACCATGAACACGTCGCCCTTCACGCCGCATTCAGCGATCAACGGATCGAAGGACACGCCGGGCAGGGACGTTCCGATGAGCAGCAGCTTGTGCGGCAAGCGATTCTGGGCTTTGAGCCGTGCAAACGCGCGAATCAGGTTCGGAAGATTCCGCCGCCTGGTCGGTTTGCCAACGTAGAGGACGTACGGAAGATCTTCGCCCAGCACTCTCTGTCGCCAGGCCGACAGGCGTGCACGGTCCTCAATCGGCTTGAAGAGGCGCGTGTCGACGCCCTCGGGGACGACGTGCACCCGCTCCGGCGCAATCCTGTAATAGCGGACCATGTCGTCGCGACTGAATGCGCTGACGGTGGAGACAACGCTCGCCCGGTGCGCGCTGAGGGGATAGCTGATGCCCGTCTTCAGCAACGTCCAGCCGGAAAAGACGTCGCGTGCCTGGCGATAGCCTTCATACGAGCCATGATGCACGAGCAGCGTCGGGCACTGCGCGAAGATTGGGATGACATAGCTTGGACAGAAGAGCAGGTCCTTCGAGCCGTGTGCGCGGGGAAGAACGATCTGTTCCCACAGGCCCGGCGGCAGACGCGACGGCAGGACCACGTTGCGTGCGCACGGCGGCAGACGAATCGAGTGATCGAGCGGAGTCGGCGTATAGACACGAACGTCGTCGAATGGGTGCTCGAGCTCGCCGAGGCAGGCCAGAATGGCTTCCAGCGCGCGCGCCACCCCGCTTCGGTTCGCCACCAGACGGATCCCGTTGACTCCGAGAACCACGATGACTCCAGCTGTTAGTGAGGCTGGTTGATGACCGGGAACACCTTGCCCCCTTCAGACCCGTGAACCGCGCCGACTTGCGTGGCCCGTTCGACGGTCTCCACTTTTACCCACTGCACCATCGGATCAACGATCGCCGGCAGGGCGAGGAGCACCCTGCCCCTCAATCGTCTCCATCCTGTCGTGATCCGGAGAATGCGATAGACCTGTAAGGCCGGCAAGAACGGCGCCAGAACGGCCAACAGGACGCGCCACCAAAGTGGACCGCCCCTCATACGTTTAGCAGCAATCGGCGGCTGTGATGATACGGGGCCGCCGGGACGTGTGATAGGGGCCAAGAGTTCGCATTTTGGACGACTAAAGTTGGTGTCCTAAGCACCGAAAGATCGCGCAGCCTTTGTTGCGCGTAGATAATAAAGTCGTAAAGAGCATCATCGCCCTCGTGAAGTCCCGCTTTGCGTCGCGCTTGTAGAATACGTTGAAGCCCGACCCCTCCGGAGTTCCGTGCTAAGCTGGACAATGCCGCAACGTCGTGCGCCTGAGGCGCCCGAACGCCTCGCTCGGCCTGGCCGAAATACTCCGCAGCTTCGAGGTGGCTTCGTCTGTTCGGGCCGACCGACACCATTGGGGAGGACGAACGTCGCGGTTTGCCGCGCGAGAGAAGTGTACCGAGCATGCCGGGTCGCGCGTTAAACGCCGAAGGACCGCTACCGCCGACTCTGGCGAGGGCGTTCGCGCCCGTTCACAAGAGCGCGTTGGGCGCCGCCGCGGGCATCGTGTTCGGCACCCTCGTGGCCGGGCTGACGGTGTTTCACGTGGTGGCCCGCCCAGTGCACGCCCCGGAGATCTCACTGCTCTCGCAATACTTCTATGGGTACGAGGTCTCGTGGATCGGCGCCGTTGTCGGACTGTTCTGGGGGTTCCTGACCGGATTTGTCGCCGGGTGGTTCATGGCCTTCATCAGAAACTTCACAACGGCGGTGTGGCTGGTAATCATCAGGGCCAGGGCCGCGCTCTCACAGCCCTTTCTCGATCATATTTGACCCTCCTTGCGACGAGGAACGGCGATGGCTGTTGAAACGATCGATCCACGCGAACAACAGGCGATCAACCGGGTGCTTTTGCGGATGAACGAGCAGGGGTGGGGAATCGCCTTTGGGTTGTTGCTGGCCCTCGGGCTTTTCATCGCGACCAATGTCCTCGTGATCCGCGGGGGGGAGCACGTCGGCGCGCACCTCGGCCTGCTGGCCGTGTATTTCCCTGGTTATCGTGTCACGTTCCTCGGCAGCCTCCTCGGCTTCGTGTACGCGTTCGTGGTCGGGTATGGCATTGGGCGGACCATCGGAGCGCTGTATAACCGGATTGTCGATGCGGTCAGTTGAACGCCGACTGGCCGCCACCCTCCTGGTCGCCGCCGCCGCGTACGGACCGCTCCTCGCTCGTCTTCCGGCCCAGATCCCGAAGGTCCGGGTCGCCGTCGACGCGAATGAGAGGCATCAGACCATCGACGGCTTCGGCGCCGGGCATCAGCCGGTCCTTCCTGACAACGACCCAGCCCATGAACAACTCCGGCACCAGGCGCTCGACGCGGTGTATGGGCAAGTGGAGCTCACGGTGGGCAACCTCGAGGGCGCGCTCGTGGAGAGCTCGCCGGACTGGCATCCGCAAAACGACAACGACGACCCGTTTCAGATCAACCTGCTCGGATTTCAAACCTCCCGCGCCGATGCGATGCGCACGACGATCATCGATCGGCCCGAGGCCGCGGGTTTCGACGGGTACTATCCGGCACAGCGCATCAACATCCGCTGGGCCAGCCCCTGGCTCGGAGACATCCGCCGCACCAACTACAAGCGGTATCTGGACGAGGCCGCCGAGCAGGTCGTCGCCGGCGAGAGGTACTGGCGCGACGCCCTCGGACGCGTTCCGCCGTACAACATGCTGTTCAACGAGCCCTTGAGCGGCAATGCGGAGCTTGCGGAAGGGACCGAAGACGAGGTCGTCGATCTCGTCAAGCGGATCGGCGCCAGGCTGAAGCGGGAGGGCTTCCCGGTCAAGTTCGTGGTGCCGAATGAAGAGACCGAGGAGCAATCGCTGAGCACGGCTCGTGCCATCCTGGGAGACAAGGAGGCGCGAGCGTACGTCGGCGTCATCGGCTATCACACCTATCCCCACGGTTCGCCGTACGCCGACATCCCGACGATCCTCCGTCAGTCGGCGCTGGGCCGACCCGATCGCGACCGGGTCGCCATCCGCAAGGAGCTGCGCGATCTCGGGCGAAAGTACAGAGTGCCTGTGTGGATGACCGAGATCTCTCACGGCAACGTCGATCCGCTGTCGTTCGAGGCGATGCGCGGACGTGCGGTCCACATTCACGACGAGCTCGTGTATGCAGACGCGTCCGCCTATTTCGGCATGAACAGCGTGATGGACGACGTGTCGATTCGAGGCCACTCGGACGGTGGATCGTTCCCGTCCTACGAAGGCGATGTCGTCCTGATCGATACGAAACGACGAACGGTTCAAATCACGGGAATGGGGTACGCGATCGGTCACTACGCCCGATGGCTGAAGCGCGGCGCGGTGCGCGTCGGCGCGTCGACGACCGATCGCCTCACGCAGGTATCGGCATTCCGCGATGACATCCGAAATCGCGTGACGATCGTGCTGATCAACAACGAGAGCGCCGAAGCATCTGTAGACATTGACGTCAAGGCGGTGACGTTCTCGGAGCCTGTCACGGGCGAGCAGTCCGCGTCCGGAAGGTACTGGATGCCGATTCCGAACGTAACGCGCGTTTCCCCCGGCACGTTGTCGCTCACCGTGCCGGCGGAAAGCGTGACCACGCTCGCCATACCGATCACAGTTCTCCGAAACTAATAAGCTGAGACGGTCTCACATGAATCCGTCGAAGATCGCCCTCGCCGTGCTGTCGCCGTTGATGGTCGTGACCGGGCTGACTGGGTGCGGCCCGGTCCCGGCACTTCCGGCAGGCAATGTCATCGTTGAGCGCACACCACATGCCGGCATCCAGCCACAGGCGGTCGTCGACTCGACCGGCGTTCTCCACGTCGTGTATTTCCGTGGTGCTCCGGAAGCTGGCGACTTGTTCTATGTGCGCCGTCTGCCGGGCGAGACAACCTATTCGGCGCCTCTGCGGGTGAACAGTCAGCCGGGCAGCGCCATTGCGACCGGCACGATTCGGGGCGCGCACATCGCCATCGGTCGCCAGGAGCGCGTACACATCGCCTGGAACGGGTCGTCAACCGCAGGTCCAAAGGGTCCGGGTGGCACGCCGATGCTCTACGCGCGAATGAACGACGTGAAATCGGACTTCGAGCCGCAACGGAACCTGATCACCTGGGCGGGCGGCATCGACGGCGGCGGGAGTGTCTCGGCCGACGCGGAGGGCACGGTCTACGTCGCGTGGCATGCCGGTCCCGCGGCAACCGACGAAGCGCATCGCGCCGTGTTCGTGGCGCGCTCGTTCAACGACGGCCGAACGTTCGAGCGCGAGCGACAGGTGAGCCCTCGCGAGGCGGGTGCGTGCGGATGCTGTGGCATGGCATCTGCCGTCGATGGCTCGAACGTGTACCTTCTTTTCCGATCAGCCGCACAAAATGTCAATCGCGACGTCACTCTGCTGGCGTCACGCGACCGTGGCGTGTCCTTTTCGACAACGAAGGTCCATCCCTGGAATGTGAACGCCTGCCCTCTGACAACCAGCACACTGACCCCGACGGAAGATGGCGTGCTCGCCGCCTGGGAGACCGAACAACAGGTTTATGTCGAGGCGTTCCACATGAGCGGAAGATCAAGCACGGTGATGGACCCCGAGGGCTCCGCAGCCATAACGCCCGAGGGCTCCGCGATCCGTCGACATCCGGTCGTCGCGCGGAACGCCTCCGGCGACACGCTGCTCGCGTGGACGGAAGGGACCGCGTGGGCCCGAGGTGGCTCGCTTTCGTGGCAGGTGTACGACGCGTCTGACAAGCCGGCCGGCGCTCAAGGTCGCGCGCCGGGCGTGCCCGCCTGGGGCTTGCCTGCGGCAGTCGTTCGACCGGATGGTCGATTTCTCCTGCTCTACTGACGCCCGCAGCGGAAATGACCCGGCCCAAACGCTTCACCGCGATCGTTGTCGGAGCGGGACTGATGGGGCGGTGGCACGCCGACGCCATCGAGCGATGCGGAGGACGGGTCGTCGCGATCGTCGATTCGGATCCGAAGCGCGCCCGTGCGCTGGCGGCGCATCACGGGTCATGCGGCGCACATCCCGATCTCTCGGCAGCCTTGACCCAGGAATCTGCAACCGCCGTCCACGTCTGCTCGCCGACGTCGACCCACGATCTGTTTGCGTGCGCGGCTATCGACGCTGGATGTCACGTGCTCGTCGAAAAGCCGCTCGCGCCGACCGTGGCCGTCACCAAGCGCCTCCTGGACCGCGCCGCCGAGCGCGGGGTCTTGCTGTGCCCAGTACACCAGTTCGTCGTTCAGCCTGGCGTCATCCGGATTGGAGACGTGCTCCCCGAGCTCGGCGTCGTTCGTCACGTCGACCTGGTGATGTGTTCCGCGGGAGCGGCGCATCAATCCGACTCGAAGTGCGACGAGATAGCAGCCGACATCCTCCCGCACCCGTTTTCGCTCCTGGAACGCCTGCTTCCTGAGCGATTTTCCACGTTCACCTGGGATCTGGCCCATGTCGCACCGGGGGAACTGAGACTCTGGGCAGAAGGGCAAGGGCTTACAGCCGGCATTCTTGTCTCGATGAGTGGACGACCCACGATGAACGCGCTTCGATTGATTGCCGAACGCGGAACCGTTCATGCCGACCTGTTTCACGGATTCGCCGTACGGGAAGCGGCGGGAGTATCACGGGCGCGCAAAATCCTCCGCCCGTTCGCGTTGTCGGCGTCGACGTTGTCGATGGCAGCCACGACGCTGGCTAAACGGCTCATCCACAGCGAACCGGCATACCCCGGTTTGCGAGAACTCGTCAGGCGCTTTTACACGGCCATTGCGGACGGCGGACAGAGCCCGATCCGGCCAGCTGAGACCCTGGCAGTCGCGGCGGCGTACGAGCAGGTTCTCCGGGCGATCCAACGTCCGGGCTGACTCCTTGCGCCATTTGGATGGGGCCGACCTCAGTTGGACACCGTCCCCTCCGGCCCCAGGACGCGTGCAGATCTGTCAACATTAGTCCGAGCCTTCATCGACAAAAGTCTGATTCCTGAGAGTTTCGGCCGAATTGCGGTTCTCGAGACGAGCTTGGCGAGTCAAATGCTGGCACCTCCGTTGCACCGAGCCAGGTATCTCTTCGTCGGCCCTGGGCATTTGACATCGCGTCAGATCATGCAAATCGGCTCGTTCCCGGCAGACGGCGCTCGTTCACGGCGTCTCCGTGTGCTCGCCTTCACGTCGCTCTATCCAAATACCCAGCAGCCGCAGCATGGTCTCTTCGTACACGAGCGCATTCGGGCGCTTGCGCGGCTCTCCGATCTCAAGGTCGTTGCGCCTGTCCCATGGAGTCCGTCGATTCCAGGATTGCCCAACCGCTATCGCCGCTACCTGGCCGTGCCGACGCCGGAACGATACGACAACGTCATAGTTGAGAATCCGCGTTTCGCGGTCGTTCCAAAGATCCTCAAGAGCACAGACGGATTGCTCATGAGCGTATCGTGCGCGGCGACGATTCGAGCGATCCGGCGCGAATTTCCGTTCGACGTGATTGACGCCCATTGGGCGTATCCGGACGGTGTCGCGGCAGCGATCTTGGCGCGGCGCTCGCGAACGCCGCTGGCAATCACCGTGCGCGGCGACGACATCAACGTGTTTGCGAAAGAGTGGGGCCGCCGACGATTCATACGCTGGGCGCTCGCCTCCGCGGGGATTGTGATCGCTGTGTCGACGGCACTGAGAGACGCCGTGATCGAGCTCACCGAGGGCGCGGCTCGTGTGGCGGTCATACCGAACGGGATCGACTCCACTCGGTTCTCGCCAATGGATCGCCGCGACGCCCGCCATCGCCTGACATTGCCGGCTCATGGCCGCCTCGTGCTGTCCGCTGGCCGGCTTCATCAATCGAAGGGCTACGCGGTGCTGGTCGAAGCCGTCGGAAGGCTGTCGCGCGAGTTTCCCGACCTGCGGGTCGCCATCCTCGGCGATCCAGACCCGGAAGCCGATGCGACCCAGAGCATCCTCGCGGCGGCGGACCAATTCGGCATGCGTGATCGCCTCATCATGCCAGGCGCCCAAAGCCCTGACATGATGCGGTACTGGTATTCGGCAGCGGACCTGTTCGCGTTGCCAACGTCACGGGAAGGATCGCCGAATGTCATTCTCGAGGCGTTGGCCTGCGGCCTCCCGTGCGTCACGACGCCGGTTGGTGGAATCCCCGATCTTCTGACCGATTCACGCGCCGGCGTGCTCGTCTCGCCGACCGTCAAGGATTTCGTCGGGGGGCTGACCGAGGCGTTGGAACGGTCCTGGGATCGTGATCACATTTCAAGAGTCGGCAGCAGCCGAACGTGGGATCGAGTCGCGGCCGAGTGCATCCACGAGCTGGCCGGTCTGATCGCCCATCCTCGCCATCTCGAAGCGGAGGCGCTCGCGTGAAGATCCTCTATCACCACCGCACGCTGGGGGACGGGGCCGAGGGCATTCACGTGTCCGCAATGGTCCAGGCGTTCCGCGATCTCGATCACGCCGTGCAGGTCTCTGCGCTGATCGGCGGGGCCACCAATGTCTCGACGACGCGGACGCGCGTGCTGACACGGCTGCGCCGCGCGGTTCCGAATGTCGCATACGAAACCATGGAGCTCGGCTACAGCTTCGTGGGCCGTCGATCGCTGATCCGGGCGATTACCGGCTGGCGCCCCGACCTCATCTACGAGCGTTACACGCTGTTCAACTATGCCGGGGTGTTGGCGGCAGCTCGGGCGGGCCTGCCGATTGTGCTGGAAGTCAACGCGCCGCTCGCGCACGAGCGAACCGTCTACGAACGACTGACACTGAAGCGACTCGCAAAGCGATCGGAGCGCCAGATCTGTTCGAGGGCCGACCTCGTCGTCGCAGTGTCCACGCCCTTGAAACAGTACCTTGTGCACGAGGGGGTGCCCGCAGATCGGATCATCGTCGTGCCGAACGGCGCGGATCCATCGGTGTTCAAACCCGACGAAAAGGCGCGCCTCGAGGTCCGCAGGCGCCACCACATCCCGCCGGAAGCCATCATCATCGGGTTCACCGGCATTCTCCGTCCATGGCACGGCGTTGACATGCTGGTTCGGGCCCTGGCACTCCTGGCACAGCGTCCCCCCGCCGCGCCATGCTATCTGTTGATTGTCGGAGACGGACCGAGTCGGCCGGAGATCGAGCGGATCGCGGTGGATTCCGGTGTGCGCCAGCGCGTGGTCGTGACCGGACGCGTGCCTCACGATCAGATTCCCGCCTATGTGGCGGCGTTCGACGTGGCCGTCAGTCCGCGCGCGACGTTCTACGCGTCGCCCATGAAGGTCCCGGAATACATGGCGGCGGGAACCGCGGTCGTGGCGCCAGACATGCCGAACTTGACTGACCTCATCACTGACGGCGTCAACGGCACCTTGTTCGCCGCCGAAAGCGTCGACGCGCTCGCCGGTGCGCTGCATTCGCTGATGAGCGACGCGCGACGCCGTCAGAATCTCTCCTGCGCGGCGCGAGCGTCGATTCTCAACCGGCGGACATGGCGGCACAACGCCGCTGCCGTGCTGCGGACCTTGGCAGAGGTGCGAGCATGCGCATAGGAGCGCGGCCACAGAACGGCCGTCCGCTGCGAATACTCAGCGTCGTCGGCGCCAGGCCAAACTTCATGAAGATCGCGCCGATCGCCCGCGAGCTGGCCCGGTATCCTGGTGCGTTCAGCAACACCATCGTTCACACGGGCCAGCACTACGATGCCAAGCTCTCGGCGGTGTTCTTCGACGAGCTCGAAATCCCGTTCGCCGACATCAACCTGAATGTCGGGTCGGGGTCGCACGCCCAGCAGACGGCCGCGGTCATGTCTGCGTTCGAGCCGCTCGTGGTCGAGCGCCGTCCGGATCTCGTGCTGGTGGTAGGCGACGTCAACTCCACGCTCGCATGCTCGCTGGTCGCAGCCAAGTGTCACGTCCCGGTCGCACACGTGGAAGCCGGGCTGCGCAGCCGCGATCGCCACATGCCTGAAGAGATCAACCGCGTGTTGACCGACCAGATCTCGAGTGTGCTGTTCACGACCGAGCGAACGGCCGCCGACAATCTGCGCGCGGAAGGAATCCCGATAGAAAGGATCCACTTCGTTGGCAACGTGATGATCGACACACTGCTGCGGCATCGCGATCGTGCGCGGAGCCTGCAGAGCTACCGTCGATACGGGGTCTGCGCGGGCGAATATGCGCTCCTGACGCTTCACCGCCCGTCCAACGTCGACGACCCCGAGGTGTTCGGGCGCCTCGTGCGCGCGATCAGTCGTATCGCGAGCGACCGGGTGGTGCTTTTTCCGGTTCACCCACGCACGCGTCCCACGGTCGAGCGCTCCGCTGGAGTCGCGGAACTCGTGGGATCTGGACGCCTGCGATTGCTCGAACCGCTCGGGTATCTGGAATTCCTCGGACTGATGGAAGCGAGCCGCGTGGTGTTGACCGACTCGGGTGGTGTGCAGGAAGAGACGACTATTCTCGGAGTGCCATGCCTGACACTTCGAACCACGACAGAGCGTCCCGTAACCGTCACGCACGGCACAAATCAGGTGGTGGGTACCGATCCGATCGCGATCGGCGAGGGTTATCGCCGCGCGCTCGAGATGAGACCCGGGATGGTCCCGGAGCTATGGGATGGCGAGGCCGCCAAGCGGGTCGTAGAGGTGCTTCGCGGCATGGACGTCGACGCTGCTAGCGCGGCCGACTAGGCCAGGATCGTTCAAGGCACGAACCTCGCGATTGTCGGTCCGAAAAGGGTCGCAAGCGGAACCGGCAGGCGCTTCCAGGCATCGATGATTGCACTGAATTTCGCGCTGTGGCGATCGTCGGATGGAAGCTCGACACCGTCCTTCAACCAATACTCCCAGCACAACTTCTCACCCCTCGCTCTCCACTGTTCCTTGAAATGATAGGTCCCGTCACCGGGAGTTGACCGGCCGAAGTCAAACACACGGCGACCCTCAGCGATCGCCTGGCTGATGATCGACCAGTACAACAGATGATTCGGACAGAGCGCGCGATGTTCTCGCAGTGAGGAAGCCGACGGGACTTCGATCCAGTCGCGGTAGGCATAGCTCAGCGCCCCGGCAACCACTTGCCCGTTTGGCCCATCGAGGCGCACGAGATGCAGCTTCGCGTCGCCGGGGAACTGCTCCAGGATCGCCTGAAACAGGCGCCGACCGTAGACGGGCGTGCCGAGGTCCCGCATGTTCCGTGCAAACACACGGTAGAACTCGTCGACGAGCTCGATTCCGCCGGACGAAAACAGCAGCTTGGACTTCTCCGCCTTGCGGATCTGGTTGCGAACCTTTCTGTCGAGGGCCTCCCACATCGACTCGCAACTGCGTTCGAGCGGCAACAGCATCGTCACTTTGTGGGTACGTGAAGGGTGCTGCGGCAACAGCCGCTTGCGATGCCGAAGGAGCACGTACGACAACCCCCGATCCCGCGCGAGTCCGGCGGCGCGTTCAAACAGCATGTGCGCCGACTCGGCATCGGCGGCAACGACGCCCCCGTAGTTCACATAGGGGAGAGAACTCAAGGCGCGCCCGAACAGCCAGCTGCGTACTTCGACCAGGGGAAGGACGCCGACGACCCGCTCGCCTCGCGAGGCGAGTAAATAATGGCAACGGTGTCCGAGCGCGCTGCGAAAGACCGTCTGCCAGTTCCAGAGGTGGTAACCGGTCGCATCATCCCTCGAGTGGACGAAGCCATCCCATCTGGCCGCGTCTTCGTCGGTCGCGAGAGTACAGACCAGATCTGACGATGAGCGACCTGGACTGCCGTGGCCGCGTGCGAGGGCGGCGGAACCGATCATGTTCACGCTACCAGATGTAGGGAAGCGCCAGAGCCGGCTCCGGGGACGTCGTGTGACACCCTGCCGACTGAAGCATTGACGTCATCGGGCCAAAGCTGAAATCAGCGAGCAGGCGACGGAGACGAGCCTCGGTCTGGTGAAGGTTGCGATAGTGGCGGAATCGACCGAGCGCGCTTGTGCTGAGCCGCGGCTGATCGGGATCGATCTCCCACGGGTGCAGGTAGAAGATGGCGGGCAGTCTCTCCACACGATTGACCCTGGCGATCCCCCAACGCGTCCAGCCATACGGGAGGATCCGAAAATAGCCTCCACCGGCGATCGGAAGATTGACGAGGCCAATCCTCGTCGTGGAGGCGGGCGCCTCCACGAGCACACCGCGGGTGCGCTCAAGCACGTACGGACGGCGCGGAGAGAGCGGGATCCCATATCGATCGTGGCGGATCGGAAAAATGCTGGAGTCGTACGAGTAGCCTTCTTCAATGAGGATATCGAGGGCCCAAAGTGTGCGCGGTGTCACCGAATAACTGGGTGCCCGGTAGCCCCGCACGGGAACGCCTGCAGCCTCTTCCAGAATGGCTTTGGCCTGGCGAACGTCCTCGCGAAAGGCCGACGTTGTCTGATCGTAGATCAAGCGGTGTCCGTACCCATGGGACGCGACTTCGTGCCCGGCGCGGGCGATGCGCGCGACGAGCGAAGGAAACCGCTCTGCGACGAGACCCAGCACAAAGAACGTCGCCTTGATCGCATGCTCGTCAAAGATCTGCAGGAGCCGATCCGTATTCCGACAGACCCGGCTCTCGAGCGTGGCCCACTGAGCGCGCGGAACGATGCCGTCGAACACGCTGACATGAAAATAGTCCTCCACGTCGATCGTCATGGCGTTCACGATCGGGCCGGCAGGAGGTCTCTGGTCGTCCATCAGGCCCCACGTCGAAGAATGACCGTCTTGATCGTGGAGAAGATGACGAAGAGGTCGAACGCAAACGACAGGTTCTTGATGTAGAACAGGTCGTACTGCAGTTTCTCCATCGCGTCTTCGACAGAGGATCCGTATGTGTACCGAACCTGTGCCCACCCGGTGAGCCCGGGGCGGATCACGTGGCGCTGACCATAGAATGGGATCTGCTCGGTGAGCTGCTGAACGAACTCGGGTCGCTCGGGACGAGGACCGACGAGGCTCATGTCGCCGATGAGCACGTTCCACAGCTGCGGCAGTTCGTCGAGCCGCGTTCGTCGCAGAAAGCGGCCGCAGAGCGTCACGCGGTCGTCGTTCTGGCGGGCCCAGACCGCCCCGGTCCCCGCTTCAGCGTTGTCCCGCATGGAGCGGAATTTGTAGACCGTAAACACGCGGCCGTGCTGGCCGACGCGCTTCTGGCGATACAAAGCGGGCCCTGGCGACGTCGCCTGCACGACGGCGGCAACCACGAACATGATCGGCGCGAAGAACACGAGGCCGATCGCCCCCACGGCCATATCGAGCCCACGCTTTGCGCTCCGGACGAGCGGACTCTTTCGAAACCCCGAGGAAAAAATGAGCCAGCTCGGTCGGAGATTCTCGAGTGCGATCTTCCCCGTCAGTTCCTCGTACACGGAAGCCAGATGGTCGAAGGTGACGCCGTCCAGCTTCATCTCGAGAAGCTTCTCCATGGGCAGCTTGCCGCGAGCGTCCGCCAGACTGACCACGACCCGGTCCACGCCGCGCGCACGAACGATCGACGGAATGTCCGCGACAGTGCCGATCACGCCGGGATTGATGACCGGCGCGCCCACACGCGAGGGATCGGGATCAACGAAGCCGACGATCTCGACGCCGAGCTCCTGCCGTCGCTCGAAGAGCTCTCGTGCCAACGCGACGGCGGCGGTGGCGGTTCCGACCAGGAGAATCCGCTCGCGAGGCGCGACCCGTCGGGTCAGCCACTCGAACGCAATCCGCCAGCTGAACACGGCCAGAAACACGAGCACCGACGAGACGACGAACACGCCGCGGCCGATGATGAGCGACGGTGCGACGAAATAAATGGCCGCAAGCAGAAACGACGTCGCGCCGAGGGCCTGGACGAGTCCGATGAACAGCTCGCGCCGGTCAGCCACGACGCGCAGCTGATACAGATCCGTATAGTAGAGACAAATCTGGCAGACGGCGGCGATCAGGAACGCCTTGCGGATGTCACCGTCAACGAAGAGCAGGTCCCACGCGCCCTCGCCCAGTCGGATCCAGGCGCCGATTGAGACTGCGACCACGATCAGGACCGTTTCGAACGCAATCAGCGAAACTGAGCGGCGGGTGATACTGGACGCAAAGGCGGTCATGATCTCAATTCCAGGTCAGGCGCGGTCGGCGGCCGGTGATAGTACGAGCCGTACGCCTTGTCGAACCGTCCGAAGCTGCTGACGCGATTCAGCACGACACCCAGCACACGCTCTCGGCCGAATTCGGCGACGGCGCGCGCGACAGCCGTATACGGCGTGGATCCGGCTCCGATGACGAGCACGACACCATCCACAAGCCTGGCGAGCAGATTCGCGTCCGGGAGCAGGCCGACCGGAGGCGTGTCGAGAATGACCCAGTCGAACCGCTCGACGGCTTCAGCGATGAGTGCACCCATCCGGTCTGACACGAGTGCTGCCAGCGGACTCGATTCGTGATGTCCGGCGGTCAAGATCGAGAGACAAGGCGACACCTGTGTGAGCGGCAGCGCGCCCCCCGCATCTGCGTGGAGTACTTCGGACAGGCCGGTTTCGACACGTAACCGGAAGACCTCTCGAATCGATGGCCGCCGCAGGTCGGCATCGATCAACAGGACGCGGCGCTTGTACGACTCGCTGAGCGTCAGGGCCAGGTTGGTCGACGTGAGCGACTTCCCGTCACGAGGGAGCGCGCTCGAGATCATCAGCGCGCGGATGTTCGTCTGCGTCTGCTTGAGATGGAACGCAGCGGCCAGACGACGGTACTCCTC
>Ga0318533_10000782_pt1 | contig 14268 bp, 13 predicted proteins | sample GRESIP053b4f27_FD_203675 | JGI IMG/M metagenome (GOLD analysis project Ga0318533, IMG submission 203675) | Tropical soil microbial communities from Luquillo Experimental Forest, Puerto Rico - GRE.SIPMG.053b4f27 | ecosystem: Environmental > Terrestrial > Soil > Tropical forest > Bulk soil...
GCTCTGCGTCCCCGCCGACAGCGAGCGCAAGCTCGACCGGGCCCGGCAATGTCACGCCGATGCCTTGATTCCCGATCGGGAAGACACCCGCGGCAATGTTGTCGCTCGCCAATCATGCTCAAGGGGCCTATGTCGGCGTGTCGGCGCGGCTCGACGCCGTCTTCTCGGTCTCGGCCAAGGATAGGCCTCAGCGCAGGGCTCTTTCAAGAAACCGTTCGGCGAGCCGCGCGAAAAAGCTGACGCCGATCGTGAGGGCTTCGTCGTTGAAGTCGTAGCGCGCATTGTGGAGGAAACAACCATCCTCGCCGGGGCCATTGCCGAGCCACAGCATGGCTCCGGGACGCGCGTTCAGCATGAACGAGAAGTCTTCGCCGCCCATCGACGCAGCGATGTCGCGGATGACCCGGTCCGCACCGCAGATCTCGGCTGCGACCTCGGCGGCGAATTCGGTCTCGGCCGCATGATTGAGCGTAGGCGGGTAGTTGCGGCGGTAGTCCGTTTGCGCGCTAGCCCCGTGCAATGCCGCGATGCCGCAGGCGATCTCGCCTACTCGCCGCTCGATCAGGTCGCGCACTTCCGGACGAAAGCTGCGCGACGTGCCGCCGATGTGCAGTTCATCCGGGATCACATTGTAGGCCGAGCCGCCTCGCATAAAGCCGATGCTGACGACCGCGGAGTCGAGCGGTCGATATTGCGGCTGCCGATCGTCTGCAATGCCAGCACGATTTGCGCGCCGATCACAAAGGGGTCGGTGCCGAGATGCGGATGTGCGGCATGGGTGCCGCGGCCCTTGACGCGGATATCCCAGCGATCGGAGGCGGCGAGCAGCGGGCCCGGTTTTGCCGCGATCTGGCCGACGGCGATGCCGGGCTTGTTGTGGATCGCGAAGACCGCATCGCACGGGAACTTGTCGAACAGCCCTTCTTCGACCATCACTCGGCCGCCGCCGCCACCCTCTTCGGCGGGCTGAAAGATCAGGTGCACGGTGCCTTCGAAATTGCGGGTCGCTGCGAGGTACTTGGCGGCGCCGAGCAGCATCGTCGTGTGTCCGTCGTGGCCGCAGGCGTGCATCCTGCCGTCGTGGGTCGAGCGGTAGGCGAAATCGTTCCTCTCCTGGATCGGCAGCGCGTCCATATCGGCGCGCAATCCGATAGCGGCGGGCGCGTTGCCGCGCCGGATCGTGCCGATCACTCCGGTCCCGGCGAGCCCGCGATAGACCTCGCACCCGTATTCGGCGAGCTTGCCCGCGACGAGGTCCGAAGTGCGTTGTTCGGCAAAGGCGAGCTCGGGATGGGCATGGATGTCGCGGCGAATCGCAATCAGCTCGTCCCGATAGTCGAGCACCTGAGGAATGATCGGCATCTGCGGCTCCGGGTTTAGGCGGCCCCTGCGGCGGCGGAGCACGATAATGGCTAAGCGGGGCACCCGACAACCTCGACCCAGGATGTGATCGGTTGCCGGATGAGTCGTCTAGCGCCGGATCTCGGATTTGGTTAGATTGCGTCGCCCAGAGAGCACCACCAGTTGATCAAGGAGGTCGGGCGAATGAGCGCGAAATCGCTAATTCATGTAATTGCCATGGCGGTCCTGGCGGCGGCGTGCTCGCCCGTGCCGCCGCTATACTTTGGAGCCCCGCAGGAGCCGATATTGGGCATTCCGCCGGAGAAGTTGTTCACTAGCAACGATGCAAGCATAAACTCTGACGCATTTGCCAAACGGCCGCCGCTGCCTGGCCAGCGCGGTTACCTCGAAACCATTCGTTTTATCGATGATGGTGTCAAGTATATCGATCCATTCGCCCAGTTCTTTATTTCATTCAATGGGCAGATGTGTTTTCGAGGCTTGGTCAATCGGCAATTACCTTACTTTGAGAATTATCAGAATTACTGGTGCATATATCCGGAGTTCGTAAACAATGTCGAGGAACTGGAGAACAATACAACGACCGTGAACTCGGTGCGCTTGTGGTGCATTCTGGAAGCTCCGCAATGCGCCCGCCGGATCGGATTTTGGAACTATCTGGATGAGAGCCCCTGGATCGCCAACAGCATATCGGCGGAGACCCGACCCTCGAGAGCGCAACGCGCGGCCATCGAGCATCTGGTCTACTTGATGGGTGGAAATGTCCGGAGCAACCAGGCGTCGACTCGCTGACGGCGTCATCGGCCGGAGCCCGGGCGGCCCTCGGGCATGGCGCGCTTGACACATAGTCACTAGGGTCTAGCGTCGCCCGGCTGATCCCCGAAATGGAGGAAACCCGATGATCATCGAGATGCGTACTTACACGTTGCAGCCGGGCACGGTCGCTACCTTCGAAGAACGCATCGGACGGGCCTTGCCGGTACGGGCGAAGGTCTCGCCGCTCGCCGCCTTCTGGCACACCGAAGTAGGCCCGCTCAACCGGGTGATCCACGTCTGGCCCTATGACGACCTCGGCACCCGCACCCGCCTGCGCGAGGAGGCGACAAAGCTGCAGGGCTGGCCGCCCGATATCCGGGAGTTCCTGGTCGACCTGCAGAGCGACATTTATCTCCCGGCACCCTTCTCGCCTAAGCTCGAGCCGCGCCAGCTCGGCAATCTCTACGAGATCCGCATTTACACCTTCAAGCCGGGCGGCATCCCTGGTGTGATCGACCGCTGGAGCGGGCATATCGCCGAACGCATCAAACTCTCGCCATTGGTCGGCGCTTGGTACTCGGAGCTCGGCGGGCTCAACAAATGGTGTCATATCTGGGCCTATAAGGACGCCGCCGAGCGCTTCCGCATCCGCGAAGAGGCGCGAGCCAAGGGCATCTGGCCGCCCCCGTCCGGCGGCGGACCGAACATGATGATCAAGCAGGAGAACATGCTGGTGGTTCCGGCGTCCTTTTCGCCTCTGCACTGAGTATCACTTGACGGCGCCGCTTGCTGCGGCGCCGTCTCCCACAATTTGCCAACCCGCCAACCCGGAGAGACCGTGCCCCTTCTCGACCGCGAAGGCGTCAAGATCTATTACGAGGATCACGGGCACGGCCCACCCATTCTGTTGAGCCACGGCTACAGCGCCACCTGCCGGATGTGGAACGGGCAGATCTCGGCTCTCGTCGCGCGCCACCGGGTCATCGTCTGGGATATGCGCGGTCATGGCGCAAGCGACGACCCCGACGATCCCGCGGCGTATTCCGAGGCGCTGGCGGTCGAGGACATGGCGGCATTGCTGCGCCATTGCGGGATCGACCGTGCGGTCATCGGCGGTCTCTCGCTCGGCGGCTACATGTCGCTCGCCTTCCACCTCGCCCATCCCGAGATGGTCAGGGCATTGATGCTGTTCGACACCGGGCCGGGGTTTCGTAATGCCGACGCCCGCCGCGCCTGGAACGAGCGGGCACAGCAGCGCGCCGCCGACCTCGAGGCCCGCGGTTTCGTGGCACTTGGACAGAGCGACGAGGTCCGCGCCAGCAAGCGTCGCTCGGCGCGGGGTCTTGCCGGTGCGGCGCGCGGGATGCTGGCCCAAGCCGACGACCGCATCATCGCCGGGCTCGACAAGATCGCGGTGCCGACCCTGGTACTGGTCGGCGCCGACGACACGCATTTTCTCGCCGCCGCCGACTACATGGCGCGTAAGATCCCGGGTGCGGTGCAGGTGACGATCCCCAACGCCGGGCACGCTTCCAATTTGCATCAGCCGGCCGCCTTTGACCGAGCCGTCGAGGATTTTCTTGCCGGCTTGCCGGCCGCGACGTGAGCGCTGGCGCAAGCATCTGCCCTGCTCACCTGCAATCATCCGTTGTCCCCACTTGCTTTCGGCGCCTGAATTTGCAGGCTGGATTCAGGCTTGATCAACTTTCGGTTGGTGAATCTCAACCCGTGTAGAATGGCTTTGAGATGGTAAATCGGTCATAGGCACCTTCCGCTTCCGCAGCCCATTACGGCCGCGGCGATCAGCCGGGAGCATGTAATGCGATTTTGTCTATTTCGTGATGCTGATGATGGCAACAAGGCTGGTGCGATCTCGTGGTGGCTATTCATCGATGCGCCGCTTGGCTTTGGGGACTGCGATCCTTCGCGAGCGGGCCGGCGCATCAATCGCAGCTATGTGGTCCCGCCGTGTGTCTGGCTCGGTGGAGAGGGTTAGTGGGAGCCGTCACGCAAATCGCTTGGGCTCACGCGACGTTCAATCCATGGATAGGATGCATGCGAGTGAGCCCGGCCTGCGATCGATGTTACGCCGCGGCGATCGCCAAACGGTTCGGCTGGCGCGACAATGAAGGGCATGATCTCTGGGACGTGCACGCTGAACGCAAGCGCACGAGCGAAGCCTACTGGCGTGGGCCTCTTCGGTGGAACCGCGATGCCCTCGCCACCGGCGAGCGCCGCCGCGTCTTTTGCGCGAGCATGGCGGATATCTTCGACAATCACGTGCCTGAGGCCTGGCGCACGGATCTGTGGGATCTGATCCGCGCGACGCCGGCGCTTATCTGGGTGCTTTTGAGCAAACGGCCGCAGAACGCGCCTGCGATGCTTCCGCCCGATTGGGGCGACGGTTGGCCGAACGTCTGGCTCGGCACGACGGTCGAGAACAACCTCGAGGCGGCGCGCCGCATCCCGCATCTTGCTGCGATCCCGGCCGCGCTCCGGTTTCTCTCGGTCGAACCATTGCTCGAAGCGGTCGATCTTGCTCCATGGTTCGCCAAGCTTCACTGGGTCATTTGCGGTGGCGAGAGCGGTGCCGGAGCTCGGCCGACGCAGCCGGATTGGATGCGCAACCTCCGGGATCAAGTGCATGCCGCCGGAGCCAAGTTCTTCGTCAAGCAACTCGGCTCGAACCGAACGGCCTGGCCCGGCATCAAGCATCCCAGGGGCGAAAATCCGGCGGAATGGCCGGAAGACCTTCGCGTGCAGCAGGTTCCGGGGTAGGCGCAACGCTGATCATGAATGTCGAGGGCATACTTCCGTAGCGGGTCGCCGCCATGTCCTGAGCTGCGAGGCGGTAACGCTCTATGTCGTCAGGAGATTGACTGACGCGACTAAGAGTGCGGCACTTTGGATCGGGTGGGCATTACATCCTGATGGTCTAGTGGATAAAATCTGACGCTTGGTACCGGTGCTGGGGGTCCGCTTGGGGTGGTAAGCTGTCATTCGCTCGCCGAGGTGTGCCACTTCCGCGCCCTGCCTAGCGACGAGCTTCCGAAGGTAACGAGGGTAGTGGTCGTTGCGAAATCGTTGCGAGGTATCGAGCGGCGCGCTCGCCCGTTTTAATGCCCCTCACTCGATGACCTCGTCGGCGCGGGCGAGGATCGATGACGGAACCGTCAGACCGATCGCTTCGGCAGCCTTTATGTTGATCGCCAGCACGAATTTGGTCGGTTGTTCGATCGGCAGGTCGGCGGGTTTCTCGCCTTTGAGGATCTTGTCCACGTACCTCGCGGCTTGCCGCATCATGTCGACCGTATCCGGCCCGTACGACATAAGTCCCCCAGCGTTTACGATCAGCCGATTGTCGTAGCTTGCGGCGATGCGGTATTGGCCCGCCAGGTCGATCAGCTGCCGGCTTTCCTGCACGAATAGCGGCTCGGACATCGCCACTAGCGCCCGGCATTGGTGCTTTGTTATCTCGGCAATGCGGGTTGCCAGGTCGTTCGCGTCGGCGACCGTAATTGGCAGTAGCGGCACTCCAAGCGCTTTTGCGGCGGCAGCGAGCTCGTCTGACGCCCTGTCGTAATTGACGCCTGCCCGGCCCAGCACGGCGACGCAGCCTGGGTCCGGCACGATTTCGAGCAACATCTGCAAGCGCTTGCCGAGGACGTCCGTGGAGAGGGTGGTCTGACCAGTGAGATTGCCGCCGGGGTGTGCCAGGCTTTGCGCGTAGCCGAGAGCCACCGCATCACCGCCGACCGACATGACGATCGGGATGGTGCCGGCCACCTCCTTGACGGCGCGTATCGCCGGCTCGCTGTTCGTGACGATCACATCCGGTTTGAGTGAGACGAGCTCGGCTGCGAGCGCTGGGAGCCTCCGATTTTCGCCCTCAGCAGACCGCACCTCCAGCACGATATTCTGCCCTTCGATATAGCCGAGCTCGTGGAGACCGCGCCGGAATGCGTCGATATTGGCCCAGTACGTTCTCGGGCTGAGAAAAGCGACGAGCGGCAGCGTTTGCTGCTGTGCCGGAGCAGAGCGCCAACACACAATCGCCGCGCCGGCCAGCGCCAAAAACAGATCCCGCCGCCTCACTTAATCACCTCTTCGGCGAAACCGGTCGCGCGCGGTTAACCGTTGATCGTCCCACCCTGCCTCCTTGAGCCTCTATTCTTTGAAGGTTCGATCGCACCCGAAACCAGCATAGCCCGTCGCGCGCCGTTCCCCAACCTTGAACAGCGCTTCGGCTGCCTGCCTCGATCAAAGAGGCATACGCAATACTAACCTGTCAGCGCGGAGGGCTTCGCTAAAGACCAGTGAACTCCAAAGTCCGGAAAGGGTCGCGAGCCGCCCTCCGAACCGGGTACCAAGCGTTTGATGTGTACCACTAGGTCAAGGAGCGGCGGCGTATGCTGAGGCTTTTCGAGAGGCTGCGGGTCGACGTGCGGCTGCGCGAGCTTAAGCGCGGATGGCCTGCGCCCATGAGACGGTGGGTGACGAACCGACTTTCGTCGCTCGGATCACCAAAATGGCAGGACAGGCACTTTTCAGCGCGTGCGATCGGCTTTTCGGTCGGGTAGAGCCCGGCGTCGAGGTTCGCTTTATGGCCGGCGCCGGAGAGGTGGACGCCCAGCCATTTTTCAGCGGCGCCATGACAGGTCTCGCAACCGACCCCGTCCGAAATTTCGAAGCGAGGTCCCCGCCTCGTTTCTGGTACGTTATCAGCGTGGCAGTTGAGACAGATCTCGGCTGTAACAGCATCCGGGAGCCCAAGATTGCGTGCGATCCGGATCCCGCGCTCGTCGCCCAGCACGGCGTACGCCCTATGGTGCTTATCGACCCTATCCTTATCGGTTTCCTGAGACCAAATAAGGTATTCGTTCTGCATGACCGCCGAATGCTCGGCCGGTTTTACTGCGCCGTGACAATTATCCCCCGAGCAAGACTTAACCCCGAGGTGCTTGGAGTCGCTGTTCTGGGCTTGCGGGTCGGCCCAGGCCGCAACCGCCAGCGTCAAGGTGACGAAAGTCGCGATAGCGATCTCATGCAACCTCACTACCGAAACTTCGCCCTTCATCCGCGTTCCCCTTGTCCCCGGCCCGCAGCCTTCCGCTGCGGCTGACACTTACCGGGGCACCGTCCTCCGAAATTCCCCTAGCGCCTTGACGAACGGCTCGTGTCGGTAGGTCTCATCGGATGCGAAGGAGCCATAGAGCCCGTTCATTGCCCTGGTAATCGCAGTTAGCTGATCCTCGCTTAAATTGCCGGAGGATTTGACGGCGCTGAAAATCGCAGCGAGCCCCATCGTGGCCTGCTCCGCTTCGGAATACCGCACACCCTCGCCGGTGAGCCCGAGCGCGATGATGCCGTTCGCTAAGGCTTTCATGTCGTCGCGAGTGAAATCGTGACTCGACAGCGTCGGTAACAACGCGTTTGCCAAGCGGCGTACTTCGTGCGCTTCACCCTGGACGGCGGGCCAGGATTCGCTGCTCGCACGCTGCAGCGCGAGCATCCGCGAGCTCAATGTTTTTGCCACGGCCGGTGCCAGACGGGCGGCAATGACGCGCAGCATTACGGCATTGGCGTCATAGAGTTTGACCGAGCCGGGAGCGAGACCGGTGGCGGTGTAGATCTCGCCGCGCAACGAGTTGTAGGGGTGGTGACAGGATTGGCAGTCGAAATGGACCAGCTCGGGAAAAATACCTTTGGGCGCGCGCTTCGGCTCGATCAGCGCGTCCATGCGCTCGGCGAGATCGACCGCCTGGCCGACTGCCCAGACCTGCGCGTCGTCCACCGGCCCCTTGCGTTCGATATAGCGCTGGTCGACGACGAAATGCGCCGGCTCGACTGCGGTGTAGGTGTCGAGCTCGAAACCCATACGCGGATGGCCAGCGCCCATGACTCGGTGCGTGACGAACCGATTGTCGTCGGCGGGATCGCCAAAATGGCAGGACAGGCACTTGGCGGCGCGCTCGGCCGGCCGTTCGGTCGGATAGAGCCCGGCCGCGAGGTTCTCGCTGTGGCGAGCGCCGGAGATGTGGACGCCGAGCCAGGTCGACGCGCCGCCGTGACAGGCCTCGCAGCCCACCCCATCCGAGATCTGGAACCGCGGGCCGCGCCTGGCTGGCGGTACGTTGTCAGCATGGCAGCCGAGGCAGAGATCCGCGGTCGCGGCGTTGGGCAGACCAAGGTTCCGCGCGATCCGCACCCCCCGTTCCTCGAGCAGCACGGCATAGGCGCGGTGGTGCTTGTCGCTTTTCGACCAGATCAGATATTCGTTTTGCGCGACCGACGAGCCTTCGCTCCGTTCTGTCGCCCCATGACAGTTGTTCCCGGCACAGGAAGCGACGCCGAGGTGGACGGCATCATCCCACCGCGACTGTGCCCAAGTCTGACCTACAATCGCCAAAATTAAGCTGAAGGCGGTGATGGCGCAGGCGCGTAGGAGCGTTGTTGCTGCGATTGCTGCCAGCATCCGATCCCCCGCTTAGCGGATCAGAACGGGGTCAACGTGTCCCGGGTATCGCGTTCCCCGGTCTAAGGTCGCCGTCGAGCATAACGAACGGTGCAGTTCCGACGCCGGCAATTCGCGGACCCCAGCTATGAACGTCGGCGCAAATTCTGGCCGGCGCGGGATTTGGGAGTTCGAGGCATAGCCTGCTGTTCGATACAGTCCAGATACGCTCTACCGGCTTCGTGAAAGCATTGCGAGCGGCATCCCAGACACGAATCGATGCGCTCCCATCCTGCCGGAGATAGGCTTGCAACATGAAACGGCTCAAGGTTCCGCCGACGGAAGTCGTAGCGGACCGCGGGACCCAAGTCACCGCGTTCAAGGTAGTGCCAGCCAGGAGATCGGCAAGCTTCGGCGGCCCACTGGCAGCTTTGGTGCTGGTGCCCGCTGAGCCCAACGCTACAGCAAGCACGACGGCCCAAAACCCCCACGCTCGCCGGGTTCGATCGCGTGCCGATTCGCATCGAGTCATTCCCCTATCCGCCGCGGGCGGGCACTCTTCTCACCTGGCCGAGGGTGCCCAGCATGCTTGCCGAGGTTCGCGGCGATCGAGTAGTTAGGCTTGACCAGCGTCTGCGACGACGCCAAACGGCCATCGATCGTGATGTGCTGAGCCAAGGCTATCTGCGGCAGGAGCCCGGCGAGACAGCGAGCCGCGACGAAGGACGGGGAAAGCTTGGAATCGCTGAGCCACGGCGGAAGGTTCCTACGAAACGTAACAATTGAAGTATGCACGGTGCAACCAATCATGTCCAGGTAGTCGCAGGCAGCACGAAAGGATTTCTTTCCGGCCGATCCCGCGAGTACCTGGGATGGGCATTCTTGCGGTTTGGCTGCTGACATATTGTGAGCTCGTCGGTGGATACCGCGCGACTGCGGAGGTCATCTCTTGCCAAAGCGGGGCCGAGCAGGGCGCCGTCCCGGACCGGCCTGCTCCCCCTGTCGGACCGCCCGCAGCGGTCGAAGGGTGGGTTCGAAACGGCGCCGGGCAGGCAACTGCAGATCGACTTCGGCGGGACCACGGTGCCGCTTGGCGGCGAACGGGTGCTGGTGCATCTGTTCGTGGCGACACTGGGTTACTCGCGACGGTCCTTTGTCCGGGCCTTCCGGCACGAGCGGCAATCGGCCTGGTTCGACGGCATGGAGGGTGCGTTCCAGCGCTTTGGCGGGGTGCCGCAGGAGGTGCTGTTGGACAATGCGCGGGCGCTGGTCGATTACCGTGACGCGGCCACCCGCGAGGTGCGGTTCAACGATCGTCTGCACGCCTTTGCCTGCTATTGGCGGATCCATCCGTGCGCTTGCGCGCCCTATCGGGCCCGCACCAAGGGAAAGGACGAGCGCGGCGGCGGCTACGTCAAGCGCAACGCCATTGCCGGCCATGCCTTCATCAGTTGGGCAGCGTTGGAGGGGCATCTCGACTTGTGGATGCGTGAGATCGCCGACCGGCGGGTGCACGGCACCACCGGCGCGGTACCGCTCGTACGTTGCCAGCAGGCGGAGGCGGCGGCGCTGGCGCCGCTCGATGGCCGGCCGTCGTTCCGCCGGTGCGCGAGCTGGTGCGTCGGGTGCAGGCCGATTGTGCGATTGCGATCGACGGCAACAGCTACAGCGTGCCGTGGCGGCTGATCGGTGAGAGCGTGCAGGTGGTGGTCTGTGGCGGGCAGGTTCGCATCTCTCACGTCGGCCAGGAGGTGGCGGTGCATGCCGAGACCACCGGCCGCCGCCAGCGCATTGTCGACCCGACCCACTTTCATGGGGTCGCCGGCGTCGCACGGTCGGTTGCGGCCGCTGCGCCCGGCTGCGGTCGCGCCAATGGAGCGCGCGCTATTGCGACCGTTGGCCGAGTACGAACGGTCGCTGGCGGGGGCTGGTCATGACCGTCGATCACGAGAGCTTGGCGGGCTCGCTGACCCGGCTCAAGCGCACTGCGATCCGTGACCAGCTCGACAGCCTGTTGGACGAGGCGGCTAAGCGCGAACTGACCCTGGGCGAGGCGCTCGGCTTTCTGGTCGAGCGCGAGATCGCTCGCAAGGACGAGCGGCGCGTCGAGATGGCGGGGAAGATCGCCCACTTTCCGACCGTGCGCGATCTCGACGGCTTCGACTTAACCGCCCAGCCCTCGCTCGATCCGCGGCAGATCCGCGAGTTCGCCACTTGCCGCTGGGTGGCGCATGGCGAGGCCTTGCTGCTGTTGGGACCACCCGGCGTCGGCAAAACGCATCTCGCCATCGCCCTCGGCCGTGCCGCGATCCGCGAAGGCTACTCGGTCTTGTTTGTGACCGCGCCGGCGCGGGTAGCGTAGCGGCGCTCGCGAAGGCGCATGCCGAGGGACGGCTCGAGGAACGGTTTAAGACCGCTCTGAGCGACACCTCGGCGATCGCCTGAGCCCCTTGGATTATCGTCACGTGCCGAAATACAAGCCCACTCCGCTGCCCTTCAGTAACGCTAAGCGCGAGGCCCGCAAGCCGCAGGGTCAGCGCGCGTTGAGCGGCGCCGAGCGCCAGGCTCGCTATCGCCAACGCCAAGTTGGCAACCGCGCGGCGCCACCGCCTCGCCCGCCGCGCCCAATCTAGCGCGCCAGCCGAGCGCAACAATGGCATACCGCTGTCGCGGTCCTCGTCGTGTCCGAATATGCCGCCTGGCTGGACGTGCTGCCCGAGGCGTTGCGCGACAGCGCCACCGGCGAGGCGTTGCAGGCAATCGTCGATCTCGATCTTGGTCAGCATCGAGCCGCCGCGCGGCTATGGACGGGATTGAGCCGTGCGTTCCCTCCCCGGACCGCGGGTTGCCCACAGGGTCCACAGGTAACCCCCCGCGCATGCTCGCAGATTCGTGGCGGTCGCTCCGCGATGCGCGGGTCCCCCCCATGGACTCCGTGGACGACCCGCTCCGCCAGTGCCGCTTCACCGTCAAGAATCAGCCAAGGGGGTCAATTCCAGATGTCGTTTGACAGCTAAGACGAGCTCCGCGCCAGGGACAGCGGCGAGGCAGATGAAGTCAGAACTGGGTCCGCCCGATCACGTTCGGCAGCGCCGCCACGGCGGACCCGCGCTGAGGGCCGTGGCGGCTCTAACCGGAGGGGCGTCACATTACATCAGCAATGGTGCAGTGAGGAGCGGGGCGGGGCGATTCCCTCAATCGAGCCAGAGAGTAAGAGGACGCCGGCAAGGGGAATATTTACGATGGTGTGATTTGCTTCACACTGGTTGCCAGCCTAACCGGTGCACGATCACACCGGTGAGGAGGCTCACCTTCATGCTCAGTAAAGGTAGAGTAGCGATGACTCCAGACCAACTAACCGATGCTGCCCGCAACCTCGCCCATGGGCTCGGCATTCCGGTCTACATTCGAGATGGCCGGATCTACCAGCAAGGGCCGGGCGTCGCGTTCTTACCGTCAAGTGGTGCCCGCTCAACGGTGGCAGGCGCTCCCTCCCTTGAAGAAGAGGAAGCAGACGAGGCGGACGCCCAGGATTGAACAAAGTGGCCGCACGGGCCGGGTTCGTCCCTCTCGGCAGTCGCTAACCCGACCGTAACTAAAAGCGGGCAGGCTACGGGGCGTGCCCGACGACCCTGAGCGCCACCTCACCCTCCGCCAAGCCGATCAGGCGCCGACCGACTTTGCCATCATCGAAACCGAGATGGAGACGATCCATCCATCGGCTCGCCCGGCGGCCGAACTGGGGCGACCTCGCGCGTACCGCCCTCGGCATCATCTTCGCCACCACCGGTTTGGTAATCGGCTGGATCGAGTTGGTTTCGCGCTAAGCTAAGCTCCGGCATGCACCTCGACCTGACGGAAGAGGAGATGCTCGCGCTCCTCGATTTGCTAACCGATGCGATCGACAGAGATCGCTACCGGCTCTCGCCAAGGATCCGAACATTCCGCGGGATCCTCGCCAAGTTCGGCCCAATGGGTCCCACGCCGCCACAGCCAGCCAGGCCGCCGACACCCGAAGAGCGCGACCCGCGGCGGGCGCCGCGATCACGGAGCAAACGAGCGAGGTGATCTCAAGCTTGCGCCGGCAGTAGCGGCACCAAATCGCACTCACCATCAATACAACCTCGACCGCGGTCGGTCGGCTCCGGTGCTAACCGACTCGGTCGGTAAAATTTTCCATCCCAGTGAGGCAATAATCGAGGCGAGTGGCTGGCGCACGGCGAAGTCATCGGTATGGGCGCGGGCCAGCGCGCGCAATTCGTCGAGCAACGCGTCGCGGCGGGCGAGATCGTCCTCCGCCTTGGCGTCGACCAGCGTGTTGGACAGACCCCTGGCCAGCGGCTCGCGCACGGCGTCGTCGTCGTGACCCTTGATCTGCGTCAATTCGCCGAAACGCGACCTCAATCACTCTTGCCGCCTGGACGATCAATATCCCCCAAACCCCAGATCGTCCTTCCTCGGAGCACCGGTTGTCCCCACCGAGGTTCTTTATCAGCAGATGTCGCCCTGATCGGAGATAGCCTCCAAGTCCACCGCTCGATCGGGAGGTGCTTAGAATCGCTTTTGTGTTGATTTGGGCGGCTGCTGGTCTCCCGGATCGTCGCCGGGAATGATTGCGCGCGAGCGTTGACCGGCATCCTCACTAGCCGGTTGCGCTGGAGCGGCAGAAGGAGCAGCGGGGAGTTCAGCGGCACGTGGCCGCGCGGAATCAGTTAAGGGTGCGGGCCTCCGTGGTTTCTGATATTGAGGGCTGAACCCGCGTGGCGGCGCGCATCATGTCGAAAGCGCCACGCCATGGAAGGGTTACCTTCAATTCTGTCAAAGTCGCTTTACACCCCACTAGGTCAAACTCGCGTCCGGCCCATGCCGCAAACTCAGTCCTTACGGGGCGATGCTCTTTGTAACCTGCAAGCGAAACCTGAACGGGAAGAACGGAATGCTGAGATGGCTGGGACTGGGCCTCCTCCTCGGCACGGGGTTCGGGATCGCGTGGGCGCAGGGCCTAAGTTCGATGGGCAGCACAGGGGAGAACTTACTCCGAAAATAATCAATGGGGACTGTGCCCAGCCTCCGCTGGGGCGCTCTACCCTCTAACAATATCCAGGGGTGAAGTTCGGTTTGTATATCATGCGACTGCTTTCCAGGGGTGTCGATAAGCCGACCGAGGAGTGCCAGGACGTGCTTTCGCTCTTAAATACTAGCGGCGAAACATATGATTAAATATTGGATTACGAGCCTCCCACGTTGTATGATGTCGCTATGAGGAATACCTCGGAATTGCTCACGAAGTCCTTTGAATCGTCGATCTCGGCAGCCGTAAAAAACCGCGTTCGTACCGGCGACCCATTCCGTGATTGCTGAGAACCTTAGCAGCGGGTCGGTGACCACGGCGCTCGAACTGGCTCCGAACCCTGCATCGGACGCCTGTTGCCTTTGGTGTGGCCGAGCTTTCAACCCGCGGTCGACAGGTTCCTCGACCGAGAGCTCATACCGCTGGCAAGCTTGTTCGAGACTGACCGCACCGCTACGCACTGCGATGACCACCGCAGCCCTGCGGCGGCTCGTCCACTTTATAATTAGAGGCCGCAGATCAATCATTCTGTCGAATTGGGTTGAGCGTCTGCGTTGGGCTTTTGCAGGTTATGCAGGCTGCTCAGCGGCAGTATCTGAGCGTTGGGTTGGGAGCACACGTGCAG
>Ga0318533_10000811_pt1 | contig 14121 bp, 14 predicted proteins | sample GRESIP053b4f27_FD_203675 | JGI IMG/M metagenome (GOLD analysis project Ga0318533, IMG submission 203675) | Tropical soil microbial communities from Luquillo Experimental Forest, Puerto Rico - GRE.SIPMG.053b4f27 | ecosystem: Environmental > Terrestrial > Soil > Tropical forest > Bulk soil...
GGCCCACTTCGTGCATGCGCAATGCAAAAAAGCGGATCGAGTCTTCGGCGTCGTAGTCGCGCCACCTGCCGTAAGGAATTCCACGCAAGGTCTCGAGGGCATAGTCGTACCGGCGAGTGAACCCGCCATCGACGAGCCGCTGCGCAGCACGCCCCGGCTCGCTAGCGCAGAAGTCGGCAGCCCTGAGGATCGCGCGCAGCACGCGCTTGGTCGCTACCGGGTAATTCCCGACATATTCCCGGTTGCCCACCAGCATACAGCAGAAATACTGCGACCACGGGCGGTCCAAAGTAGTGTCGAGGATGACCTGACCGATGCGGCGGGCGCGCAGCTCCTGCGGTTCCGGCGGAAAACCGAGGAAGGCATCGACCTTGCCCTCGGCAAAGAGCTCCATCGGCTTGAGCGACCGATCGTCGACCCAACGGATGTCGTTCAGGGGGTCGAGCCCGACCTGAGCCGCCATCATTTTCAATAGGTCAATTCTGTTAGACTGGCCGACACTCCTGCCCTTCAGGTCGGTGACATTGCGGATACCTTCTCTCGCGAACAGTTCGAAGCAGCCGACATGGACGCCGCCTAGAGCCGTGAGCGGTTCGCCGCTATCGATCCTTCCGGCGATATCCCACGGCGTGGACAGACGAAAGTCGACCGGCGCGCTCGCGAGCGGCTGCGGCGCGCGGTCCACGGTCCTTTCGACATAACGTACATCGGTAAAGCCCTCCGCACGCAGCAGCTCCTCCGAGAGCAAGACAGGAGAGCAAATGCTGTAGTCGGCGACTAGCCGGACAGTGGTGGTCTCGAGAGCGCCCTCTGCGGACAGCACGCGCGGTGCGCACAGAAAGCCGGCAGCGCCAGTCATCGACAAGGTGGCCAAAAAGCGGCGCCGCGTTTGTCTCGTCGGCATCGTCAACCTCCCTTACGCCTTCAGCTCATGTTTGAGCTCGTTTAGGAAGCGCCAATCGGTGCCGTCGGCGATAATTCGGTTGGGGCTCGATTTGATAAAGCCAACGTCGTGCATGCGCAGAGCGTAGAAGCGGATCGTGTCCTCGGGGTCGTATTCCCGCCACCTGTCGTAGGGCAGATCGCTTAGTGCCTGATAGGCATGGTCGTACCGCCTGGTGAAGCCCCCATCGACCAGTCGCTGCGCGGCGCGCGCGGGGTCGCCGGCGCACAAATCCGCGGCCTTGAGGATGGCGCGCAGTGCGCGTTTGGTGGCGACCGGGTAGCTGCGCACGTATTGCGGGTTGCCACCCACCATGCAGCAGAAATACTGCGACCATGGGCGGTCCACCGCACTACTGAAAACGACCTTACCAATATGCCGAGCGCGCAGATCCTGTGGTTCGGGTGGGAATCCCAAAAACGCGTCGATCTTGCCCTGCACGAACAGCTCGATTGGCTTGACCGAGGGGTCGGTCACCCACTGGATGTCCTTGGCAGGGTCGAGCCCGACATGCGCGGCCATCATGGTCACGAGCAAGTTCCCGGTCGATCCGAGAGCCTGCACGCCCACGCTCTTGCCCTTGAGGTCGGCAATGCTGCGGATGCCGTCCTCGCCGAACAATTCGAAGCAGCCGATATGAACGCCAGCCAGCACCGTGATCGGTTCGCCGGCGTCGAGCGCCGCGACGAAGTTTGATGCATAGTTCGTGTCGAAATCGATCTTGTCGCGCGCGGACGGTTCCGGAACGCCAGCCGGCCTCTCCACGTAACGAATATCCTTGAAACCCTCCGCGCGTAGCAGCTCCCCGGCAATGTATTGAGGGGCAACACAGATCGCGGGATTCTTCCCGATGCGGATGGTGGTCGTTTCGAGCGGTCCCTCTTCGGCCATCACTCGCTGGATGCGTGTGAGGCCGGCGGCGGCCAGAGTTGCGGTGGTCAGAAAACGGCGCCGGGTCTGCATGATCGGCATTGGAGTCTCCCTTCTCCTGGTTCACGCCTTTAGCTCGCGCTTGAGCTCGTTCAGAAAGCGCCAATCGGTGCCCTCGGCGAGAATTTTCTGCGGGCTCGATTTGATAAAGCCGACTTCGTGCAGGCGCAGTGTCCAAAACCGCATTGTGTCTTCGGCGTTGTATTCGCGCCATTTGTAGGGATTATCCTTGAGGGTCTGCAGCAAAGGACCGTGCCGGTCTGCGAACCCGCGATCGGCGATCGCCTTGGCGACACGCTGGGGTTCACTGTCGCAAAGATCCGTCGCTTTCAACACGGCACGGACCGCGCGTTTGGTCGCGACCGGATTGTTCCGAACGAAGTCGCGGTTGCCGGCCAGCATGCAGCAGAAATATTGCGACCACGGGCGGTCCAAGGCCGTATTGAGAATAACATGCCCGGCGTGGCGAGCGCGGAGCTCCTGAGGCTCTGGCCGAAAACCGAGGAAGGCGTCGATCTCACCCTCGGCGAAGAGATCCAGAGGCCTTAATGCGGGATCGGTGACCCAATCGATGTCCTTGCGGTCCAGGCCGACGCTGGCAGCCATCATGATCAGCAGCGCTGGCGAAACCGATACAAGGCCGACGCGCCTGCCTTTGAGATCGGTGATCCCGCGAACGCCCTCGCGCGCGAAGAGTTCGTAGCATCCGGCGTGCAAGCCCGCGACGATGATGATCGGAACACCGGTGTCCAAGGCGTTGATCTGGGTCAGGGCAGAAGTCATCGTGAAATCGAATTCGCCTCGCCCCAGCGCCTCTATGCGGGCGGGGCCGGGGACCGCGTCGATAAAGCGGACATCAGTAAGGCCCTCCGCGCGCAATAGATCGTCTGCGACATAGATCGGCGCATCGCAGGCTACGGGGATCTTGCCCAAACGTATCGTCGTCGTCTCGAGCCGCTCGTCGCCTGCTCTCACACGCGGCGCCGCGATCAGGCCGGCGGCCCCGGCCACCGCGAGCCCGCTGATAAAACGTCGCCTTGCAATCATGACCATCCGAGGTCTTTGCTGCCCCTCGGGCTTCACGCCTTCAGCTCGCGTTTGAGCTCGTTCAAAAAGCGCCAATCGGTGCCGTCGGCGATGATCTTTTGTGGGCTCGACTTGATCAAACCCACTTCCTGCAGCCGCAGTGCATAGAACCGGATTGTGTCCTCTGCATCATATTCGCGCCATTTGTAGGGGTTATCCTTGAGTATCTGCGGCAAAGGGTCGGACCGGTCTGCGAAGCCACGATCGACGATTACGCTGGCGACACGCTCGGGTTCGCTGTCACAGAGGTCGGTCGCCTTCAAGATGGCGCGCACCGCATGCTTGGTGGCCACCGGGTTTTTGCGGACGAATTCGCGGTTGCCGACCAGCATGCAGCAGAAATATTGCGACCACGGGCGGTCCAAGGCGGTATTGACAATGACGCGACCGGCATGGCGGGCGTGCAGTTCCTGAGGCTCGGGCGGGAAACCGAGGAAGGCGTCGATCTTGCCGTCGGCGAAGAGATCCAGAGGCCGCAATGCCGGATCTGTGACCCAATCAATGTCCTTTCGTTCGACGCCAACGCTGGCAGCTATCATGATCAACAGCGCCGGCGGGCTCGACGCGAGGCCGACGCGCTTGCCTCTAAGATCGGCAATCCCGCGAACCCCCGCACCGGCGAACAGCTCGAAGCAGCCCGCGTGCAGGCCAGCGACGATGGTGATCGGAACATCGGCGTCCAAGGCGCTGATCTGACCGACGGCAAAACTCATCGTAAAATCGAATTCGCCTCGCCCGAGCGCATCTAGGCGAGCGCGTCCGCGTGCCGCGGTGACAAAGCCAACATCGGTAAAGCCTTCCGCGTGCAATAGATCAGCGGCGGAGTGAACCGGCGCATCGCAGGCCGCAGGGATATAGCCCAACCGTACCGTCGTCGTTTCGATCGGCTCCTCCGCTGCCATCACGCGCGGCGTCGCGATGATGCCGGCCGTGCCGGCCGCTGCGAGCCCGCCGATAAAACGTCGCCTTGGAATCATCGCCATCTAGGACTTCTCCCGCCCGTCGCGCTCACGCTTTCAGTTCGCGCTTGAGCTCATTCAGAAAGCGCCAATCGGTGCCCTTGGCGATGATCGTATTTGGGTCGGATTTGATCATGCCGGCCTCATGCAGGCGCAACGCATAAAACCGCACTGTGTCCTCGGCGTCGTATTCCCGCCACTTGTCGTAAGGAATTGCCCGTAAGGTCTGCAAAGCGAACTCGTAATTGTCGGTAAAGCCGCGATCGACGATCCGGCGAGCTATTAACGCCGGCTCGCTAACGCACAGATCAGCGGCTTTTAGGATGCCGCGCAGAACCCGTTTGGTGACGGCAGGGTTTTTGCGGACGAACTCGGCATTGCCGGTCAGCATGCAGCAGAAATATTGCGACCATGGCCGGTCGACGGCACTATTGAGGAGAACGTGGCCGAAGCCCCGGGCGCGCAGCTCCTGAGGCTCGGGCGGAGCCGCAAGATAAGCGTCGATCTTGCCCGTCATGAACAATTCGAGCGGTTTTTCGTCCGGGTCGGTGACCCAGCGAATCTCGCGGACGGGGTCAAGCCCTATCCCCGCTGCTAGTGCTGCGAGAAAGACTTGCACACTCGACCCGAGTGCTTGGGCTCCGATGCTCTTGCCCCTGAGATCGGGAATCCTGCCGATCGTTTCCCTCGCGAACAGCTCGAAGCAGCCGACATGCACTCCAGCCAATATTGTCAGTGGGGCTCCGCGGTCGATAGCGGCAATAAATTGCGAGGCAAAATTCAGCGTGAAATCGCCCTCGCCTCGCGCCACTATCTGTGCGGTATCGGCATCCGAAGGGCCTTCGAGATAGCGGATATCGGTCAGGCCTTCAGCGCGCAGCAGCTCCTCGGCGGCATATTGCGGAGCAAGGCAAATGCCGGGATCACGCACCAGCCGGACTGCGGTCGTCTCCGGTCGCCCCTCAGCCGCGAGCGCGGGTGGCGCGCCAACAACGCCAACCACGCCAACTGCCGCGAGCCCGCCAATGAAATGTCGCCTTGCAATAATCGTCATGTAAGACGCCCCCCTCGCGTCAAACTCATGCTTTTAGCTCGCGTTTGAGCTCGTTTAAGAAACGCCAGTCGGTGCCCTCGGCAATGATCTTCTGCGGGCTCGACTTGATGAAGCCAGTTTCGTGCATACGCAATGCGTAAAAGCGGATCGTGTCCTCGTGGTCGTATTCCCGCCATTTGTCGTAGGGCAGCTCGCTGAGCATCTGCAGGGCGTAGTCGTACCGGGGCGTGAGCCCGCGGTCGACCAGCCGTTGTGCGGCGCCCGCCGGGTCTGCGGCACAGAAATCAGCTGCCTTTAGGATTGTGCGCACGACCCGTTTTGTGGCTGCCGGATAATTTCGGACGAATTCGCGGTTGCCGATGAGCATGCAACAGAAATACTGCGACCAGGGGCGATCCACGGCGGTCTTTAGCAGGGCGTGGCCGATCTGGCGCGCGCGCAGCTCCTGCGGATCCGGTGAGACGCCAATGAACGCATCGATCTTTCCGTCGATAAAAAGCTGATTTTCCGAGCCTACAACCCAGTCGATGTCCTTGCTCGGGTCGAGTCCGACCTCCGCAGCCATCAGGGTGATGTGGACGTGAGAGGAGTTTCCGAAGCCCGGGATCCCGACCCTTTTCCCCTTCAGATCACTGACGCTGCGGATGGTTTGCTTCGCCAACAGTTCGATGCAGCCGACATGCACGCCACTCACCACCGTAATCGCGACGCCGCGGTCGATCATTGCGACGGAATCCGCCGCAAAATCGAAACCGAAATCAGCTTCTCCGCGCGCGATAGATTCAGGGAGGGCGTTCCCTGGCTTCTCGACATAGCGGATATCGGTGAAACCCTCGCCACGAAGCAGCTCTTCGCTGAGGTATTGAGGGGCCAGACAATCGCCTGGGATCTTCACAAAGCGCACCGTGGTGATTTCGGGCGGTCCCTCCGCCGCCTGCAATGGCAGCGCGCCGGCGAACCCGGCAGCGCCTGCCAGTGACAGGGTGGTCAGAAATTCGCGTCGTGTTTGCGCTGTCATTTAGGCGTCTCCCCCTTTGTCCCACGCGGCGGTTGCACAGTCAGGTCGCGGGCAAGAAGAGCCTCGCGCCACCGCTGATCTTGAGTCTTTCAATATGGCCGGATTGGCCATTGTCAGGTGTCTGGAAATGGATGTGGATGTTGCTGTCGCCGGGTGTGAAGACACCGCGGTGCCGGGTCGAGTGGAAACCGACGATCGTGGCCTCGGTCTTCACGAGCTCGAATTTGACTTTGATCTTCTCGTGCATCTCGGTGTCGTGCGGGGCATCGCCGATGCGGTTGAGGATATGGAATCCGATCAGCTCCTGACGGCCGCTGACGAGAAACGGCAGTGGTTTTTCGGCGTTGAGACCGGCGGCCTCGGCGGCGCGCGGAACAAACTGTTCGAGGTCTTCGAATGATCCGATTCCCGCCGGGATCGGGACTTCGATCCAGCGCGGCACTTCGGCCCAGACAAAAAACGGCACGCCGGCATCAAAGCTCTGCGTTACCTTGACCATGCCGTCCGGGCCGACGCGGGCGAGCGCGGAGCGGCTATCGGCGATCGTCGCTTCGCCGCGCAACTGCTCGAGCGGGCCGAGCCCATAAAGGTGCGGGCGGTCCGCCAACGTCCTCAGATCGAGTGCGGCTGCGAGCTTGCCGTTCATGATCGTCTGGCGCTGCGCGCCGATAAACCACAGCTCGTAGCCCTCGCCGCCGACTGTCATTCCTTCAGCTCGCGGTTGAAGGCTTGGTGCGGCGGCGCAAGGCGTGCCCCCGCCTTGCCGTGTCGCGTAATGATGATCTCCTCCCCGTGTCCGACCAGGTCGAGCAGCCAGCCGAGCTTATTTTTGGCCTCGAAGGCGCCGACCTCGCGCATGCTGCCTCCCAAAGTGCTAGCTTACGCTAGCCTGAATGGCGCGCAGGTCAAGCCCTTCGAAACCCCCGTTGGTTACCCCTTCAGCTCGCGCCTGAGCTCGCTCAGAAAGCGCCAGTCCGTGGTGTCGGCAATGATCTTCTTAGGATCCGCCTTGATCATGCCCGCTTCGTGCAGCCTCAGCGCATAGAACCGGACCGTGTCTTCGGCGTCGTACTCCCGCCATTTGTCGTAGGGCAGGTCGTTCAACATCTGCAGCGCGTCGCCATAGCGATCGGTAAAGCCACGATCGACGAGGCGCCGCGCGACGACTGCCGGCTCGGTGGCGCAGAAGTCGGCGGCTTTGAGCACGGCACGCACTACGCGCTTGGTCGCCACCGGATATTTACGGACGTAGTCGTTGTTGCCGGCCAGCATACAGCAGAAATATTCGGACCAAGGGCGGTCGAGCGCACTGTTGACGACGACGTGCTTGACGTTGCGGGCGCGCAGCTCTTGCGGTTCAGGCGGAAAGCCGAGGAAGGCGTCAATTTTGCCCTGCTCGAACGCCTCGACCGGTTTGATCGACGGGGCGGTGACCCAATGGATGTCGGATACCGGGTCGAGCCCGACATGGGCGACCATTGCGGTCAGGAAAATGTGCTGGTTCGACCCCAGCGCCGGCACACCGACGCTCTTCCCCTTCAGATCCGCAATGCTGCGGATGCTGTCATTGCCGAACAATTCGAAGCAGCCGACATGCACGCCGGCCAGAAATGTGATCGGCTCACCGGAGGCGACCGCCACAATCAGCGGCGCCACAAAGTTGGTGCTGAAATCCACTATGCCGTGTGCGATCGCCTGTGCCCTTGGAGTGCTCTCTCCTAAATCCACGTAGCCGATATCGGTAAAACCCTCCGCCCGCAGCAGCTCGTCGGCGACATATTGTGGCGCAATACAGATACTGGGGGTCTTCGAGAGGCGCACACTTGTCGTTTCGAGGGACCCCTCCGCCGCCGGCGCTGGTGGCGCGCGCAGGAGGCCCGCGGCGGCGACCGCTACGGTGGTCAGAAAACAGCGTCGGGACTGCTCTATCATCACTGCAAGTCTCCCTTCCAGCTCACGTCTTCAGCTCACGCTTGAGCTCGTTGAAGAAGCGCCAGTCGGTGCCTTCGGCGATCAGCTTATTGGGAAGCAATTTTATCATTCCCGCTTCGTGGAGCCGCAAAGCATAAAACCGGACGCTGTCCTCGGCGTCGTAGTCCTGCCATTTATCGTAATGGATTTGACTGACCGTCTGGAGGGCGTAGTCATATCGGGGTGCCACCCCGGCGTCTACGAGCCTTTGCGCGACGGCCGCCGGTTCGTCGACACAGGGGCCGGCGGCCCTGAGGATTGCGCGCAGCGCTCGCTTGGTCGCGACCGGGTGCCTCAGGACGTATTCACGATTGGCCGCAGTCATGCAGCAGAAGTATTGCGACCACGGGCGGTCCACCGTCGTATCTAGAATCACACGACCAGCGTGACGAGCGCGCAATTCCTGAGGCTCAGGAGGGAACGCGAGAAATGCGTCGATCTTGCCCTCGGCGAACAGCTCGAGCGGCTTGACCTTGGGGTCGACCACCCACTGAAAGTCCTTTTCGGGATCGAGCCCTACCTGAGCCGCCATCAACCTCAGCAAGGCAGGTGAGCCGGCCTGCAGCCCCACCCGCTTGCCCTTCAGTTCGGTGATGCTGCGAAGGTCTTCGCGGGCGAACAGCTCATAGCAGCCGCTATGGACGCCAGCGAGGATCGTGATCGGCGCCCCGTGATCGATCGCCTGGATGTGATTGACTGCAAAGCTGAGCACAAAATCGACCTCACCAGCGGCTATTGCTGGTGGCACCTCGTTTTTCGAGACTTCGATATAAGCGATTTCCTTGAAGCCTTCAGCGCGTAGCAGCTCCTCTGCGGCAAGCACTTCCGCCACTGAGCAGACGCGTCCCTTGGCCATCCGTATGGTGGTGGTTTCAAGAGTTTCCTCGGCGGCCAGCGCTGACGGCGGGCGAAGCAGGCCGGCGGCGCCCGCCAATGAAACCGTGGTCAGAAACCGCCGTCGCGTATACATCATTGGAAACCTCGCTCACGCCTTCAGTTCGCGTTTGAGATCGTTCAGAAAGCGCCAGTCCGTGCCCTCGGCGATGATCTTCTGCGGGCTGGATTTTATGAACCCCACGTCGTGTAGGCGGAGGGCATAGAACCTGATCGCGTCCTCGGCGTCATACTCTCGCCATTTGTCGTATAGGACTTGGCTGAACATCTGCAGCGCGTAGTCGTAGTGAGCGGTGAAGCCGTCATCGAGGGCCTCGCGCGGCGCGCGGCGGGTCGGCGGAGCATAGGTCTGCGGCTTTGAGAATGGCGCGCAACACGCGCTTGGTCGCAATCGGATTGGTGCGCACATAGTCGCGATGACCGCCCAGCATGCAGCAGAAATATTGCGACCACGGGCGGTCGACGGCAGTGTTCACGATGACGTTGCCGATATGCCGGGCGTGCAACTCCTGCGGCTCGGGCGGAAAGCCCAGGAAAGCGTCGATCTTGCCATCGACGAAACGCTCGATCGGTTTGACTGAAGGGTCAGTGACCCAATGGATGTCCCTGCTGGGGTCGAGGCCGACTTGCGCCGCCAGAAGGGTCAACAGAACCTGCGGGTTCGACCCGAGGGCTTGGATGCCGACACTCTTGCCCTTGAGGTCTGCGATGCTGCGGATGCCGGCCTGGGCGAATAGCGCGTAACAGCCGGCATGAACGCCGGCCAGCAGGGTAATGGGCGCCCCGGCATCGATCGATCCGACGAAATTCGTCGCATAATTCATCGTGAAGTCGACCTGACCACGCGACAGCGCGGCGTTGTAGTCCGGCTCTTCAACGTATTCGACGTGGGTGAACCCCTCAGCGCGCAGCAGCGCCTCGGATAAGTATTGGGGAGCCAGACAGATGCCGGGGGTTTTCAGAAGCCGTACGGTGGCGACTTCGAGGGCCTCCTCCGCGGCCAGCAACCGGGGCGGGCTGAGCAGATCGGCAGCGCCGGCCACGGATAGGGCGGTCAAGAAGCTCCGGCGGGTCGGCGTCGGTGTCATTGGAAATCCCCTCACGCCTTCAGCTCGCGCTTGAGCTCGTTCAAGAACCGCCAATCGGTGCCCTCGGCGATGATCTTCTGCGGGCTCGATTTGATCATTCCGAGCTCGCGCAGCCGCAGCGCGTAGAAGCGTATCGTGTCTTCGGCATCGTATTCCCGCCAAGCGCCGTAGGGGTTCTCGGTCAGTGTCTGCAGCGCATAGTCGTAGCGTTCCGTGAAGCCGCCCTGGACGAGCAACCGCGCGGCCTGTTCGGGTGCGCTCGCGCAGAGGTCGGCGGCTTTGAGGACGGCGCGGATCACGCGCTTGGTCGCCACCGGGTATCGCGCGGCATATTCCCGGTTCGCCGCCAGCATGCAGCAAAAATACTGCGCCCAAGGCCGGTCCGCTGCGGTCCTCAAGATCACCTGTCCGACCTTGCGCGCGTGCAACTCTTGCACATCGGGGGGAAACGCCAGATATGCGTCGAGCTTGCCTTGGGCGAACAGATCCACGGGTCTGGCAGTCGGGTCGTCCACCAGAACGAGGTCCTTTTTCGGGTCGAGCCCGACATAGGCCGCCATCATCGAGATCAGCTCGGGGGACCCGAGCTGGCCCACGCTCTTTCCTCTCAAGTCGGCGATACTGCGGATGCCGTCATGGGCGAACAGCTCGTAGCAGCCGGCGTGCACGCCGGTGACGGCGGTAATCGGCAGCCCGTGGTCAATTGCGACGATGTGCGCGGCCGGCACGTTCGATTGGAAATCGAACTTGCCGTGGCCGAGGTCTTCCGATACTGCTTGGACGGTCGTGTTGACATAGCGGACATCGGTAAACCCCTCGGCCCGCAGCAGTGCTTCGCAGACATATTGTGGGGCGAAACAGATGACCGGCAACCTGCCGAGCCGAACGGTCGTGGTCTCCAGCGCCGGCTCTGTCGCCTTCGCGGGCCACGACGGCAGGATGCCGGGGGCGCCGGCCAGCGACAGAGTGGCGAGAAAGCGGCGGCGCGTTTGAATTATTTGCATCGGAAAGTCTTCCTTCCTTCCCGCTTAAGCCTTTAGCTCGCGTTTGAGCTCGTCGAAAAAGCGGAAATCGGTGCCCGTAGCGATGATCTTCTGCGGGCTCGACTTGACAAAGCCGACCTCGTGCAGCCGGAGAGCATAAAACCGGATTGCATCCTCGGCATCGTACTCGCGCCATTTGTCGTAACCGTTTTCCTGGAAGTTCTGCAGCGTATAGTCGTATCGAGGTGTGGAGCCGCGATCGACGAGCCGCCGAGCCGTGCGCGCCGGCTCGGCAGAGCACAGGTCGATCGCCTTGAGGATTGCGCGCAACACCCGCTTGGTCGCGACAGGATGCTTGCGGACGTATTCCCGGTTGCCCCCCAGCATGCAGCAGAAATACTGCGACCACGGGCGATCGACCGCCGTCCTGAGGATCACGTGGCCGATGCGCTGCGCGCGCAGGTCGAGGGATTCGGGCGGATTGCTGACGAACGCATCCACTTTCTCGCCCACGAACAGCTCCATCGGGGTCAAATTTGGATCGACCACCCAATCGATATCCTTGACCGGGTCCAAACCGACCTGAGCAGCAATGATTGAGACCAGCACATGCGGCGTCGCACCCAGAGACCGCAACCCGACCCTCTTGCCCTTCAGGTCGGCAACAGTCCGAATGCCGACTTTGGCGAACAATTCCACGCAGCCTGCCATCGCGCCTGCCAGCACCGTTATCGGCTGGCCGGCATCGATCGCGATGATGAACGCAGACGCAAAGTCGAAGTTGAGGTCCGCCTTCCCGCTGCCGATCGCGTTTGCCGAATGTGTGGCGTCTGCCGTATCGACATAGCGGATACCGGAAAAACCTTCGGCGCGCAGGAGTTCCTCGGCGACGTATTGAGGAGCAAGGCAGAGCGAAGGGGTTCTGGTGAGGCGCACCGTTGTTGTTTCGGGCGTTTCCTCTGCGCCTAGCGCTCGCGGCGCGCGGACGAGAGCGGCAGCACCGGCCACCGCCATTGCGGTCAGAAAACGGCGGCGGGTCTGGGTCATCGGTGGACCTGCGATTGCGTTCACACCTTCAGCTCGCTTTTGAGCTCGTTCAGGAAACGCCAGTCGGTGCCCTCGGCGATAATCTTTTGCGGGCTCGCCTTGATCAGACCGGCTTCATGCAGGCGCAGAGCGGCGAACCGCATCGTGTCTTCGGGGTCGTATTCGCGCCATTTGTCAAAAGGGATCTCGCTCAGGGTCTGCAATGCGTAATCGTATTGTTTGGTAAAGCCGCCGGTGATGATGCGCCTAGCAACACGCGCCGGATCACTGGCACAAAGGTCAGCCGCCTTCAGAACGGCACGCAGCACGCGCTTGGTCGCAACTGGGTGTTTGCGCACATAATCACGGTTGCTCGCCAGCATGCAGCAGAAATAGTGCGACCAGGGACGGTCGGTCGTCGTGTTCAGGATGACGTGGCCGGCATGCCGTGCCCGGAGCTCCTGAGGCTCCGGCGGAAAGCCCAGGAAGGCGTCGATCTTGCCCTGCACGAACAGTTCGAGCGGATCGGTCCCGCTCTCGGCACCGGTCACCCAATGGATATCCTTGGCGGGGTCGAGCCCGATCTCGGCGGCCATCAAGGTCAGCACGCCGACCGGGGTCGCCCTGAGCCCGATGGTCTTGCCCTTAAGGTCGGCGACGTGGCGAATATCCTCCCCGGCGAATAATTCGAAGCAACCGATATGAATGCCGGCCAGCACGACAATCGGTGTACCTGCCTCGATCAACTGGATACCTTGAAACGGAACGAAATTCGTGAAATCGAGCTCGCCCCGTAAGAACGCGTCCACCTGTTGGATTCCCGGGGCCTCGATATAACGGATATCGGTAAAGCCTTCGGCCCGCAGCAGCTCCTCGGCCATGTATTCGGGGGCGATACAGATGCTGGTGTCGTTCACCAGCCGGACGGTCGTGGTTTCGAGGGTGCCCTCGGCAGCGAGCACGTGCGGCGCGCGGACGAGGCTGGTGGCACACGCCAACCCGGCCGTGGTTAAAAAGCGACGGCGGCTTTGCGTGATCAAGCTTCCCTCCCATCGTCTTTTTGTTTTGCCTGTCGGCAAGACCAATCTAGGCCGAAGCCGCCGCCTATCCAATGGCCAGTACTACGCACCCACTCTGTTTACCCGTCGAGTTAAAGCAATCGCGAAGACCGTGGCCGAAGCGGACCAGCGCCCAATCCCTGGTGCTTCCCAGTTCGGCCGAATTAATTCCCTGCTCGGCTGAATTAAATCCCTGTTCGATCGCTTAGGGAATTCGCCCCGCGGTTCGGCCAAGATCAATCACTTGGCAGCGCAGGTTTCCCCCGGACGGCCGCGAAATCGGATTTTTCCCCATATATTCCCGACGCCCAGGGAAATTAGGGCGCCCGCCGGCCCTGCCCCTCGGCCTGCAGCTGTTGGCGGCGCAGCGCGCGGCCCGGGCGTTCCCCGGTGGGGTTGCCATCGGTCCACACCGGGCGACCGTTGACAAACACGTGCTCGATGCCGACGGCGGGGGTCGTCGGCACCTCGAAGGTCGCGCGATCGGCGACCGTTTCCGGGTCGAAGACGGTCACGTCGGCATAGGCGCCCGGTTCGAGGACGCCGCGGCCGGTAAGACCAAAGCGATACGCGGACAGGCCGGTCATCCGGCGCACCGCCTCTTCGAGGCTGAAGAGGCCGAGCTCGCGGCTGTAATAGCCGAGGACGCGTGGAAAGGCTCCCCACAACCGCGGATGCGGGTGGGCATCGTGCGGCAATCCGTCCGAGCCGATCATCGTATAAGGAAACTGCAGCACCCGCTGGACATCGGCCTCGTCCATCATCCAGTAGACGGCACCCGCCGGCTGCAGCCGATCGGCCGCCTGCTGGTCGCTGACCCCCCAATCGGCGGCGATCGCGGAGAGCTCACGACCGGCCTGCTCGGGGGCACTCTTCGACCAGGTCACCAGGACCTTGAGCGCCCGCGCGGCTTGTGCCGCGCTCAGCACGGTCGACGAGGCGATGTAGGGATAAGCGTCGAGCCCGATCTCCTGTCGCGCGATCGCGGTGGCGAGCAGCGGCAGGGTCTCGACCGTCCGGCCGAAATTCTCGCGGCCGACAGTCTTGTGGTGCGAGATGACCACCGGCACCCCGGCCGCGCGGCCGGCGGCGAAGCTTTCCGCGAGGCTGG
>Ga0318533_10000816_pt1 | contig 14112 bp, 11 predicted proteins | sample GRESIP053b4f27_FD_203675 | JGI IMG/M metagenome (GOLD analysis project Ga0318533, IMG submission 203675) | Tropical soil microbial communities from Luquillo Experimental Forest, Puerto Rico - GRE.SIPMG.053b4f27 | ecosystem: Environmental > Terrestrial > Soil > Tropical forest > Bulk soil...
CTCGAGACCTTCGCCGATAACCCGGCGATGATCATCCCCGCTCATTTCCCGACCCCGAGCGCCGGCTGGATACGATCGCACGACGGATCCTTCCGCTTCCACTTCGACCACCTGCGTTGAACCGGCGTCAGGAGCGGCGGCTGGTGGCGCTGACGGCAGCGCTGCGGCCGGCCATCTTGTGCCGCCGGCGCCGTGCGGCATCTATTCCGCAGAGCGGTCCAGAATTCTCTGTAGAGTTGCCGCCCCGTTCAATCCGTCAGCGGCGACGTGTCCGCCTTCGGCAATCCGTTTGCACTGGGCTTCCTCCCAATGGCGGCCGTCGAAAAATCGCGTGGGTTTGAGGCTCGGTCCGTCGATATCGTCGAGGCAGCGCGCGTTGACTGTGATTCCGTCAGGCTGAGACCGCGGGACGTAGAACGCATGCATTCCGCAATGCGAGCAGAATGTGTGCTGGGCCACGCCGGTGCCAAAGGTATAGGTCGTCAGCGAGTTCTTGCCGCGCAGCAATTCGAAATTCTCCGCAGCCACGGGGAGGTGGAGGATGCCCTTTTTCGTGCAGACCGTGCAATTGCACTGCGACAGCAGGTCCAGATCGACTTGGGCGCGGAAGCGCACTCGGCCGCAATGGCAGCCGCCCTCGCGGTCTTCAAGCATTGCTACACTCCTTCAGAAACAACATTTGCTCGGTCAGCCCGCTTATCTTTTCTAGGGGCCAATATTCGCCTGAAAGCTTGCCGCGCTCCGTCCAATCGGTCGCGTCCTCGTAGAACTGCGCCACACGGTACAGCATCGCTTCGCCAAAGGGGGCTGACTATTGAGAATGATAAGCGGGATTGTTGCCCTCGCGCATGCAAAATCGTGGGCGCCATGACTATCGGCGGGCGTACACTTTGATCAGTCTCCGCCAGACGAGCCTCAATCCGCAGAGCCCCAGGCCGGCCATGATAAGGATCGCGTTCCGAGGTCCGACTTGTTCCGAGAGGATGCCGATCATCACTACACCGACCGGGCCGGTGCCGATGCACATGGTCACGATCCCCATCACGCGCGATCGCGCCGCCTGTGGTGCTTCGATGAGAATCAAGGTCGTCTGCATGTTCGAGAACGCGGCGGTGCCGAGCCCGCCGATTAGCAACAGCACAAAGGCGAGCGCGTACCACGGGGATAGAGCCATTGCCGCAAGGCCAATCAGGAACAGTAGCGATCCGCGAAGCAGGGCGCGTCGTCCTTCCAGACGGAGCCATCCGGTCGATAGCGGTATGCCGATCGCGATGGCGCCGAGCGGCTCCGCGGCGGCGAGGGCGCCCACGAGGACAGGCGACACGCGATACACATCGAGCCCGATCGGCGCGATCAACGCGGAATAAGAGAACGCAAACATGTTCATGATGATCGATACCAGCACGACGGCGAGTATCGCCGGGTTGGCACGGGCCACCCTCGCCGCTTCAGCAATGTCGATGACAATTCGGCCAAACCGCAGCTGCCTCGGCTCCTGGTGGAAATTGAGCCTGCTGACGGTAAGACCGGCGGCAAGATAGAGGGCTACCGACAGCAGATACGCGCCGCCCAAACCTAATGTCTGATAAGCAGCACCTCCGGCCAGCGGGCCCAAGACCCGGGCGAAGCTGTTGGTCAGAGAATCGAATGCGACGGCGGGAGCAACCTGATCGGGTGTGACGACCTCCCCTATCATGCGTCGACGCACGGCGAGCTCCATCGCCCACACGATACCCGCGACGATGCCGCCAACAGCGATGTGCCAGACCCGGATCTGTGCGGAGAACGCCAGCGCGCACAGCGTCGCCGAGCTCACGGCCATGACGAAAAGCTGCGTCACCAGCAATCGCTTGCGATTGAGCGCCTCGCCGACCACGCCCGCGATCGTGCCGATGAACAGCATCGGCAAGCTGCGAGCGACCGTCACCAGAGCGACCAGGACCGTCGATTGGGTGACCTCGTAGGTGAAGATCCCGGCAACTAGCAGCTCGAGCCAGCGCATTGCGTTGCCGACCCCGCCGGCAAACCAAAGACGTAGATAGCTCGGCGTCGCGAGGAACCCTCGCAGCTTGATTGCCGATGCGACTAATTCGGAAGCCATTTTTTCCCAGGCCTGCTGCCGCGGGTCCAGCGCTGCCGCGCATCTTAGTCCGGTATCGGCTGATATGAGAGAGCTGCCTGGTGACAGCTACCGATGATGGGAAGTGGGTCCCCGGCCACTGCCTGGGTCAACCGGCGCAATAAATCGTGATAAAATAAACCAAATCTCTCAACCTAAACCGAACGATCGGCGCGCCACGCGTTTCCGTTCCGGCGGCGGCGGAACAATCACTTAGCTCGCGCAAAAATCCGGTGGGAAAGTCGGTTTTCACACCCATTGCTGCCGATTCCCAGACGATACAGGATGGACCGTCGTGGCCCCTGAGTCCCCGGCCCGTCCGGCGACCGATCGGAAGTTGGGCCGAGATTGGCGCGTTCAGAGCACGCCGACCGTCCACACGGCGGGCCCGAGCCTGCCCAGGAGGCCATTTGAACAAAACCCATCTCCTGGCATCATACCACTGCGAAACCCCCGGCTGATGGTCCGCGGGTCTCGACTAGACTCTCTGAGGGGCGACCGGCATGCTTTCCGCTCTAGATCACGGCGCGGTTCACTGGACAACTCCCACGCGAATTTGTGTCACTGGCTAACGGTGCTGTGATCCCTGCACTTCGGTTTTTACTTCCCTCGTTCGGCGTGATGCTGACCATAGCTGTGGAGCCTACGAGGAAGGTGTTTCTCCCGCTCGTGCCAGGAAGGCGCGCGGTGTCAGAACGTCAAAGCCAATAAGATTTCGATGCGCCAGGAGATGGTGGTCATTGGTAACGAGTGGAACTTTTGCTGCTGCACTGAGCGCCGCGAATTTTCGATCGTCCGGATCTTCGATGAAGACAAAGTCGTGGAGATCGACGCGGCCGGTAAACTCTCCCTCTGGTCGAAAGAGATCACCGAACTCACCCCAACCGAGGAGCGGAATTCGGCGCAAAACAAACTCGGCCTCGCGGCGGGTCGGTTCGTTCCAGACTAACTGAAGGCGCCCGTCCCGGATAGCCGCGAGGATACGCGCCGATGCGCTTCTCGCGTTGAAGCCCGCGGCTACGAAGACATTCGTGTCGATGACAACCCCTTCCATTCAGACCTCTCGTGCCCGATGATCAGAAATGTCATAGAGCCGCGCCTGCGCGATCGGACGCACCAACAATAGCATTTCAAGTTGCAGAAACCCTTGCACACCGGCACCGACAATGGCCACCGTCCGCGCGCTCTTTCGCGATTACCGTGTTGACGGCCCACAAGGAGCACGTCAGGAAACTGGGTGTCGATAGGGCCATCTCGATGAGCGGGCAGGAAGACCCGCCCGCATTTAGACTAGACACGCACGCGGGAGAGCTCCGTGAAGTTCAGTTTTTCGAGCGAGCAGGAAGAGTTCCGCTCCAACCTGCGCCGCCTGCTAGCAGACCGTTCGCCGACAAAGGAGGTGCGGCGATTGATGGAAACCGATCAAGGCTACGAACGCGACGGCTGGCGCGCGATCAACAACGCGCTCAGCCTAACTGCGATCCGAATTCCCGAGGCCTATGGCGGCTACGGGTTCGGCTTTGGCGATCAATGCATCGTGCTGGAGGAGATGGGGCGCGCCCTGCTCTGCGCACCGTATTTTGCGACAGCAGTGCTGGCTGCTGGCGCCGTCATGAATGCCGGCACCGAGGCCGAAAAAGAGGCGTTGCTGCCGGGCATCGCCGCCGGCGAGACGGCCGCGACCCTTGCCTGGGTCGAGGACAACGGGCGCTGGGACGCCGAGCGCACGGCGCTGACCGCGACCGCCGAACGCGGTGAATTCCTGCTGAACGGAACCAAGAGCTATGTGATCGACGGCCACACCGCCGATTTGATCGTCGTTCTCGCCCGCGCCTTGCAGGGCCTGTCATTGTTCAGCGTCGACGGCAACGCCGCCGGGCTGACCCGCCGCGCGTTGAAATCGATGGACCCGACGCGCAAATTCGCCCGCCTCGAGTTCAACCGCGTGGCGGCCCGCCCGCTTGGTACGGTCGGAGGTGCTGCGGCCCCGTTCGCCCGCACGATGGTCGAGGCCGTGGTCTGTCTGGCCAACGAAATGGTGGGTGGAGCAGACAGGCTGCGGGAGGATGCGCTGGCCTATGCGATGATGCGCATGCAGTTCGGTAAGCCGATCGCCTCGTTTCAGTCGATGAAGCACAAGCAGGCCGATATGCTGCTGGAGGTGGAACTGGCCAAGTCGGCCGCCTATTACGCCGCGGCGTCATTGGATGACGGGGACGAGGACGCGTTGGCCAACGCGCATCTCGCCAAAGCTTGTGCCAGCGATGCGTATATGCAGACCGCCATCCACGCGGTGCAGATCCATGGCGGCATCGGCTTCACTTGGGACAATGACACGCATCTCTGGTTCAAGCGGGCAAAAAGCTCCGAGGTGTTGCTGGGCGATGCCAACTATCACCGCGAACTGATGCTGCAAAACTGGCCGGCCTGAGGACGAACAATATGACCGAGATCAACGAGGACACTGTCCGCGCCGAAGCCCGCGCCTGGCTGGAGGCGAATTGGAAGCCGGACTATGGGCTGGTGGAATGGCGTCTCAAGCTGGCTCAGTCCGGGTGGGGCGTCCCGCATTGGCCGTCGCGCTGGTATGGCCGCGACCTCCCCGTCGGTTTGGTGCCGGTGGTCGAAGAGGAGTTCAAGCGGATCGGCGCGATCGGCGTCGCCAAGGTGGGGATCCGGACGCTGGCTGCGGCGACGATCCTCGCGCATGGGAGCGACTGGCAGAAGGAGAAATTTCTGCTGCGCATTTTGACCGGCGAGGACATCTGGTGCCAATTGTTCAGCGAACCGGGTAGCGGTTCCGACGTCGCCGGTGCGGTGACGCGGGCCGAATTCCGCGGCAATCAATGGGTCGTGAACGGACAGAAGGTGTGGACCACCAGCGCGCACAAGGCGCATTGGGGATTGTTACTTGCGCGCAGCGATTGGGACCAGCCGAAGCACCGAGGCCTGTCGTATTTCATCATCGATATGAAGCAGCCGGGTGTCACAGTGCAGCCATTGCGACAGATGAACGGCTATGCCTCGTTCAACCAGGTGTTCTTCACCGACGCGAAGGTCGAGCCCGAGTTCCTCGTCTCCGACATTGGCAACGGCTGGGCCGTGACGACGACGACACTGATGCATGAGCGCCGCGGCGCCGACGGGTTGCGCAGCTGGGCGATCGCCTCCGACAAGCCGGGCCGGGCCTATGACGAGGAACGGGAAGAAATCCGCACGACTATGGAGCCCTACAAGTGGTATCCGCAACGTGCGGGCCGAGTCGATCTGATCCTGGAGCGGGCGCGGGCGACCGGAAAGATCAACGATCCGGCGCTGCGGCAAGAGATCGCCAAGGTGCTGGCGATGGCGAAAGCCGCGGAATGGACCGCTCGTCGTGCTCGCACGGCACAGGAGCAGGGTCGGCCGCAGGGCCCCGAGGGCTCCCTCGGCAAGCTGGCGTCCAGCATCATCGCCCGCGCGGCGGCTCGCGTGCATACGTCGCTGCTGGGGCCAGATGCGCTGCTGACCGGCGACGACAGCCCGATGAGCGGGTTATTGGCTGAGATCCTGGTGTCGGTGCCGGCCAGCTCGATCGCCGGCGGTACCGACGAGATCCAGCGCAACATCATCAGCGAACGGGTGCTGAAGATGCCGCGCGAACGAACCGGCGACACCGACAAGCCGTTCAAGGATGTTCCACGAAATACTGTGGCCTAGGGTGGGGACGCCGGCCCGGGCACGACACGCCGAGCGCACCGACCCCGGCTTCCATCAGTCGCGTGACCGCCCGCTTACGGCGCAACCCTGTCGCCGCCCGGCGGCGATAGACTACTCGCCACCCGCGTCGCGCAGAGTTTACGCCTATCACTACCCCGGACGGATCGGGCGCGCCGTGTTCACCGGCACCAGCCTTGCCCGAGCCGCCCCACCGGAGGAGCGCGCGCAGGCTCTAAGGGCGCGGGCCGCGATGATCGAATGCGGCGGTTACGGTTTCGGAGAACGGGTAGCGGCCCTGCTCGGTGCCGCCGCCTCTCCGCAGACGATCGCCGTGGTGCAGCATACGTTGCGTGCGACGAACCCGACCGGGTTCATGCAGGCGGCGCGCTTCGTAACGGGTGGCGAAACGCCGCCGCTCGGCGCCGGGCTGACGATGCCTCTGTTGCTAATCCAGGGCGAAGAAGATCGAGTGACGCAGGCCGCAGCAAATGCCGAGCTGCTCGCCCGCGTGGTGCCAGACGCGACACTTGTGATGCTCCCCAGGTGTGGTCACCTGCCCGAGGCCGAAGCGCCGGCGCGGGTCAACGAGCTGATCGAACAGCATTTGTGCGCGGGCTCGAAGGCTTGAACTCGCGCGGAACTGTGAGTTCGAATCCATCTCCCTCCAGCGACGAGTCTGCAAACCATCGCTCCCTGCCCATCTCTAGAGCCGGCGGCTATCGCGACGGGCCAAAGCGTGTGGCTGATGCGCTTTCTCTAAACGCGTTGATGGCGCTACGGGAAACCGGGGCGGCCAGCGCCGATCTCAAAGCAGGGGTCCGCCGCAGCTAGCGGCGGTGCTGTCGATTCTGGCACCCGTCGGTCAACGAAAAAATTCCACCTTGGCCTCGCGCAACCACAGGAAATTCGCGGGTGCGGCCGATATCGGGCCATTGATCGCAAACACCGCGAGCTCAAAGTTGTCGCCCGGCGACGTCTCTGTGCCGAGCACGATGCGGTGCGGCATGTTGAAACCCTGGACCGTGCGATATGTTTCGCCGCGGTCTCGCGTTTCGTGAACTTTCCCGTGCATTCGAGTGCTACATCGATGCCGAGGCTGCGCCAGGGCAGCTGCGCTGGATCACGTTCGGCGCTGACCGCGACTTTGCCGCGGCCGATATCGATCCAGGTATCGCTGGCGGTGATGTCGGCTGGGAAACGCCCATGCACGCTGTCGTATTTAAGGAGATGCGCGTTGGTCGCGACGGGCCCGAGATCGTTAATCGCAACGATCTCGACGTCCTCGCACCGGGTCTCGTGCAGCGCGCGCAAGACCAACCGGCCGATGCGCCCAAAGCCGTTGATGGCTACCCGTACCGTCATAGCTTACCCCCTTCGATTTCGCTCACGGATCGACACTGCGTCCTTCGACGACCTCGACGCCTTGATCTAGGTCAATGCGACGGGCGGGCGAAGGCAGAGACTACTCACGAACTGGCACAGCCCCGGAGCAGCGTCATGAATGATCATTATGTCCGCTGGTTCGAGGACGTCAGACTGAAGGATGTTCCGGAGGTCGGCGGCAAAACAGCCTCATTGGGCGAGCTGTCTGCGCTGCTCGCGGCGGATGGCGGGCGGGTCCCTGACGGGTTTGCTCTGACGGCCGAGGCCTATCGCGACGCGCTCACCGCAACCGGCGCTTGGCAGGAACTGCGCAGCCTCCTGAGCGATCTTGATCACCACAATGTCGCCCTCCTCGCCGAGCGTGCAGCAGCCGCGCGAAAGCTCGTCTACGACGCCACCGGCAACAACCGGCTGACCCGGGAAATTGCGAATGCCTATCGGGGCCTCGAGGGCAAGTGCGGCGCTGGCGTGGCCGTCGCGGTGCGCAGCTCTGCGACCGCCGAAGACCTGCCGAATGCCAGTTTCGCCGGACAACACGAAAGCTTTTTGAACGTGCGCGGAGAGACCGCGGTGATAGAAGCGTGCCGGCGGTGCTTTGCGTCGATCTTCACCGACCGTGCCATCGTCTATCGCATCGATAACGGCTTCGACCATTTCAAAGTCGCGCTGTCGGTCGGGGTCATGAAGATGGTCCGCGCCGATCTTGGCGCCAGCGGCGTGATTTTCACGCTCGACACCGAGTCAGGGTTCTGCGATGTCGTCTTCGTCACCGGTATCTGGGGTCTCGGCGAGAATATCGTCCAGGGCAAGGTCGATCCCGACGAGTTCTACGTGCATAAGCCGACTTTTCGGAAAGGCTTCCGCGCTGTGCTGAGCCGCGCCCTCGGCGGCAAGCAAATGCAGTTGATTTACGCAAGCAGGCGAGGCGCTACGACCGAAAACATGCCAACCCCGAAGGCGGCGCGCGAATGCTTTTGCCTCACCGACGCAGAAGTCCTCGAGCTCGCCGGTTATGCAATCCGCATCGAGGACCACTATTCCAAGCTGGCCGGACGCCCGACCCCAATGGACATTGAATGGGCCAAGGACGGCGAGGACGGCAGGCTCTATATCGTCCAGGCTCGACCGGAAACGGCCGCCTCGCGACGCGCGCCAAATGCTTTCGAGATCTATACGCTGAAAGGCGCCGGCCCAGTGCTCGCGACGGGCCGCGCGGTCGGCGAGAAGATCGCCTCCGGCAAAGTCCGGATCGTTGCCGGTGCCCATCAGCTGGCGGCCTTCCAACCCGGCGAAGTGCTGGTGGCGGAGTCGACCAGTCCCGACTGGGAACCGGTCATGAAGACCGCGGCCGCAATCGTTACCAGACGCGGCGGGCGCACTTGTCATGCCGCCATTGTCGCGCGCGAGCTCGGGCTACCGGCCGTCGTCGGCGCAGAGGACGCGGTTGAAAAACTTGCCACCGGAACATCGGTAACTGTCAGCTGCGCGGATGGCGAGATCGGCAAGGTGTATGACCGGGAGCTGCCGTTCGAGGTGATCCGGATCGCGCTGGACGCGCTGCCGCGCCCGCGCACGCAGATCATGGTCAATCTCGGCGATCCCGAGCTTGCCTATCACACCGCGATGCTGCCGAACGACGGTGTCGGGCTCGCGCGTATGGAGTTCATAATCAACCAGCACATCGGTGTCCATCCGATGGCGCTCGTCCATCCGGAAAAGGTGACATCGAAAAAGGCACAAGCCGCCATTGCCCGCTTGGTGCAGACCTACCCGCAACCAGCCGATTTCTTTGTCGACAAGCTTTCGGAGGGGATCGGTACGATCGCCGCTGCCTTTTATCCGAGGCCCGTCATCGTGCGGTTGTCGGATTTCAAGACCAATGAATATGCCAACCTGATCGGCGGCGCCGAGTTCGAACCAAAAGAACAAAATCCAATGCTCGGGTTTCGCGGGGCGTCCCGCTACTCCCACCCGGCCTATGCCGATGGTTTCGCGCTCGAATGCCGGGCGTTGGCGCGCGTCCGCAACGAAATGGGGCTGAAGAACTTGCGCGTCATGGTCCCATTTTGCCGCCGTGTCGCCGAAGCCGAGCAAGTGATCACGACGATGGCGCAGCACGGTCTGAAACAGGGCGATAACGAGCTCGAGATCTACGTGATGTGCGAGATCCCCAATAACGTAATCCAAATCGACGCCTTTGCACGGTTGTTCGACGGATTTTCGATTGGGTCCAACGATCTGACGCAGTTGACGCTGGGGGTGGACCGCGATTCGGAAATCGTCGCATTCGATTTTGACGAGCGCGATACGGGCATGCTCGAAATGCTAAGGCTTTCGGTGACTGGCGCGAAACGCAACCATCGCCATGTCGGGATCTGCGGTGAGGCGCCGGCCAATTATCCAGAGATTGCGCAGTTCCTCGCTGGGCTTGGAATCGACTCGATCAGCGTCAATGCTGCAAGTCTGTTCCAGACGTTTACCGCAGTTCACGAGGCCGAGCAGCGGGCGGCGACGGCCGCCCGGATCGCGGCGCAGTAATATCCTGTGGAGTGGCAGTAATGGCTGCGATCGTTACGTTGACGATGAACCCGGCGCTCGACATCGCGACATCGACGGATCGTGTCGAGCCGACCCACAAACTGCGCTGCTCGATGCCGCGCTACGACCCTGGCGGCGGCGGGATCAACGTCGCGCGCGCGATGCATGCGCTGGGCGGCGACGCGGTCGCGATCTTCCCGGCGGGAGGAGCCGCAGGCGAAATGATCCAGTATATGCTGGAACAGCAGGGTGTGCCGCATCACGCGATCGCAATTTCCGGCTTCACCCGCGAAAGCCTCGCCGTCGAGGAGCGCCGGAGCGGACATCAGTTTCGGTTTCTTCTGCCGGGGCCGGAGATTTCCGAGCGCGACCGGGAGCGCTGTCTCGACCAGCTGGCGCTCGCGGCCGCGGAAGCCGCCTACATCGTCGCGAGCGGCAGCCTGCCCCTTGGTGTTCCCGAAGATTTCTATGGCCGCGTTGCTAAACTCGCCCGGTCTCTCGGCAAACGCTTCATCCTCGATACTTCCGGAGCTGCACTCAAACAGGCAGGGCGGGGGATACATCTGTTGAAGCCAAGCTTGCGCGAGTTGGGGGACCTGGTCGGGAGAGAGATTCGCACCGAAACTGAGCAAGAGCGCGCGGCAAGAGAAATCATCGAGCAGGGCCGCAGCGAGATCGTCGTCCTCTCCTTGGGTGATCGAGGTGCTCTGCTGATGACAGCGGAGGGAGCCGAGCGTTTCGCAGCAATCCCGGTCGAGGCGCGGAGTTCTGTCGGCGCCGGAGACAGCATGCTGGCGGGCATTGTTCTTAGTCTTTGCCGAGGATTGACCCTGGGCGAAGCCGTCCGCTACGGAATGGCCGCAGGCGCCGCCGCCCTGCTCGGATCTGGCACCGAACTATGCCGACGAAGCGACGTCGAGCGTCTCTACGCCCGCCAATCCCAACAGCACTGAACCCAATCGGTCATGCATAGCGATTAATTGCAAGCTATTACACTTTACGCGCGCTGCACGCGCGCGTAAAGGCTGTAGCATGAGGCTAGCACACCAGACAGATTGTAGTGAGCTTATGAAGCGCAACACGCCCGGCTAGTGGTTGCGGTCGAAGAAGCGCCAGCCTTGCAAATATTTGAATAAGAGGTTGCTGGGCAGTTCGTTATTGCGTTACCAGACGGCAACATGCATCAATCTCGCCTGCTCATCGCTTCCTGACTTCTTCAACATCGTACCCCCTTTTTACTGCGTGGTCGTCAGCCAATGAGGAGTTCCGAAAGCCGTGGAGCACCATGCCGAGGTGCTGAGGGACGGGGTCTGGCAGCAACGCATCCCGAGCTGGCGGGATCTTGCTGCAGTTCTGTTGGTCCTGGGTACGGTCATCCTGCTGGGCACCGGGGCACGCCAGATGGTGGCGCCGTTCGCCGTAGCGCACCAGCAGCCAGAGATCTCGCTCTCATCCGCGGCGCTGCCGGCCTACACGCTCCGCACCGTCCTGCGGATGCTCGCCGCATTCGCCCCGCCGGTGCGTTTGAGCTTCGCGCGCGCGAGGGTGCAGAAACGTCCGCGCGAACCTAGTTTAGTTCTGCCACAGGATGAGCGAGAGCTCGGCTGGAACCGCTGCGCCCGGGTGACGCGGCACAATCCGCACGGTGTAATCCCGGGCAGGCCGGTCATCGGGCACCGAGCCGGCATAGAGGGCCGTGGCATTGGGCGCGGTACAGCACAGTTCAACGCGAGACGCCGGGCCGCCTTCGCACGGCTCGGCATAGAGCTGAACCGCGACGTCTTCCGGCGCGATCTCGCCCAGCTCGACCGTGACCGAGAAAAGCCAGCCGGCCGCATCTCGCGAGATCGTCGGCGTCGCGATACGAACAAGAGGCCAGTGCCGTTGCAACCGAACCTCCCACTGCCGCATCGCGCGGGCCCGTGCACTGGCATCGGCAGTGCGGCGGCGAAGCTCGGCCGCCCCAGCGAGGTAGTACTGTTCGACATAATCGCGCGCCATGCGACCGCTGCTGTAGGTGGGCGCCAGTTGCGCCATGCTGCGCCGCACGCGGGCGAGCCATTGTAGCGGCATTCCGTCTGCATCGCGGTCGTAGAATTCGGGCACCACCTGTTGTTCGAGGATCGCATAGAGCGCCTCGGCGTCTCGCAAGTCCCGCTCGTCCTTCGGGTATTCCCGATCATCACCCATCGCCCAGCCCAGCTCTGGTGCATAGGCCTCGGCCCACCAGCCGTCGCATTCGGAGAGGTTGAGGCCGCCGTTGACGAGCACCTTCATGCCACTTGTCCCACAGGCCTCCCAAGGGCGGCGGGGCGTATTGACCCAAACATCGACACCTTGCACCAGCTCTTGAGCGAGCGCGATATCGTAATCTTCGAGAAAGACGACGCGCTGACGGAATTCAGGGCGCTGCGCGAGTTCGATCCACCGGCGGATCATCTCCTTGCCCTCGCCGTCGGCCGGATGCGCCTTGCCGGCTAGCACCAACTGCACGGGCCGCGTCGGGTCGTTCAACAGCCGGGCCAGCCGCGCCTCATCTTCGAGCAGCAGATTCGGCCGCTTGTAGCCGGTGAAAGGGCGTGCAAAGCCCAAGGTCAATGCGCTCGGCTCGAGCACATCGGCGGCTCCGGACACGATTTCCGGCAGATGACCGCGGCTACGGAGCTGCCGCGCCAGCCGTATGCGCACGCGTTCAATCAAGGTCCGACGATCCTCCCCGGCCATGGTCCACAGCTGCTCGTTGGAGAGACGGGAGACCAAAGCCGGGAGCGCGTCAGGCATGCCGCGCCAGCGCTCCTTGCCGCAGGCGGCGGTCCACAATTCGTCGGCTCCGGGCGAATCCCAGCTTGGAAAGTGCACGCCGTTCGTGACGTGGGCGACCGGCACCTCAATTTCCGGCCAGCGCGAAAAAAGCGGCTGAAAAATCTTCCGGCTAACGGCGCCGTGCAATCGGCTCACGCCGAACGTCGCGAGCGAGCCGCGCATCGCGAGATACGCCATATTGAACGGCTCCCCTTCGTCTGGGAGTGATCGTCCCAGCGCCAGCAGCTCGCTTGCCTCGATGCCCGTCTCGGCGAGAAAGGATTCAAAATAGCGGGCGTATTTAATGAGCAGATCGGGCGGAAACCGATCGAAGCCCGAGGCTACTGGCGTATGGGTCGTGAACAGATTGCCAGCGCGCGTCGCCCACAGCGCTTCCCAAAAGGATAGGCCGGAGCGCCGCATATGGGACCGCGCCCGTTCGAGCACGGCAAAAGCCGCGTGGCCTTCGTTCATGTGGCAGATTTCGACTTGCGGCGAGAGCGCCTCGACCACTCGCCAGCCGCCAACCCCGAGCACGATTTCCTGCAACAGCCGGATCTCCGTCCCGGCATCGTAGAGCTTGGCGGTGATGCCCCGATCGACCGGGCTGTTGAGCGGATCGTTCGTATCCAGCAGGTAAAGCGCGACGCGTCCGACGAGCGCCTGCCAGACGCGCAGTTGCACGGCGCGCCCCGGGAGGTCCAGATAGATCTGTAGCCACGAACCGTCCGGCCCCTTCGCCGGGTGGATCGGCATAGACCCCGGATCATTGAACAGGTAGGCTTCCTGCTGCGCGCCGGAGGCGTCAATGATCTGTCGGAAGTATCCTTCCTGATAGAGAAGTCCGATGCCGATAACCGGCAGACCGAGATCACTTGCGGTCTTCAGGAAATCGCCGGCGAGGATGCCGAGCCCGCCGGCGTAGAGCGGCAGGCCCTCGCCGAGACCGAATTCCATGCTGAAATAGGCGATCCCGCCTAGCGCCGCGACCCCGTGCATAGCGGTGAACCAGCCCGGTGTCTCGAGATAATCCTGCCGCGTCTGCGTCAGCCGTTCGAGCTCGGCAACGAAAGAGGACTCAGCGGCGAGCGCCTCAAGCCGTTCAGTTGAGATGTGCTGCAGAATGACCCAGGGGTTTTGTGTCCGCTGCCAAACCTCGGCGTCGATCTGCTGCCACAGTGCGTCGGCCTCATGGCTCCAGGTCCACCGCAGATCGAGCGCGAGCTCACCGAGCCTTTCCGACAAGTCATGGCTATTCATTTGACACGCTAGCTATTCCCTTCGCTATTCAGGTGTGTTGCGTCAGATCAACACACGTGGCCATGCCGGTATATTTTCTCCATGGCATCCCAGACCCGACACGAGAGAGGATGTGATGCCCGTGTGGAAGTTGATACCGATCGATCTGTCCGTCATCGCTTGGTGCGTTTCTCCCTCGTGCGCGCGCGAAGAAACTCCCGAGAGCCGCGGAATGCCTTGTCTATTCCTTAACACCGAGCGGGGTTTTGGCGGAAAACCACCCAAAAAATCGGGGTTTCGTCGGCATCTTGCGGGGTCAAAAATGCCTAAGC
>Ga0318533_10000830_pt1 | contig 14029 bp, 14 predicted proteins | sample GRESIP053b4f27_FD_203675 | JGI IMG/M metagenome (GOLD analysis project Ga0318533, IMG submission 203675) | Tropical soil microbial communities from Luquillo Experimental Forest, Puerto Rico - GRE.SIPMG.053b4f27 | ecosystem: Environmental > Terrestrial > Soil > Tropical forest > Bulk soil...
AACGCAGCATCGTCGAGAACCGCCAGATACTCCCGCACGGCGTGGCTCGCAGCCTCGGGAGCTTGCCACTCGCTGCCCGGCACGCTGCGCTGCCGGTTGGCATCGGCCTTGATCATGCTGGCGTCGACTGCGAACGCCTCGCCACCAACCAACCCCTCGGCCATGCAGCGCTGGACGGTCGTCTCGAATACCTTGCGCAGCAGATCGCTCTCGCGGAAACGGCCATGCCGGTTCTTCGAGAAAGTCGAGTGGTCCGGCACCGCACCATCCAGCCCCAGTCGGCAGAACCAGCGATACGCCAAGTTGAGGTGGACCTCTTCGCATAGCCGCCGCTCCGAACGGATGCCAAAGCAGTAGCCGACGATCAGCATCCGGATCATCAGCTCCGGATCAATCGAAGGTCGACCGATCTCGCTGTAAAACGGCGCCAACTCGCGCCGCACCCCGTCCAGTTCAACAAACCGGTCGATCGATCGCAGCAGATGCTCTGTCGGCACGTGACGTTCGAGCGAAAATTCGTAGAACAACGCACCCTGCTGGACTTGCCGCTCCCCCATCATCGACTGCCCCCCAGCCGTCGTGATTTGAGAAAATTAGGAAATTATACCACGGCAACACCAACGTTTTTCAACACAATCGGCGCAACCCCGTCGTTCACCACGGCGTTAATGAAGGTCGGGTCGGCGCCCTTTTGCGGACCTCGATCATTGCGGCGTGCACGACCTACGCCATGGCAAGGCGCCTGATCGCTAGCTGGATGGAGGCGAGTGTAACGAAGGTGGCCAGGGTTTTGGCAATGTTCTCGCAGTCCTTGGCGAGACCCCGGTTTCGCCCGAGCCAGGAGAATGCAGTCCACCACCCTGCGGCGTGGCGGGAAGACGAAGCCCTTCGTGTCGTCACTCCGCTTTGCGATCGCCAGGCGCAGCAGCGGCTGGCCCAGAATTGCGATGGTTATTTCGGTCGATCTGCCGATTGTCGGACGGCGGCGGCCTGGCGATACGCTGCGCTTTTGCCGCGGTTACGGTCGAGACGGCAGAGGCGCTCTGCCGGGATGCCGAGCGCGGGCTCACAGAATGGTGACCCGGTTGGAGCCGGTACCAGACGGCCCCGCGATCGACCTCGGATCGCTCTACGCCGGCAATCTGATCAGCGGGTCGTCAGCGGCCTAGAGTGAGCGCGGGGCCGGGAAGTTAGCGGCCCCACCAACAGCGTTCCCTTTCATAAGGATCGAGGATGTGCCAGCAGCGCGCGCGTTGCGCGTCTCGCCACTCTTCGTCGCGGCTCGAGTTGTAACCCTGACGCCACTCTCCCCTTCCGCTCGAGCCATATCCTTCGCGCTGACCGCGATTGCAGCTCAAACGCCCGCCGAGATTGGCGATGTCGCCGGCGCAACGATCGATATCGAGTGCGGTTCTGTGCCAGCCGCCATCCGGGCTGCGACAGTCGGCGATCAACTTGTCGCCGTCCATCCCGACATTCCTGCAACTATTCAGATAAGACCCTTGTGGCGCCCGTTGGGCGTGGGCCGGCTGGGCGCTGACGGCGGCGGCGAGCAACAACGCTACGGACGCACCGAGTGTGGTTTTCATATGCCTCTCCTATTGACGTCTGTCATTCATAACGGTCGGTCGCATCTGTCCATCCCTTCGAAACTCGCCCGCTGGTGTCGGATGTCGATGCGAGATAGCGTAGCAGATCACATCGCACAGGGAGCCCCAGCATGGATCCCGCCTTTCTGACGATCGCCGAGCTCAACCGGCTTTACGATCAGCACGAATTGTCGCCGGTCGAGGTGACGCGCGCGCTGCTCGACCGCATCGCCGCCCATGACGGCAAATTCCACAGCTTTATCCAGCTGACGCCGGAGGTGGCATTGGCCGAAGCTCAAGCCGGCGAGCGCGATCTGATGGCCGGCCGCCGGCGTGGGCCGATGCACGGCATCCCTTATGCGCTGAAGGACATCGTCGAGACCGCCGGCATCCCGACCACCGGTCATTCGAAGCTTTGCCAGGACTATGTCCCGGCCGCCGACGCCCATCTCGTGACCCTGCTGAAGGCCGGCGGCGCGGTATTGATGGGCAAACTCGCCACCTGGGAATTCGCCCTCGGTGGACCAAGCTGGGATTTGCCTTGGCCGCCGGCACGAAATCCGTGGAACCCCGACTATCTGCCGGGCGGGTCGTCGAGCGGCGCCGGGGCGGCGGTCGCGGCGGGGTTTGTTCCGGGTGCCGTCGGCACCGATACGGGCGGGTCGATCCGTGGGCCCGCCGCAGTCTGCGGCATCGCCGGCCTCAAGCCGACCTATGGCCGGGTCAGCCGGCGCGGCGTTTTCCCGAACACCTTTACGATGGACCATTGCGGCCCGCTGACCCGCAGCGCCGAGGACATGGCGCTGTTCCTCCAAATCATAGCCGGCTTTCCGGCGCACAGCTACCGCCCGCTGCGGCTAGTGCGCGGCTGATCCTTCCGCCGGAAAGCTGCACGCAGAGCGTGCGGTGGGTGTGTCCCTGTCTCGAAAAGGTTATCGCTTACTTGGTCCGATATTGTCAATATGAGCAAATGTGATTATGATACGTATGCATGCTGGATGCGATGGTGCAAACAAACGGCGTGTCATGCGGAGGCTCTCCTCCCTGCTCGCTCCCTCAGAGTCCGGTCGGCCTCCCTCAGAGCGCTCCCTGAAGGCACGGTGTGTCCAGTTCCTAAGCGACTGATTTCCTAGGTATTATGGGCGATCAGATCGGCGATTTTAGTCATCGAAAATATTTTTCTCCCTGCTCTCAGGGAGAGTGCCTCAATCGAAGCTCCGGGAGCCCCAGGCGAGTACGGTGTAACCGCTCGGCAGCATCGCCCCGACACGGACGATGGCTGTCTTTGTGACGCGACCGTTACCCAGCCCCGTCGCGGTCGCTGTGATCCGCACCGTGAACAGATCCAGCTGTGGCTGGTTCGCGGCGAGCGGAGCCTGAGTAGCCTGGGCGGCTTGGGCAACGGCCGCGGCTACGACCGGGTCGGCGTTCGCCGGGTTCGGCGCGGGTGGACCGAAGAGCGTCAAGTGAGGTCGGATCGCCGCGAGCACGGCCGGCGTCATGCCGAGCACCCGCCCGAGCTCATCGAGGGTTTCGAACGGCTCCCCCGGCGGTCCGTAATCGAGCCCCGCCGCACGATAGTCGGCGAGCACCTGATCCTGCGGCCGGGGGGACGGTGAGGACCCCGCCCATTCGCTGATTGCCACCGCCAGGCGGCCCGCGCTTTGGGGGTCGCTCCCGGTGGCGCGCAACAGCGCTTCGAGAAGCGCCGGTGAAGCCCCGCTCGGATTGACCCGCCCGGCCTCGTCTTCGAGCTTTACCATGACCCGACTGTTGCCGATCGTGAGCTCGCGCGGCGGTCCATTCAGCGGCCAGCGCTGGTTCGGGTTCGGCTCCAGCTGGTTAAAGATGGTAGCGAAGATTGCCCCATCGTCGGCCGCTTCGGCGACCGCGCCGGCGACGAGATTTCCGGCGATCCGGCTCTCCGTTCGCCCGGTCGCCGTTAGGTGGGCGACGATAAAGGCGATCAGCACCAGCGTCCACAACACCACGAGAAGGGCAAAGCCGCCGCTGCGGCGCCAAGCCGCGGATTGTGTGCACTGTCGCCGGGACAACTGTCTACAGACCGTTCGGATTGGCCAGACCCGGAACACCCGTCCGCTGCAGCTGCTGCGGGACGAGGCTAGCGCCGATCAGCTGGCTGCGCAGATCTTCGGTCAGCGCGCGGGCATCGCGCTGATCATGCACGACGTGAGGCGTGATCAGCACGAGCAGCTCGGTGCGCATTCGTGAATTGCTTTGTGTAGAAGCCAGCGTGCCGAGGATCGGGATGTCCTTCAAGAAAGGTATTCCGCTGTTATCCTTCGAGACATTGTCGCGGATCAAGCCGGCCATGCCGATAGTCTGACCGTCCTGCACCACTACTCGGGTGCGGAATGTCTGATCGTCAAAGGTCGGCGAACCGGCGACTGTGTTCGTCGCCGCGGCTGCCACATCACTGACCTCCTGGGCGATATCGAGGGCAACGAGCCCGCCCGAATTCACGCGCGGCGTCACCTGCATGATGACCCCGGTCGAGTGATAGTCGACGCTGTTGACGACCGGCGCGTTGGCCGCCAACGTGCTCGTCGCGGTCCCGGTCAGCACTGGCACCTGCTGGCCGACCTGAATGCGTGCCGGCTCGTTGTCGAGGACCATGACCTGCGGCGCCGACAGCACCTTGACCTTGGTCACCGCGGCGAGCGCCGACAGCGCGAAATTCGGTTGGCGACTCAGTGTGAAAAAGGAGCGAGTCGAGGGAAAGTTCAGGCTGTTGATAGCAGGAAGGCCCCCGAGCGGGCCCAGGGTGCTGTTGATGTGGGCTCCGGTGACCCCAAAGAAGAATTGGGTGCCGTATTGCAATGAGTCATTGAGTTCAACCTGGGCGATCGTCGCCTCGATCAGCACCTGCAGCGGAATGATGTCGATTTTGCGCAGCATCCCCTCGATCACCGCGTATTCGCTCGGCGTCGCATAGATCAATAGCGCATTGTTGCGCCGGTTGGCGATAATGCGCATGCGGTTTTCGGGAGCAGCACCCAAACCGGCCCCAGTCTCCGTCGACAACGGCTCGGTGGCCGGTGGCGCGCCCTCGGCAGCGGCGGTAGGTGGCGGCGGGATCCCCGCCCCCAACCCTCCGGCGGCGCCTGGCGCGCCAGTAGCGACTCCGGCTCCTCCACCGGCTCCGCCGAGACCTGCCGTCGAACCTGCACCGCCGAAACCTGTCGTGCCGCCTCCCGGCGGGCGTCCTGGGCCGATCGTCAGCGGCGCGGCGCCAGGTGCGGCTTCGCCGGGCGGGGCGGCGGTGGGGCTGACATTGCGCGGCGTGAAGGCGCGCTGCAACAGCAGTTCGAGATCCGCACTTTGGCCATTTTGCACGTAGTAGACATGCCAAGCTCGGGCGGTGGCATCCTCGACCCGGTTCATCAGACCGACAAAGCGCTTGGCAGCATCGATGTAGCGCGGTTGCGACGAAACCACGAGGACGGCGTTGACGCGTTCCATCGGCAGCACGCGGACGAGACCCCCGAGCGGGCCTTCTCCTTGAGACTGGAACACCTTATCGAGCTCGCCCGCGAGCTGACCGGGATTGCCGTCGCCTACCGGAAAGAGGGCGTAGGACTGGCCGGCCAGGATGTCGATGTCAAATGCGCGGACCAGGCTTACCAAGGTTTGGCGTACTGGGGCATCACCGCTGACGAGCAACGCGTTGCGTCCCGCGTCGGCGGTGATCTTTCCACCTTCAGCCACATAGGGCTCGAGAACTTTGGCCAGGTCCCTAGCGGCGGCATAGCGCAGCGGCACCACTTGCGTCCCCGCGCCGACCGCGTTCGCTCCGAAGACTGGATTGGTCGTATTGCCAACGGCGATCGGTATGACGGCGAAGACCCCGTTTCTTTCGACCAGCGTTGCACCGTTTGCGTTGAGCAAGGTCTCGAGAGTGGGCAGTAATGCCGAGCGTGGCAGCGGCGTTCCGGTATCGATCGAGGCGGTACCATGCACATTCGGGTCAATCGTGTAATTGAGCTTTAACGTCGTGCCGAGGATGGTACGGGCTATTTCGCGAATGTCGGTGTCGACGAAGTTGAGCGTGATATCGCCAGCTTGTGCCCCGGCACCGGGGGTCGGCGGCGGTGCGAGTGCCGGTTCCTCCGCGACACCTTGGGTCGTGAATGCGCGCTCTCGAGTGCGGTCGACCGGGATCGCACCGCTCACCCGCGGCGGCGCTGCCTCTAAGGCTCGCGGCTCTTCCAGCGGTTCTAGATCGGGTTGCGAGGGGACGTTCTGGCACGCGGCGAGGAGCACCGGCGCCATCGCCAGCGCGGGCAATCGGCTCATGGCTGCACCCTTCCGCGCGGCGGCCGCAGCGGTGGCGACGTGGGAGAGCCGGGCGGTACCCCCGGCCTTGGCGGCGCAGCCGCCGCAGGAGCTAGCTGAGCTGGCAAGCGGGCAGCGGGGTTGGCGGCAGGTGGCGGCGCGGGCAATCGGGCAGCGGGATTAGGGACAGCCATCGGCGCGGCCGGCTGGACGAGGTTTGGATCGAGCTTGGGCTCCAGGGTCTTGGTTCCGCCGGGACCGCTCAGCGAAACCTCGTGTGGGGTGATGCTCTCGATCCGCCAACCACTCACGGCCTCGCCCTCGGTGAGCCTCAACGGCTTGGCACCATTCACGGCGAAGATAGCGACATGGTGCTCGGGCTCAGTGACGATTCCAGTCAGCCGCATGTCGGCAAGATCAGAGTTGGTGACGCTGTCGCTGGTCGCGGTTTGCGGGGGACGCCGAGTGCTGCTGAACAGCGGTCGGGCAAGGGCCATGGAGAGGAGCTCGTCGAGCCGCGTGCTTGGCTGTCGGCGCACGGCGGAAGGGGTCTCGGCACGCCTTGAAATCTCGTTTGGTGCGGCAGTGTCGGTGGCACTTGGCTCAAGTTCCAGCAAAACCACCGCGCCGAAGATCAGGCACCCCGCGAGCAGCAAGTAAATCACGAGGCGATCGATCATGGTTTGGAAGCGACCAGATGTTCGCAGGTGCGGAACCAGCCGTTCATCATCAGGATCAATGCCGAAAGCCTGCCGCGCCGGCCGGACGGCACAAACGCGACCGAGACTATGGCGCAACCTCCGCGTTGATAGTGAACAGTTCGGTGTGAAGCGCCTCGACCCGGGTCACTGGAGCTGCGAACCCCGGGTTTCGAAACGAACCGTCCGCGGCGAGGGGTCCGATTAATCGGGCAGCCGCGGCAGACCGGCCGGTGAGCGTCACTTTCCGCTTCTGCAGCTCCATTTCCGTCAGATAGGTATCGTCCGGCAGGACGCGGGTCGCCGCGGCTAAGACCGCAACTGGACGCCCCGCCTTGTCACGTTCGCTCTCGACAAAGTCGGCGCTGCCTGTGAGCCGATCGATTTCCTGGCGCAGGCTATCGGCCTCGGCGGCGGCGGTCCGACCCACCGCGATCTGTTGGTCGAGAGAAGCAAGCGCACGCCCCTGGCGCACGAAGGGTGTTACCACAGCCGCGACACCGAGGATTGCGCAGCACACCGCCGCCGACCAAATGAGCCGGTCAGAGGCGCGATGAGTCCGGCCGCCATCCCCTTCGAGAGGCAGGTAGGCCCCGGCGTCGGGACCGTCGGCAATTTCGGCTCGCCTTGGTCTGATCCCAAATTGGCCGAGAGCCGTCAGGAGTGGGGCGAGGTTTGTCTTCGGCAAGAGGACGAGGCGCACGGACAATCGTCCGTTTTGCCGATCAACTCCGTCAATCTGGTGGTTCCAGTATATCTCCTCGGCTTTAAATGGGGTCTCGCGGTCCATCTCGAATCCTAGGACCTGCTCGAGCTCGCGCTCCGCGGCCAGCGGCAAGGTCACGGTCTTCCCGAGTACGTCCTGCTCGCTGAGGCGCAGAACGGCCGTTCGACCGGTTTTCCGGGGTAATTCAGCTAGATCGGTGGCACCGAGGCCGAAGCGGCCGAGAGGCGTCTCCCTGCCATTTCGGCGCAGGCCGATGGCGACGGCTTCGATACCACGGCCGAGCGGTCCGATTGGTTTGATCACCATTGCATCGACAGCCGTCAGGACAGTTCGACGCAATCCCTGAGGCAGCAGTTCCGCGAGCTGCCCAAACCACCAAGAAAAGAACGCCCGGATCGTAGTCAAAATCCGCTCCTAGCAGCCCACTATGTTACAGAGAGTCCCGCAAGCGTGGAAAGCTGGATAGACCATAACCGGGCTGATGGGCGAGAAATTCATCGAATTTCGTCCGGCCAGGGTGATTGCTACCATGCTGTTTCGTACGATGGGCCAGAATTGTTGTCGGATATCTCGTTGGACTCTCATGGCCGAAGCTCGATTCAATCGAAACGTGCGAATCGCGGTTCACATTTCAGCGCTGGGGCGCCACAATCAGATCGGGCCAGCGGCGGCGGTCTCCTTTGGCGAAGCTGAGGCGAACGCGGATGAGTTCGGGGACGTTGTAGTTGTCCCATTGCGTTTGCCAACCCGCCGGTTGACTTGCCGCAGGCGAACCCCAATAGGCGAAATCGAGGCGCTCGACCCCTCGAATCAGCTCAGTTTCGATCGGCTCGGGTGCCGGCGCGGTACTCAGCTCATGGCGATGGGGTGTCCAGCGCAATACGAACCGCTGGTCGCGAAGCTCAAGCGTGATATTCGCACGACGGGTCGTGCCGAGCCCAGTCGGGAGATATCCGATAAATGTCAGCCTATCCGGTTGACCGGCGGCTTCTGGCGCGTGGGCGGCTTCGGGATCGATGATGCGCGGTGGCGGTATCCAAATCGCGCTGAGAATCATTCGCAGGACGCGCGCCTCGGCATCGAGCTCCGCTGTTTCCCCAATACGCCGCGTTTGCGCATCCCATAGCGTAAGACCAGTGCGCACGCCCCGCGTGAGCCCGACCAAGAGGAAGCCGAGCACAATTAGCACAACGAGGATCTCCAGCAGAGTAAACCCCGTCTGCTCGCCGGCCACACCCCGGCGCAGCATCATAATGACATCACCCGCCGGTCGCCTGCGGACCGAGCCGCAGCGTCTTCAGCACCACCGACCGATCGCCATTCTGCCCGGTCCACAAGATTGCGACCTCGATATCGTACAGGGTTGCGGGTGCGGCGGTGCTGGCGTCGGGCGTCGGCGTCTCGCGAGTCGCCAACGGCCGCACGCGCAGCCGCCAGCGATAGCCCCCCCCATCGTCATCGGTGAACTCGCCTTGCATCAGCGCAGCATCCCGCCCAACAGCGGCCAGGTGAGACTGTGCCCGCTGCACGGCCTCTTGGGTTCGCGCTGCGGTGTCGACCGCAAACAATCCCCCACTGCCCGCCTGGAACAACCCGACGAGAGCCAGCGCAGCGATCGCTAGCGCCACGACGACCTCGAGCAACGTGAACCCGGTAGCTCGAGGCGGGTAATCAACGTCCATCGGCGATGCTTACCCTTCCAGTCAACCAGTCGACGCCGACGTCGATGTGACGTGGTCCGTCCGCCAGCGATATTCGGCCGCCGGTCGAGCTGCCGTCGGGGTTGAACCGGATGTCCCCCTCGCGGTCATTTAGCGCTTCGCCTGAGATGGTCAGCAACTCCAGCGAGAGCTGAGCGGGCAAGCGGCGCGGCGTCCCCGTCCCGACGCGATAGCGGTGACCGACCAGATCGATGTCGAACGCGACCGAACGGTTGCTGAGGATCGCCTCCGATCGCGCCAAGCGTAGTCCGGCGGCAAGCTCAGAGGCCGTCGCTTGGAGGCCGAGCCCTCGACTCCAGGGCGGTTTGTAGCCGGCGATAAGGGCTAAGGCCAAACCAAGTATAGCGAGCGACACGAGCAGCTCGATCAAGGTAAAGCCGCCCGCACGATCAACAGACGGCTCGGTCCAGCGTGGCTTTGGCAGAGGCGCCAGCTCACACCGCAAGGTCATTGAGGTTCAGCATCGCCGTCAGCAGCGCGCTGACGATACCAGCAACGGCGAGGCCCATTGCGATCGTGATCAGGGGCACCATGAGGGCGACGAGCCGCTGCATCATTAGTCGCGCTTGCTCGTCGTGGATGTCGGCGGCTTTTAGCGCCATCGCCGAGAGCTGTGCCGCCTCCTCACCGAGCTGCAAGAGATGAATAGTCCGCGCCGGAAAAAGCCCAGCGGCAGCCAAGGGCATGGCCAGGCCGGCGCCGCCCTTCGCGCCGATCGCCGCGGCTTCGACCGCCGCCGCGGCCGCGAGATTTCCGAGAGCATCTTGCGCGATGCCGAGCGCCGGTATAAGCGGCACGCCGTTCTGCAGCAGGCTGCCGAGCGTGCGCGTCAGCCTCGCGGCCAGAGTTTCGCGCAGCACGCTGCCGGCGATTGGAAGTCGCAGCAGCAGGCGGTCAAACTTGAGTCGGTTGGCGGGCCGCGCGAGCATCTGTCGCGCAACCAATCCTGCCGCCAGGGCGCCGACCAGAACCCACGGCGCTCCCGCACCTACCACCTTGCCGAGGGCCATCAAGACGCGGGTCGAGGCCGGCAATTCGGCGCCCGCCTGTTCGAAGATCGGCGTAAACTGCGGCAGCACGTAATCGAGCAGGAGCACGATCGATCCGATCGCCGCGACGACCAGCAAAGCCGGATAGATCAGCGCTGACCGAAGGTTCGCGCTCAGGCTTCGCTCTCGCTCGAGCAGAGTGGCAAGGCGGTCGAGCGTCGCCGGCAAGCTGCCGCCCGCTTCGCCGGCGCGAACCAGACCGATGTAGAGTTTGGAAAAGCTCCGCGGCTCGCCGGCGAGGGCCGCTGCGAGCGAGCTGCCGCCGCGCACCTTGTCGCGCACATTACCAAGGATTACGCGGCTACGGGCACTGCGGGTGTTATCGACGACGAAGCGGAGGGCGCGGTCGAGATCCTGCCCTGCTGCCAACATGATCGCGAGTTCGCGGGTCACCTCACCGAGGGCCGCCTTGTCGAGACCGCGGGCGCCGCGGAGTTCGATCTGCAGCAGTTCCCGCAATCCGCGGCGCCGGTCAGCTGGGTCAGCCCGCAACACGATGTGGCCCTGGCGCTGCAGCCGCTCGACCACAACCCCGCGGTCGGGAGCCTCCATTAACCCGCTTAGGGTATCGCCCCCGCCATTGATCGCCGACCAGCGAAACGAGGGCATATCACGTTTCTCGACAGTTTGCTCATACACATCGGCCGAAGCCAAAGTTCGCATGCCATCGCGATTTGCCCAACGGCAGTACAGGCAGCCAAGCGGACCAGCTTTGTTAACGCTAAGCCCGCGACTTCGAACCGATGCTCACAAAGGGTAAGCTGTTGTCAGTCTAGGGTCAACTGCGACGATTCGGGAATAGGGCATCAATTGGGAAGTTGCGGCGAAGCGCTCGAGGTGCGTCTACCGCAACTTTACATTGCGTAGATTCCGGCCCATCGTCACATCTGCAGCGAGTCTACAGCTAGACTCTCCTAAGGGTTGAAATCCCCGGGCCGGCCTGTTTGAAGCGCTCCGCCCCAAGGTTGGCCATTGGCCATCGTCGCCTTCATGGTCAGATCGGTCGTCGTTCTTGAAAGTCAATATCTGTGGCAAGCATGCTATGCGAAAATGGTAATTTACCGATGGCTGAAATGGCCAAACACACTCTTTTTCGGCTCCTCGGCACTCCATCCGCTCTCGCTGCATCCTATCACCATGATTGCGCAAGCGACTTCAATGTCTTAGGGTTGATAAAGAGCAGCCTAATGGTCGGGCTATGCCAAAGGCAACGGGATTTGCCCGTATCGGCGGCGCGCCTAGGTAGATTAGTCAGTTGTCTCATACGAAACGAAGGCCTTAGAGACGCTCCAGCGAAAACCTCAGGCTCGTCCGCATGGTCTCGGGTAGCGTCCCGAAATAGAGCGGCTGGCGGGTTGGCCGCTCGTAGGGGCGGCCACGCAGTCGCCGATACTCTTCATGAAACAGATCGAAGGGCGAGTTCAGGTTGGTGGCGATGCCGCCGTGGACTTGGTGGAACGTCGCCTCGCCGAGTAGCATAATCAGCTCGCCGGTGGGATCGGCGCAGACCCGTGCCCAGGTGTCGAGATTGACGAGACCGCCACCCGGCATCACGAAACCCTCGTCCCAGCCGCCGAGCGCGCGCCAATGCTCAGCGCGGAGAAAGAGAGCGTTGCTCTCGGCTGGCAGCTCGAACCAACCGCCGCCCGAGGAGCCGGCGAAGACCGAGATCGTGAATAGCCGATAGCCATCCGCCTCCCAACCGCTGCGGGCGAGGAGCTCATCCTCGATTGCCTGGTTGTAGCCGTGCTTGACGCTTTCCATCTGCACGTCGGGCCCGAGATGGAAGGCGATGGTACCAATCACCGGCCGCCTGTGCAGGCGGGAGGCGGCGAGCGCCTTAGATAAGAGCCCGGGCGAGGCCATACGGGCGCCGTCGATGCACACCCCGACCAGATCGCCGCGCGCCACAGCGAGCCCAAAATTGACTGCCGGCACGGGTGACACCGTGGCGTTTTGCTTGCGATACATGACGAGGCCAGGCAGCAACCGCTTCAGTTCTTTCTCGTTGCAAGTCTGCGTCGAGCCGTTGTCGATCAGGATGACTTCGTAGTCGCCTGGCTCGATGTCCCGCTGCATGGCGGGTGACAGCGACCGAATGGTACGCGGCAACTCCCGCGCCATGTTGTAGCCGATGACGATCACCGAGAGCTTGGGCCTGTCCGATCGCGACAGCGGTCTGCGCGCGGAATCGTCCTTCCGCGCGAGCCGCAGCCGCCCTACGATCTCGTGCAGCGACAAACCCTTGGCGCGGGTACTCTTCAAAGTCTCGATTACCCGGCGGACCACGTCGCTTGCAAGGTCACCGCATGGGCCCGGTTGCAAAAAAGTGCTCGACGCCTCAGGCCGCTGGGTCACTCGCGAGCGGCAGCGGCCAAAGATCGACCGGATCGCCAGTCCACTCCGGCGGTTTGTCGGTGAATAGCAATTCTGTCTTCTCCCGCTCCATCCAGTGGCTGCCGGGCACTCTATAGCCGCGATGGCGATAGCGCTCTACGGGAGCCGTTTCCTCAGGTATTACCAGGACTCGGCCCGTTAGATCCGATCGGATTTCGCGGTTGCCGGTGCCAGGCTGCAGAGCGACAGCATTAATTAGACGCGGCCCCGAAAGCCACGAAATATGATAGGAAACGAACCCCTTTTCTTGTTCGATTTCACGCTGTCTGTGCAGATTTGCCAGCGCTTCCCGGGCTATCATCAAGAACAATTGCGATCTGGTACGCGCAAGGAGGATTGCGCTGATCAAAAAATGCTCCTCGGGCGAGCGAGGTGTCTGGCTCATACTGCGATCGACAAAAATCGCCTCGAATTCGCCGAGCCTTCCAATCAGGCGCCTCAACGCTTCCTCATCCTTGATCCCGCAGTGGCAGTCCACATAGAGGCCGCCCCACTCGTGGAGCGCGAGAAGCCGGGCGACGTCGGCCTTTGCGGCCGGAATGCGGATAGCCCTGTAACTCTCGAAATATTGAGGAAAATTCCGACCGATAATCGGAGCGACGTCGTTGTCTCCGAGCACTCTGAACTGCGGAAAGTGAGCGCGCCATTCCTCAATCGTACTCTTGATCGGCGTGTGATCCGTATCTTCCCAATATGCAAACACCGGCACCTCATCAGCCCCTATCATCGGGCGGCGCCACGAAGCAAACCATCGTCTCATTCTTGGGCCACCCGTGTAGCAAGCATCGAAGGCGAAAACGATTTGATCGGCCGCAGCAGTTCTCGTGCCATGTAGTAGGAGTTGATTACGGCAGAGATCTTTAGGTCGACCATAATCGATCCTCAAAACTCGTAACCGAGTTCGAAGGCCAGTCTCCCGCAGATCGACCAAATTTTTCTATTTTGTTGTCGTCGGCCCGGAAGTCTCCGGTGCGACTGATGTCGATCTCGGGTGGATCCGCCACGGGACCGCGGGATCCAAGAAATGCTGCCAGCCTCTTCTGGGCCTCGACCGGGTTGGCGCAAATTTCCTCGTAACGGAACTGGACCCAACCTTCGGCAGGCGAAATCGAACGCAGGGCATCAACGACGCCTCCGACCTGGTAGACCCAGGTCACCGCGTTGTGGATATAGGGTTCGTCGCGCTCGATGTTGTCTGGGTCGAGGCCGCAGGCGCGATACGCGGCAGGCGGCACGACCCGTCCAGCCGGATTGTCCAGCCGCAGTGCGCTCGCCACCGACCAGGTGGACTACCCGCACCCGCGGGAACGCCCCCCATCAGTTGCGACAACACCAGCATCGTCTCTGGCAGCTTCCAGCCCCAAAGGCTGGTCGGATTGCGACGACCGGTCGGGAAGATCTCTGATGCCCAACGGCGCAGGCGCCGGCGCCGGTGAAAGTCGCGCCCCGCAGAATGCCGCTGTTCCAGCTTGGTCGGCAAGGCAGAGCGGCAGCGGGCGCGAGAAATCGACGGGCTGTCGGGGGGCCACGTATCGAATAGCAGGCACGACAC
>Ga0318533_10000833_pt1 | contig 14014 bp, 13 predicted proteins | sample GRESIP053b4f27_FD_203675 | JGI IMG/M metagenome (GOLD analysis project Ga0318533, IMG submission 203675) | Tropical soil microbial communities from Luquillo Experimental Forest, Puerto Rico - GRE.SIPMG.053b4f27 | ecosystem: Environmental > Terrestrial > Soil > Tropical forest > Bulk soil...
TCCTATCGATCCCCAACCCGGCGAGCTGTTGCACCGAGAACTCGACGAATATTGTTTCGTCCTGAGCGCCAAGGATTTCGATTTTCGCCACGTCCGGCACCCGCTTCAGCCGCGAGCGAATATCCTCTGCATAGTCTTTGAGTTCACGGTGAGTGAATCCGTCCGCGGTGATGCCGTAGATAAGCCCGAAAACATCACCAAAGCTGTCGTTGAACCCCGGCCCGATCACGCCGTCGGGTAGAGTGTGGCGCATATCGCCGACATTGGTGCGAACGTCGTACCATATAGAGGGAATTTGAGCGGCGCGCGTCTCGCCTTTCAGATTGACGAATATCGTCGTCAGTCCGGGGCTCGTATAGCTGCGCAGAAAATCGAGGCTCGGCGTCTCCTGAAGCGTACGCTCGAGCCGGTCAGTGACCTGCTGAAGGGTATCTTCCAATGTCGCGCCCGGCCAGGCGGCTTGAACGACCATCGTCTTGATAACAAAGGGCGGATCCTCGTCTCGGCCTAGACGGTAGAAGGAGGCCAGTCCGATGATCGTCGCCGCGATCATCATGTAGGCGACTAACGAGCGGTTCTCGAGCGCCCACTTCGAAAGGTTGAACTGCATCTATGAGGACGATCCGAGCAGCCGGACCTTTTGGCCGGGATGAAGCGCCTGGATTCCTGCCGTCACTACAATATCGCCGGTGTCGAGACCTTGCGCTATGACGACCGTCCCCGGGTCGTGACGCAGCAACTCCACGTTTCGAAGCGACACGGTGAGGCCTTTCGGGTCGACGATCCACACCGCCGGCTGCCGATTGAATTCGGTGAGGGCGGAGGCCGGAATTGCAATGACCGGTTCGGATTCCAACTGGACGCTGCCGGTCACGGTCGCGCCGAGCCGCATGGCCTCCGGCGGGTCGCTCAGCCCAACCTTGACCTCGAATGTCCGGGTTACCGGGTCAGCCTGTGGCGCGACCTCTCGCACCCTTCCGATCGCCATCACGCTGGGATCGTCCGTCAACCTCACTGTGATCTCCGAGTCGCTCGGCGCCGAGCGAAGCAATTGGGCCGGCACGTCGAAGACGGCGTCGCGCCCACCTTGCCGGGCGAGCCGAACGATCATCTGCCCGGCCTGCACCACCTCGCCCGGTTCCGCACCTCGCGCCGTCACCGTTCCGGCGGCGTCGGCTGTAAGGGTCGTCCAGCTGACACGGTCTCTGGCGATCCGCAATTGAGCTTCGGTGTTGTCGACCTGAGATTGCGCGTTTTGCAGGGCGTTTTGCGACTGATCGAACCGGGCGCGGGGTGTGTGGCCGTTCGCCAGCAGCTGACGTTGACGTTCGAAGTCGCCGCGCGCGTACGTCAATTGCCCTTGCGTGGCGACGAGAGCAGATTCCGCGGAGCGCAGCTCATTGAGCTCGTTTTCCGGGTCGAGCTTGGCCAAGACTTGTCCCGCCTCGACCCTGTCGCCGACATTGACTGGTCTTTCGATCATTCGCCCGCCGATACGAAAGGCAAGCGCCGGCTCGTCTTCAGCCTGGACGTGCCCGGTCAACAGCACTATTTCGGCTGCCTCCCCTCTGGCCACCGTCACCGTACGGACGGGGCGTATCTCGGGCGCTGCGATTTTCGTGTCCGGCTTGCACGACACCAGAACGCCTGCAAAGACGATCAGGGCCAAGCAAGTCCCTTGAGGACCGCATCTAATCACTGCAAGCCTCTCACCAGCGTCCTTTAATGTTTTTCACGGGAAGCGGTCGCGTCCCTTGTGCTGCCGGGTGTTACGATCGGGATAGAGCGACGACCGAAAGAGCAGAAGCCATTTGAGATTCTGATCGGCTGTCTAGACCTGTCAAACAAAATCTGGTTGACAGTGGAGGTGCGCCAAAATGCCTTTCACGACGACGACGAGGAGGCGGGTTGCGGCATGAGGATAACGACGCGGCTGGCTGCGTGCGGGATCGGGGCTAGTTGGGGCACGTTTAGCCTTGTTCTTTCTGGGATGACACTCTCGCTCGGCGGCTGCGGCGACGAGGGCGTAATATCACGGTTCATGTTAAAGCCGGACCGACTCATCGTCGAGCGGCGACCGGACCCAGTCTATGATCAGCTTTTTCCATACTATGTGGAGCTCTGCGCGACGAGCCAGTTCCGATCCAAACTCAAAGGCGAAGGCGGAGTTGCAGGTCACGCAGTCATGTACATCAAAGGGGCCTGCAAAGACGAGGAAGCGTCGTTCCCCCAACTACGGCGATGCCGCGTTGCCGCAACCGACCTGCACGACCCCGAGCACGGTGCGGGAGTGAGCGTGGGTCGCTGGTTCCAAAACGTCAATTGGGTGGCGATCCCAGGCTATGACCTCTTCTATCAAGGTAATCTAAAATTCGGTGAGCCTCTAACCCAAGCGCGTTTCGAGACCGCGGTGCGCAACGCGGTCAGCAAGGGGATATACAAGGGCGTCAGGCTTCACGCCTCTCCCAGCGTTGGGGCTGACCCAAATTTAGAGGAGTTTATCTCGAAGGAGGGTATCGGCACCGACCTCGCTCTGCAGTTCGCGCGATCGGTGTTTTGTGCACGCCTTCCCATTACTGCGCCGATGCTAGACGAAATAATTAGCTTCCTGAACGACAAGAACCGGGAATACTTCGAGGGAGAGGCCGATTACAATTGGGATGTCTGGGCCGACAACTGTGCTCATACGCTGCGCAATGCTTTGGCAGCTGCCAATATATGGTCGCCGCTATCGGTACGGGCTGTAAAATTCCGTCAGATCTTCAACCTCGCGGTACCGGCAAATCAGTTCGTCAATCTCGCGGAGCTCGGGACGCAGGGTAACATTGGAGACTATCGAGAGATACAGCGAGATGGGCCCGAGCGCGACGCGCTTCACGAATTTCACTGGCTGCCGACCCGGCACGGTGCGCTGCTGAAGACGTTACCGGTCCACGAGCCGAACGATCTCTACGACGCGACGTTTCGGCTCTTTACGCTTCAGTCGCCATTCAGGATGGGCAGAACGCAGCGTGCAGTCGATTTGCTGTCGGACGGACGTTTCGTAAGGCTGGACGCGAATCTCCGATATTTTCACGAGAAATACGACGCAATACTCGCGGGCCACGACGAGCGCCGCGACATGCTTGCCAGCGTCCGAGGTACGCCCTACCGTCGGGTCGAGCGGTTATATTATGAGTACATCAAGACGCAGCGCGCCGAGGTCGAGGGTATGCTGAATCGACTTGCCGCGCTCGAGGACCAAGCAGACATACCCAAATCCAATTAGACGGACGCTACATTAGCCACGCGCCAGGGAGTAGATCTGGGTGCCATCCGGCGGCCGGTGAGTGATCCACGTCTCCCCGCCATCCAGACTGCTGTAGACCTCGCCACCATTGGTCGCGCAAGACATCTTTTCGGGCCGGCGCTCGTCAAAAGCCAGAGCGAACATGGTATGGGCCGGCCGGTGGCCCATGTCGACACGAGTCCAGCTGTCGCCGCCGTCACTACTCCGGAGCAGCACGCCGACCTCGCTTTGGAAGCCGCCGCCCGCCGCCACCCACAGCTTGCGCGGAGTTCCCGGTACTTCGCGAATGTCACGGCAGTAGATCTGCCCCTTGGCATTGAGCGGCTCCAGCGGCACGTGCCGCCAATGGTCGCCGCCATCGGCGCTGTGGAACATCCCCGCCCGGCCAATGCCATAGACCGCTCCAGGGCGCCAGCGGCTGACCAACACGCCGTGCATGTCGACGGCGTCGTCGTTGAGGTACTGGCCGTGGCTCAAGTTCTCCCAATGCTCACCACCATCGGTCGAGCGGATCGTCCCTCCGACTTCGATCGCGCCGTACAGAAGCTCGGGCTCACCGGCGCTGGCGTCCATCATCAGCACCCGCTTTGCCGGATTGGCGCCCGGGGCGGTAGTGATCTCGGGAAAGCGCACATTGACCGGCAGGCGGGTCCAGCGTTCGCCGGCATCGTCGCTGCGGTAGATCTCGCAATTTTCGTAGCCGACAAGGATCACGTCGGGATCGTGCGGGTGGAATAGGATCGACCAGACCGGCAAGCCGTGATCCGGCAAATCAACCTTGTCCCAGTGCTCACCGCGGTCGGCGCTCCGATAGGGCCCGGATTGCGTGCCGGCGTAAAGGATCTCGGGCTTGCGCGGATGCACAGCCAGGGCGCGCACCGCCGGTGCCTCTGGCAAGCCGTGCTCCAGCCGCTCCCATTCTTCGCTCCCATCAGCCATCCGGAAGAGGCCAGACTGCACCAGCCGGCCGCGCCCGGTTTCGCCGGCCAAGCCCAAATATATAAAAGAGTTCCGGCTGTTCTGGTCGTGAATTGCCATTAGGTCACCCTCCCTCGTCCAGCACGGTAAATCAATTGGTCGCCGTCGCCATCGTTCGTAGAGCGAGGATAAGCGTTGGTTTAAGTCGTCGCAAGCTTCCGGCCGGCCACATGCGCGTAGCAGGTGATATGTTCGGGTATGGTAGCAGACGATCTGCCCGGTTCTTGGAAGGGCTCCAAACCGCGGGACCAAGATGCGACCCGAGATACGGATGGCAAGGCACATCGAAGGGCTGGAATGTTATCGTGCGGGGCGATCGAGTTGCGAGGCGGCGGAGTCGCTGGGGATCAGCGAGCGGAATCCCGGCGTCTTCGCGACTGCTATGAGGCGGAAGGAGCGGAGGGATAGATCGATTAGCGTCGTGGCCCGGCATCGGGGCGGCGAGGACCGACGGACCAGATCGAGTTTGTCGTCGAACAATACCGAACGCCCTATGGGGGACAGGATATTTTGCAGCCCGGTGAGGAACAGTACGAAGGCACTCCCCCCTCGTCCGCGGAGACCGGAAAGCGCCGGTTGTGCTCGGTGATGTAGACCCCCGCAGATACTGGCTGGCCGTCGCCATCGTGGCGATGCCGTACAGCCGCAACAGCGGGAAGCTGCTGCCAGGGCCGAGCACCGGCTCCATGGACCGTGTGCTCGCGGGCTGTAGGACCGGATGTCCCGGACCTTGATCTCCGCCAGCGCGGCCGACCTTGGTGTTAGGAAATAGTGGCTGCTCCCAACCGGGATCGTTCGCGACGAGCGCGTGGTCGGCAACTACGACTGTGTCCGCTACGACGGGTGGGTCTTGCAGATCCCCGAGCAGCGCTATCGACAGCACGCTCGCTCTCTACTATGGCCCTCGACGGCTGGCGGGCCACCATCCGGACGGCACGCTGATCGTGAACGACGCCGCCTCGCTATCAGTCGCTTAATCGGCTCGGCGGCTGCCCAGTCGATTTGTGGACAATCCTGCGTGTTGCCCACAACCCCCGGCTATCGCCAACAGCTGCGGGCATTTGCTGTGCTACGAAACCGGACACGTTCAAAAGCGAGCGACGCGTCCCGACGGACCACCGCATCGCGGCGGGCTGATAGGAGCCCATCACCCCCTGATCGGTCTGATGGATCGTCGACGGCCTTTGCGAATCTGGAGATTAGAACTTGTTTTGTCTCTCAGTATCCTATTTCTCAGCCACCAGTTGCGGAAGGAACGGTGTAGCAGCCAAAAGCCGGCAAGGAAGGTGAAGGAGATCACCGAAACAGTAGTGAGAGTAAGCATGCTGACCAATTCCGAGTCATCGGAGCCCGGCTCGACATTTTCACACTCCTCACGAACGCGGTTGGGGTCGCGGCGTTTACTTTCAAGATAGCTACAGCTGTTAATCTCTTGATATTGTTCCCGATATTCGAAGGAAACACCCAAATTTAAATTTGATGCCCCCGACCCGAGTTGAGGATTGGTCGATTTTATAATCTCCGCTTTTGTCTTAGCCGAGAGGTCGTCATCGAAGCTTTCGCAGTGCAGTTCGCCATTGGATTTGCAGGTCTCAAAATCACGGGGCATCGTTACTAACGCTATTGGCCAATCTATATCTACTTTAAAAGCATCATGTACAAATGGTGCACATCCGGCACAGAATTGAGTAAGGTAAAGATCGATCGAAATCGGCGTAGTACCTGCCAACGGCAAGTCTAGGATCATCGCAAAGGCAAATGCGACAAGAGCGGTGGCGGCGAGACGGAGCATGCCGAGCCTTCCTATGACGGGCTCGGACGGTCCGCAATGGGTATCTCGCGAGGGCCAGTTGCTTCCCGCGTGATTGACATCGTACACGCCTCAACGGAGTTTGATTCTCGATATCTTGCTGACCGAAAAAGTTCGGATCGTCCACTGTCGGGTCCTCGAGCATTTGCGGGTCGACGATCCACTCGCACGATCCCTACTGTGTCGCGCCATTCAGCCCTGACGACATCTTCCGGCATCGCCGCTCTCGACGCCGAGGCAGCACGTCAAACGGCGATAAGTCCCTCACTCCTGCGATTTTCGTCCCGATGATGATCGCCATGATCGGCTCGATTGCGCTTTTGCTGCCGGAGCGCGCGCAGTGTCGCGCCGCTGCCGGCGAGGCCGACATCGCCCTTGCATCGCGGACTGTAAGGCCGGGCCGGACCAGCTGATCGCCAGCCATCGAATTCCGGTCTACCAGCCGTGATTTCGAAGACAGTTGGTCATTTTGATAACAAAGCTTATTATCACTGTTGGGTAGCTGTTTGGAATTTCGGCATCGCCATGGATCTCGATCGCAGCTTTGGGTTTCTCGTACACGATGTGGCTCGCCTGTTCGGGCGTCGATTCAACCAACGCGCCTTGCTCTTTCTCGGTTTAACCCGGGCACAGTGCAAGGTGCTGGGCTATCTCGCCCGCAACGAAGGAATCAACCAGGCCGGCCTTGCCGATCTGCTCGAAATCAAACCGATGACCCTGGTTCGACAGATCGATCGGATGGAAGAGGACGGCTGGATCGAGCGGCGGCCCGATCCCGGCGACCGTCGAGCCCGTCGGCTCGTCCTGACCGAGAAGGCACGCCCGATCCTCGCCCGCATCCTCGACCTCTCGACTGAAGTTCGTAACGAGGCCTTCGCGGGCGTTTCCGAGGTGGAAGGACGGCACCTGATCAGCCTGCTCTGTCGTGTTCACGGTAACTTGTCGGAACGTGTCCCGCCGCTTGCCGTCCCCGAGTTCTCGGATCTCGACGGGCAAAATGATCACGCTGCGCTGCGGTTGGCGGCCGCCTCGGCAGATTTGTCGTCGGTAGGGGGTCAGCGGTGACGACTTCCGTCGAGAACGAAACAAAGTCGCCGATCGTGGCGCGCCGAGCCGTCATCGGCGGCCGCTCGGCGCTCATCGGGAGCCGGCGCACTTTGCGCCAGCGGGTGAGGCTGCCGCTGATGATCGCTGGACCGCTCGTCGTCCTGCTCGCCGGATGCTATTGGTATCTGACGGGTGGACGTTATGTCTCGACCGACGACGCCTATGTTCAGGCCGCGCGGGTCGCGATCAGCACCGATATCCCTGGCCGTGTCGTCGAAATCGATGTTCACGACAACGACAGGGTCACCGCCGGACAGGTGCTCTTTCGCATCGATCAACGTCCGTTTGTTATCGCGGTCGAGGAGGCCAAAGCGCAGTTGGCGACGGTCCGGTTCCAAATTCACGCGATGAAGGCGACCTATCACCAGAAACGGGCTGATGCCAGGGCAACCGAGGCCATGGTTGACTATCAGCAGCACGAATTCGAGCGGCAACAGCGCCTGGTCGCTTCCGGCACCGCTTCCCAGCAGCAGTTCGAACAAGCGAGGCAAGCCTACGAAACCGGGCGACAGCAGCTCGCGTCAAAGCAGCAGGATGTCGCCGTTGCCCTGGCTAACATTGGTGGCGATCCCGACATCCCCTTGGAGCAGCACCCGATGGTGCAACATGCGCAGGCAGCGCTTGACCGCGCCGAGCTCAATCTCTCTTACACGGTGATCAACGCGCCCGAAAACGGGATCGTCACCAAGGTCGAGCAGCTCCAGGTCGGAGATTACGTCACGGCTTCGACGCCTCTGTTCTCGCTGATGTCGACGGACCGGGTCTGGGTCGAAGCCAACTTCAAAGAGACCGAGCTGACCCATATGCGTGCGGGCCAAGCGGCAACGGTCGAGGTCGACACCTATCCCGACGTGGTCTTTCCGGCCAAGGTCGAGAGCTTGAGCCCAGGGACCGGGCTCACCTTCTCACTTCTCCCGGCCGAGAATGCGACCGGCAATTGGGTGAAGGTCGTCCAACGTCTGCCGGTACGCCTGAGCATCGACCACTTGGACCTGGATGCCCCTCTACACGCCGGGTTGAGTGCGACTGTGGAGGTCGATACCGAGCATCGACGTCCCTGGCTCGACCGCGCCGGGCGCCTGTTTGGATGGTTCGCGGGTTCGACCACGCAAGCCGCGGAGCGGTGACGAGCGAAACTTTCGCCCCGGTCGCCAACCGGGGCGCAATCACTATCTCGATCATGCTGGCGACCTTCATGCAGGGGGTCGACACCACGATCGCCAACGTCGCATTGCCGCATATGCAGGGCAGCTTTTCCGCTGCTCAGGACCAGATCGCCTGGGTCGTGACCTCGTACATCGTCGCGGCTGCGATCATGACCCCGCTGACCGGCTGGCTCGCTGGCCGCCTCGGCATCAAGTACGTATTCTTCGTCTCGGTCGCCGGCTTTACCCTGGCCTCGGCTTTGTGCGGCGTGGCGACGAGCCTAGCTCAAATGGTGATCTACCGATTGTTGCAGGGTATCTGCGGAGCGGCGCTGGTGCCTTTGTCTCAGTCGGTGCTGCTGCAGATCAATCCGCCGCAGCGCCACGCCAAAGCCATGTCGGTTTGGGGAATGGGGGTGATACTGGGCCCGATTATCGGCCCGGCGCTCGGCGGCTGGCTGACTGACCAATACAATTGGCGCTGGGTGTTTTTCATCAACGTGCCGTTTGGGCTTCTTGCCGCCGCCGGGATTTTAATTTTCATTCGCGACACGCGGCGCGCCCATCGCGAGTCGTTCGATTTCTTCGGCTTTGCCACTTTGAGCTTGGCGATTGGCGCCTTGCAGATGTTTCTCGATCGTGGCGAGCTGAAGGATTGGTTCGGCTCGACCGAGATCTGGGTCGAAGCGACGATCGCGGGGCTCGCTTTCTACCTGTTCGTGGTCCACACCGTCACCGCCACCGACCGGTCGTTCCTCAACCGAGACTTATTGAAGGATGCGAATTGCGCAGTTGGCACGATCCTGATGTTCCTCGTCGCTATTCCGCTGTTTGGGACGATGGTCTTGTTGCCGACGATGTTACAGGACTTGCTGAACTACCCCGTGTTGACGACCGGGTTCGTACTGGTGCCGCGCGGCCTCGGCACGATGGCCGCAATGTTCGTGGTCGCCCGGCTCATCGGACGCGTCGACACCAGGTTGATCATCCTGGCGGGTCTTACGCTGACCGCAGTTGCGCTGTGGCAGATGACCGGTTTCTCGCTCCTGATGGGGATGGGCCCGGTCATCTCGACCGGTGTGTTGCAGGGCTTTGGTCTGGGCTTGGTCTTCACCCCGCTGAGCGTCGTCACCTTCTCGACCCTGCCGCGGAAGATTTTAACCCAGGGGACCGCGATCTTCAGCCTGACGCGCAACATTGGCAGCAGCGTCGGCATCGCCATCGTCGAAGCGCTGTTGGTCGAGAATACCCAAGTCGTCCACTCGCGCCTCGTCGAGCAGTTGCGTCCCGACAACCCGCTGGCCCGACTGCCGCATATGGCTGCACCCTTCAGCCTGACCGACCCCTCCGGGATCGCCGCCCTCAACGCGGAAGCGACGCGACAGGCGGCGATGGTCGCCTATATCGACAACTTCAAGCTAATGATGGTGATCGTCATTGTCGGCTTGCCGCTCTTGCTTCTGTTGCGTCGGCCGCTGCCCGCCCCTGCGGCGACTGTTGCCGCCGAATGAGGCCCCGCATGAGATCGTTGCCGACGGCATGCACAAATAATCGCCCGAAGCGGGCAGGGCGGGGCAGCCGGCGCGTCTTCGATCTCACCTTCATCTCTACCAGCTGCGACGCAATGCGGTATTCGCCGGCGACTATCCGAGCGAGGCGATGATCTCGCGATAGGCTGCCTCGGGAAAGGCTTTCAGGGTCTTCGTCCGTACGCTTCCGAGCGACCCGAGTACCAAAGTGAATCGCGCCACTACGGCATCGTCAGGGGCTTCGTAGACGGCTATCAGATCGTATTCGCCCATCGTCATGTAAACCGCTTTGAACTCGCCCCCCATGTCGACGAGCGCTTTTTTCGCCGTTTCCAGCCGCCGTGGCGATTCCTTTACTTTCTGGGCGCCCTGGTCGGTCCAGTTGGCGAGCATGATGTAAGTAGGCACCGCGCCCCTCCCTCATTTACTGGTTGCGCACCCGACTATTCAGGAGCGCATCGAATTGTTGCCTAATTTAGCGAACTTTTCGCCGAACCGATATGCGCCAACATACCCCAACCTCCGCTACTCTAATGGCGGAGGGCAACGGATCGTTTAGGCCGTCACTTGCACGCCCTCGGCCGCGATGCGATCGAGCTTTGCCGCCATGATGAAGTCGTTCTCGTGCAGGCCCTTGATCTTCTTGGTGTGCAGCGAGATCGTGGCGTAGCCCCAGCCAAATCTAACCTCGGGATGATGTCCCTCGGCTTCGGCAAGCGCGGCTGCGCGCTCGACGAAGGCGAAGGCCTCGCGGAAATTCTTGAAACGGTAGGTCCGCTCGATCCGCTTGGCTCCGTCGAGCAACTCCCAATCCGGCGCTTGCCCGCCATAGTTCGCGGCCTCCTCCTGTGTCAGCGGCGGCACGCCCCCGCGGCAGGGGGTGCAACTTTTTTCAGCGAGTGCTAATGGCATCGTGCGATCTCTTCGGTGGGAACGATAAATCAAGATATAGGCGCAGGTGGAGAAAGGTTCGATGGTATCTCGGTTCGTGGCCCGCCTGTCACGGGCCGTACTCATATTGGGCGTACTCACGGGCCATGGCGGCGCAGATGCCACGGCGGCAAACCCCGCCGCGAGGTGGCAGGTGGTTCTCGCCGCCGGCGACGACGCCGAGCCGGTGTTCGACAACGCTACCCGCGCCTTGAGCGAACGGCTCGCGGCTGCGGGCGTGCCGGCAGCAAACATTCACCGGCTCAGTGCGAGCGTTGCCGAGTTGGAAGGAGAGGTCGACCCGGCTATTCCCAGCGTCCTCCTAAAACGGATCGCCTCGCTGCCGGCTCGACCGGGAGATCGGTGCCTGATCTTCCTAACCTCGCACGGCGAGCGCGGGGCTGGCCTGTGGCTTGCCCGCGCGAACACGGCGGTCAGCCCGGATGAGCTTGCCCAGGCGCTGTCGCGGGGATGCGCAGCCGTGCCGACGGTGGTGATCGTCTCGGCCTGCTACAGCGGCAGCTTTGCCACCGGAAAGATGGCAAAGCCCAATCGCATCGTTTTGACCGCCGCGCGCAACGATCGGCCCTCCTTCGGTTGTCAAGTCCGTCGCGTATATAATTTTTTCGACGAGTGCCTGCTGGGCGCGCTGCCAAAGTCCACGACTTGGCGCGCGGTAGCCGATGGATCGAGACAGTGTGTGCGCCGGATGGAGCGCGCGCTTGGGGAGCAGCCTTCCGAGCCCCAAGCCTATTTCGGCGCCGGCGTCGCGAATTTGGACGTCGGCTTTTGACCCTCAACGCAACACGACGATCGGCACGTTCCCTTGTCGCCGCGTAATACTGAGCGCGACGTCGCCGCGGTAACGCCGCAGCAGCACATCGGCTGTGCCATGTTTCGTCTGCAAACCGCGCAGGTGCAGTTCATCGAGAAATTCCGGGAGGGTCGGGTGATCAAAGCGGATCTCGCCCGCCCCCCGATCGAATCCGATGCCGAGGCTCGCCTGAACCAGGGCGAATACGGCAGCGCTCGCCCAGGCCTGGGGTATGCATGCGACCGGATAAAGCGTCGGCGCGTTGAGCCTGCGCCACGGAAAGCCGCAGAAGAGCTCGGGCAGCCGCCGAAGATCCATATAGCCTGCGGCCTCGAATAGCCCTCGGAAGATCTTGAGGACCTCGGTTTTCAAGCCGTAGCGGGCGAGACCCAACGCGATCATCGCGTTGTCGTGTGGCCAAACCGAGCCGTTATGATAGGACATCGGGTTATAGCGCGCGGCCGAAACCCCGGCGGTCCGCACCCCCCATCCGGAAAAACAAGCCGCGCCGAGGAGAGTTTGGGCAACCCGTCGCGCACGCGTGGGATCGGCAATCCCGGTCAACAGTGCATGCCCGGCGTTCGAGGCGACCACCCGGCACGGCCTTTTGGCCCCGTCGAGCGCCAGAGCATAGGTCGACAGGTCCTCGCACCAGAACGCCGCTTCGAACTTTTCCCGTAACGCCGCGGCCTGCTGGGAGAGGGCAGTGCTAATGGCCGGATGTCCCAGGGCCGAAGCCAGCGCGGCGGCATGCTGCTTTGCCGCATAGACATAGCCCTGGACCTCGCACAATGCGATCGGACCCTCTGCCATCCGGCCTTCCTCGTGAAAGATCGCGTCGTATGAATCCTTCCAGCCTTGATTTACCAGGCCGCTAACATTCTTGCGGTGGTACTCGACAAAGCCATCGCCGTCCGGATCGCCATAGGTATCGATCCAACGCAACGCCGCTTGGACATGCGGCCACAGCGCGCGCACGGTCTCAAGATCGCCTGTGCGCCTAAAGTATTCGCCGGTCAGGAGAACGAACAATGGTGTCGCATCGACGCTGCCGTAGTAACGGGCAAACGGAACTTCACCGAGCCGTGCCATTTCGCCGTCGCGCATTTCGTGCAATATCTTCCCGGGCTCCGCATCCCGCTCGGGATCAACCTCTGATGCCTGGGTCGCCGCAAGGAACAGAAGCACTCCTCGAGCGATCGCCGGATCGATCCACAAGGTGAATAGCGCCGTCAAAAGACCGTCGCGGCCAAATGGCGTGCTGTACCAGGGTATCCCGGCAAACGGATAGGGGCCGTGTTCGGTCTGGGTGATGAGCATATAGAGATCGGCGACCGAGCGGCGTGCCATCTCGTTAAACAGCGAGTTCGAGCTATCGAGACTGGCCGCGCGCCCGCTCGAGTCCCTGAGTGCGCGGCGCGCGGCGCGCAGCGAGGTGTAGAAGCTTCGGGCGACAGCATCGTCTTGACCCCATAGATCACAGGCGATGCGCAACACGAGCCGGGCTCCTTGCCCCGGCCTGAGCGAGAGCTCGAACAGCGCCATCGCATCATCAAGACGGCTCGGCGCCGGTTCGAAGGCAAGGCTGGTGACGCGCTCCACTCCATCGATACCGAGGTACCGTAAGGCGACCAATGAATCCGACCGGCGTTCGACCAATACTTGACCGCGACGGACCCGATGCCGCCCGCGTACTTCGAAGAGATCGGCGAAATCGGCGCCAAACTCGATGCCGAAAGTCAACTGGTGCTCCCGAACATCGAAATTCCGGATTAGTATTCGCTCATAGCATGCAGCATTCCAGATGAACTTGAGGCGATTCACGTGAAGTAGCTCTCCCCGCAACCGGCGAGAAGGTAAGTTTGGATTAGCTAGATCCACCATCAATACCGCATTGTCTTCCTGGACGTTCGAGCTGAGGAGCAACAACGGGGCATTGTCGAGCCGGCAAACGAGATGCGACAGGTAGCGCGTGTCGCGGTGGTAAATCCCGTCGGAGCCGCCATTGCCAGCGACGATGTCGCCGCGACGGTCGAATACCGCGAAGGTATGGCCGTGCTTGAGCGTGCGCAGTCGCCGCTCTTGAAAAGAGACGTTCGACTCGATGTAGAACGGCGACTCGTTGTCGAGTAGCGGCCCCTCACCGTCGGTCCGCTTAGGAACCGGCTCAGTCGGGCTGGTATCGATTAGCGGCTCAGGCAGCGTTCGCAGCCGCCTGAGCCACAGCCGCGGAGTTCAAGACCGCATCTACGGTGCCGCGGCGAAGCACCGTATCGTAGAGCGCCAGATAGTCGTGCGCCATTCGCTCAACCGAAAAGCGCTCCTCGAAGCGGCGGCGAATTGCCACCCGATCCAGCGCTTTCGCGAGCGGGATCGCCGCCACTGCTTCATCAACATCGCCGACGATGTAGC
>Ga0318533_10000840_pt1 | contig 13984 bp, 9 predicted proteins | sample GRESIP053b4f27_FD_203675 | JGI IMG/M metagenome (GOLD analysis project Ga0318533, IMG submission 203675) | Tropical soil microbial communities from Luquillo Experimental Forest, Puerto Rico - GRE.SIPMG.053b4f27 | ecosystem: Environmental > Terrestrial > Soil > Tropical forest > Bulk soil...
CTCGTCCGTCGTAAAGTCGATCGTCTCACCGCGCTCGAGCACCAGAGCGGCAGGCGAATCGTCCTTCTTGTCTTGCGTGTGCCCGATCCAGGTCGCCGCCAACACGATGGTCGTCACGACGCCAAACTGACGGTTCAACGAGCTCATGAGCGTTCTCCTGTCTGATTCACCTGAGGAGCGTGGGTAGAATGTACACCGCGCCATGCTGATCCCCTCCATCGACCTGCAAGGCGGCGCCGTCGTGCAGCTGATCCAAGGAAAACGGCTCGCGATCAAAGACGACGATGTCTTCGGCTGGGTACGGCGGTTCGAGCACTTTCCCAAAGTGCAATTAATTGATCTCGATGCCGCAATGAGCGGCGACGGCCTGGACGGAGCGGCCGGCGGGCGAGCCGACAACCTGCCGCTCGTCTGCCAGATCGCCGGCACACTTCCGTGCCGCGTGGGAGGCGGCGTGAGGACGATCGAGCGTGCGAGCGACCTCCTGGCCGCCGGGGCGCGCGCGGTCATTGTCGGCTCCTCGCTGTTCAAGGCGGGCAAACCGGACCTGGAGTTCGCGCGCTCGCTCGTGGCGCGCGTCGGCCGCGAGCGGATCATCGCCGCTGTCGACAGTCGCGGCGGCCAGGTCGTGATCCACGGGTGGAAGACGGTCCTTCCCGTGACGCCTGTCGAAGCCGTACAGGCGCTCGAACCGTATTGCGGCGAGTTCCTTTACACTCACGTCGACACCGAAGGGTTGATGAGCGGCACCGATTTTGAGGCGATCCGCCTCGTCCGATCGGCGACGACACGCTCCGTCACCGCGGCCGGTGGCATAACGACGAAAGACGAAATCGACCGCCTGGCGGCGATGGACGTCGATGCGGTTGTCGGAATGGCGATTTACACAGGCGCACTCAAAATCGATGGCTGATCATCGACCCGACCCTGTCTGCGCAACTCGACGCGTAACGTACTGATACAATGGAAGTTTGACGACCGCAGCTCACGCCGATCCTGTGACCGAGCGCCAGCGGGTGGACGTGTCTGCTGCGAGGGTTGTCGCAGACGGAAAGTTTCTCCGCGCGGCTACCCATCGCTTCCCCGTCAAGGGCGTGACCTACGGAACGTTCGCCCCCGACGCCAACGGATATCAGTTCCCCCCTCTGTCACAGGTTGCCGAAGACTTTCGCCTCATGGCGGAGCTCGGCATCAATGCAGTTCGTCTCTATACTCCGCCGCGGTCGGGCGCCGGACGCCGGATCGACCTGCTCGACGAGGCGGCGCGCCACGGCCTGCGGGTCATGGTCGGGCTGCCCTGGTCGCAGCACGTGGCGTTTCTCGACGATCGCCAACTCCGGCGCTCAATCCGCCACGAGCTCGTGACGAAGGTCAAAGAGCTGAGCGATCACCCGGCCATTCTGGCGATCGCGCTGGGAAACGAGATTCCGCCGAATGTGGTCCGCTGGCACGGCCGGGTCGGCGTCGAGCGGTTCCTGCGGGATCTCTACGCGGATGCCAAGGCGCTCTCGCCCGATACGCTCTTTACGTACGTCAATTTCCCGCCGACCGAATTCCTCGATCTGTCGTTCTTCGACATCTGCGCGTTCAACGTGTACCTGCACCGCGAACCGGAGCTTCGGGCCTATCTCGCGAGACTGCAGCATATCGCTGGACATAAGCCGCTGCTTCTGGCCGAGGCAGGCGCCGACAGCATTCGCGAAGGCGAACGCGGCCAGGCCGAGATTACCGCCATGCACATTCGCACCGCCTTCGAGGAAGGCGCGTGCGGGGCATTCGCCTTCGCCTGGACGGACGAGTGGTGGCGCGGCGGTCACCCGGTCACCGACTGGAAATTTGGTCTGGTGGATGCCGAGCGGCGTCCCAAACCGGCCGCTCGTGCCGTCTCGGCCGCCTTCGCCAACGCTCCGTTCTCCATCCTGGCAGAAGATGGCCACGGAATGAACGACCGGGGGGAAGAGCCTCCTGGACGAAGCACGCTCGATCAGCCCTGGCCTCGCGTCTCCGTCGTGGTCTGCGCCTACAACGCTGCCGATACCCTCGAAGACAATCTGCAATCGCTCGAACGGCTGACCTACCCGGACTACGAGATCGTCCTCGTCAACGATGGCTCCACGGACGCCACCGCGGAGATTGCCGGTCGCCATCCCCGCGTGCGTGTGATCGATACGCCCAATCAGGGTCTGAGCGCCGCGCGCAACGTCGGGCTTGCGGAAGCGACGGGCGAGATCGTGGCCTACACCGACGCGGACACGCGTGTGGACCAGGATTGGCTGACCTTCCTCGTTCAGCCGTTTCTCACCTCGGAAGTGGTCGGGTCGGGCGGCCCGAACGTCGTACCCGCTGACGACCCCCCCATTGCACAGTGCATCGCGCGCGCGCCGGGCGGGCCGACGCACGTCCTGCTCGATGACCGCATCGCCGAACACGTGCCCGGCTGCAACATGGCGTTCAGACGGAACGCTCTGCTCGCCATCGGCGGCTTCAACCCGATCTACCTGCGCGCCGGCGACGACGTGGACGTGTGCTGGCGCCTGCAGGCCCGCGGGTGGAAGATCGGTTTCGCTTCGTCCGCCCTCGTCTGGCATCACCACCGCGCCTCCGTTCGCGCGTATTGGCGGCAGCAAGTCGGCTACGGCGAGGGCGAGACGTGGCTGATGGCCCATCACCCGGAGAAGTTCCTGGATGGGCGCATGCTCTGGCGCGGCCGCATCTACAGTCCCCTGCCCTTCGTGCGGTCGCTCTGGGGGGCGCGAATCAACGCCGGCGTGTGGGGCACCGCAGCGTTTCCGTCGGTCTACAGAACCGACGTCCACCCCTTCGCCTTCCTGCCGCACTCGATCCGCTGGCAGGTGATTTCGTTCATCTTGGCCCTCGCCGGCATTGGGGTTGCGCTCACGCGCGACCACTCATGGGCCGCCGCGCTCCTCCTTGTCAGCGGTTTCATGGGCGTGGCCTTCACCGTGGCGAAAAACATCGCGTACGCGACGCGCTCGGAAGTCGACTCCCTCAGAGGGAGCAAACTGTGGTACCGGGCCACGGTCGCGTATCTCCACTTCCTGCAGCCGCTCGCCCGGGCGCGCGGCCGCATCCGCGGCGCCCTTTCGCCGCCGGAAATCGCTGCGCCGAAAGTGACGCCCCAGACGAGCCGGGGACCACGCCCGTCGATGTCCGAGGCCTGGCGCGCCCTCGTGCTCGTCTCCGGGAGCGTCACCGAAGATCGTTTCTGGAGCGAGTCATGGACGACCGCCGCACGGCTGCTGGCACAGTTCACCGACTGGCTGCGCGGCTCGCGAGCGGTGCGCTCCATCGAGATCGATGACGGCTGGTCCGATGATCGCGATGTCAGCGTCCTCGTCGGGCGATGGGCCTGGCTCGACGTGCGGGCGCTCGTCGAGGAGCATGCCGGCGGCAAGTCTCTGGTGCGCATCAGCATGCATCTCCGCCCATCCATGTTTGGTGTCGTCGCCGCGCTCGGCCTCGGCATCGGCCTGCTGATTGGCGCGTACTTGGGCGTCGCGTACCGTTTCCGCCTGGCCGGCACCGCGGCCGCCGCCGCGACGGTCGGCCTCATCGTGCTGATCCTCTGGCGTACGGCCCAAACCACGGCGATCGCGCGCCGCGGCATTCGTCAGGTGACTGTCGGGTCAGGGATGGTCGCCATGCCGCCCGGGCCCGCGCGCGCGCCGCTCATCGCCCCGTCCATCGTGAGGACCTACGGGCTCCGCAGCGCGATCATTTTCGCGGTCATGATCCTTTCGCTCGGCGCGAGCACCTTCATGCTGCGCGAAGCGGCGACGGGACCGGTCATCGGTGTCCGCAAAGGCTATGCTGGCGACTACGGCCCCGCGATCGAAGCGTGGCTCGACTCCCCCAACGGGCTCGTCGTCACCTCGAATGGCGAGCTCTATTTCGCAGACTCGAACAACCACACCATCCGCCACGTCGATGCGCGCAACAACCCTGATATCGAGCCGGTCGCAGGCAACCATGCGCTCGGCAACGGGTTCTCGGGCGACAACGGTCCGGCAACGACGGCGCAGCTCGATACGCCCAGTGGCGTCGCGATCGCCCCCGATGGCGACATCATCGTCGCCGACTCGCATAACGACAGGATCCGCCGCGTCGATCGTCCGACCGGTGTCATTATCACCATCGCGGGATCAGGCGAGAACGGATACGACGGCGATGACAAGCCGGCGGTCGACGCGGCGCTGAACATGCCCAGCGCCGTGGCGGCGGCCCCCAATGGCGACATCTACATTGCCGACACGCTCAACTACCGGATCCGCATGATCGACGCGAAGACAGGCTTGATCCATACCGTCGCCGGCGACGGCACCCCGGGTGCGCCGGACAAGGTCGATCCGAACACGCAAGAGGTCATCCACGCCGACGTCGGCGACGGCGGGCCGGCCACCGAGGCGCACCTGAACATGCCCAGCGACGTCGCGATCGAACGGACCTCCGGCGACATTTACATTTCGGACATGCACCACAACCGAATCCGCAAGGTCGACGCCAAGACACGCATCATCACCACGGTTGCGGGCACGGGTACGTGGGGCTATTCGGGCGACGATGGCCCGGCAACGCAGGCGACACTGGCCGGACCGGCGGGTGTTGCTGTCGTTGCCGAAGGGAAGGGCAAGGTCACCATCTTCATCGCCGACTACTACAACGGCCACGTGCGCGCGGTTGGCCCTGACGGCATCATTCGCGACGTCAGCGACGAAGGCAGAACGGCGTTCGGCGCCCCCACGCGTGTCGCATTCGCATCGAGCGGGCCGAAGCGAGGCTGGCTGTTCGTGGCCGACTCAAACGCGGACAAGATCGTGCCGCTCTTCATTCCCAGGATTGCGCCGAACCTGGTGCCGCCGCGACCAATCGTGTCTCCACGGCGGTCAGGCGGATGAACGACGCTGTGGGCCACGACCGACCGGTGAACCCGCTCCTACGCACGGAACAGAAACCGCTCCTTCCGTGGACGTTGGCGTTTCTGCGGCCGTATCGCGGTCGCGTCGTCCTGCTGGCGGCGCTGCTCGCGTCGGAGATCGGGCTCGGGGCCCTGCAGCCGTGGCCGATGGCCGTCGTCATCGACTACGTGCTGGTGCCGGCGCGCCTCGGCGGCAAGTCGTTCCCCCAGTGGCTGCAACCGTGGATCGCCGCGCTCACAGGCAACAACCTCTTCGCGCTGCTCGTGATCGTCGTCATCGCCGGCGTCATTCTGCAGGTCGTGAACCAGTTCGTGTCGGCGTACGGCACCCAGGTGCAGGTCGATACGGGCCAGCGCATGGTCTACGACCTTCGTCGCGATCTCTTTCAGCACCTGACGGCGCTCGGGCTGCACCATCACGTGACAACGAGCACGGCCGATGCGGTCTACCGAGTAGACGTCGACGCGTATGCCATCGAGAACTTGATCATGAGCGGCGTCTTCCCGCTTGCAACGTCGACGATTGCGCTGGCGGTGATGTTCGGCGTGCTGCTCTATCTGAACGTCACGATCGCCCTCTTGTCCCTGACGGTCGTCCCGTTCCTGTACTTGTGCCTGCGCTATTACACATCGACGCTCGTCAACCGCGAAGAGCGCGTGAAAGAGCTCGAGTCCACGCTGCTCCAGCGCCTGTACGAGACGTTTGGCGCGATGAAGCTGGTCAAGAGCTTTGCCCGGGAGCCGCACGAGCTCCAGCGGTACCGCGCGGCCGGCTCCACGTCGATGGATGCCCGCATCGCCATTACGTGGCAGCAGTCGCTCTTCTCAGTCGTCGTGAGCACCATCACCATCCTCGGCACCGCGCTCGTCGTCATCGTCGGCGGCAGCTTCGTGATGAAAGGCCGCTTGACGATCGGACAGCTGGGCGTGGTCATCAGTTATCTCGGCGCGGTGTACGGTCCCCTGTCGGCGATCGCACACACGACCGGACAGTTGCAGGGAGCGCTCGCCGGCGCCAAGCGTGTGCGAGCGATGTTCGCCTTGGTGCCGGAGACTACCGACGAGCCAGGCGCCATCGACGCAGACGACGTAAGAGGCGACATCCGGTTCGAGGGCGTGGGGTTCACGTATCCGAGCGGCGCGCAGGTCTTGCACGAGATCGACTTCGAAGCCTCCCCGGGCCAGATGGTCGCGCTCGTTGGCCTCACGGGCGCAGGCAAAACGACGCTGGTCAGCCTGATTCCGCGTTTCTACAGCGCCACCGACGGGCGCGTCACCATCGATGGCGTGGATGTTCGGCGCTACCGCGTGCGGTCGTTGCGCGAGAAGATCGCCATCGTGTTGCAGGAACCGGTCCTGTTCTCGGGAACGATCGCGGATAACCTGCGTTACGGGCGGCTCGACGCGACGGCGGAGGAAATCGAGGCCGCCGCGCGCGCGGCGCATGCTTACGAGTTCATCGCCCGGCTGCCCAAGGGGTTCGACACCGAAATCGCGGAAGCCGGCGGCGGGCTCTCGGGCGGAGAGCGTCAGCGCTTGAGCGTTGCACGCGCGATTATCAAGAATGCCCCCATCCTGATCCTCGACGAGCCGACGTCATCGCTCGACGCGATCTCCGAGGAGATTGTGTTCGCGGCGCTCCGGCGCCTGCGCGCCGGCCGCACGACGATCGTCATCGCCCACCGGCTGTCGACCGTCCGCGATGCCGACCGAATCCTGGTCCTCGACGGGGGCAAGATCGCCGCCCAGGGACGGCACGAAGAGCTCCTCAAATCCAGCCAGCTCTATCGCCGCATGTGCGCGCGCCTATCAGTCGGCAAGTCGCTCGATGAGCCCGAGAGCGTCGATGAGCTCATCGAGGCCGCCAAGCGCTGAATGCGCATCCTCTTCGCGGGCATCATCGCGCGCTATCCGTTCGGCGGCGTCACGTGGTGCTCGCTGATGTACCTGCTGGGGCTCCGCGCGCTCGGGCACGATGTGTTCTACATTGAAGATACTGGCGAGTGTGTGTACGACCCTGTTCAGAACACGCGCGCCACGGATCCGAGCTACGGAACGTCGTACATTCATGACGCGCTGGCGCCGTTCGGCCTGGACGAGCGCTGGAGCTTCGTCAACTACGACGGGACCTATCATGGTCGCAGCGCGGACGACGTGCGACAGTTTGCCGCCGGCGCCGACCTGTTCATCAACCTCTCCGGTGGATCGTGGTTCTGGCGCGACGAGTACGCGCGCATTCCGCGCAAGATCTTCATCGACTCCGACCCCGCGTTCACCCAGCTCGCCATCGCGAAGGCCGAGCCGTGGTACGTCGAGTTTTTCACGAGATTCGACCGTCTGTTCACGTTCGGCGCCAACATCGGCACCTCCGTCTCGCCGATCCCGGTTGGCAAATTCACGTGGCACAAAACGTGGCAGCCGATTACGCTGGACGACTGGCGCACTGCCGCCGTCCCTCGCGATCGGTTCACTTCCGTCATGACGTGGCAGATCGAGAGCTTCGCCGACGTCGGCGGCAACAAAGATCAGGAGTTCCTGAAGGTCATCGACCTTCCGTCACGCACGTCGCAACGGTTCGAGCTGGCCATCAATGGCCCTCAGACGCTGCTGCGCCAGCACGGTTGGGAAACGGTCGACGCCATGCAGGTCTCCCGCACTCCGCGCGCTTATCGCGACTTCATCCAGAGCTCGAAGGCCGAGTTCGGCGTCGCCAAACACACCTACGTCATCAATTGCTCGGGTTGGTTCAGCGATCGGACCGAATGCTATCTTGCGTCAGGACGCCCGGCGCTCGTCCAGGATACGGGCTGGACGGCGCACCTGCCGTCGGGCGACGGCTTGCTTGCGTTCACGACCGTCGAGGAAGCCCTCGGCGGTATCGACTGCATCAATGCCGGCTACAACACCCACGCGCGGCTGGCTCGGGAAATTGCCCGCCAGCATTTCGACGCCCGCGCGGTGCTGCCCGCATTGCTCGATCGTGCGTTCGCATGACAACTTCTTTACGAATCGCGCATGTCGCGCCGGTTGCGACTACCATTCCCCCGCCGAAGTCGGGGTCGGTCGAAACCATGACTTCCCTCCTGACGGAGGGCCTGGTGACGCGCGGCCATGACGTGACGCTGTTCGCAACCGGCGACTCACAGACAAAGGCCAGGCTTGCCGCCATCTACCCACACGGATACTGGCACGACGAGAACATGTGGCCGTGGGAGCTCTACGAGATGCTGAATCTCGCCGCAGCCGTCGAGCGCGCCCGGGACTTCGACATCATCCACTACGAGGCGGCCTATTACCCGATGTCGCTCGCGTACGCCCGGCTCACCCCAACGCCCATCGTGCAGACGCTCCACCATTCGCCGAGCCCGGCAGAAATTGCGTTGTGGGCGCGCTATCCTGAAGCGCCGTTTGTCGCTATCTCGAACGAGCAGAAGCGCCTGCTGACAGGTTTGAATGTCGTCGACGTCGTGCTCCACGGCATCGACACGGACAATTTCACGTTCCGCCACGATCCGGACGACTATCTGCTCTTTCTCGGCCGCTTTACGGAAGGCAAGGGCGTCCTGCAGGCGATCGAGATCGCCAAGCGCGTCGGCATGCGGCTCATCCTCGCCGCGGCCGAGGAGGAGTATTACCGGGAAAAGGTCGCTCCCCACGTCGACGGGCAACATGTCGTGTACTACGGTGAAGCGGACTTCGATGCGAAAGTGTCGCTGTACGGCGGCGCACGGGCGCTTTTGTACCCGATTCAATCGCGCGAACCGTTCGGCCTTGTCCTGGCCGAAGCGATGGCATGCGGCACGCCGGTCGCCGCCCTCGACAAAGGTGCCGTGCGTGAGGTGGTCGACGACGGCGTGACAGGCGTCGTGTTCGCGGATCTCGAGCAGATGGCGAACGAGCTGCCGCGGGTATTCAACCTCGACCGGCGCCGCGTGCGCGATCGCGCCGTGACGCGTTTCGGCGCGGCGCGAATGGTCGACGAGTACGTCAGCGTCTACGATCGGATCGTCGAGGCGTATCGTGGCGACCGGAAACAGTAGAACGGTCCTCGCCGTGTTCGCCCACCCTGACGACGAATCGCTGATGTGCGGCGGCACGATCGCCCGGCTTGCCGACGCCGGCGTGCGCGTAATTCTGATGTGCGGCTCGCGCGGGGAGCAAGGATCCACCAGCGACCCCTCGCTTGTGCCGGACGGCGACCTCGGTCGCGTGCGCGTTCACGAACTCACCGACGCGGCGGCGGTGCTCGGCATCGCGGAAGTGCTCGCACTCGATCACTCCGACGGCGAGCTGCGATGGCACCACGTCGCGGAGTTCCACGCCGATATCACCGGCGCCATCGAGCGATACCGGCCCGAGGCCATCATCACGTTTGCGGAGAACGGACTCTACTGGCATCTCGACCACATCGGCGTACACGAACGGACCTTCACGGCTGTGCAGAGTCTCGGAGCGACCGCACCCCCTCTCTATTACGTGACGATGCCACAGGGCATCTTCCGCGAGGTCCTCGAGGCCGCGCACGCCAAGCGGGGCGCGCCCCTCGATTCCAGTTTCTGGGGCATCGAGCCCGAAGCGTTCGGCGAAACCGAGGGGCCCGTGTCCTTCAGGATCGATGTTCGCCCCTGGGTCCCCCGCAAGGTCGCCGCGCTCCGTTGTCATCGCACGCAGATGGGGATCCGCAACCCGATCGTGTGGCTTGACGATGAAGAAGCGCGCCGTTGGCTGGGCGTCGAGTATTTCAGGCGGGCGCCGCTCGCCTGCGCCGCGACCGACCCGGTCCTCGAGCAGCTCGGCGAATCGGTCGCCACCTGAGATCATGGGAATGAGGAATCGTTTCCAACTCCTGATTTCACGGTCGTGAAAGCAGACACGCTCGCGATCCTGCGCTGCCCGTACTGCGGCGGTCGCCTCGAGCTCGTCGAATCGCTCTTCCACCGTCGCGACGGCGACGCGATCCAGGACGGCGTGCTCGGCTGCCAGTGCTGCGTGTTCCCGATTGTCGACGGCATCCCCGTACTTCACCTCCAGCCGTCATCGACCCGCGCGCGCGAGCAGATTGCGGCAGGCCGGCCCGAGTCGGCGCGGCGAACGATGTTCGGCCTGGACGACGAGCGGCAGGCAGATGCATTTGATCGCCTCGCGGCGTCCGAGCTCGCGACGTATCGCGACACCGTACAGGCCCTCGGGCCCAACTTCGAGGGCGGGTATTTCCTGTACCGCTTTTCGGATCCAACCTATGTCGTCGCAGAGGCCGTCGTCACGTCCGTCGCCGCAACCGTGCTCGGCGGCAGCGGGCGCGCCATCGACATGTGCGGGGGCTCGGGGCACCTGACGCGAACGCTGCTCGATCTGTCGTCGGCGCCGCCGGTCCTGGCCGATCTGTATTTTGCGAAGGTCTGGCTCGCCCGACGGTTCGCCGCGCCCGGCTGCGAGCCGGTCTGCTGCGACGGCAACGCGCCGTTGCCCTTCGCCCGCGGCGCGTTCACGTTCGCGATGTGCGCCGACGCGTTCATGTACATCTGGACGAAACGGCAGTTCGTGGGCGAGATGGAACGTTTGGTCGACGCCCGTTTGACCGACGCTGCCGCCCGCGGCCCGGGCGCCATCGTCATCGCCCACACGCATAACCAGAACGTGTGGAGCCCATCGCACGGACAGACCCTCACGCCTGAAGGCTACGCGGCGCTGTTCGAGACGACCGACCCGCGGCTCTTCGGCGAGGCGGGCCTGTTCGCCGATCTAGGGGGTGGCGGTCCGGTTGATGCCGATCTTCATGAAACACGAGCGCTCGATTTGAGCCGGCGCGATCCGACGTCCGTGCTCGATCGTGACCCGGCCCTCACGATCATCGCCTCACGTCATCCGGGCGTGTTCAAACGCCACAGAATCGACGCGACGCCGCCTGCCCGCGCCAGAGGCGAATTCCGCCTCAACCCGCTCTACAGCGCCGAACCGGACGGCCCGTCCGTCAGTCTCCGGTTGCGCTTTCCGGACCGCGACTATGAAGAGGAGTACGGCGCGTGCCGCCAATACCTGCCGGCTGAGGTGTCGGTGGACGCCGCACTCCTCGACGCGCTCCCAACCGCCGTGCTGCCGCCCGGCCTCGTCGAGCTGGCCCGCCGCCGCGTCATCCTCGATCTCCCGGTTCGATATTACTAACGTCGTGTTACGCTACAATCCGTAACCATTACGTTGTTCGACGTAACGCAGAACCCTTTCGTCTACGGCGAGGTCGTGCCCGCCGCGGCATTTGTTGACCGCGTCACAGAGCTCGACCGTCTGGTCCACGACCTCGCGGCGGCGCAGAAAGTCTTCCTCGTCTCGCCGCGCCGCTACGGCAAATCGTCGCTCATCCGCCACGCGCTGTCCGCGATGGCGCGGCGCGGGGCGCTGACGGCCGAGGTGACCGTCAGCAGCTTCAGCTCCTACGTCGCGTTCCTCGAGGGATACGCCCGCACGCTCGCAGCTGCCGAGCTCCGTTGGGACCGCGCCCGCGATTGGCTGCGCGAGGCCGTCCGTTCCGCGCGCGCCGAAGTCCGCTACGCGCCGGACCGGATGTCCGTCTCGTTCCCCGGCGTCAAGAGCGACCGTGAGATCTCGCGACTCGCCCAGGATGTCTTCGCGCTCCCCGCGCGGCTGGCCGAGTCCCGCAAGCGCAAGGTCGTCGTTGCACTCGATGAGTTCCAGGCCATTGCTGGATTCGACGGCGGCTCGGTCGAGCACGCGTTGCGCGGGGCCGTCCAGCATCAGCGGGACGTCGGCTATGTTTTCGCCGGGTCCGAGCCAAGTTTGATGGAGCGAATGCTCGGCCCGCGCCGCCCGTTCTACAAAGCGGGCCCGGTCATGCGCCTCGACAAGATTCCCGCCGCCGAGTTCGCCGCGTTCATCGACGCGCGATTCGCGCGATCCGGCATGAAGCCTGAGCCCGGGCTGGGCGCGGCGATCGTCGAGCTGGCGGGCAACCTGCCGTACGACGTCCAACGCCTCGCGCACGAAACCTGGGACGAGGTCCGCCGCCGGGGTCGGCGCCGCGCGGCGCTCGACGACTTGCACGACGCCTTGAAGCACCTCCTCGTCGAGCAGCAGACGATGTTCGAGGCGCTCTGGCAACGGATGACGCTGGCCCAGCGCGCCGTCCTCCGCGGCGTCGTGCTCGAGGAAGGCCGCGAGCTGCTCTCAACCGACGCTCGCACCCGCCACCGGCTTGGGGGGCCCTCCACCGTGCAGGCCGCCCTTGCGGCGCTCCTGCGCGACGACGTCATTGCTCGTGAAAGCGAGCGCTACGTCGTTGTCGATTCGTTACTGCGCGAGTGGGTCGCGCGCCGAACGTTCTGAGTCGCCTCCGAGACGCCAGCGCGTCAATATCACGCTCGGGAATAATAGACCTACGCGTCGGTGTTCGGGGAAGCTGACAGCTGGAGGCTGAAGATGCGCGTGGTGATCGCCGGCGGGAGCGGCTTTCTCGGTCTCCCTCTTGCGCAGCGGCTGTCGGCCGAGGGGCACGATGTCCTGATTCTGACGCGGCGCCGCGACTTCATGGCGGGGGATGGAAGAGTGCGAGCGATTACGTGGACGCCGCACGGCGACGCGGGCGGTTGGGCGTCCGAGATCGATGGCGCGGGAGCGGTCGTCAATCTCGCCGGAGAGTCGATCGGCGCCAAGCGCTGGACCGCCGGACGAAAACAGCGGATTCTCGAGAGTCGCCTGCTGGCGACCCGGAGCATGGTGGCTGCAATCCGGAGGGCTGCCGTTCCGCCATCGGTTCTGGTGAATGGATCGGCCGTCGGATATTACGGTCCACATGGGGACGAGATCGTGACGGAGGAAACGCGTGCCGGCGCCGACTTCCTCGCCCATGTGTGCGTGCAGTGGGAGGCGGAAGCCGAACGCGCGTCGAGCGATCGGACGCGGGTGGTGTGCATGCGCACCGGCCTGGTACTCGAGACGAGCGGCGGAGCGTTGCCGCGAATGCTTCCCCCGTTCAGGCTCGGCGTCGGCGGGCCCCTCGGAACGGGCCATCAATACTGGCCGTGGATTCACCGCGACGACTGGATGGCGCTTGTCAGGTGGACCATCCAGAGCCCGAGCGTCTCTGGACCCGTGAACGCGACTGCGCCCCAGCCGGTGACGAATCAGGAGTTCGCGGCGGCCCTTGGTCGCGCGATTCGCCGGCCGGCGCTCCTTCCGATGCCCGCTTTCGCCCTGCGCTTGATATTGGGGGAGATGGCCGACGGCCTGTTGCTGTCGGGCCAACGCGCAGTACCCCAGCGCGCGGAACGCGGCGGATTCACGTTCCGCTACGCGCACGTCGACGAGGCGCTGCAGGCGGTTCTCAAGACCTCGTCATGAGCAGGGCTGGAGCGCCACCGCGTCAAGACCTCTTGCCCAGATTCAGTAAGCCGCCAGTTTCCTGAGCGCCTCCGTGATGGTGTCCGCGTTTGGCAGGCATGCCTGTTCCAGGACGTGCGAGAACGGCGGATGAGTGTCGGGATAGGTGACCCGCATCACGGGCGCATCGAGCGACTCGAACCGCTCTTCCATGATGACGGCGGACAACTCTGCGCCAACCCCGAGCGTCCTGGTATCCTCGTGCACGATCAGCACGTGGTTCGTCTTCTCGACCGACGCGAATATCGCGTTCTTGTCGTACGGCAGGAGCGTTCGCAAATCGATGACCTCGACTTCAACGCCCTCCTTGGACAGCCGATCGGCGGCTTCGAGCGACGGCGTCACCATCGCGGCGTAGGTCAGCACGGTCGCGTCACGACCCTCGCGCCTGATGGCCGCGACGCCAAGCGGCACAGTCTCGTCGCCTTCGGGCACTGGACCCTTCGCGCGCCGATAGAGATATTTGTGCTCGAAATAGATGACCGGGTTGTCGTCCTGGATGGCGGCTTTGAGGAGCCCTTTCGCATCCCACGCCGTCGACGGCGCGACGACTTTCACGCCGGGGCGGTGGATGAACCACGCCTCCGGGTTCTGCGAGTGGTACAGACCGCCCCCGACATTGCCGCCGCTCGGCGCGCGGATGACGATCGGCACCGA
>Ga0318533_10000844_pt1 | contig 13968 bp, 14 predicted proteins | sample GRESIP053b4f27_FD_203675 | JGI IMG/M metagenome (GOLD analysis project Ga0318533, IMG submission 203675) | Tropical soil microbial communities from Luquillo Experimental Forest, Puerto Rico - GRE.SIPMG.053b4f27 | ecosystem: Environmental > Terrestrial > Soil > Tropical forest > Bulk soil...
AAATGGATCGGCTGTTCGACCGGTTCGGCAGTGGTTTCGGTTTTCCGTCGCTACGCCGCATGTTCGACATCGAGCCGGCATGGCGCAGTTCGTTCAGCTTCTCTATGCCGGCAATCGACATGAGCGAGGACGAGAAGGCGTACAAGATCTCGGCCGAGTTGCCCGGCATCGATGGTAAAGACATCGACGTATCGCTATCCGGGGACATGCTCGTCCTCAAGGGTGAAAAGCGCCAAGAAAAGGAAGAGAAACAGAAGAACTATCACTTTTCCGAGCGCGCATACGGCTCGTTTCAGCGCGCGTTCGACTTGCCGGCGAGCGTCGATCGTAACCGGGTCTCCGCCGACTTTTCGAAAGGGGTGCTGACGATCACGCTGCCGAAAACGGCGGAGTCCCAGAAGCCGCAAAAGAAAATCGAGGTCAAGTCAACCTGAGGCATTGGGGGAGAGGCGGCGGGACCTGCCGCCGTCTCGCACCGCCGATCGATTTTGCTTGAGCCGGCGGAGCGCCGGACCGAGATTGGCAAAGCGTTTGACGGGAGCTTGTGTCATGGCCCTTTTTGCCCAAGCCGAGCCGTTCGACCTGACCAGCCAGATGCACGCCTTTATCGGGCGCCACACCGACAGGAGCTTCGACTGGGACGCCTTCCCGGGAAGCCGCGGCTTCCCCGATTTGGAGCGCGCACAGATGCGCTACATCGGGGCCGGCGGCTCGCCCAAAGCCGACGATCCGAGCACCCTCAAGCCGGGGCAATTCACCTTGAGCTTGGTGCATCAGCCGGTCGGCAAATACGCCGCCTGTCATTCCCACGAGGTGGTCGAACACTTCCTCGTGCTTTCGGGCGTCTTGACCGTCGGCTGGGCGTGGGGTGACGAGGTGATCGAGGCGCGCCTCGGGCCCAAGGACATGGTGCTGAACCAGGCCAGCCGGCCGCACGGCTTTCGCAACGACGGGGTCGAGCCGGTGCTGATGTCGATTAGCGTCGGTAGCGGCATGCCAAGACCGCCGGTCTATGTTTGCCACCCGCGGGACAGCGACCCCTCGGTCGCCCGGCATTTCGGCGCGAGCCCGGAGAAGACTCTGGCCTTCGATCCGGACAGCGATGATCCGCGTCAGCGGGAGTTTGCCCGGCACATCGTGCGCTACTCCGAGCGGCGGCCGGTGTGGGAAGCGGGTGTCGCGCGCTCGGTTTACATCGGCAAGGGTGGCGCCCCGCCCGGCCAATATCGTATGGAGATGATTCATTTACCGAAGGATGTGGCGGTGCGCGGCTATGTCCGCCCGGTCGAGGACGTCTATTTCGTCTTGGAGGGCTGCATCACTGCTGGCTGGGAAGAAGCCGGGCATAGCGTCGAAGAGGGCCTCGGCCCGAAGGACGCAATCTTCAACCCGGCCGGCCGGGTCCATTACTTTCGCAACGACGGCATCGCAGACGCTACGTTCATCATGCTCGTCGGCGCCATAGGGGCCGACGACGTTCGTTTTCACGCGGCATAACCGGCTCGGATGCCGGCCGTGAAATATCCAGCGCTGAGGCGCACGGTGCGCCTCGCTCTGATCTGCCTGACATTGCTGGTGGTCGATCCGGTCTCGGGTTTCGTCTCGCCGTGGCTGGCGCCGGTCACCGACATCGCGGCCCTGGCGCCGCCGGCCGAAGCGCAAACCAGCGGCGGCTACCGGCGGCCAGGTGGCGGTGGTTATTCGGGCGGCGGAGGATACGCCGGCGGTTTCGGTGGCTATGCCCGACGGCCGTCGGTCAGCGGCGGTTACGGGCTTCCGTCATCGTCCTCGTTTGGCGGGTTTGGTGGTGCTTTTGGCGGCGGCGACCTCGCGATATCGCGGCGCAACTCGAGCCAGGCACTACGCGATTATCGAGCCTCACAAGAGCGCACCACGGTCCCGACCACCCGCCGACCGTCTTCGGGTTGGGACGACAGCGGCTGGGGGACGGCACCCTTGGGGCGCCGCCCGCTGCCAGGCGGATGGGGCGGTGGCGGGTACGCGCCTGGCTACACGGTGTCCACGCCTCGCTTCGGCCCGTGGGATGCGGTCGTTGCTTGGTCGCTCTTGAATTCGCTGTCGCGGCCACAGACCGTGAACTATTTCCAGGAAAATCGCGACGACCCCGGCTATGCGCAATGGCGAGCCGAGGCAGAGCGTAAGGCCCAGAGCGATCCCGCCGTCGCCCGCAAGCTCGCCGAGCTCGATTCCTTGATGGGGCAGGCCAAGGCGCAGCCGGCTAGCCCGCGCCCTACGCCCTCCGACGCTGGAGGATCCGGCGCGCTGTTCGTCGTCGTTTTTGTCGGAGGCGCGATCCTCGTAGTGCTGTGGCTGATGCGCCGTCGCTCCACAGCGGTCGCCGGAGGCGGCTCGATGGCGGTGGCACCTGGCCTGTCGGGCAGCGCGCAGAGCCGCTTCCGCGTCGGCATGACCTTCCCGGTCGACCCTTCGCCGTTCGTGCTCGCCGCCGGAATGACCAAGGTCAAGCCGCCCGAGGCAGGCGGGATGATCAGCGTCGAGGCGGTGGGGCTGGTCAATGACGGCGGAGTGGCATTGCATCGGCTCTATCTGCCCGCTGGCGAGGCGTTCTTCATGCTGCATCTTGGACGGGACGGCGCTCCCGACGAATGCCGGTATTTCACCTTGCTCGACCGGATTACCCCGGCCAGCCAGGACGACTGGGGGTTCTGGCTCGACCCGGCCCAAGGGATGATCGGCTGGCCGCAGTTTGAGACCAAGGACGGCAAGACCTACGACCGGGTGTGGGCGTCGGGGAGCTCGCGGGTGCAGCCGAGTCAGCAGGTCGAGACCTTGCAGGGCACGTCGGGCACGGTGGAGCGAAAAATACAAGCCATGCTATACGGTGCCCGGACCGGCGCGGCTCCACCTGCGCCGGCGATAGAGTATGTGCTGGTGTGTGCCGTCGAGCAGGGCGACGAAGCCTGGGTCGAGGTGTATTCCGGTATCGACATCAATCCTGCGGCGCTAACGCTTCCTGCCGTGCCGCTCGACAGCTGAACAAGGCGCCAAAAGGAAAAGCATCATGGACGCCGCACCCGGATCGTTTGCCGCCATCCTCGACGCGCTGGGCAGCGGTCTGCCGAAACTGATCTTGCAGGTTGTCGTCTGCGCCGTGCTGCTGGCGATCGGTATGGCGATTTATGTCAGGCTGACTCCGTTCCACGAGCGCGAGATGGTTGCGCACGGTAATGCCGCGGCCGGCACGGTGCTCGCGGGCGCCATCCTGGCGCTTGCGATCCCGCTGGCGGCGATGCTGGCAACGAGCGGCACCCTGCTCGATGTAGTGGTGTGGGGCGTGGTGGCCCTGATCCTGCAACTCGTTACGCTCGGCGTCGTCGCATTGGCGATGCGGAATTTTCGCGGCATGATCGAGGGGGGCAACATCGCGGCGGCGATCACCTTGGCGGGGGCACAGATCGCCGTTGCGTTGCTGAATGCGGCGGCGATGGTGCCGAATTGATGTAGCAGAGGAGGAGCATCCGACATGTTGGCATTTCTAAAGAACCTGGCGGGCGTGAAAATGGACAAGGCCGCTCAGGCCGGTATCGAGGCATTGGTGCGCTGGGACCCGAAATCGGCGAGCGAGGCGGAACTGCGCACGATGGAGCAAAATCTGGACGCGCTCGGCCGCGAAGTCGCGCTGGCTCGCCAGGGTTACGACAGGGAGAAGCGCGAAGCCGACGCCATCCAGGCATTGTCGCATCAGCGCATGGCGGCGGCCGAGCAGTTGCAGCAGCAGATGAATAACGAGGGCGATCCGACCCGCAAAGCGGCTGTGGAAAAAAGCCTCGGAACCTTGGTCGGGATGCTCGAGCAGATGACCCCCGAGATCGAGCGCGAGAAGCAGGACGAAGCGGACGCCAAGGATTATCTGCAGATGCTCGAGCAAACCTACGCGGAGGCCGGCGGCAAGCTCAAAACGGCGCGCTCCGAACTCGAGCGAGCGCAGCGCGATATGGCGCGGGCGGCACAGCAGCGCGAGCAAGCCGACCGCCAGGCCGAGGCGGCGCGCCGGGCGGCCGGGCTCGCCAGCACGACCAGCAGCCTGACAGTAGCACTCAAGGCGATGCAGGACGCGGCGCAAAAGGACCTGGCCTCGGCCGACGCGCAGATGAGCAAGGCGCGGCTGCTGCGGCCGACGCGACCGGAACAGGACGACCCCAACATCGCTGCTGCACTGGCCGCTGCGTCCGGCAAGCCGCCCGTGCCGCAAAGCTTGAGCGATCGGCTGGCAGCCCTGAAAGCGCGCTGATCGACAGCTGCAGTGACGCCGCCGCAATCGAGCCGCTTCCGATTCACCGCCGATCTGACGATCTGCCGCATCCTCAACGGGATGTGGCAGGTCTCCGGCGCGCATGGCGCGATCGACCAGGCGCGCGCGGTCGACGAGATGTTCGCCTACCACGACGCCGGGTTCACCACCTGGGACCTCGCCGACCATTACGGCCCGGCGGAAAACTTCATCGGCAACTTCCGCCGCCTGTTTGCCGGCCGTCACGGAGCCGAACGGCTCGGAGAGATCCAGGCCTTCACCAAATGGGTGCCGCATCCTAGCCGGATGACGCGACGGGTGGTCGAGGAGGCCATCGGCGTCTCGCTCTCGCGGATGGGTGTCGAACGTCTCGACCTCCTCCAATTCCACTGGTGGGACTACAGCGACGAGAGCTACCTTGAGGCGCTCGATCATCTTGCCGATCTGCAGCAAGAAGGCAAAATCCGACACCTGGCGCTTACCAATTTCGACACCGAGCGCTTGCGCGTCATCGCTGATCACGGCGTCGCGATCGTCTCCAACCAGGTCCAGTACTCATTCGTCGACCGCCGTCCCGAGGTCCGGATGGCGGCGTTCTGCCGCGAGCACGGAGTGACGCTGCTCGCCTACGGCAGTTTGCTCGGCGGGCTGCTGTCGGAGAAATACCTCGGGCGCCCGGAGCCGCCGCGGGCCGAGCTCAACACCGCATCGTTACAGAAATACAAGCGCATGATCGACGCTTGGGGCGGCTGGGCGCTGTTCCAGCAATTGCTCGCGGTGCTGAAGCAAATTGCCGACAAACACGGGGTGAGCATCGCCAATGTCGGCGTGCGCTATATACTGGACCGACCGGCGGTCGCCGGCGTCATCGTCGGCGCGCGGCTTGGTACGGCCCAGCATATCGCCGACAACGCCCGGGTCTTCGGGTTCGCGCTCGACTCCGGTGATCACGCGATGATCGAGCCGGTTCTCGCCAAATCTCGCGACCTGATTAAACTGATCGGCGACTGCGGCGACGAATACCGTTAGCGGCTCGCAATCCCGTTCGGCTCAGCGGTACCAGTGCCTGAGCTCAATACGGTAGCCGTTGGGATCGGCGATCTCGGCCCTGGCGTAAGTCTCGGCGAATCTCGGGCCCCAGACGATGTCGACGCCTTTGGTCTTAAGATAATCGGCTGTCTTCTGCATGTCGTCGACTTCAAGCGCGATCATGCGGTAGCCGAAGTGCTCGTTTTTCGGAGCGGGGTCGATGCGGGCACCCTCATACGATATCAGCTCGACCACCGTTCCACCGAGGTCCAGGTAAACGAGGTCCATCGGCGCGCCGATGCTCGAGCGCTCGATCCGCTGTCGGGACTTCACCGTAAAGCTCAGCACGTCGGTATAAAACTCTATGGTTCGGTCGAGCTGATCGGTGACGATTTCGACGTGGTCGATCCTCTTGAACATCGGTGTCTCCTGAACCTCTTTTGTTGCGGCTAGTCAGGCTGATGCATAGAGATTGCCTCGTTGCTGCGCTCCTCGCAATGACGGCACTGACGCGTCATTGCGAGCCCACGGGTCCGCGCTCCGCGCGGCCCGAGGACAGGCTCCGCGAAGCAATCTTGTCTCGCTGGATCGACCCGTAAGCAGGCGCCAGGTAGTCCCCTCTAATTAGCCGCGAAACAATAGAACAGACCGTCGCCTCCGGTGCTGCGGAGATCGTTCTGGCTGCAGCCGCCGTCCGGCCCACGCGACAAATGCGAGGAATTCCACGAATGCGACTGAGCGTCATCGCGTAAGCCCTGCCGGTCGATGTGCCCGAGCATCGCCGCACCTTGGGTGCTGCTCGTCCAGTTATGGCAGGTCTTGTCGTCACCTGCAGGGAACGCCGTGCCGTCGGGCTGCGAGCCGGTCAGCGCGTCGTGCCGGTTCGGAGTATCGCCGCGGCCGTTGACGACATCGCCCTTCTCGGTCAGTGCGGTCTGCTTGGTGATGTTGTTATCGCCGTGCAGTTCTCCGACATCCTTGGCGATGACCACCCCTTTGACGTTCTGCCACGGACCCTTGCCGATGCGGTCGCGTGCGTTGACTGCGGGCTGACCATCGGCCGCCTGGGTGCTCAAATAGGCGTGCCAGGTATGGGTTCCGGCCCCGACGGCCTGGGCCAGCTGCTGGCAGATTCGGTCTGAGCCCGCCAAGCCGCTGAGATCGGCACCCTTGCCCGAGCCGGCGCTGGTAACAAAGAAGGTCATATTGGCTTGCTGCGCCGGGGCGCTGGCGCTAGCACCGAGCACCATCGATGCTGCTAATGCAAAGACCGAAAATCGCATCGTCGACTTCATGGCGTCCTCCTGTTGGTTATCCGCGGCGCAACCCGCCATCGATCGGGATCACCGCTCCGGTCACGTAATCTGAGAGATCGGTGGCGAGAAACTCGACAACTTTGGCGCAATCCTCGACGGTGCCGAGCCGCCGCAGCGCGACCAGTTCCGAGCGGTCCCGATTGCTGTCGCTGCTGCCCGGAAGGACCGTCTGCATGATCCGCCCGGTAGCGATGACCCCCGGGGCGATGCAGTTTGCGGTTATCCCGTAGGGGCCAAGGTCCTGCGCCAGATAGCGCGTGTAGTGCGCGATCGCGGCCTTGGCCGCACCGTAATGCGCATAGCCGCCATCGGCCGACGAGGACAGGCCGGCCACCGAGCTGACCGTGACGATCTTGCCCGAGCGCTGGCGCTTCATGAATGGTGCCACCGCGTTGCAGCTATAGACGGTGCCGAACAAATTCATGCCGACGACGAGATCGAGCAGCCCCGAAGCGATCGTGCTCGCCTTGGTGTCCATCGGCCGGCCCCGGCATTGGCGACAAGGACATCGACTCGGCCCCATTGCTCGACGACGCGGCCCACCATGGCCTCGACTGCCCGGTGGTTGCAGACATCGCATTCGATGCCCAACGCGGCGCGGCCCGAGGCCTCGATTTCGGCGACTGTGCTCTCCGCGGTCATGTCTTGCGCTTCGGCGTCGAACTCCCGATAGGATTTCAGATCGAGGTCGGCGACCGCGACCTTCGCACCGAGTCCGGCCAGACGCCGGGCATAAGCGCGGCCGAGCCCGCGCGCCGCACCGGTGACGATCACTACCTTGCCGTCGAGCTTGCCCATCAGCGTCCCTCCCTATAACCGGAGCCGGTTATAGCGCCACCGCTGATATCGAGTCCGAACCCACGCAAAAATTCCCTGATCGCTACTGTTTTTGCTGTTATTTGCAGGAAATTATCAGCGGGCGATCCCCGATCGCCGCAGGAATCCTGAAATATCGGCGAGCCAGCAAACGCAAGAACAGCGAGATCGGAGCAATTGGTTGTCCGTCGTCGTGGAGATAACAAATTTGTGATATTATCATTTATTTAAAATTTGTCAATCTGCGAAACGGTGGGTTTGGCATCACCGCGACCGACGGCAAACCGTCGAGTTTCCAGCCGCATCACATAGCGGCAGAGAGGACGAACGGCCGGTAAGGTTATCCAAAATGCACTCGATTTCGCTGGGGGGAACTCTGTAAACCTCTGCCACTTCCGCGGCTGCGGCCTGGATAGCGGACAATGGACCAACCAGGATGAGTTCGAACGTACGGACTGCAAACGACGATACAGGACTTCGCGCCGACGCGCTGGGCTTTGGTGAATCGGTGGTTATGGGCGTGGCCGGGATCGGGCCAGCCTACAGTTTAGCGGCGACCGCTGCGGTGCTGATCGGATCCGTCGGCGTGCTGGCGCCGGCCAGTCTGCTCTACTGCGGCTTGATCATGTTTGGCATCGTTTTCGCGTTCCGCCATTTGAACCGGCTGGACGCGAATGCCGGCGCCTCGTATTCGTGGCTCACTTCGATTTTCTCGCCTGCGATTGGTTTCTTTGCCGGCTGGTCGGTGATCACCGGTTCGGCCTTGTTTATGGTCTCCGGCACCCTTCCTGCTGCTTCGGCGACGCTAAAGCTGTTTGAACCTGGCCTGGTCGACAATCAAAACGCCGTTACCCTCATTGCGGCGGGGTGGGTCTTGGTTATCGGCGCCATCGTCGCGAAAGGGATCAAGCTCAGCAGCTACACGCAGATCGTCTTCACCGTCGTCGAAGTCGGCGTTGTGGCGCTGCTGGTTGGCCTGGCCGCCGCGAGTTTTGGCCGCCCGCCGGCGCATGCATATTCCCCCTCATGGTTCACCGGCGCCGGCTTCACGCCGGGCCTGTTCGCGATTGGCGCCGGGATCGCCTTGTTCGCGTTCAGCGGCTGGGACGTTACGCTGAACCTCAACGAGGAGACTTGTGACGGAGCGCGCATCGCCGGGCGCGGCAGCATTGTCGCAGCCGCGCTAACTGTCGTGCTGTTGGTCGGTTTCAATGCCGTTGCTCTCTGCGAGCTGAGCGATGCCGAAATCGAGAATGCCGGTGTCAACATCGTCTCCGCATTGGCTGAAAAGCTGATGCCGCACCCTTGGGATTATGTCGCAGTGATTGCCGTCATGCTGAGCACGGTCGGCACTCTGGAAACTTCGATACTGCAATTCACCCGTACTCTTTTTGCGATGGGCCGAGACAACGTGCTGCACCCCCGTTATGCGCGGCTGCACCAATCCTACCGCACGCCGTGGTTAGCCACCCTGTTGATCACCATGCTCGGCCTGCTGCTGCTGTTCCTGTCGTCATATCTGTCAGGGATCAAGACGGTCATTAGCGATTCGGTCAATGCCGTCGGCTTTCAGATCGCCTTTTATTATGCCCTGGCCGGGCTCGCCTGTGCCTGGCATTTCCGCAAGCAGGCGCTAACCGGATTGGGTCAATTTATCTTCTTACTCGCTTGGCCATTGCTCGGAGTGGGCTTCTGTCTATTCATCGCTGTTTACAATGTGCCAACCTACAGTTTGACCACCAACGTCCTCGGCATCGGCGGCATCGCAATAGGTATCGTGCCCTATCTCTGGAGCCGGTCGCGGATAGCCCGTGGTGCTGTGACATAGGCGGCGACATAGGGTCGGCGCGCAACACCGCTCGACACCGCCGCTGCGTCACCGCCTGTCAACCGCTGCTTGACATCATGGGCAAGCGAAAAAGCTAGACCATTCCCAGTCTCTGTCGCGGAGTTATGCGCCTTGTGTGAGGCGTGAGTCCGGCAGTGCCAGCGAAAATTCGCGGGGCGGGCGGAAGGTGAGGGCGATGGCGACGGCCCCGAGACCAATGCCGAACGAGCCGATATAGAGCCAGAAATAGTTGCCATACGCGTCGTAGAGCCAGCCGCCGGCCCAGGGACCCAGTGCCATGCCGAGGGTCGAGGCCATGTTGACGGCGCCGAACATGGTTCCCATGATCCGCGCACCGAAATACTCGCGCACGAGAATGGCGTACAGCGGCATCACCGCGCCGTAGGAGAACCCGAACATCAGGGCCAGAGCGTAAAAGCTCCCGAGATCGCGCGTGAACACGTAGAGGCTTACCGAGAGCGCCTGAAGCGCGAGCCCGAAGACAATGATGCGCTTCGCGCCGACGCGGTCGGCCGCAAGCCCGCCGATGACTCGGCCGCTCAATGACGCCACACCCGCCGCGCCGAAGACGGTGGCCGCCGCCATTGCCGGCACGCCGCAGTCGATCGCGTAGCTCACCATGTGAAAGATCGGCCCCGAATGCGCCGCGCAACATGCGAAATAGGTGAACGATATCGCGGCGAATTGCGGCGTGCACAGCGCGCGCACCACGGTGAACTCGCGCTCGGCGGAGCCCACCCTGGCCGCGGTAGTTGCGGCTCGCGGCAGCACCGGGGGCTTTCGCATGAGCAACGCGGCCGGGATGATCAACAGCCAGGAGAGGGCGCCTAACGTCAACATCGCAATGCGCCAGCCCTGATCATCGATCAGCCAGCGCGCGAACGGCGATATCGTCATCGAGCCGACTGCGAAACCGGCCGAGATCAGGGCGACCGCAAGGCTGCGATGCCTGGTGAACCAATGCGTCGCCGTCGCAGTCAGCGGTGCGTAGAAGCTGCCGGCGGCGACGCCGATGATGCAGCCGAACAGGATCTGGAATTGCCCGACTGTGGCGGCCTGGCTCGCCGCGACGAGGCCGAGGCCCAACAGCGCGCCGCCCCCGAGCACAACCGTTCGCGTTCCGAACCGGTCTGAGAGCATCCCCCACAGGAACGACGCCGGGCCCATGCACAGGAAGTTGAGCAGCGCCGCCGTCGAGATGCTCGTGCGCGACCAGCCCGTCGCCGCCGACATCGGCTGCAGGAAGATGCCGAGCGACATCATAGTCCCCCGTGCCGAGGCAGGTTATGACGATGCCGGCGCCGACAATGACCCAGCCGTAAAAGATCTTCATTCCGCAACCAAGCCGTAATTAACCTTCAAGTTAAATATAGAGCGCTTGACTATGGCAGCACCAGGCCTCTCTCAAGCGCCGATAGTTCTTCAGACCAGGGGTTAGCCCAGCGTTCGCGGATCGTCGATCGCGAATGTGAGGTGCTGGGTCGGCTGAGGCGTCGTGGTCATCAAGCTCACACCGTCCGGCGCTTCGAAGCGGTGCCACGCCCCTTGCGGCACGATCACCACCATCCCCGCCTTGAGCGCAAAGGATTGCGGCCCGTCATCGGTCATGATGTGAAAGGTCACCGCACCGTCGACGACCTGCACGATCTCGTCGCCGTTGATGTGGCGCTCCCACGGGCCTTCGCCCGAGAATTTGGCGACGTTGATGGCGCTGTCGCGGTAGGGCGCCAAGCGCGCGAAGGCGCCCTGGCGATCGGCTTCGGGTGTCTCGGGGGTGCGCCCGCGCAACATCTTGAGCTTGGCGAACTCGGCATTCAGATCCAGGATGGTGGGCATTCTTCCCTCCGCTTGGCTGTGGGCCCGGTCGTGTTAGCATCGACGGCTGGTGCTGGGCGAGGGCTGAAATCATGAAGATCGTCGATATCCGCACAATACCGCTCTCCTATCGCTGCGAGCCGCCTTACGGCAGCGCCGGCGGCATGCAGGCGCGGCGCGGCAGCCTGCTGGTCGAGATCGAGACCGACGAGCGGATCATCGGGATCGGCGAGGCCGGAGTCGGCGGCGGCGCCACATCCGGAGTTATCGAGCGAGTGCTGCGGCCGATGCTGATCGGCGAAGACCCGCTGCTGATGGAGGGGCTGTGGCAGAAGATGTTCGCGCGCACCCGCCAGTTCGGCCGCCGCGGCATCGTCATGAATGCGATCAGCGGTATCGACATCGCGCTCTGGGACATCGCCGGCAAGGTCGCTCGCCTGCCGCTTTACCGGCTGCTGGGCGGGTGCCGGGACCGGGTCGAGGCCTATGCCAGCGGCGGCTTCTACCAGGAAGGCAAATCGGCCGACGACCTCGCCGGCGAGGCCGAGGGCTACCGCGCCCGCGGCTTCAACGGCATGAAAATGAAGGTTGGGCGCAACCCGTCGACGCAGACCCATCTGCGCCATCTGGTAGACCATGCCGGGCGGTGCGAGGTCGAGCCCGAAGAAGACATCGCGCGGGTCGCCGCGGTGCGCCGCGCGCTTGGGCCTCGGGGCAAACTGATGGTCGATGTCAACTGCGCGTGGAGCCCCGCTTTCGCGATCGAGATGGGCCGCGCGATGGAGCCCCACAAGCTCTATTGGATCGAGGAGCCGGTCGCGACCGACGATATCGCCGGCAGTGCGGCGGTCGCCGATGCGCTCGCCACACCAATCGCCGGCTACGAGACCGAAGTCGGGCTCGACGGCTTTCGCGAGCTGATCGCCCGGGGTGCCGTCGACATTGTCCAGCCCGACCTCGCCTGGTCCGGCGGGTTCTCCGAATGCCGCCGCATCGCCGCATTCGCGCAGGCCCACCACCGCATGGTGGCGCCGCATGCCTTCGCCGGCGCGGTGCTATTGGCAGCTTCGTTGCACTTCATTGCCGCGATCCCCAACGGGCTGGTGCTCGAATTTGACCAGAACCCGAACGGGCTGCGCGACGAATTGCTCAAAGAACCCATTCGCATCGACAATGACGGGATGATCCGACTGCCGGAGCGTCCGGGTCTCGGCATCGAGCTCGATCGCGCAGCAATCGAGCGGTATCGCAGCGAATGACGGCCAGGACGCTCTACACGATCGGTTATGAGAAGGCGCTGCTGAAAGACGTCATCGCCACCCTAAACGTGGCCGGAGTGGCGACATTGCTCGACGTGCGCGACCGGCCGATCTCGCGCCGGCCGGGCTTCTCGAAACGGCAGCTCGCCGCGGCGGTCGAGGATGCCGGGATGCAGTATGTTCATCTGGCAGCACTCGGGACACCTCCGGAAGGGCGTCTTGCCAACCGGCGCCGAGAATGGGAACGGTTTTGGGGCATCGTCGAGAAAAATCTCGGCCGCCCCGAGGCCGAGCTCGACCTCAATCAGGCTGCGGAGATAGCCGAAGCGGTGCCGAGCTGCCTGTTGTGCTACGAGGCCGACTGGCAGGTGTGCCATCGCCGCCGCATCGCCGAGATCCTGGCTGAGCGCCAGGGGTTCGACATCCGCCATCTCGGCAGCAACGTTTAAGCAGGTCAATCAGGGAGGCAAAGCCATGGGCAAAGAAACATTCGGGGTTGGGCCGTTGCTCGGGATCGCGATGCTAGCGGTCGCTTTTCCGGCCGACGTGCGAGCGCAGCAAAACCCCGTCCAGCAAGTCGCGGCACCGGTAATTGACGATGACGACATCGGTGGGGTCGTTACTAGCCGATTTGGGCCGGAAGCCGGGGTCTGGGTGATCGCTGAGACCAAGGATCTCGGCACCCGCTTTGCGAAGATCGTCGTCACCGACGAGCGCGGCCGCTACGTCATCCCAGACCTGCCAAAAGCCAATTACCGGTTGTGGGTGCGCGGCTACGGCCTGGTCGATTCCGAGAAGGTCGCGGCGCAGCCCGGCAGCCATCTCGACATGACCGCCGTCATCGCGCCGAGCCTCGCCGAGGCGGCCCAGTATTATCCGGCTGCGTACTGGTACTCGATGCTCAAGATCCCCGACCAGAGCCGCTTCCCGGGCACGGGGGATAAGGGCAACGGGATTCCCGAATACTTCAAGACCCCTCAGCACTGGCTAAACTTCATCAAGACCAATGGCTGCGGGAATTGTCACCAGATCGGCAACTACGCGACGCGGACGATCCCAGCCGCCTTGGGCCAGTTCGAGTCGTCGATCGACGCGTGGTCGCATCGCCTGTCGGTCGGGCCGGCCGGGCACGACATGGTGAACTTCATCACGCAGCTGATGACGCCCGACGGTGGCCAGCTGAAGGCGCTCGCCGACTGGACCGACCGGATCCAGGCAGGCGAACTGCCGAGCCGCAGTCCGCAGCGCCCCGTCGGCGTAGAACGCAATCTCGTCGTCACTGTGCGCGACTGGCTCGACCCGAAGCACTACCTGCACGATCTGACCGCGACCGATCGACGCCATCCGACGATCAACGCCTACGGCCCGATTTACGGCGACACCGAGCTCAGCAGCAATGCGCAGCCGGTACTCGACCCGGTGCACAATATAAAGACTACGATCCTGCCGCCGGTGCGCGAGGGTACGCCGAGTTCGGCGTTGGTGAACCAGGTGGTCGCCGCGTCGCCCTATTGGGGCATGGAGCAGACCTGGGACAGCAAGGTCAATGCACACACCTCGGTGATGGACCAGGACGGGCGCGTGTACTGGGCCGCGCAAAACCGCTCGCCG
>Ga0318533_10000847_pt1 | contig 13945 bp, 11 predicted proteins | sample GRESIP053b4f27_FD_203675 | JGI IMG/M metagenome (GOLD analysis project Ga0318533, IMG submission 203675) | Tropical soil microbial communities from Luquillo Experimental Forest, Puerto Rico - GRE.SIPMG.053b4f27 | ecosystem: Environmental > Terrestrial > Soil > Tropical forest > Bulk soil...
CTTGGGCGGGAACGGCTGCTTTGTCTTGAGCCTGGCTGGCACTCGCACAGACAGTCAAACCGATGAGCAAACACACGAGAATGGTTAATCCGAGATGGTCGATCGGGCCTCGGACCGCCGACTGGGCCGGCTGTGGCGTGGGATCGGCTTGATATATTGCTGCGGTTCTCATTGCTCTCATTGCTTTCTCCTGAGTGGCCGTTTATTTCTCCTAGGTGTTGTTTCTTTCTCTTGGCTACTTGCAAGCAGATACTCGGTCACTTCGGCAGCTCGGTATCTGCCTGCGCCGCCGCCATGTAACCGGCGTACCTGTCCGGCCAGTTAGCGTCTTGGTGCGATGAGTCTGATCCATCGGTCGTGTCGCTGCGCCCCCTGGCGCGTCGTTCGAGGTTGCGCCCAGGCGCTCACATCAGCGTGTCCGCGCTTTCTGTCCTCGCAAACTGTGTGCTCACGCGCCTTGTGCGCGTATGAGTGAGTTGCGTCGTCAGCTCGTCGGCCCATCGAACATCTATGTGTGCTCGAGTGTGTTTCTGAACACACCTTGTTTGGCGACGTTGTTCCCGTGGATGCGGCCTCGCACCGCTGAGCTGCGGCTCTCGCCAGGAGATTCATCAAAACCGCGTCCGCATCAGGGTTGGCGAGGCACGTGCATTCGCCGGGCGGCGCGCGGTGCCGAACCGCCCTAGTCGCCAAGATGCGAAGGTTGGGATCTCACGAGACACAGCGTGCGACGTGGACGCCTGGCTGTCACCGGATCGACAGCAACATGCTGCGATCCCGCACGCACCACTTCTGATTTCGCGAAACGAGGTCGGCGGGAGCCTGGCAAGACTTTGGATACAAGCCTGTCCGATATGAAAACCCGAGACTTCTTCGATCAGCAGGACCGTGACCGACCTGACGCTCGGTTCTACTGGCCTCTTTGTTGGCGTGCGCGGCGAGCCGTCGGCGGCCCCGGCCTGCGCTGAGCTCGCCAACGGTCCGCACGGTATGCTCATCAAGTGGTCGGCAGGCAACGTCAGCCCGACGCTGACGCACAGGAAGTTCGAACATCACAACTGGGGAGGTGAGCAGTGGGCCTGTCGTGGCAGCAAGGACCCCTCTCGACGGGAGCGATCGGCCGGTTCCTCGTGCCTGAACCGCTGCCGAAGCGACTGTTGTATGTCGAGCCGCTGCGGCGGCGGATGCGCGTACGCTTTGGGGGAGCCTGGATCGTCGATAGCGATCGCGCGCTTTTGCTCTTCGAGCCTGGCCGCTATCCCGTGGCGTATTTTCCGGAGACCGACGTGTCCGCGAACGCGCTGCAGCGCGCGGAGCAGACGACCCGCCACGACGACCTCGGGCCCACCGCGTGGTACACCGTGCGGGGCGGCGAGCGCAGCGCGCCGCGAGGCGCCTGGCAGCACGTCGATCTGCCTGACTGCGCACGGGACCTACACGGCCGGGTCGCATTCGCGTGGCGGGCGATGGACGCGTTCTACGAAGAGGACGAGCGGATCCTTGGCCACGCCGCCGATCCGTACCACCGCATCGACATCCGTCAGACCTCCCGTCATCTCATCGTCCGGAACCACGATCAGGTTGTGGCCGACACGAATCGGCCGGTCGTGCTCCACGAGTCCGGCTTCGCGCCGCGTTGGTACGTGCCGCGCGCCGACGTCGACCAGCCGGCGCTGACCGCGGTAACACAGCAGACGTTCTGTCCGTACAAGGGCCTTTGCAGCTACTACGATATCGGCGAGGCGCATCGGGCCGCGTGGTCCTACCGCGAGGCGTATTCCGAGGTTTGTCGCATCTCCGATCTCGTGTCGTTCGAGCCCGACATCGTGTCGGTCCAACTGGACGGCGCCGTGCTTCGGCTCGAGTCGGGGCAGACGGTGATTCCGCACGGCCCGGATCGGGATCTCACCGCCGACGAGGCTCGTCGCCGGTCGTAACACTCCGATGGCGCGACTGCTCTCGGTCAACGTCGGACTCCCGCGCGACATCGCCTGGAACGGACGCACCGTACACACCGCGATTTACAAGGATTCGGTGGCCGGTCCGCGCCGCGCCGGGCGATTGAATCTCGACGGCGACGGACAAGGCGATCTCTCCGGACATGGCGGGGAACAGCGCGCAGTGTACGTGTATCAGATCGAGTCGTACCGGCATTGGCAGAAGGCGCTGCAGCGGACCGACTTTCGCTACGGGCAGTTCGGCGAGAACTTCACCACCGAAGGACTGGCCGACGATACCGTGTGCATCGGCGATCGGTATCGCATCGGCGGCGCGCTGTTCGAAGTGACGCAGCCGCGCGTCACCTGCTATCGACTCGGCATTCGGATGAACGAACCACGCATGGCAGCGCTGCTGACGTCGAGCGGACGCCCCGGCTTCTACATGCGCGTGCTGCGCGAAGGCGAGGTGGCCGCTGGCGACGAGATCGTGAAGGTTGCCGAGGCGACGGAGCGCATGACGGTCGCCGAGATCAACGCGCTCCTCTACTCGCCGCGTCACCCACGCGATCGACTGGAGAGTGCGTTGCGGATCGACGCGCTGTCGCCTGGCTGGCGCGCGTCGTTCGAAGCGCTGCTGCACAACGCCGGCGCCGTTAGCACCGGCAACGCGGGACTCATGCCTAGCGCCGCCGCGCATCCTGCGGCACCGGGCTTCCGTCCGCTCGCGGTCACGACGGTCGATCGCGAGTCAGCGGACGTCCTGTCGCTGACAATGCGCAGCCGTGACGATCATCCATTGCGGACGCCTCTTCCCGGTCAATACGTGGTCCTGCGGCTGCAACTGCCCACGCCGCTCTTCCGCAGCTACTCGCTCTCGGGTCCGCCGTCAACGGAACGTTACCGCATCAGCGTGAAGATCGAGCCGAACGGCACCGCCGGCATTTATCTGCGCGATCGCATCCGGGTCGGCGATGCGATCGACGTCAGCGCGCCACGCGGCACGTTTACGCTGCAGCCCGGAGGCCGGCCGGTCGTCCTGATCAGCGCCGGCATTGGCGCGACGCCGGTGCTGGCGATGTTGCACGCGCTGGCGGCGGCCGGTTCGCAGCGCGAGGTCCTCTGGCTGCACGGCGCGCGCGATGGACAGCATCATCCGTTTGCCGCCGAAGTCCGCCGCCTTATGATCGCACTCGCCCGCGGCCGTGGCTTCGTGTGCTTCAGCAGGCCAGGCGCGGACGACGCGGTAACGAAGAACTTCGATGCCGCTGGACGCGTTTCACAATCGACCTTCGATGATGCGCGAGTGCCGCGTGACGCCGACGTCTATTTGTGCGGGCCGATTCGCTTCATGACCGAAATGCAGGGAGCGCTCGCCGCCTACGGTGCCGCGCCCGAGCGAATCCATCTCGAGCACTTCAACGGCAGCGAATCGACGACGCCCGGCATCGTCGGCGCCGCGATGCCCGCGCCGCATCCCCCCCATGGCGATGCAGCAACCGGCCCGCTGGTGTCGTTCGCGCGCAGCGGCATCGCCGCGCACTGGAACTCGTCATCGCATCAGAGCCTCCTCGAGTTGGCCGAAGCCTGCGATGTGCCCGTCCGGTGGTCATGCCGAACCGGCGTGTGCCACACCTGCGAGAGCGGTCTCGTTTCGGGCGCGGTGGACTACCAGCCGGAGCCGCTCGACTGCCCCGCCGACGGCAATCTCCTCGTGTGCTGCGCACGACCACTGCGCGACATCGTCATCGATTTGTGAGGTCCTTCGCGATGAACACGAACACGAGCAGTGGTAACAGAATCGCGGTGCAGCCTGGCACTTCGCGAACACGGATGAAACAACATCGTGTGCCAGATCCGCAATGATTAGAGCTATAAGGACGATTGACGCGCGCTGCCATCCAGTGAAAAACGCGAAAAATCGACTGGGTCAAGCGGCGGGCGCTGAAGCCCGGACCGCGGGGCCTATCACTGTCAGCGCCGCGCGGCGGGTTGGCGACATCCTCAAGTGTGTCGCGGACTTCGGCACGGCAAAGTCCAGCCAACGTTCCGGCTTTTCATGTGAATCACCACGGCAGAGAGGAGATGCCGGACGCTGTAGGTCACATTTCGACAGCGGTTCGCCGCCGATCCGCGTGTGACCTATATGTGACCTACAGATCCGAAAAGTGGTCGGGGCGGCGGGATTCGAACCCACGACCCCCTGCGCCCAAGCGCCATGTTTTGCGTTGTCCCGCGAGTCTGCAGCGCCTATGCGGCTTCCCGTGGATGCACGTCTCGCTTAATCCGGCCCGCTACCACCCGAGTCGCTACTTCGAGATCGTACGCCGCCTGCAGATTCATCCAGAACTGCGGCGTCATGGAAAAATAGCGAGCCAGTCGCAGCGCGGTGTCAGCCGTGATGGTGCGGCGGCCATTGACGATCTCGCTCATTCGCGTGACTGGCACGCGGAGGTCGCGAGCGAGACCGTTGATGCTTAGCCCGAGCGGCCTCATCAGATCCTCACGCAGGATCTCGCCGGGGTGCACCGGTGGAAGCCGGCGTGCTGTTGCCATCATTCCTCCTTTCGCTAGTGATAGTCGACGATCTCCACGGCGTCGGCATCACCATCGTGCCACACGAAGCAGATGCGGTACTGATCGTTGACCCGAATGCTGTGTTGACCACGACGATCGCCCGCAAGCGCCTCCAGCCGGTTACCGGGAAACGCCGCCAGATCCCGAAGCTCGCGAGCCGCATGGAGTTGTTGCAGCTTGCGTTGCGCAATCCGTGCCACCTTCTGCAGACGTCGGCTGAACCGCCCCGAGAAGAGCGCCTCGGTTTCGGAATCCCTGAACGACCGAGTCACTCGAGAATCAGGGTATAACGCATCACGTTATACGTCAAGCAGGATGGCGGGGTGCCAGCGCGGGTTGGTTCAGCGGACGACAACAATTGTGGTACGCCAAAAGGCCGCCCGGCCGCTGCCCGGATCGAGCACCGTCAGCTGGCATTCGTACTCTCCGGGCTCGATGTCCGTCACTGACGCCGTAAACCAGCTTTTCCCTTGCACTTCTACAAGACCTCCGCCATGCTTCCTATAGAAGCAAACAGGGAAACCATGTCACTCATTGATCTCCCGCAGGGGACCCTTGACCTCCTCATCCTCCGCACCCTCTCGCTCGAGCCCCAGCACGGATGGGGCATTTCCGAGCGCGTGCAGCAAATGTCCAGTGAAGTCCTCTGCATCCAACAGGGCTCGCTGTATCCTGCCCTCCATCGACTGGAACGGCGCGGATTGATCAGGGCCCGTTGGGGCACATCAGAGAACAATCGTCGCGCCCGATACTACGAACTCACCAGGGCCGGCCGTAAGCAGCTCGAAACCGAAACCAGTCTTTGGAAACAGTTAACCGTCGCCGTCAACCAGGTGCTCGGCGAAGCCTGAGGCTCAGCATGCTCAGCGATTTGCTCTTCCGTCTCCGCGCGATCTTCCGCGCCAAGACGATGGATGCCGGCCTCGATGTGGAACTCCAGTTCCACCTCGATCGCCAACTCGATAAGTATATTCAGACAGGCCTCTCGCCCGAGGAAGCACGCCGCCGCGTTCGCCTCGACTTCGGCGGCGCCAATCAGATCACGGAGGAATGCCGCGATGCCCGCGGCATTCGCGCTCTCCAAGCGCTCCGTCAGGACCTGCGCTACGCCTTTCGGACGCTATTCAAGAATAGAGGCTTTACCTGCGTGGCCTTGATCACGCTCGCGCTCGCCATCGGCGCAAACACGGCGATCTTTTCAGTGGTCTACGGCGCGCTGCTACGACCGTTGCCCTATGGCGATCCCGATCATCTCATTGTGCTGAATGAAACTCATCCGCGAATCGGCACCATCAGCGTCTCCTATCCCAATTTCCTAGATTGGCGGGCGCAGAACCACGTCTTTTCCGGCATGGCTGTGATGGCCAGCGTCAGATACAATCTTTCGGGCATTGCTCAGCCCGAGACCATCAGCGGGCAGGCCGTTACCTCCAACTTCCTGTCGCTGATCGGCGTGCATCCACTCTTCGGACGCGACTTCGATCCCTCCGAGGACAAGCCCGGCGCCACGCCCGCGGTCATGCTTACATACCCACTCTGGCAATCGCACTTTGCCAGCCGCAAGGATGTGATCGGGAGGAGTGTCGCGCTCGATGGCCGCGCCTCCACCATCATCGCGGTGCTCCCTCGCGATTTCCGCACCACGGAAGCGGTAAGCGTGCTGGAACCTTTGGGCGTGTGGCTCACCAAGAATTCCGGCGCTGTCAACAGAGGCACTCGCGGCGATACCGCGGCCATCGGCCGTCTGGCAACTGGAATTACACTCACTCGCGCGCGCGCCGAAATGGAAACCATCGCCGCGCAGCTTGCGATCACGTATCCGGACGAGAACAATCAATTCGGCGTCGCCCTTCAGCGTGTCCGCGACCTCTTCGTCGGCGATATCCGGCCGGCCATTCTTGTGCTCTTTGCCGCCGTATTGCTCGTGCTGCTCATCGCATGCGCCAACGTTGCAAACCTGTTCCTGATGCGTGCCGCCGGCCGCACTCGCGAAATCGCGCTGCGGGTCGCCATCGGTGCCACTGGCGCGCGGATCGTCCAACAGTTGCTCGCCGAGAGTTCTGTCGTAGCAGGATTGGGCGGCATACTCGGTCTCGGTCTGGCCTTTGCTGGAATGAGGGCCGTACAGAGCCTGATCCGCGTGGCTGCGCTGTCCGGTGATGGGGTCGACCTGAACGGCGCGGTGGCGCTGTTCGCGCTCGGAGTTACCGCTCTCTCCGCCATTACCTTCGGGCTGGCTCCCGCAATGCAGTCCCTGCGCGCCGGCGCACATTCACGACTAAAGGAAGGCAGCAAATCCAGCACTGATGGAGTTCGTCAGAATCGCTGGCGAACCATGCTGGTTGTCGTGGAGTTCGCGCTATCCGTGATCCTCCTGACGGGCGCCGGCCTGATGTTGAAGAGCGTGTCCCGCCTCATCGCCGTCGACCCCGGCTTTCGGACCGACCATCTCCTCCGCCTGAAAATCGGCCTGACCCCTTCGCAGTATCCGGACGATACTACGATGCTGGCGTTCTGGCGCCGGTTGCTGGACGCAGTCCGCGCTTTGCCCGGACTGGAGAGCGCCGCGTTAGGCACCCACGTTCCGCTCACCAACAGTCACGGCCGCGTCGACATCACCGTCGAAGGCATGGAGCTTCCGGCCCCAGGCAGCTTCCCGCACCCCGACGACCACTTCGTGAGTCCCGGGTATCTGCGCACTCTGGGTATCCGGCTTCTCGCCGGCCGTGACTTCACCGATGCCGATTCGGAAACCGCGCCGAGGGTAGCCCTGATCAATGCTCGCCTGACGCGCAACCTCTTCCCCGGACATGACCCGGTCGGCAAGCGATTCATGCTCGGCAGGCCGGAACTAGCGCAAAAGCCGGAGTGGATCACCATCGTCGGCGTCGCCGATGACACGCGCATGTACGGTCTCGCGAATTCCTCCCGCCTCGAAATCTACCGACCGCTGGCACAAGCTACTCCCGACCAAATGGACCTCATGGTTCGGTCGCGCATCAATTCCACCGCGCTCACCTCATCGATTCGCGCCGTGGTCGCCTCCCTCGACAGCAACCAGCCCATCTCTGACACCAACACCATGGACGCGCTCGTTCAGCAATCCGTCGGCAGCCGCGGCGTGACATTGATCCTGCTCGGAGCTTTCAGTGCTCTCGCGCTTGTCCTCGCCGGTATCGGAATCTATGGAGTCATTTCCTATTCGGTCGCCCAGCGCACGAAGGAGATCGGCATCCGCGTGGCGCTCGGCGCGGGCCGCCAGGACGTCATCAGGATGATTCTCCTTCAGGGAGCGCGCATCGCGTCGGCCGGTCTGATCATCGGCATGGTTGCCGCCTTCGGCCTTACGCGCTACCTGGAAAAGCTGCTGTTCTCGGTGAGCCCGGCGGATGTCACCACGTTCGCCACGGTCGGCCTTGTTCTCGCCCTTGTCGGCCTGCTGGCAACGTACATTCCCGTTCGCCGCGCCCTGCGAGTCGATCCGATCACCGCCCTGCGTTACGAATGAAGCGGTCGGGATGCGGATCGAGCCGCTCTCGAACCATGCCAGCCTCGAGTCCCGGCTCCACTCCTTCTCAAGCAGTTCCACCCGCACCCCGTCGTGCTGTTTCGGCTGCCTTCACAAGCCAGGGCCGGTTGGAACGCTGCGCTTCATTCCCGTGTAGTCGCGCAATGTTGACCGATCGGGGCGCCGCAGGCTATCGGATTGAGGCAGCCCATTTATGAGATAGCTTCTAGTATTCGAGAATCGTCGCGCACCGCATGCGACCGTGTGCGGTACGTTTTTTCTTCTCCTTGACAGCGAGATTATTCGAGCGCAGATTATCGGCAGTTGAAGCGGGCCCGCCGTGGTGCGGTCAACACCTCAGCGAGCCCTAACCTGGCACTCGGAGATAGCCCGAGCGCGCAGGCTGCCCGTCATTGTATCGGGAGCCCGCCGCCCTGGCACGCGTGCAGCGCACGCCGAAAGGTTCCCGATGACGATCAAACCTTCGCCCGTCTACGCCCGCCTTCGGCGATTGCTGCCCCACGCACGGGCGATCCTCGCCAAGCATGGCCTTGATTCCAAGGAGCACGCCGAGCTCTCCGAGTATGTGCCCGAGCCCGAGCCAAGCGATCTCACCGATGTTCAGATGAACCAGTTCATCGACTTCACCGAGTCGATGTTTGAACTTGGCATCGCGGTCGGATTGCTGCTCGATCGTTCGCTCTTGCTTGACGCTCAAACGACCACACCCACCGCGTCGAAACCCCGTGAGCGAAAAGGCGGTGCGCGATGACCACGACCGCCCTTGTGCGTGGCCGCAACGCCCGCTCGACGCTGCCGGCGTCACCGCTGCTGCTTGCGGGTGGTTGCCAACACACCGCAGAAATCATCCTGAGGGCGTGGTTCGAGAGCAAGAGTCCGCACACGATCGCGGCCTACCAGTGCGACATTGGAGAGTTCGCCCTCTTCGTGAGTCGCGCGCTCGCGATCTCGCCCATCTTGAAAGTGTCAGAGGTGTTGGCGTGGTTCTTTCAACAGGCGACGGCGTCCGCTCATGAAACGGTGCTGCACTTCCTCGCGATACACGCGGACCAGAACCCGCCGTCGTGAAAAAGGTGCTCGAGGCGATTGACGTCCGCAGTGAAGCCGGCGCCCGAGACAGCGCCATCATCCACACCGTCTACGCGTTGGCCCTCCGCGCCGCCGAACTGTGTGGGCTGGACCTAGCGCACCTAGACGTCGCGCGAGGGACGGTCTCGGTGCTCGGCAAAGGTCAGCCGCGAAAAAGTGCTCCTCAAGGTGCCGGACGCGGCCGTGGAGGCCATTTCCCGGTATCTCCGGCACCGAGGGCAATCAGCCGGACCGCCGTTTCAGACGCGCGGGAATCGCGGGAAACACCGTGACGGGCGGCTCGAAACCGTGCTCGGGATCATCAGGACGCGAGGGGCAGCCGCCGGTATCAAGCTCTGGACGCACGCCCTCCGGCATTCGGCCATTACGGTGGCGATCGGGGAAGGCCAGAAAGTCGGCATTGGCCTGCACCAGATCAAGTCTTTCAGCCGGCACAAGAACATCGCAACCGTGATGACCTACTACGACGAGCAGAATCAGGCGGAAACGCAGGCGCAACTCGCGACGATTGTTGCTAACTCGTTGCGTTGACATCTGATCAACTCCCGCTCGAGGAGCTCGCCAAGCATGCCGACGTTGGGGTGACCCAGAAGCACTACGCGTATCTACTGAAAGAGAACCTGCGCGAGGCGGCGGATCGCATTGACCTCGGGCTCGGGTTACCCAAGCCAGCGAAGGTCGTGGCCATCGACCGGTCGAGGCGGGTGTGATCCTTTTTGTGATCCCTTTTTCGGTTCATCGTGGTCAGCGGTGGTTAACCACGACGAGGGACGATCGATGATTTCTGGAACAAATTGGCCGAATTGGTCGGGGCGGCGGGATTCGAACCCACGACCCCCTGCGCCCAAGGCGAAGAAACCCACACAACTGGGGGCAGCGGGAGACCGCTGCCCCTCGTTTTTCCTAGGAAATTCTCAACTTGGGGCAACTGCAGTAAACCGCGAGCCACTACCGATTGTCAGCCAATTGTCAGCCAAACGCTGTTTGGCGATTCCCCTCCTGACGCTCGTACCAACCGACAGATTCTGACCTGCAGTTGCCTGCCATCTCGATCCACATCGAAAGGGTGGTACGGCTATGGATTTCGATCCTCGGTGGAATGATGACCCGCGCGACGACGATCACCGCGACGATCTTCGAAGGGAGGAATCAGGACGTGAGCTGAACCTAGGCAGTCGAGGCGTCTCGTCCGATCCACTCGAACGGGACGCGCGTGACCCGCGTGACGTGTTCACTCGTGATCTCGATCTGCCGCGCGGCCCAGACCGCGAGCGTGTGTGGTTCCGCGAGCACAGCGTTCTCTTGCGCGGCTCGGAATCGCGGGCGCTGGCGACAACCGGCGCATTCCGCGTCGTGCACGCCGACGACCTCCGGGACAGCCGCGGCCAGGCCTTCGACCCACGCAGCGGCGAGCTCCGGCACCTTCGTCAACAGAAGCTCGTGCGAACCATCCCGATCCGCGACGGCCGTGCGCTCGTCGTCCTCACCGAGCGTGGCCGCGACGCCCTCGAACGGAACCGGCACGACCGCGAGCAGCACTTCTACTCCGGCCTTCGGCGCCCACGTGAGTTGCTTCACGACGCGAAGGTCTACCAGGCGTACGAACGCGAGGCCGAGCGGCTGCGCGAGGATGGCGCGGTCATCCATCGCGTGATGCTCGACACCGAGCTGAAACGCGAGTATCAGCAGTTCCTTCAAGAGCACAACCGCGGCAAGTCCGACAGCGACGGCCGTCCCGATCGTTCACCCGATGAGATCGCGCGCTGGGCGATGGACCACGACCTTCCGGAAAAGGACGGTCACGTCCAATTCCCCGACGCGCGCATCGTCTACGAGGACCGCGACGGCCGCGAACAGACGCGCGACATCGAGGTGGAGACGCTGAACTACCGCGGCGCGCACGCATCCGCGAAGGCGTCATCCGGATTCAGTCGCCACAGCGCCGCTGGCATGCGGGTCGTCGGCTCACGAGGGGTAGGTGGCGGAGGCAGCCGGCGCGGCAGCGGCGGATTCGCCTTGACCGCAAGCACCGGTAGGACAGGTCGTCGCACTCCCGATCCACGGCTCGCAGAGGAGTTGTTGCGATGAATCTCGATGACGCCATCGGCACCATCATCTCGCGCGGATTTACCGAGCGACAGGCACGTTTCCTGGTGCTCGTCGCACGTCACTCCGGCGTCTGCGTCATGCGCCAGTACTCCACGTTCGCAGGCGTGGTCTTCGGCCACACGACGCGGAGGTTCTTCACCAAACTCGAGCGCCTCGGATGGGTCTCGACCTATGACTGCGCGCGCAAACGCGCGCGCATCTACCACGTCCGCCATCGGGAGTTGTACGAGGCCGTCGGTGATGCCGAATCCCGCCTCCGGCGTCCGCCCACCGTGCCGCGCGCGCTTGAACGCATCATGCTGCTCGACGTCATCCTGAAGGAGCCGGACCTCGTCTGGCTAGCCACGTCCGAAGAGAAGATGACGCACGTCTCGGCGTTTACGGCTATCACGAAGGACTCGCTGCCGCAGATGACGACGCCGCAGGGGAGTTATGAGCCGGTGCGGTACTTCCCGGGCCAGGCGCCGATCGGCATCCATCCGGATGGGCGGTGGATTCTGGTCTGCCTGCTGACGCAGGATGCCAAGCGCGAGTTGCGGACTTTCATCGAGCGGCACCTCATGTTCCTCGCTGCTCTGCCGACCTGGACCCTCCGCGTCGTGATCCCTGCCCACATGACCGCCCACGGGATGCGCTTCGTCGACGAGGCGCGACGAAATCTGCGCTGGCGTTTCGATGGACAGTTTCGCGACGACCTCCGCTGGTACTTCGAAACCCAGCGCGCCGGCGGCAACCCGGACGCGGTGTCAGACGATGACGAGCGCGCACACCGCGCGAGGCTGCGACGGTTCTCCGGCCTCGGGTTCTCAGCGCTCTATCCGCTCTGGGTCGCCAAGGGCGACGACGTGTTCCCGACGGTAGCTGCGCAGGTCGGCGACGCCCTCTTCCGGGAGGCCGGCGTCATCGAACCGGTCGTCCTGCCGCACGCCTACAGTCATCTGGCGCCGCTGGTGGGGGTGGCGTAGGGAGTGGGCCAGAGCTTCGCACGGGTTCGCGCTACGATGTTCCATCAGGGCTGAGCTTGATGAAGGGACAACCGCAACGAGTGAGAGACGTCGTGTACGTCGTCGGCGCTGGCTTTTCGGCCGGCCTTGGCTATCCCTTGACGAAGGACCTACTTAACGAGGTCTGGAAGCGGCTGGACGCTAGTTCCCAACGGCGCCTGGCCAAGGTCATCAAGTTCCACCACCCCGCGTTCGATCCATCTGTCGCAACAAGTTTTCCGAACATCGAACAGTTGCTCACGGAGATCTCCGTCAATCTTGAGCTCTTCGATGCAAGTCGGCCGATTGAAGGCAACTTCAAGAAGCCCGAGCTGGAGGCGGCAAAGGACTCGCTGCTCTGGGAGATGGCCGAGTGGTTTCATGAGATCTACAAGCGAGCTCAGTCCACTCCTTGGTTGGCAGCTTTTGGCGAACGATTGGAGGCCAATAGTGCCGCGATCGTGTCCTTCAATTGGGACCTCATCTTGGACCATCTTCTGCTTGACGACGGCATTGACGGGTCGGGCTATGGCCTCACAAAGGAACTCGCTGCTGGCCCGGTACTCCTAAAGCCGCATGGATCGCTCAATTGGTACAACTCCCGCGACGTCAAGCACGTCGCCAAGAGCCAGCGCGTCGCCATCTTTGACGACCAGCGGCCGACCGACCGCGTTGAGGCCTTTCGGTCGCCTCGCCCAATCAGGTCTAAGGTCGGAAAACGCTACAACCCTCTCCTGATCCCGCCAACGTTCTTGAAAGATTTCAAGCGGCCGATTTTCCAGCGCCTTTGGAACAACTGCACGAACGTTCTCAGCACTCCGAAGACGCTCATCTTTCTTGGCTACTCTCTGCCGACGGCCGACTTGCATGCGCAGTTCATTTTCCGGTGCGGCTTCCACAACCAGTTTGAGGGTCGTTTGAAGCCGACGCGTGGGCGATTCAGGCCTACAGGCCCAGCGGACGTGATCATCGTTAACCCTGACGAGGGGGCGGCCAAGAGAATCAGGAAAGTCGCAGGTCCTGGCGTCGATTGCGAGTGGATCTGTTCGACCGTCGAGGACTGGGTGGCAGCTACCGCTTGACCTATACTCCCTCGCTCAGCGAGCCGCTCCGTCTGGCCCACGCGAGCCTTAGCGCCTTGCCTAGCGTAGGGAACTAGTTCAAGCGTGTCGCTTTCCGGTCGCGCAAAGTGACTAAAGCCGTTACTTTGCGGCCCCGAAATTCCCGTCCGGCGGCTAGGTCCGCGAGGAGGTTTGGCAATAACATTCTAAGACGTTATATTATTGCCACACGGCAGACGTCATGAACAAGCGCCAGTGGGACACCGTGCTCTACGGCATCGCCGAGGATCAGGCCGGATACTTCACGGCCGCGCAGGCCCGCTCGGCCAGGCTCCATCAGGTCCGCTTGGTCCAGCTCGCCCAGCAGGGAAACATCGAGCGGGTCTCGCGGGGCGTCTACCGGTTCGCGCGATTCCCGGTCTCGCGGCACGGCCACTTCATGGAGGCGGTGCTCTGGCCACAGGTCCGCCGCCCGGATGTCACGGGCGTGGTTTCCCACGAGTCGGCGCTGGCGATTCACGGGCTGTCCGACGTCAGCCCGGCGCGTGTTCACGTCACGCTGCCGACCGCCGTGCGCATCCGACGACAGGTACCGAAGGGTCTCGTCATCCATCACGCCGACCTAGCCCCTGAGGATGTCGAGCGTGTCGAGGGCGTGCC
>Ga0318533_10000851_pt1 | contig 13922 bp, 18 predicted proteins | sample GRESIP053b4f27_FD_203675 | JGI IMG/M metagenome (GOLD analysis project Ga0318533, IMG submission 203675) | Tropical soil microbial communities from Luquillo Experimental Forest, Puerto Rico - GRE.SIPMG.053b4f27 | ecosystem: Environmental > Terrestrial > Soil > Tropical forest > Bulk soil...
GTCCAAGGTAGTGTCGATATGCGTTCCGTTGGGCCCGTAGCTCACATTCCTGCATATCCAGACTGGCCGCGATTAGATGGGTGATTTCCATCTGCCATGGCCGCGAAGGAATGGTAGCCTTGGGGCCGAAGAGTCTTCAGTGCATCGCGGGAGCGGGTATATTGCCAGTATCTTGTCACTGATCGCTTTTTCGCAGGCGCAGTGAAGTAATCGTGGTAAGAGAAGTAGCCGGGCGTTTTTCGATGTGCAGTTTTAAGCATGCCCCTAAATGCCTATTCACCCTAACCAGCGTGCTCGGGGGGCTAGTCGGCTTGCAGTCGTTCAGGTGCAAAGATTTTAGTGCTTTTTAAGCCCGATCCCGCGGAGCAAGCCCAACGCGATGGTGCCGACACTTCTATCCTCAATTGGCGGGAGCGGCTCGTGTGTTCCCAGAGCGGCAGCCGCGACGTTGGTACGGTCGTCACCGGGGGTTAGGGGATGACAGATTTAGCGCCGCCGGGGCTACTGCCCTCTTCGGCGAGAAGCTAAGGGTGCTAACCACGCGCTGGCTGGCCTCATTATAGCAACGGCTACCCCCAGGGAAAGAAGGATCACCCCCAAAGACCCAGGCTCAGGTACCGGCGTGAGAAGCACAGAATCGATCGAGTTTGGAAAAGAGAACTCCCACGACGCATCATCCATCGTTGGATGAAACCCAACCTGGACGTCCTGTTCAAGCGTATATTGTCCCCCAGGAAGGTCCATTTCCGATCCCGGCAAACCGATCGGACTTTGTAAGTTAAAACCCGTGGCTCCGTTAGTCTGAAAATCAATGGAAAGAAAAGTGGACAGAATAATAGGCAATTGTTGACAGTTTGGATGAAGCTGATCGAATTTACATAAGCTGTCGGATATCGTTAGGACGGTCCCAGGTGTGCCGCTTAGAGAAGCGGTGCCGTCGGCAGAGATGAAGAGATCGAAAGGAAGAGCCCTCCCTTGTGGGGTAACAAAAGTGATCATCGCAGCCATCACATTTGTGTAAAACAACGCCCGGGAGCTAGCCACATCTTCGGGAATAGCATTGTATTGGACGTCCCAATTGGTTGTGGTAAGACCTGGACAATTGCCGGGCGCAACCATGAACTTCTGAAGGCCCGGTACGGGAGGGCTTTCGGTCACACTCCCCTGGATGCCGTCAAACAGTGCCTCGCTATCTGTTACGGAAAAACTATTATCCGCAGTCCCAGCACACGAAATGGGTATCCCAGCCGCGTGGCTAGAGCCAGACACCAAGACTGCGACAACAGCGGCCGCAACCACGCGATGCATCAGGCTTACGCTTTTCAGGTAACTCTGGAGAGACGGATGGCGCATTTGGTGTCACCTCCCAGTTAACATTCGCCAGATTATTTCCCGGCGATTTGAGGAAATGATCGTCCTTTCAGCTTATTTGTCAATGGTGAATCGCTCTGTTCGCTCGATGTCGGTGTCCCCGAACAGCGGTCGGGCTCTATGGAGAAGGTAATCAGCTGACAGGAGCCGCCGTAGCGAGCTGGAGTAGGCGGCTTTCGGGATCCGCGAATGACTCCTTATCGCCCTCAGCCACCCGGTCAGTGACATCCCCCGAGAGGTCAGGGCGAAAGTGCAGCACGCGTCCTTCTGTAGCCCGAGAGCGCCGACGATCATGACGGTTCATAGGGGAGGCACCGATAAACTCTGAACAGGTCAAAAACGATCCCTTGGGAACTCCTTTTAACTAAACTCCTTATCATTCACCCGGCACCAAACCCGCGCATCAATCTCATCCAGCTTATCCTTATCCGCCGGGGCAACGGTCTCGATAAGATTCAGGAGAGCCCGCGCGTCCGGCTGTGTCGAAGTGGGTGCAGTCATGGTTCAATACCTTATAAGTATCAGAGCTTCAAAATAAGTCAGAACCGGTATACCGATTAAAAACCAACAGGCATTCCATCCGTATCCTGTCAGCGCGAGGATAAAATGGTCAGAACTATCGCCAGCGGTATAGTGATTAAAAAGGTCAAGTCTCTCGCGGGTGGAAAATCAAACATGCTTAAACCCCATTAGTTGTTTTACTGATCCGCAGCGCTGACAACCATGTTGGTAAGCGCCGCGCAGAACAGTTAAGATAATCTCGTCATTACCTCCGGTAGCGTTACGACCGTGTTTGGTTCGAACCTCCATGATCCAGTTAATAGCTTTCTCGATTTTCTCTCGCTCTACTTTTCCGGTTCAGATATGGCGAAGGCTTGACCTAATGAAATCTTCGCATTTGTGTAGATAATATCTAGCTGTTTGCCTGTCGTCAGGCTCGTTCAAGTCGGAATTCTTGAACATATTGCAAAGACGTTCAAACGAATCGAGGACCATCCACGCATCGTGCGGCATCCCCGCATCCTCCAGAGGCCGAGCTTGCTCCTTGGCCCCGGCTTCCATCCGGGCGAGTTCACGCTTTGCGGCTCCAATCACGGTTTGGGTGTATTGCCCGAATTGGCCGTCAAGCTTCAAGCTTCGCTATTGCTTCCCGCAGTGCGGCAGAGTCCGTTTTGTTGATCATGGTTTCTTCTTTCTCCACACTTTCTCAAATCCAAATTTAGCACCGATCTCTTCAGAAACTGAGCGCCGCCCGCTTATGATGTCGCACATATACTGCGGAGAAATGTCGATCTGTTTAGCAAGCTGAATTTGCCAGCCGAAGCCAAGCTCCCGCTCATATTTCCTGATTTCATTCAAAACGGGCGTGTGGTTCATACCGCCATTTATACACTATAGCAGTGTAGTTTAATACGCGTATCCGCGTAATTTTGTTGCTTATTCTGGTCGCCGCCTGCCTTAAAAAGCTCAGCACGAAGCGCGGAGAGCCGCGCTGACCTCTGGCCAGCATCTGACCAGCACCCGACGTTAGATACCCCTCACATCGTTCGGCGCAGGTTATCCACGAGAGCGAATCGGGAACAGATCCGCTCTACGGGCGGTTGACAACGAAGTGACAACTTGACAACCGCCGGAGCAGCTAACCCCTTGAAATCATGGAGCGGGTGAAGGGAATCGAACCCTCGTCGTAAACTTGGGAAGCTTCTGCTCTGCCATTGAGCTACACCCGCGCGGCGCCGATGATAAGCGATCGGCGGCCGCGTGCAAGCGCGGCGCGACCGGGGAAGCGGTCTCAGGAGCCGTTGGGACGGCTTGCCGGTGGATCGACCGGGACGGTCCCCATGTCGGCTGGCAGACAGACTTCGAGGATCTCGAGGTCGTCCGAAGTGCCGATTTCGTTATGGCGCATGCCGCCCGGAATGAAGCACGAATCGCCGGCTTCGAGCCGGCAGCTGGTGACGCCGCGTAATCTATCGCTCTTTCTCGAGCGCGGGCATGCCTACGTGTATCTGGTCTACGGCAGCGCCTACATGCTGAACGTCTCAAGCGCAATAGCGGGGATCGGAGCCGGCGTCCTTATCAGGGCGCTCGAGCCGCGCGACGGTATCCCGATCATGCAGCGAAATCGTGACATCGAGCGGCTGCGCGACTTGGCGCGAGGACCTGGATAGCTCACCGCGGCGTTGCGGATTGATCGTCGGCTGGACGGGCTCGATCTTTGCCAAGAAGGCCCTCTATGGCTCGGACGCGATGATCTCGACCTCGGCGAAATCGGGCAGAGCATCAGGATCGGTATCGCGCGCGAGGCGGACCGTCTCCTGCGATTTTATGTTCGGGGCAGTCCGTTCGTCAGCGGTCCAAGGTTGCTCAGGGAGTAAGAGACCTTAATCGGCATGTCCCGGTTTCCAGACTAATTCCGAGGATCATTTGGATAAGTGACTGTTACATCCAACGTCTTTTCGCGCCACGTATTTTGCGATACTTGGGACTTAGAGTAGCGAATGTCTCGCCACTCTTGGTTGTCCCAACCGCTGGCCCTGGCGCGCCACCATACACGACCGGGCACACTCGCACCTCGACGACCTCTCGAACCACGCTCAATCCTGGATCAGGGATGAAAACGGCCACTTCGTCAACAGCCTGCTAGGCTAAGCCAATCACCTATTTGTTGACCACGACGGTCGTTTCCAACACGGCGACTTCGCCGATCACTTTGACCTGCATGGTCGCACCAGCCTTGACGGTCCAGTAATCGCCGGGCAGATGCCCCGTCGTCTGTCCGTCGATCTTCGACGAGACCTGCCCGCTGAGCAGATGCGCGACGTAGAACCCGCGCAGCGGTATTTCGCGCTCTTGACCGGCGATCCCCCATGATTGAACGACGACATGGACGGCTTGTGTAGCGCCGTCTTTGGCGGGCATCGTCGTGTTCCCCTCGAACATTGGGGTCGGCGAGAGAGCCTGGGCCGTGGTTCCAGCCAAAGGTACGGCGATCGCGAGCAATGCGGTCATCGCGGCAACGCATTTCGTCATGACCGTAGGCTCCTCCAAATTCTACCCTCGAATGTTTATGCTGCCGACACCGGCGCCGGATCCGAGCAACGCGACGGCATTCTCGTCAAGCTTTCGTTTGCCCGCGATGGAGCTGAGGCAAAACTCGCTCGTCGCCTGACAATTGGCCACTCCGTTTCTAATCTCTGTTCAGAAAAACAGCCTGAATCAGCCGACAGTTGGAGGTGAGGCAACCGATCGCAGCGCCGCTGAGGTCGTTTGGATCGTACAAGATCACGAATGGCCGTCTTGCCGCCACTGCGGTCGTGGCGAGGCTCAGTACATGGCTCGTGTCGGGATTGCCGACGCTGAGTGCGAAAAAATTGATCACTCCGTCGCCGGGATTGCACCGGACGTGGATGCGCGATCCGACCCAAACGGCGACTTCCGCTGCCGTACAGGTGAAGAACCCCGCCAATGCGGGCGCTGGAGGCGCGATTAGAGCGCATGCGCCGACCGCGGCGCCCGCCAAGACCCGACGTGCCCTATATCCGCGATTGAGTCGCCGTATCTTCATGATATAGCCTCCTTCTGGTTCCCTCGGTGGTGTCCGCTGCTCTTCGCAAGCGCAACGTCATCTGGATCAGCTCAATTGTCCTCAATTGTTATTGTGACGAACTCTGTTGTTATTGTGAGGATATCGGGCGCGAATATCGCCGGGATGATCGTCGCGATATCCTCCTCTGGCTCCAACATGTAGACGTGGCCGGCGTTCGGAAAGGCGGGGGTGGGATTGGTAGCGACGAAGACCCGTCCCTTTGCTAGTGCTGGCTCGTTGTGGATTGAGGCGAGGCTGCCGCCGTAGGGCATCGCGATGCTAGCCAGCAGCCTCGGAATAGGGACGAGGACATAGGGGGCTGGGCAATTCTGTGACAAATAGTCGGTGTTCGAGCATCGCCACCCGACGGGGGGCACGACGCTCGGATCGCCGAGGACGACGAGATGGCCCTTGTGGTCGATGGGGTCTTCATTGGTGCCGGTAAAGACGATGCCGCCGGTCACGGTGGGCGTGCTGTAACTTTTGTGGAAGTTGTCAGCCATGTTATTCGGGATATCCGCGATCCAGCGGACGCGGTCTTGTTCGGTCGTGGCGCAGACATTGAGCGCATGCAGCTTGTCATAGTCATTCGATACGTGACCAATGGAGACGACGGTTTCGCCCCCCGTCCTGACGATGAACACGTCGTTCCACGCGGCGCCGGGCCGCCGGTAGTCGTCGTCGCCATGCACGGCGTTGAGGAAGGTAGGCCCAAGTCCGGTCGGCGGGAACTGCCAGCGCATACTGCCATTACTGGCATTAATCGCATAGCTCCAGCCGTCCTTCTGCACCGACGCAATTAGCTCGCCGCAGCTCGTCGACATAACCGTCGCGCCGGCGGCCCAATCGGGGTCGCCGTCCCTCGCGAAGGGCACGGGCTGGAACGACCAGATGATATTGCCGGTATCCTTGTCGACCCGGATGATGCTGAGGCCATGATTGGGCGATGGCTCAGGCTCAACAGGAGAAGGGCAGTTGGGGGGAATGTACGGGTAAACGCACCATGGAATGTGCGTATTGCCAGTGGTAAAATAAACACCTGTCCCGTCGGCCGCGAGCGCGTTCCACACGCCGCCCCCATGCGTCCCGTCGCCGGGCTTGCCCGCTCCGACGAAGTTGAAATTCTTGTCGATCTGCCCAGTGTTCACGTCGACTGCAACTACTTTTCCCTGCTGTATCGGACTGTCACCGGTGTCGTGGACCCCCACATAAACCTTATTGCCTGAAACCAATGGAGAAGAAAACGCAATGCGCTCATGATGCTCCCGCAAGTTTTGGGAGGTACACCCGTCTACGTGCGCAACAACATCGCTTTTCCAAATCGGTTGAGGGTTATTAGGATCGGCCGACAGTGGGAACGCGAATAGTCGCGCGCTACCCAGCCCCCCTTCGGCGCCGGGGTCTGGCGCGCCAAAAATAACCGCGCGCTGACCCCCTATGACGGCGAAGGTTGCGCTGGACTGAATACCGTAGTGGCCGATCCCCCCCGAAAATCCGCCTGGATCGCACGAGCCGAGCAGGGCCGGGTCTCCGGCTCTAGGGTATTGCCATTTGAGCCCACCGGTCGCGGCATCGAGCGCGTAGAAATATCCGTTGACGCTGCCGATGAAGACCGTGTCGTCTACGACGATGGGCGATGCCTTGAATTCGCCGACTCCGTTGAATGTAGCCGGAAACGCCCATCCGACTTCGAGTGTCCCGACCTTGGCGGGATCGGAAAGATTGCTTGCATAGGGTTGCGCGCCGGTTCGCGAACTATCATAGCGATAGGTGTACCACTCGTCTGGCGCGGCATGCGCGGCGGTTACAAAAAACGCGGAGCACAACATCGCGGCGGCGATCGAGCTGCGGAAAGTGCCCATGGCTATTTCGCCTCCACGATCAAGGCTCTCACGACCACAGGGTACGCACCATTGTTCACCACGTCGATTGGCGCGCCGGCCGGCACGGCCTTTCTCGCCGCAGGGGTCGACGCCCATCGCTGCTTGGAGATGCTAATCTCGCCGGGTTCGCCAAGGAAATGGACGAACGCGGCGGAAGGCAGCGTAATTCTGTGGGGCTACCCGTCCGGCGGGAAACTGAAATCGCGAATGACGAGTTTGAAGTTTGGGTCCTCGTCCGTCTCGAAGATGATCCGCGAGAACCCGCCCGATGGATCGGGTTCGAAAGGATGCGCCGGCGCTACGCCGCCGAGCGTGGCCGGTCTTTCGGTCGGTTTTGGAAGCAGGCCACGGCCTTCAGGGGCGAGTTGCGGCTCTTGAGCCCACGCCTGAGTGCAAGCTATGATCGCGAGGCTCGTCGCGATTCCAAGAAGCAATCGCATGGGTCCTCCCTTTGCCCGAGCACGGTCCGCCGGAGTGGAAACCGGTTCGACCATCAGACCGAGTCTTCTTTAGCCCTGCTCGTGCACTAAAGTAAGGCGTTACGAACGGCCACTCACCCCCGCAAGAAGAAGGGGGGCGAGATTTGCTGTCCGAGCGGTATAATCCGAGGTATAATCCGACATTCCCCGGATGACCTCCGGTGCGGCCAGAAATCTGCCCCTTTCTTGCAGGTCCGGCAAGCCTGATCGGCTGGCGCGAGACGAGAAAACGGGATGGGACGAGCCGCCGCCGGGCCGATCGTCGAAAATAGGCAATGTTTCCGTCATCAAAATGCACCTCTCCCGTGGACTTTACTTGAACCCGTGACACACGAACGCCCTACGCTGTTGATGCAATTGGCTGTGGCCTCAGCTCGGCGATCAGCTGCAAGATGTCGGCGAACACGTTTCGCGGGATTGCGACCTCGGCCCTTTGGAAGGCGAGATAGCAGCCGTGGTTCACCACCTTCGCGTCGATCTTGATGAGCTTTTCCATCAAGCTCGTCAGCCACCAGTCCCTGATGGGCTCGGGCGTCGCGAGTGTGCGCAGGAAATTGCCGAGATTGTAGGCGAGCGCATGAAGCTCTGAAGACGAACCGCATTGGCGGCGAATGAACAACAGGAAAGCCGCGTCCACATGATCGCGCCCTTGCCCTCTTTAATCCACAGCTCGCATCCCGCGCTTGTTGTAGAAGGCGACGACGTTCTCGGCCTGGCGAGCCATGTTGGCCACGATGAACCCCACGCGCGGATAGAGTTCGTCCGGATGCCATTCGACCTTGGCGACGACCCGTCGCGGCCTCGTCCGGCTTCCGGCCTGATAAGTGAAATTGGCATATGATCGGCGCACCTCGTTCGGTGGCCGTCCGACCGGCCGGGTCAGTAGATACCCGATCCTCTCTTGCGGGATGCGGTTCGCCGGCAGACGGATCGCATCTGACCGCATGCCCATGTTGCCCCCGCCGGACGCGCTTGCAGGATGCGGTTCGCCGGCAGATGGATCGCATATCTGATCCTCTCGGCTTCGATATTCGTAAACCTCGGGATTGGCGAAGCCCGCGTCCGCACGGAAATAGATTCGCGAGACCTTGCCTCGATAGCGGGTAACGACCGGGCTCAGCACGCCTTCCCATCCGTCGGCGCTGTGGACGTTGCCGGGACGAACGGCGCATCGCTCCAGATCGCCAAACTGGTTGAAGACGAAAAGCGGGTGATAGCAAGTGCACTCGTAGTGCCCGTTCCAGACGCTCATTTCCTGTTCGCCATGCGTCGGGCTGACGCTCGAATCCATGTCGAGCACGACGCCTCGCAGCGGACGACGCCCATGGACGCGGTCGATCCATTGACCGGAAAGGTCGGTGAGGGCCGACAGATTCTTTCCCAACGCCAGCCACTGCGTCTCGAAGCGGCCCATTTGGCTCGGCGAAGCCGCGGCGCCCTGCGCCGCCTTGCCGCCGACGATCCACCGCGTCGCTGGATCATGGCGGAGGCGCTCGGCGTCGTTCACGTCTTTGTATTCCGCGAGGCGACCGAAGACGGACTGCCGCAACATTCCGACAAGAGCATGCCGGCCGTTCTTGCCGGTGCGCGCATCCGCGAGCGCTTCCCCAGTCATCGCGCTGAGGCCGAGCGCGTCGTCGAGTTCGCGATAGGCAAGAAGCCCAGCGTCGGAAGTCACGACCGAACCGCGAAACTGGAGCATCAATCGGCGGTCGAAATCGAGCCTGAGCGCCCCGTCGTCAGATTCACCCGCCGGGTGCGACATGATCGGGGCCTCAATGCGCGAAGAAGCTATTGAAAATAGTGACTGAATCGCGCCCTAAGCACCGCAAATTTGTGCGTCATCCGGCGAATGCGGGCTTAAGACGACCGACCACGTCGAGATCGTCACGGATCAGCTTGATCGAACCGTGCAGTTCTATATGGAGGCGCTGGGATTCACGGTGAAATCCCGTTAAATCAGAAACATAAATCAGAATGTGATAGATCGGCAGCTCTGGTCGCACTTGCCTCTAAGCGGCGTCGGCCTGTTCAATACCCTAAGTGGCTCCGCCCTAATCGATTGGAGCGGGTGAAGGGAATCGAACCCTCGTCGTAAGCTTGGGAAGCTTCTGCTCTGCCATTGAGCTACACCCGCGCGGCGCCGATGATAAGCGATCGGCGGCCGCCTGCAAGCGCGGCGCGACCGGGGAAGCGGTCTCAGGAGCCGTTGGGACGGCTTGCCGGTGGATCGACCGGGACGGTCCCCATGTCGGCCGGCAGACAGACTTCGAGGATCTCGAGGTCGTCCGAAGTGCCGATTTCGTTATGGCGCATGCCGCCCGGAATGAAGCACGAGTCGCCGGCCTCGAGCCGGCAGCTGGTACCGTCCTCAAATGCGAGCTCGACCCAGCCCTTTAGCGTGTACACGAACTGGCCGTCGCAGACGTGATAATGCCAGCCGGTCGGCTTGGTCATCCCGGTGATCGCTGTTGTCAGCTGTGCCCGCATCCAGCCGTTGCTTGCCGCGGTCACACCGAGGTCGCGATATTTGAAAAAGTTCCGCCGGCCCTCGACATAGGCCGGCGCCTTGGCGCTTGTCACCGCGACCCGCATCACCGGCGGTACGCCAACCGGCTTTTCCTTGAGTGTCGCCGCCTCGATGGTCATGACGTAGCTCCCGATCAGTTCCCAGGATGCTATTAAGCTTGGTTTCGAAGCCGGCCGCAAGCATCAGCGCGGCGGCATCGGAGGTTATTGGGATGGCGAACAAGCTGCGCGATTTGGTTGCGCACGGTAACCTTGCGAGCGTGATGTCGGCGCACAATCCGCTATCGGCGCGCCTCGCCGAACTCGCCGGCTTCGACGGGGTTTGGGCGAGCGGCTTCGAGCTGTCAGCCGCCTACGGGGTGCCCGATGCGAGCCTGCTGTCGTTCACCCAGCATCTCGACATGACGCGGGCGATCGTCGAGCGGATATCGGCACCGGTCATCGCCGATCTCGACACCGGCTATGGCAACGCCGTCAATGTCTTGCACGTCGTCGGCGCTTACTCTCGTGCCGGGTCGCCGCGGTAGTTGTCGAGGACAAGACTGTTCCCAAGGATACGAGCCTCCTCGCCGGCGGCAGGCAGGACCTCGTCCGGGTTGAGGAATTTCAAGGCAAGATCGCTGCGGCCCGCGCCGCAAAGGGCGAACGTGACCTGCTGATGATCGCACGCACGGAAGCCTTGATCGCCGATCTCGGGCTCGAGGAGGCGCTGAAGCGAGCCCATGCCTACGCCGAGGCCGGGGCCGATATGATCCTCGTCCACTCCAAGCAAAAGACATCGGGCGAGATCGTCGCCTTTGCGCGGCGATGGCACGGCGAGACCCGGCTGGTGGTGGTCCCCACGGCCTATCCGGATCTGACCGAGGCCAGGATTCGCGAGCTCGGCAACATCGGCATGGTGATCTACGGCAATCATGCGATCCGCGCCGCGGTTACCGCGATGCGGCAAGTGTTTGCCGAGATCCGGGCTGATGGCGGCATCCACAATGTCGACAGGCCATCGCCTCGGTCGAGGAGATTTTCGAATTGCAGCGGGTGGGCGAGATGAAGTCCATCGAGCAGAAATATCTGCGGTGAGCCGATCGCCCGGACGGCACCGGGCAGAGCGCTTCACCCGGCGAAGGGACCGGTGCTATCCTCACGAGGTTAATTCGAGGAGGATCCGATGGCGAATATCCCGGGTGCAGTGACCGATCCCAGCCGCGTGCGGGGCGAAGCGATCGAGTTCAAGAGCGGCGGCGACGCGATCCGGGGCTATCTCGCCCGGCCGGGCCAGCCCAGCCGTAATCCCGGCATCGTCGTCATCCACGAAGCCTTCGGGCTCGTCGAGCACATCCGCGATATCGCTCGGCGTTTTGCGAATATCGGCTACAACGCGCTGGCGCCCGATCTTTATACCCGCGCCGGAGGGCCGTCCGATCCGGGTGACATGGCCACCGTGATGCCGGTCATGTTCGGCTTGCCCGACACCCAGGCGGTCCGCGATCTCGAAGCCGCGGCCGCACATCTGCGCGAGCTTTCCGGTGCCACGGCAAAGGTCGGCGTCATCGGCTTTTGCTCGGGCGGACGCCAGACATTGTTGTTCGCCTGTAGTAGCGACAAGGTCGACGCGGCGGTCGACTGCTGGGGCGGGTTCATCCATCGCGCGACCCCCGACGCCGAAACGACGCCTTCGCGGCCGAGGCCGATCCTCGATTTGGTCGGGCAGCTTCACTGCCCGCTTTTCGCCGTGTTCGGCGAAGAAGATCAGAATCCGACCGTCGCGCAATCCGAGGAATTGCGGACGCGGGCGCAACGCGCCGGCAAGAACGTCACGATCAAGGTCTACAAGAACGCCGGTCACGCCTTTCTCGCCGATTACCGGCCGAGCTATCGCGAAGCGCCGGCGGCCGAGCTGTGGTCGGATGCCGTCGCGTTCTTCGACAAGCACCTGAAAAGCTGACCGGATCCGTCGTGTGGCGGCGGCCCCTTGCGCCGAGCCGGAGCACATCTATATATGCGATACGTATAATTTTGTCAATTGCTATAAAGGGATTTCTGTGCTGTGATCATAACGAAAATTCGCCTCGCAAATTCGGCTGCCATTCGGCTGCCGGAATGCGTTTTGGTACCCGAAATTCGGCTGTCGCCGGACTCGGCCGAATCGTACCAAGAGGCTGATCTGGCGTGCTTTTTGGATTATCGGAGCGTGCATTCGGGGGCTGAAAGAATTTTTTCCGCTGTCGGCAGCGGAAAGGACGACGTACCTCAATCCGGCAAGTCGAAAAACTTGCACCAGCCGTTCGGGCTGATGTCGCCCGCCACGACCTGGCACGAGCTCGGCGGACGAAACAGGGTGCAGGCGGCGCAGGCGAGGCCACCCCTCGGGCGGTCTTGATACTCGGCTTCGGCTTGCGACATCTTCTGCTGTGCTCTTGTTTTCGGGACGCAGAGGACTGCCGAGGCGCCTGCTAAAACCACCCGCAAGAGATTGCGGCGTAGCAGCCTTGGGGAGGCGTTTGACAACCGTTGCGCTAGAAAGCTAGCCTCGCTCGACGAGCACAGACCAATCCGAGGAGTGCCGCATCATGTCGCAAGAAATATCACCGCGCCTCAGCCATGTCGGCATTTACGTGACCGACCTGCCGAAGATGAGAGAGTTTTACACCCAAACCCTTGGCTTCGTGGTCAGCGATGCTGCACCCGATGGCCGTATCACCTTCTTGAGCCGCAACCCCAGCGACCATCACCAAGTGGTCCTGGTGCCGGGCCGCAAGACCGAACTCGATACGCCGATGGTCCAGCAGATTTCGTTCAACGTTGGGACCTTGGCCAATGTCCAGCGCGCCTTCCGCAAAGTCCGCGATGCCGGCTGCCAGGGTCTCAGGCCCGTCAGCCACGGCAACGCCTGGTCGATCTATTTCCAGGATCCCGAAGGCAACCGCATTGAGATGTTCTGCGACACGCCCTGGTATGTCTCGCAGCCCTGCGGCTTCGAGATCGACCTCGACAAGCCCGAGGACGAGTTGTTCCGAGAGACCGAAGCGCGTTGCCGCACACTGCCGGGCTTCAAGCCGATGGAGGAATGGCGGGCCGAAATCTCCCGGAAGATCGCGGCGAAGCTCGAAGCCTGACCCCGCCGCCGGACGTGAACTGGAGTGCTTGGGCAAGACCGCCGAAGGGTGATAGAGTTTTCCGAACCGACATTCCCGCAGGGAGCGGGCAAACCAGCGAGGGTTCGATGAGCAAGCGACCGATGTACCTGCAGCACGTCAACATCTACGTTCGCAACGCCGAGCGGTCGAAGGAATGGTACGAGGACCTGCTCGGATTGCACACTTACGAGTACCGGCCGGGGTGGGCCGCTTTCATGTCGGCCGACATCGACCAGTCGCATGAGGTCGCGTTGATGCAGCTGGGTGAGGATGCGCCGCTGCAGCAGAAAGGGCAGGTCGGGCTCAACCACATGGCATGGCGGCTCGAGAGCCTCGAAGACCTCAAGGACTTTTACCATCGCATCAAGGCGAAGGGCTGGCCGATCGAGCACATTTCCGATCACGGCATCTCGCTCGGCATCTACACGCGCGACCCCGACGGCAACGGCGTCGAGGTGTTTTACGAGATGCCGCGCGCCGAATGGCCGGCCGACTACCACATCTTCTCGCGCGACAAAGTCGGCCGCGGCCGTTTCCCGGGTCCCTGGGACGCCGAGATACGCCCCGACGGACCTCCGGTGCCGCAAGCCCAGCCGGTCGCGGCGGAGTAGACACCCCGGCATTCCTCTCCGCTCCGCTTTTCGGAGCGGAGAGGAGAGAGCTAAGTCAGCCGGAATTGCAGACCCAGCCGTAGCGTAGATTGCTGCGTCCGGGTCCGTTTTTCGGATAATCAGCCTTTAGCTCGGCGAAGCGGTCGCGCTTGGCGAGTGCGGCCCGCTTGTCGAAATTGTAGAGCCGCGCCGTGTTGCCGCCAAAGACCGCCGTCTTCGTCGGACCGTCGGCTGGCCCCAGCGGCTGGAAGCCGTATTTCTTCTGCATGTCCTCCGGGATCTCGAGGCGGCGCAGCCCTTCGATCTGCCATTGAGGCGCGCCGGTC
>Ga0318533_10000865_pt1 | contig 13873 bp, 17 predicted proteins | sample GRESIP053b4f27_FD_203675 | JGI IMG/M metagenome (GOLD analysis project Ga0318533, IMG submission 203675) | Tropical soil microbial communities from Luquillo Experimental Forest, Puerto Rico - GRE.SIPMG.053b4f27 | ecosystem: Environmental > Terrestrial > Soil > Tropical forest > Bulk soil...
GCTCGACCAACTCGCGGGTGATCGGCAATGGGCGGATGCCAAGCAAGGTCCCCGCCGCGAGTGTGGTTTCGCTCGCTGGAGGCCGGTCGGAAGGAGGCAGCGGCGGCTCGGCGAAATGCTCGGGTTTCGGCTGGGCATAATCGGGTAACGAGGCTCGACCGGTGGCGCAGATCTCGCCGTGGCTCTCGACCCGAATATCGAGCCCTTCCGCCGTCTCCACAGCAGTCACTGTAGCGATGTCGCCATCGTAGACCGGCTTTTGAAAGCGGCACTCGGCGGCACCGCGCTCGAGCCAGGCACGGCCCCACCGCGCCACCGGCTGATGCGCCATGTAAGCGTAGACATCGACGCCGGGGACGAGGCCACCACCAAAGCCGAAGCGGCGAGCGACCTCATCGTCATGGATTTTGTTCTCCGAGGCCTTTGCAGTGTTAAAGGCTTCGACGCGATAGGGGTCGAGTACCGCAGCGGTCATGGTTCGAACTCCTCGTTGCCCCCAGGCTTGCACCGCAGCCGATCCTCCGCAATCCTTTCCTTCGGACCCACCCTGTCGACCCAGCCAAGGCCGCGCCATGGAAAGCCATCTCCCTGAATACGAGCTTTACGCGATCCGCTATGCCGAGCGCGACGCCCGGCGCTCCGATCACTTCATCGGCGGCGATCCGCATGACGGCCCGATGCCGATGGATTATTTCGTCTGGGCTGCCATCGGTACCGAGCACAGCTTTGTGAGACACCGGCTTTACCGTCGAAGTCGCAGCGGCGCGCGGCCGGCGGCACCTGGGGTGTCCGGCCGAGTCGCTAAGCCTGGTCGGCCTCAACCGCAATAGCGTTGCCGATGTGATCCTGACCCATATGCATTACGACCATGTCGGCACGTTCCACCGCTTCCCCAAGGCGCAGTTTCATCTGCAGGAGGTGGAGCTGCATTACACTACGGGCCGCCACATGCGCCACCCGTTCCTCGCCCGATCGTTCGAGGTCGAAGACGTGGTCGGCATCGTGCGGCTCAATTTTGCCCGGCGGGTCAAGCTCTACAACGGACCGGTCGAGCTCGCCCCGGGCATCACCTTGCACCCGGTTGGCGGCCACACACCCGGGATGCAATTTGTCCGTGTTTACACGAGCCGCGGCTGGGTCGTGCTCGCCTCCGACGTCAGCCATTACTACCAGAATATGGAGACCGGCCGACCGTTCACCGCGGCCTTCCACGTCGGCGAGATGCTCGACGCCTACGATACGTTGCGCGCCCATGCGCCGAGCCTGCAGCACATCGTCCCCGGGCACGACACGCTTGTCATGCGGCGCTACCCGCCGCCAAAGCCGGAGCTAGAAGGGATCGTCGTCCGCCTCGACGCGATGCCGCGGGACTAGGTGTCAGCCGACGCGTTCGAGCACGGCGTTGAAGAGTTCGGTCCGGCGCTCTTCGAGATTGCGTCCGGAATTGCGGAACATTGCCTGCCAGTCGTCGCCGAGGAGCAGATGCGTGCCCAATGCCGGCGGCGGACCGAGGGCATTGCGCGCCCGTGCCGTCGCCGATTGCAATGCCGGCTCGGTCGTGTCTTGCCAAGCGGCGACGCGGAAGCCGGCGGCTTCAAGCATTGCGCGGGTTGCTTCCTGCGGATAGAGAAAGCTGATGCCCGGCTCGCGCGCCCACTGCACCGGGTAGTGCGGCGGGCCGCCCGGCCCTGCGGCGACCTCCTGCAGGGCGAGCTTGCCGCCGGATTTGAGGACGCGGCGCATTTCGCGATAGAGCCGGTCGCGGTCGGCGATGTTCATCGCCGCGTTCTGCGACCACACGACATCGAAGCTCATATCCTCCAACGGCAGGTCGAGCGCATTGCCCTGCCGGTAGTCGGCCTTATCGACGAGCCCGGTCAGCCGGGTCAGCATCTCGGCGACCCTTACGAATTCGGCGGTCAGATCGACGCCGCTGACATGGCAGCCGTAATGCCAGGCGAGATATCGCGACGGCCCGCCGAGCCCGGAGCCGACATCGAGCACCCGCTCGGTCCCGGTGAAGCCGACGAGCTCGGCGAGGCGCACCGTCGCCGGCCGCTGGCCACCGTGAAACTCATCGACCGGGGCCAGGTCGTCCGGTGTCAGGTGATTAATATCCTTTCCGGCTGCTTTAAGCGCCGCGAGGATCGCCTCGCCGAGATCCTCGCGGGTGTAATGGGTCTCGACCGGATTATCCGGCATAGGTTGCCTCAGCTTTGATCTGATGGTCCTGGCAATCGGCGGCGGTCGCGCGGCGGGGTCGTCTCTCGCGAAAGCGCCATGCCGGCGGCCACGATCCCTTCGAGCCGGCTCACCCGGTCGCGCAGATCGGCAACCTCTTGGCTCACCCGCGCCAGATCGACAGCGGTGTTGCGCACCCGCTCGTCGAGCAGGATGACCTGGCGCAGCGCCCTGATCGCGTCGCCATAGAGGCTCACGCCGCCGCCGTCTTCTCCTGGCGCCGGCTCGTCGGATCGCGCCGCGATGGTCCCGCTATGGCCTCCTCCACCTTGCGGTGGCATTCGTCGGCCATCCGCAATGTCTCCGGGTGGATCTCGTTGAACACGTCGATCAGCGCACGGAGCTCGGCCGCCTCTTCCTCGGTCCCGAGCTCGAAGGCCTGGACGGCGCGTCGAACGACCTCAGCGGCGGACACGCCAAGGGTACGTGCCTTGGTGTCGAGCGAAGCCCGCTCCTCCGGGGACATCAGAACCATCAATCGCGCGGATGCTGCCATGGTTAGCCTATATATCTACATCTGCATGAATATCGTGTGTCTGCCTTCGAGGCGCAAGCAGGCTCTCACTTCGTCTGCTCAGCTCAGCCTGCCTTCGGTACTTCGACAGCGATGCCCAGTTCTCGGCCGGCGGCCGCCAGGCGCCGATCGAGCGTGACCAAGGTTGCATCGAGACGCCGGGCAATCGCGAGATGCACCGCGTCGGGCGCGCGCAGCGCGAGATCAAATCGCCGGACATACACGTAGCCGAGCCGAGCATCGGCGGCATGCATATCTGCCACGGAACTGGCCGCTGCGCGCCATGCGTCAAAATCCGCTAGCCGGGCAGATCCCTCTTCTTCGGTCAGAAGGCGCATTCGCAAGAGGCGGGAAATAGCCGAAGCCACTTCGGCTGCCGCGAAATCGCTAATCAGCCGATCTTCGCGATGGGCCCTCAGAAACCGACGGACGGCGGCGCTTGCCGGCTCCTCGGCGAGTACCGCTATCAGAACGCTGGCATCGAGATAGATCGTCAATCCTCATCCGGCTCATAAATCAGGTTGAGAAGCTCGATGGACGTCATGTTGACACGCGGACGCGAGTGTGTTCGCTGAAACAGCCACTCGTCGCTTCCGACCGGCGGTTCTGGCCGACTTCGGGTAGGTCTGAGCTCGACGACAGGCTTGCCACGCCGAGTGATGATCACCTCTTCGCCGGCGAGGGCCTTGTCGATCAGGGTAGGAAGCCGGTTCTTGGCATCGGCAACGCTGTAGGCGGTCATTTCGAGCACTCGGTCAACGTGGCTATAAATATAGCCATATTGCCGCCTGCGTCCAGACAGGGCATAAACGCTGAAGTCCGGGAGGTTTTGAGATGCGCCTGTTGATCGCCATGATGAAGCACGAGACCAACACCTTCTCGCCGGTGCCGACGCCGCTGGCGCGGTTCGGGCCGCTCCATGGCGACGCGGCGATCCGCGCCTACCGCGGAACCGGCACCGGGCTCGGCGCCTATCTTGACCTTGCCGAGCAGGAAGGAGCGGAGATCATCTTGCCGATCGCTGCCGGCGCGTCGCCGAGCGGTCCGGTCGAGGAGGCAGCCTATAAGCACATCACCGACACGATCTGCGAGGCGGCAGCGCGCGGCGGCTTCGATGGCATCATGCTCGACTTGCATGGCGCCATGGTCACCGAGCGCCTGGAGGACGGTGAAGGTGAGCTGCTGAAGCGGCTGCGCGCGATCGACCCGGAGACCCCGATCGCCGTCTCGCTCGACATGCACGCCAATCTCTACGACGCGATGATCGCCAACGCCACCGTGGTTACCGGCTACCGCACCTACCCGCATATCGATATCTACGACACCGCCAAGCTCGCCGGCGACATCCTGTCGCGCACCATGCGCGGCGAGGTGAAGCCCGTCATGGCTTGGCGCAACGAGCCGATGCTGCCGCACGTCATGCGGCAGGGCACCGACGACCACCCGAACAAGGAGTTGCAGCATCGCTGTGCGGCGATGACCGCCGAGGGAGCCTTGGCCGCAAGCCTTTTCACGGGCTTCCCGCACGCCGACATCACCAATGCCGGGTTGAGCGCGGTGGTGGTCACCGACGGCGACCGTAAGCTCGCCGAAGAGCTGCGCGACGAGCTATTGGGCCGGGCCTGGGTCGAGCGCGAAGCCTTCGTCTACAAGCTCGAGCCATTGCAGCGATCGGTCGGCCGCGCCAAGACGATGCCGCCGAGCCAGCCCGGCGACGGCCCGATCGTATTGCTCGACCATTACGACAACTGCGCCTCGGGCGGCACGATGGACACGACGGTCGTTCTCGCCGAGATCCTGCGTCAGGGCCTGGAAGACGTCGCCGCCTTCGCGATATACGATCCCGCGGCCGTGCAGCAGGCAATCGCCGCCGGGATCGGCGCCCGGGTCACCCTGTCGATCGGCGGCAAGATGGCGATGCCTGCGATCCCGGCCGAGAGCCCACCGCTGATGGTGACCGGCACGGTCAAGACGATCTCCAACGGCCACTACCGGAACCGCGGGCCAATGGCGCGTGGCGTGATGATGGACATGGGCGCCACGGTCGTGCTCGACACCGGGACGGTCGAGATCGTGCTGATCTCGCGGCATGTCGAGCCCTCCGACCTCAACTGCCTGCTGAGCCTCGGCATCGACCCGATGCAGAAGCGTTATGTGATGCTGAAGAGCCGCATCCATTGGCGCGCCGGACTGGGCAAGGTGGCCCGAGCCGTCGTCGACTGCGCCGGGGTTGGAGTGTGCACCTCGGATTACGGGCAGCTCAAATTCGAGAAGGTCAGGCGACCGATTTACCCACTCGACTTGCCCAATCGCTAGGCCTGAAGGGAGCGCGCCCGACCGTCTGTCTGCAAACGTGGGGTGAAGGGGACCTTCGCCAGGACATCTGCCAACGACAAGGATGCGCCGATTCCGGATCTTCCTGCCCTCGCCCAGGAACGCGGGAAGTTCGACCCACAGCAGTCGTTCGAAACTCTACGATTTGTGTGCGGGATTACCTCTCCGGCAGACCCGCCTTGCGCAAACCGGTAAGAAAGCGCTCCCTAGCGTCCGCGCGGGCAAACGGCCGGTTCAGACGCTCGTCGCCTACGGTCAAGGCGGGCATGCGCCGCGACAACTGATCCAACGCCGCGCGAGCAGGGTCCCCTCTCCCAAGATGTCCGTTGGCAGAAGCCAGAACGGCATAGATGTCGGGAAACTCGGGATTTGCGTCGGCCGCCTGCGTCCCATATTCGACGGCCTCTTCGTCGCGCCCGGCCAATAATGCCGCCCAGCCCTTGCACAGGTGCCAGATGATCAGCAGCGGACCTCGCGGACTGAGGCGCATCGCCTCCTCAACGTTGGTGAATGCGGCGTCACAGTCACCGCTGAAGGCGTAACTGATGCCGAGATAGCCGCGCGCAAACATCGAGTTGGGATCGAGGTCGAGGGCGCGAAGCAGGCGTCGTCGCGCCTCCTCATGGCGACCGGAAAACAGGTCGAAAATCGCCAGCGAGGTGTGCGCCGTGGCGTCGTTGTCGTCGGCCGCAACTGCCTTGCGCGCCTCCTCGCCAAGCCGTAGATGCGATTCCGCGGGCGCTTCGCCCCAGCCGAAAACCGATTCGAAATGATGTGCAAAGGCGAGATCGGCGAGCGCCATCGAATTGGTCGGATCAAGCGCGACGGCTTCCTCAAGCAGCCGGCGCGCCTCCGCCAGATCTGACTGAGTGAAGCGACGGATGTGCCAATGCGCCCGGACTGTGCGGTCCCAAGCGCCGAGCTGGCCCGGGTCCTTGAGTTGCGCGTGCCGGATCTCGGCCGAGATGATCCCGGGGGCTATCGCGCCGGCGATGCTTTGCGCGATCTCGTCCTGGACGGCAAACACGTCGGCCAGCTCGCGGTCGTATCGGTCGGCCCAGAGATGGTGCCCGGTTTCGGCATCGATCAACTGCGCCGTGATCCGGACCCGATTGCCGGCACGACGGACGCTGCCTTCGACCACGTAACGCACGCCCAGCTCGCGCGCCATCTTGCCAACATCCACGGCGGGGCCCTTGTAAGTGAACGACGTGCTGCGCGAAATCACAAAGAAGGCGCGGTTGCGCGACAGGTTGGTGATGATGTCCTCGGTGATTCCTTCGGAGAAATACTCCTGTTCGGCATCGCCGCTCATATTGGCGAAAGGAAGCACAGCGATTGACGGCTTCTGCGCCACTGGCCGCGCGGATGTGGTTATTAGGTCGCCCGCACTGGCAGGCGCGACAGCTTCCGCGGCAACAAGAACGCGATGAGCGCGCACCGGCCGTGCAATGTTCTTGACCTGCTGCTCGCCCATGTCGGCGAACGAGAAATCGAGCTTGTCGCGCACCTGATCGCGCACCACCCGGCTGACGCAAATCCCTCCCGGATCTGCCAACGCCTCGAGGCGGGCCGCGATATTGACCCCGTCGCCGAAGATGTCGCCGTCCTCAACGATGATGTCGCCGAGATTGATGCCCATGCGAAACTCGATCGGCCGTTCCGGCGGGATCCCGGCGTTGCGCGTCGCCATTTCGCGCTGCGTTTCGACCGCGCACCGCACCGCGTCGACGACGCTGGCAAATTCGATCAACAATCCATCGCCGGTGGTCTTAACGATGCGGCCGCGGTGTTCCTTGATCTTAGGGTCGCCCAGCTCGCGGCGGATCGCCCTCAACGCGGCGAGCGTGCCTTCCTCGTCCTCACCCATCAGCCGCGAATAGCCGGCGACGTCGACCGCCAATATCGCCGCCAACCTACGTTCGAAACGTGCTTCACTCATCCAGCCGATCCCAAGACAGAAGCCGACCCAAAGAGTATTATGTAACGGGGAGCCGCGCGAGAGCGTCGATTTGAACCCAAACCGATTTTGACGCTGGAACGAACGACCGCTTTTAACCCAACCTCATCTTTGTTCGGTGTTGGCGGCAATGGCCGTTCAGGGGCAATTTTCCGCGTTCGTCGATCGCCCGGGTAGCGGCAGATCAGCGCCGATTCCGGCCATCCGCGAAGGCGCCTGAGGACCGCAGTCACGCGGGTCAACGACCTACGCCAGCTCGGCGAGGATCGCCTTCGCGTCCTTCAGATCGGTGGTATCGAAGCCTTCGGTGAACCAAGCGTAGGTCGGCGCCAGCAGCGCGCGCGCCTCCTCGCGCCGACCTTGCTCGCCCCACAGCCGCGCCAGACTCGTAGCAGCGCGCAGTTCCAAGGATTTCGCCTGCTGCACCTGCGCGATGCGCATCGCTTGCTGGAAGCAAATTTCGGCTTCGGTGACGCTGCCGCCAGACAAGAGAACCATGCCCCTGAGCCGTTGTAGCTCTGGTTCCCACCAGCTTTCGCCTGCTGTACCTGTGATTGACAAGGCATCCGACAGAGTTGCAAGCGCGCGGTTGGGGTTTCCAGCCCGCAGATGTGCTTCCGCCAGCAGCGCCATGTGGAAGCCCCGATACATGTGAAGCCCGGTCGAGATTCGGGCTGTAAGGCCCTCGGCGAGCGGTGCGGTCGCCTCTTCCGTCCAGTCCTGAGCGAGCAGGGCCCCCTTGCCGCAGCACGTCAACGCCTAGGAGCAGCGCCAGGCGCTGCCCGGCCGCCAACCGCTTGGCGGCATCCAACAGAGGGATGACCATTACTGGCTCACGCCGGAAAAGGTGAAGCGCAGCGCCGTAGAGGTAGGCAATATCAAGGCTCCACAGATGGCCGAGCCCTTCGGCGAGGCCAATAGCCTCATCCATGCTCGCCAACGCCCGATCAGGGTAGCCGAGCAGCCATTCGCTCCATGCCCCCGTCTGCCGGGCGCACACACCGGGATCGTGCCCACCGTAAAGGAGTGCCAACGAGCGATGTTGTTCAATATCGTACAGACGGCGGCCCTCGTCGCAATGGCGGCAGGCTTCGGCCGGCTGGCCCGAATAGAAATTGGTAAACCAAGCGGTGTGGTGAGCCTCCAGCCGCAGCGCGTCGTCCTTCCGGTTTGCGCTGAGGACCAGCAATCTGTTCGAGATCGGGCGTGCCTGGCTTATGTCGCGAAGCGCTCGTCATACACACATTCCAGAGCGCGATGAACAACCGGTCGGCGTCGTCGTGTTTCTCACAGAGATCTTTAGCCCGCGTGAAGTCGTCAGCGGCCTCGGCCGAGGTCATCCCTTCGGCGGTAATCCGCGACAAACCTCTTGCGACCAATAGCTCAGCTTCCTGCCGGTCTCGCCTCAGCGTCGGCGGCAGCGAGCTTAGCGCCGCCAGACCCCGGCCCAAATGACCAGTCGCCTCTGCATGGGCCGAGCGTGTCGCGGCATGCCGACCGGCCCTTAGGCACTGATTGACCGCCCGTTCGGTGTCGACGGCCGCAGTCAAATGGCGTGCGAGCAGTTCCGGCTGGCGCTCGACGAGATCGGGGAAATGCTTCTCCAACACTGCAGCGGCGCGGGCATGCAATTCCTGGCGACGGGCGCGCAGCAAGGTACCGTAGGCGGCGTCCTGCACCAGCGCGTGCTTGAACAGATAGGACGAATGCGGCGGCGCGCCGCGGCAGAACAGCAGGCCGGCCTCGGTCAGTCGTGCGAGCGGAGCCTGCAAATCGGCGACGATGCGCTCGGCCACCGGTTCGATCCATTCGTAAGTGAACTCGCGGCCTAGCACCGCGCCGATTTGCGCCACCTCCTTGGCCGCGGCGCCAATGCGGTCGAGCCGAGCGATCAGCGAGGCGTGCAATGTCGCGGGCAGCGCGAGCGCCGGCAAAGGGCTAGCCGATAAGACCGCCGCCATCCGATTGTCCTGCCCGGCACCTTCCAGCACCGCCTTAGTCAATTCCTCGACGAAGAGCGGCACCCCGTCGGTGCGCTCGACGATCTCGGCCACGACCTCGCTACCGAGTGGCACATTGCCGGCAAGCCCGCGGACGAGGGCCGTTACGTCGCTCGCCGAGCCGGCTCAGCGCTAATGTCGTCACATGCGGCTGGTCGGCCCAAGGCGCGTGAAATTCCGGCCGGAAGGTGATGATCATCAGGAACGGCAGCCGGCGCACCTGGTCGACCATCAGGTCGAGCAGTTCGCGTGAGGTCGGGTCGATCCAATGGGCGTCTTCGAGCGCGGCGAGCACCGGCCGGCTCTGCGCTAGCGCGGCGAGCTGAGAGAGCATCGCCGCGAATAATGTCTCGCGCTTTTTCTGCGGGCTGAGGTTGAGCGCGGTGGCGGTGTTCGGCAACGACAGCAATTCGCGTAAGAGCATGACCTCGTCATCGCTTGGCGAGCCAGGAGCTAGGACGGCATCTAGCTTGGCCAGCCGGTTTTCGGCGGTATCGTCGCGGGCGAAGCCGGCGGCGCGTTCGAGCTGGACGATGAACGGATAGAGCGCGCTATCTTGATGATGCGGCGAACAGAACCATCGCAGGCGAACTGGCTGCTCCGCTTCGGTAGCGGCGGCGATAGCTGCGGCGAGCCGGGACTTGCCGATGCCGCTCTCGCCGGAGATCAAGACGACCCGGCCTTCGCCGGCCTTCGCCTGCTGCCAGCGGCGTGACAGCAGCGCCAATTCCTCGCCGCGGCCGATCAGCGGCGTCGCGCCGGAGCGCAAGGCCTCGAAGCGGCTCACGACGCTACTCTCGCCGAGGACGCGCCAGGCGCGATGCGGCGCGGCGAAGCCCGCGAGCGGCTGCGGGCCAAGATCGTCGAGTTCGAAAAGCTCGCCGATCTGCCGCCGGGTGCTGTCGGCGATAACGAGCATGCCCGGCCTGGCTAGGGCTTGCAGGCGCGCCGCCAGGTTCGCCGTCTCGCCGACGACGCCGTGCTCCTGCGCCGCCCCTTGGCCGATCAGGTCGTCGACGACGACAAGGCCGCTCGCGATGCCGAGCCGCACCGAAAGCTGCTCCGGCGTATCGAGGCGCGCGGCCGCGTCGACTACCGCAAGCCCGGCCCTGACCGCCCTTTCGGCATCCTCCTCATGCGCCTGGGGATAGCCGAAATAAATGAGCTCGCCATCGCCCATGTACTTGGCGACGAACCCGCCAAAGCGACCGACCGTCTCGGCGACAACGCGGTGGTAGGCGCCGACAATCTCACGCAGGTCTTCGGGGTCGAAGCGGACGGCGAGCGGCGTCGAGCCAACCAGGTCACAGAACATCACGGTCAGCTGCCGCCGCTCGGCTTCGGCTGCAGCGGAGATAGGGGCACAGCTGGCGCATCATCCGCGACGGCACGCCCGGCACCGACCGCGAGATCAGCGATCGCTTTTAACAGTAGCCGGCGATGGCCGATCGGGGTGACGCCAAGCTCTTTCAGATCGTCGGCCGTCAGCTCGGGCAGGACGCGTAGATCGATCTCGTTATCGCGGAATGCTTGCTCGTAGCGCTCCAGCCCGAGCCCCCGCAGCCAGCCTCCAATGTCCATCGTGGTCGTTCCGGCGCTCGCCTTCGGCGCATAGTACGCGCGAAAGGCAAAGCGCGGGAGCCTAATGATGCGCCTGGAAGCAGGTGGGCATCATGAAAGGGCGCCCGCACAGGGTGACAATGAGCGGCGCAGCACGCGACGACCGCTTGCGGCTTGTCTCAATCGTTCCAGGCGTCGAACGAATGTCGCAAAAGGGGCATCTTCGCCCATCCGCCGCGTGGTCAGTCACCGGCTGCAGAGCGTCGATTCCGGACCATCCTTCTCTCGCCACTGGGAATTTACAGGCCCGCGAGGGTATAAGCCTGGCTTTTCAGAGATTTCCTTGATCAATTCGCTGTCGAGCCGCCGCACTTGCTGCGCGCGTTTGATCACCAATGGAGCCCTTCTCAAAGAGGTCTTGCATTGGTCGCCAATATGTTTCGATCCATCCGCGAGAATGACCGTCAAATCTGTGAGGCGGCACGCCGACCTGAGAAAACCGAAGTTCTGTGCCGCCATCCACTTTGCACAGGTCAATCGTTACGATTGAGTAGTGATCGGCCCACCAATCGTGGGCGCGCCACGCCTGGACGATTCTCCGACCGGGCTGAAGCACCAAGTTGAACCCGGAAATATGCTCTCCCCAGGCAGTGAACGCGCCCCCGATCTCGGTGCTGATGCTCGCTTTCTCTCCCGACAACGATTCGTGCTTCTTGGAATCGATGATCACCTCGTAAACCTGCTCGGGCGAAGCGCTGAAGGTCACGGTCTGCCGGATGGTGGTGGTGTCGAGCTGCTGTATGATCTTCATGACGTCCTCCTCTCATGCTTGATCGGAACTGCGCATCGCTGTTGGAGTCGCGCTAGGTAGTTCGCCCACCGCTTCCGGTGGTCCTCTGGCGTGAACGGTGCCTCCGCGGTTTGCGGAAGACCGCTATGCCGAAGCCGGACCAAGGTGCCGCCGTCTTTGGACACGAGCTCAATTTCGACCAGTGAACCGCCAGGCGGTAGATCGCCGCGGCCCTCCCATCCCCAGGTGAACACGATGCGGCGATGTGGTGTGACTTCCGTATAAGTTCCGTGAGCAAAGTTCCCGGCGCCGACCTCGACGCGAAAAATTCCTCCGGGGCGTGGATCGAGTGTGTGCTGCTGGCCGAACCAAAGCGCCATGAAGGCGGGCTCGACGAAGAACCTGAAAACCGTTTCCGGTGATGCGGCAATGAAAATCTCGCGTTCAACACTGATCTCGCCGTTCATCGCCGCCTCGGCCTCCTTTCTTTTTGTTCTGCCGCCCGCTTTAACCGCGACAACCCACTATCCCAGAACGCCGCAAGCTCGGCCTGCAGGCTGGCGACAGCCGATTGATTGACGCGGTAGAAACGCCGGGTGCCGGAGCGACGCAGCAAGACGAGCTCGCTGTGGAGAAGAACCTTGAGGTGTTGGGAAATCGCCGGGCCAGATATTGAGAATTCGGACGCGATTTCGCTCGCTGTACGCTCCTCGTGCCAGATCAGAGCGAGGATGTGTCGGCGGGTGCCGTCTGCCAAAGCGCGTAGCGCAGAATCCATTCACAAATTTAAGAGACTTCTTACGAAAGAGTCAACTTAAAGAATTACCGCTGCCACGCGGGTCCCTATCAGCCACAGACGTATCGTGACTGGTTAGGGCGGAGTCGGGTCAGCAGCCGACCGCAACCCGGCAAGATCAAGGTCCGCTTCCCACCCGGCAGAGCCGTTGCCGCCTGTCTCGGCAGTGGCCGCTTTGGGGCATGAAGAGCGGTTCCCGCCGCGAGGCCTGAGCGGCCGCTGTCGGTTTCGAAAGCGGTCGGTTGCTGTTGATGGTTAGGCCACGGAGGCTTTTGGGTCAGGCTCTCAGACGCAATTGGCAGCGAAAGCCCGCGTCCTCTGCAACCGAGCCGGATATCACCACTGGACCCGATCCGCTGAAGGACGGTGACCGCCCCGAGTGCACCGCGGCGATGACGCAAGGTTGGGCTGGTCAGCGCTCAAGCTAGCCTACAGCCTAATCGGTGGTCCGCTGACGGCGATAGCCCGGAATGCCGAATGGCGCCATAGTCACCGAGAGCCTCAAAGACGGCGAAGGGGAGTTCCCGTAGCGGTTGCGTGCGATCGACCTCAGGACCCCGATCGCCGTCTCGCTCGACATGCACGCCAACCTCTATGACGCGATGATCGCCAACGCGACGGTGGCCACCGGTTATCGCACCTGCCCCCATATCGACACTTACGAGACCGCGAAGCTTGCCGGCGAGATCCTGTTGCGCACAATGCGCGGCGAGGTGAAGCCGGTCATGGCCTGGCGCAACGAGCCGATGCTGCCGCACGTGTTGCGGCAGGGCACCGACGATCATCGGAACAAGAACTGCAGGATCGCTGTGCGGCGATGGGCACTGAGGGTGCCTTGGCCGCGAGCCTCTTCACCGGCTTCCCGCACGCCGACATCACCAATGCCGGTCTCAGCGCCGTCGTGGTCACCGATGGCGACGCGCAGCTTGCCGAAGAACTGCGCGATGAGCTCCTGGGCCGGGCCTGGGTCGAGCGCGAAGCCTTCGTCTACAAGCTCGAGCCATTGCAGCGATCGGTCAGCCGCGCCAAGACGATGCCGCCGAGCCAGCCCGGCGACGGCCCGATCGTATTGCTCGACCATTACGACAATTGCGCCTCGGGCGGCACAATGGACACGACGGTCGTTCTCGCCGAGATCCTGCGTCAGGGCCTCGAAGACGTCGCCGCATTTGCGATCTACGACCCAGCGGCAGTGCAGCAGGCGATCGCCGCCGCGCCAACGTCACCCTGTCGATCGGCGGCAAGATCAAAATGCCGGCGATCCCGGGCGAGAGCCCGCCGCTGACCGTCACGGGCACGATCAAGACAATCTCCAACGGCCGCTACAAGAACCGCGGCCCTATGGCGCGCGGTGTGGCAATGGACATGGGTGCGGCAGTCGTGCTCGACACCGGGACCGCCGAGATTGTCCTGATCTCGCGCCATGTCGAGCCCTCCGACCTCAATTGCCTTTTGAGCCTCGGCATCGACCCGATGCAGAAGCGCTACGTGATGCTGAAGAGCCGCATCCATTGGCGGGCCGGGCTCGGGACAATGGCCAAGGCGGTCGTCGAATGCGCCGGGGTCGGTGTCTGCACCTCGGATTACGGGCAGCTGAAATTCGAGAAAGTCCGGCGGCCGATCTACCCGCTCGACCTGCCCAATCGCTGATCACTCGCGCGCGTAGTTTGCTGGATCA
>Ga0318533_10000883_pt1 | contig 13821 bp, 10 predicted proteins | sample GRESIP053b4f27_FD_203675 | JGI IMG/M metagenome (GOLD analysis project Ga0318533, IMG submission 203675) | Tropical soil microbial communities from Luquillo Experimental Forest, Puerto Rico - GRE.SIPMG.053b4f27 | ecosystem: Environmental > Terrestrial > Soil > Tropical forest > Bulk soil...
TCCGCGACCAACCGGCAGACGGCACGCTGGCGCTACTGGGCTGCGCGTGCAGCGGCACAACTGCACGACTTCAGCCACGCGCGGCAGCTTTACGAGTCACTGCTGAGCGATGACAACTACTACTCGGGAATGGCGGCTGCCCGCCTGCGTCGAGCGGTAGTTCCCCTGCTCCAGACCCTGACGGTCGACCAGGCGCTGCTCGCATCCATCGAGCGCGTACCGGCGATGGAACGCGCCCGTGAGCTGTTCCTCTGCGGCATGCGCCAGGAGGCCCTGGCTGAATGGCAGCTCGGCTATGGTTCGTTGTCCGAGGCGGGGCGGTTGCAGTCGATCCGTCTGGCGGCGGGCTGGCAATGGTACGACCAGGCGATCGCGGTCGCGAGCGCGCAGCAAGTGTTCAACGACTACGTTCTGCTGTATCCGCGCCCGTTCGATACACAAGTGGAACAAGCAGCACGCCTGGCGCAGTTGGCACCCGAGCTCATCTACGGTGTTCTGCGCCAGGAGAGTCTATATCGCGTCGATGCCGTCTCGAGTGCGGATGCCCGAGGTCTGATGCAATTGCAGTTGGATACGGCCCGCCGCACGGCACGTCATTGGCAGCGGCCGCAGCCTGACCTCGCGGATCTCTTCGATCCAGCGACCAGCATAGTGCTTGGAGCCGCTCAATTGCGCACACTGCTGGATCAGTTCGATGGCCAGATTCCCGCCGCGTTGGCGGCCTACAACGCCGGGGCGAACGCCGTGATGCGGTGGTTGCCCGGCAAGCCAATCGATTCTGATGTTTGGATCGAGAACATTCCGTATGGTGAAACACGAGTTTACGTGCAGAGAGTTCTATGGCACGAGTTGACTTTCACCTGGCTGGACACGAAGGAAGCTCAACACACCAAGTCTTGGCTTAACCCCATTCGCGGGATGCAGCGGACGGATTCGGACTCGAGACATCCCTCATGAGGCGCCGGCGCTGCGCAAGTAGGCGAAACCGCCTTCCTTGACATACAGCTCGCATCGCTCTTGCGTTGACGGACGATGCGTGAAGTGCGCCGGAAGCCGCAACCACGTGTGCGCATCATATCGTCCGTGCTCATCCTCGAATGACCCCTCGAGCACAAACAGCTCCGCACCACGTGGGTAGGCCAACTCCCCGGGCGCCGCCTCAGCCGACCATCTCTCGAGCCTGGCCGTATCCTCGTAGCCCGGCTGGGCATAGAGGACCTTGCGCTCGCGTCCCGCCGATACCGGCTCCCAGGGCATCGTGTGAGTGCTCACCGCGACGTGCCGGCGGTCCATCCCCGGATACTGCCTGAGCTTCACGAAGAGCTGGCAGCCGTTCTGGGAATACGGCGCATGACGAAAACCCTCAGGATTCAGCAGGTAGCTCCCCGCCGGCCAATTGCCGTGCTCGTCGGAAAACACACCCGAGAGGACGAGAATCTCCTCGCCCTCCGGGTGGTCGTGCGGCGGAAACTGCGAGTGCTCCTGGTAACGCACGACGGAAGTTACCTGGCCCGATTCCGTCCCACCGACGAGGTGCAGACGCTTGCGCCACACCGTGTTGCTGGGACTCGCGCTCCACGACATCGGCTTCGTGTGCACAACGACACGCACCGACATATCCCCGTGTATTGCGTGGGTCACGAAATTGACCGCACTACTGCGGACCGTACTGCATCTCGCCATTCCCGAACGACCAGTTCTCCTTCGCAACTTCCACGAGATTGATGATCACGTCTTCCTTGCGGAGACCCAGCCCGGCAAGATCGTCTGCGAGGCGCCTGTAGAACGCTTTTTTCATATCCACTGTTCGCCCGTGGTTCAGGGTGATCTGGATCAGGACCAGATTCCCGGAGTAGCGGATGCCGAGGTACTCCGGGGTCAGGTTACGCCCTTGAGGTGGATGGCGCGTGATGACCTGGAACTTGTCACCCGCCGGTACGTTGATGACTTCCATCATGGCCTTGTGGACTGTCTCGCCGACCCTTCGCGCCGTATCGGCATCGATGGATTCAGGCAGGTCGATTCGCACCAGTGGCATGGAATTCTCCCCGTCGATGATCAATCTCGACCCCTGAGACTGCGGCTGCTGCGGCGAGTTGTCTTACATAGCGCGCGAGCGCCTGCGCATTCATGCGCTCGGAGAGCATATCGAGTATACGATCCTGCACGACATCAAACGGCAGCGTGCGACCCGGCTCACGTCGGTCGACACAGAGGATGTGGAAGCCGAAGCGTGTCCTCACGAGTTGCGGGTAGATGCCCGTGTAGGTGCCATTGAATAGTGCCTGCTCGAATTCAGGAACCGTATCACCCCGGCCGAGTTGCCCGAGGCTACCGCCGTGCTGGCCGGAGGGGCAGTTGGAGAGTTGCCCGGCAAGAGCCGCGAAGCGCTGCGGCTCGCTCGCAAGCTCTGCCAGGGTGAGCTCCGCCCGCGCCCGCAGCGGCGCTACGTGAACGTGCGGAGTCACCTGAAAGAGTATGTGACGCGCCGCCACGAGCTCACCGCTCGTAAACTCCTGCAGATGCGCTGCGTAGTAGCGACGACATTCCTCCGCGCTCGGCGCAACGGCCGCGACTTCCTGCTGCAGTAGTCGCTCAATTGCCGCGTCGGCGGTCGCGCGCGAGGCTTCTGCCGGGGCGAGCCCCAGCTGCACGGCTCGCTGGCGCAGCAACTCGTGTCCCACGGCCGCCGCAGCGGTCGGGAAGGCCGTCACATCGACAGCAATGCCGTTCACCGTAGGCGCGCTCATTTCAGGCGATGCGTTTGCGGGTACGCACGATCTGGTAGGGACGGAACAGGTACGCAATGGTGGCAAAGCCGCTCCAGATGTGCACGAGCCGGGTGAACGGAAAGATCAGAAAGATCGTGAGTCCGAGTACGATGTGGATCTTGAAGATCCAGGGCACGGCAATGATGTACAGAGGAGCGTCCGGGCGGAAGGTATCCACATGCTGCGCCCACAGTGCCAGCCGCTCCATCATGGTGCCATCGAGATGTTGACTCGAGAACGCGATGGTCGTGAGTCCGAGCGCGAGCTGCACCCAGAGGATTACCAGGATCGCCATGTCCCAGGGCCGCGTGTTGGACCTTATGCGCGGGTCCGCGATGCGCCGGTGTATGAGGAGGGTCAGGCCGACGATGGCGACTGCGCCCGCAATGCCGCCCGAAACCATGGCGAGCAACTGCTTGTGACCCGCGCTGATCAGCCAGGCGTAGGCCCAATGCGGGGTCAGCATGCCAAACAGATGGCCGAAGAAGATGAACAGCACGCCGAAGTGAAAGAGGTTCGAGCCCCAGCGCAGCTCACGTGCACGCAGCAGCTGCGAGCTGTCGCTCTTCCAGGTGTACTGATCGCGATCGAAGCGAATGAGGCTCGCAAAGAAAAACACCGCGAGACAGATATACGGATAGACTCCAAACAGGAACTGATTCAGACCGCTGGCGAAGGTCATGGCGGCGCCCCCTCACGCCGTGCCTTGCGCGGCATGAACCGCAGCGGCGTCACGCCGGGCTCCGCAGCACCGCCCGCTGAGCCTGGTCCGAACGCGGGTTGCTCGATCCAGTCGTCATCGACGTGCGCGACGGGAGATGTGGCCTCCGTGTCGGTAGCGGGCGGCAACTCGAATCCTGGCTGCGCCGCGATGACGAGCAGTGCCTCGAAGACGGCCGCATAGGGGCTGTTGCGGCTCGCGAGGCGCTCGCCGATCTTGCGCAGGATGTGTGCACAGTCGCTGAGCATTTCGCGTGCCTCGGCGAGCTCGCGGTAACTCAGATACTCGAGTACCGCGGGCAGATAGTCCGGCAGCTCGTTGGCGCTGAGGTGGAACCCGGCACGTTCGTAGACGCCCTTCAGGTCGACCATCGCCTGCCCGCGGTCGCGCGACTCGCCATGCACGTGCTCGAAGAGCCAAAGGCAAGTCGCGCGGCCGGTATCGAAGAGAGAGACATAGCGCTCCTCGAGCTCCAGCGGATCGCCATCACTCAGATCCGTGATGAGTCGTTCCAGGTGTTGGCTGCGAACCGTGTCCAGCAGCCGGGAGTCCGCCAGCACTTCCCGAATCTCCGGCAATGCCGCAAGCAGCTCCGGTCGCGGATAGCTGAGCAGAGCGCCGAGTGCACGCAACACGACCATGGGGCCTCCTCAGACGTCCAAATCGCGGGCGTCGGGAGTTCGCTCGACGACCGTCTTGATGGGGATGATCTTGCGAGCGCTCATGCGCCCACCGAAGAGGCTCGGTTTGGTCTCCCCGCCCGAACAGCCGTTGCCGAAAGTGAAACCGCATTCACCGCGGAGCTGGTAGGCATTCTCCGCGTATTCGCGGTGGGTCGTCGGAATGACGAAGCGGTCCTCGTAATTGGCGATGGCGAGGTAGCGATGCATCTCCTCGACCTCTTGCAGCGAGAGCCCCACCTGCTCGAGGAGCTCGAGACTGTCGCGGCCCTCGAGTTGGCGGCCGCGGAAGAAGACCCGCATCGCGAGCATGCGCTCGAGGGCGCTGACGACGGGCTCTTCGGCGCCGGCGGTGAGGAGGTTCGCCAGGTAACGCACCGGGATGCGGAGCGCGCGCACGTTCGGAATCTCCCCCAATTCCCCGATCTCTCCGGCGTTGGCGTGCGACTGGATCGGCGAAAGCGGCGGCACGTACCAGACCATCGGCAGGGTGCGGTATTCCGGATGCAACGGGAAGGCAATCTTCCATTGCACGGCGAGTTTCCAGGCGGGCGAAATGAGCGCCGCATCCAGCCATGCCTGCGGCACACCATCGCGCCGCGCCTGCGCCTGAACCTCGGGATCTCGCGGGTCGAGAAAAATGTCGAGCTGTGCCCGGTACAGATCCGCCGGATTCTCGACTGCGGCCGCCGCGCCAATGCGATCGGCATCGTAGAGCAGCACTCCCAGGTAACGAATACGCCCGACGCATGTCTCCGAGCAGACCGTGGGCTGGCCGGCTTCGATGCGCGGATAGCAGAAGATGCACTTCTCGGCCTTACCGGTACTCCAGTTGTAGTAGATCTTCTTGTAGGGGCAGCCGGAGACGCACATGCGCCAGCCACGGCACTTGTCCTGGTCGATGAGTACGATGCCGTCCTCTTCGCGCTTGTAGATCGAGCCCGAGGGGCAGGATGCGACGCACGTGGGATTGAGGCAGTGCTCGCAGAGGCGCGGCAGGTACATCATGAACGTGTTTTCGAACTCGCCGTAGATGTCTTTCTGAATGGCCTCGAAGTTGACATCGGCCGAGCGCTTGGCGAATTCCCCGCCGAGAATCTCTTCCCAGTTCGGTCCCCATTCGATCTTCTCCATGCGCTTGCCGCTGATGATCGACACCGGACGCGCGACCGGCGTGGCACGCATTTCCGGCGCAGTCTGCAGGTGCTCGTAGTCGAAGGTGAAAGGCTCGTAGTAATCGTCGATTTGCGGCAGATTCGGATTGGAGAAGAGTTTCATGAGCAGCGCGAGGCGACCGCCCTGCTTCGGCACCAGACTGCCATTACTGCGGCGTTTCCAGCCGCCATTCCAGCGCTCCTGATTTTCCCATTCCTTGGGGTAGCCGACCCCGGGCTTCGTTTCGACGTTGTTGAACCAGGCGTACTCCATGCCGAGGCGCGAGGTCCAGACGTTCTTGCAGGTCACGGAGCACGTGTGGCAGCCGATGCACTTGTCGAGGTTCAGCACCATCGCGATCTGGGCCCGGATCTTCACTGCCGTACTCCTGGCGGCTGCGGCACATCCGCCGGCTCATCCATCCAGTCGACGCGCGCCATCTTGCGAACGATCACGAACTCGTCGCGGTTCGAGCCTACCGTGCCGTAGTAGTTGAAACCCCAGGAGAGTTGCGCATAGCCGCCGATCATGTGAGTGGGCTTGACCACCGCACGCGTCACCGAGTTGTGAATGCCGCCACGCATGCCCGTCACCTGCGACCCTGGCACGTTTACGGTCTTCTCCTGTGCGTGATACATGAGACACATGCCCGCCTGCACGCGCTGGCTGACGACCGCGCGCGCCGCGATCGCACCGTTCAGGTTGTACAGCTCGATCCAATCGTTGTCCGCGATACCCGCCTGACGCGCATCGCTCTCGGCGATCCAGACGATCGGGCCGCCACGCGACAAGGTGAGCATCAGCAGATTGTCCGTATAGGTCGAATGGATGCCCCATTTCTGGTGCGGGGTGATGAAGTTGAGGACGATCTCTGGATGCCCGTTGCTCTTCTGCCCGCGCAGCGGCGCTACGGAGCGCGTGTCGACCGGCGGCCGGTAGCAGCAGAGCGCCTCGCCGAAATCACGCATCCACGGGTGATCGTGATAGAACTGTTGTCGCCCCGTGAGGGTGCGCCACGGAATGAGCTCGTGGACGTTGGTGTAACCTGCGTTGTAGCTGACCTGCTCGCTCTCGATACCGGACCACGTCGGCGAGCTGATGATCTTGCGCGGCTGCGCCTGCAGGTCGCGGAAGCGAATCATCTCGTCCGCGCGCGTCTCGGCAAGATGTACGTGATCGCGTCCGGTAGTCCGGCCGAGCGCCTGCCATGCCTTGACCGCCACCTCGCCGTTGGTCTCCGGGGCGAGCATGAGGATCGTCTCCGCGGCATCCGTATCGGTTTCGATCCTCGCGAGCCCCTGGGTCGCGCCCGGCTCCGTCACGGCGCGGTTGAGTGTCGTGAGCTTCTCGACCTCCTCTTCGGCGTTCCAGGTGATGCCCTTACCGCCGTTACCGAGCTTCGTCATGAGAGGTCCGAGCGCAGTGAAACGCCTGTAGGTGTTCGGATAATCTCGCTCGACGACTACGATCTGCGGCGCGGTCTTGCCGGGGACGAGATCGCACTCGCCCCGCTTCCAGTCCTTGACCTCTAACGGCTGGGCAAGCTCTGCGGGGGTGTCGTGCAACAACGGCACCAGCACCACGTCCTTCTCGAGACCCAGGCGTCCCACGGCCAGCGCGGAGAACTTTTTGGCGATCGACTTGTAGATCTCCCAGTCGCTGCGCGATTCCCACACCGGATCCACCGCCGCCGAGAGCGGATGGATGAAGGGGTGCATGTCGGAAGTATTCAGATCATTCTTCTCGTACCAACTTGCAGTCGGCAGCACCACATCCGAGTACAGGCAGGTAGTGGACATGCGGAAGTCGAGCGTCGTCAGCAGATCGAGCCGCCCCTCGGGCGCGGGATCACGCCAGCGCACCTCCTGCGGCCTCTGCCCCCCCGTCTGACCGAGGTCCTTGCCCTGGAGTCCATGCTGCGCTCCGCACAGGTATTTGAGGAAATACTCGTGACCCTTGCCCGAGGAGCCGAGCAGATTCGAGCGCCACACGAAAAGGTTGCGTGGAAAGTTCGCGGGGTGATCGGGATCCTCGCACGCCAGAGCAAGCGTACCGTGCTGCAGCTGCTCGGCGACGTAGGCCTTGGGGTCCTTGCCCGCAGCGGTGGCGGCCCTGGCCACTTCGAGCGGATTGGCGGAGAGCTGCGGGGCACTCGGGAGCCAGCCCATGCGCTCGGCACGCACATTGAAGTCGATCAGGCTGCCGCTGTACGCCGCGGAGTCAGCGAGCGGCGAGAGGAGATCCTGTACCCGCAGCTGCTCGTACCGCCACTGACCGGTGTGGGCGTAGAAGAAGGACGTGGAGTTCATCTGTCGTGGCGGGCGCAGCCAGTCGAGCGCGAACGCGAGCGCCGTCCAGCCCGTCTGCGGGCGGAGCTTTTCCTGACCGACGTAGTGAGACCAGCCGCCACCGGACACCCCGATACAGCCACACATCATCAGCATGTTGATGATGGCGCGATATCCCATGTCCTGGTGGTACCAGTGGTTCATGCCGGCGCCGATGATCACCATCGAGCGCCCACGGGTCTTCTCGGCGTTGGCGGCAAATTGACGCGCCAGGGCGATCGCATGGTCTGCCCTGACGCCGGTAATCCGCTCCTGCCATGCCGGCGTGTAGGGCACGTCATCGTCATAACCCTTGGCACAGTCGCCGCCGAGTCCGCGATCGACACCATAGTTCGCGCACAGCAGGTCAAAGACCGTCGTGACCGGCGTTTCGCCGTCCATCAGCGTCAGGGTTCGCATCGGGACGTTGCGGACCAGCACATCCACGCCCTGCTGATTGGCGGTGAACTGCTCGTGAGCAATCCCTCCAAAATACGGGAACGCCACTGGCACGACGCCATCACCCCGGCCCACCGCCGAGAGCGCGAGGCGCACCTCGCTTCCCGACGCGCCATCCTTCTCCTCGAGGTTCCACTTGCCGAGATCACTGCGCACGTCCGGGCCCCAGCGGTACCCGACCGAACCCTGCGGACACACTACTTTCCCCGAAGACTCCTCCAGCGCGGCCGTCTTCCATTCGGGGTTGTTCGTCTGCCCGAGAGCGCCGTTGAAGTCGCTCGCCCGCAGATACCGGTCTGGAACGTAGTGCGCGCCCCGCTTGACCAGTCTCACGAGCAGCGGCAGGTCGGTGAAACGACGGCAGTAGTCCTCGAACCAGGCTACCTTCCGCTCGATGTGAAACTCACGCAGGATCACGTGCCCGAGCGCCATGGCCAGCGCCGCATCCGTGCCCTGCTTCGGGTGCAGCCAAAGGTCGGAGAGCTTTGCGACTTCGGCGTAATCGGGCGTGATCGCGACGGTCTTCGTGCCGTTGTAGCGGGCCTCCACGAAGAAGTGCGCATCGGGAGTACGGGTCTGCGGAACGTTGGAACCCCATGCGATGATGAATGTGGAGTTGTACCAATCGGCCGACTCGGGGACATCAGTCTGCTCGCCCCAGGTCTGCGGGCTCGCGGGTGGCAGATCGCAATACCAATCGTAGAAACTGAGGTTCACGCCACCGATCAGCGAGATGTAGCGGGAACCCGCTGCATACGACACCATCGACATCGCCGGGATCGGTGAGAAGCCCGCGATGCGGTCCGGGCCGTATTTGAGAATCGTATACACGTTTGCGGCCGCAACGATCTCCGTGGCTTCCTCCCAGCTCGTGCGCACGAATCCGCCGCGCCCGCGGATCGACTTGTAGGCCTGTGCCTTCTCCGGGCTCTCGACGATCGAAGCCCACGCCTCGACCGGATCGTGTTCCTTGCGGGCGGCGCGCCACAGACGCATGAGCCGGCCGCGAACCAGGGGGTACTTGAGGCGATTCGCGCTGTACAGGTACCAGCTGTACGAGGCGCCGCGTGAACATCCGCGCGGCTCGTGATTGGGCATGTCGGCCCGTGTCCGGGGATAGTCTGTCTGTTGCGTTTCCCAGGTGACCACGCCTCCCTTGACGTAGATCTTCCAGCTGCAGGAGCCGGTGCAGTTCACGCCATGAGTCGACCGCACGATCTTGTCGTGCTGCCAGCGCAGCCGGTAGCCCTCCTCCCACGTGCGGTCCTCGCGCCGCAGTTCCCCGAGCCCATCCGCGAAGGGCTCACGAGACCGCGAGAAGAACGTGAGGCGATCCAGAAAAAGGCTCATGCCACCGCCTTGCGCTGGCCGATGAACTCGTAGCGGCGGACCTCGGTCAGGTAGATCAGAATCAGCGATACCCAGACCACGCCATACAACAGCATGAAGCAGCTCGAGCGTATGCGAACGAGATCGAGCACCGCACCCCAGAGGATTGGCAGCAGAAAGCCCCCGAGTCCGCCGGCAAGGCCGACGATGCCCGTGACCACGCCCATGTTGTCCGGGAAGTCATCGGCCACGTATTTGAACGTCGAAGCCATGCCAAAAGCGAGCGCCACGCCGAGCGCGAACAGAATCATCGTGAAGCCCACCGGCGCCAGGGCGATGTGGAACGTACGCAGCCCGTCGATCGTCTTGACGGTGAAGGCCGTTTGCGGATACGAGAGCAGGAAGAGCGCAATCCACGCGACCCAGAGCACCCACCAGGTGACGCGCTGCGCTCCAAATCGGTCCGAGAGCCACCCGCCCACCGCACGCAAGGCTCCGGCGGGCAGGGCAAAACATGCAGCCAGGAGGGCAGCGCGCTTCAGGTCGAAGCCGTACTCCTGCACGTAGTACTGCGTCATCCACAGTGCCAGTGCCGTGAAGCCGCCAAAGGCGAGTGAGTAGTACTGACAGAGCTTCCACACGCGCCAGTCGCGCAGCACCGCGAAGCGTGCCGCGAGCGTAATTCCCGGTCTCGGCCCCGCACCTGCCAGCGGATCCCGCGCGCTGAAGAGCACGAAGATTCCGGCCGTGACGAGCAACGCTACCGCGTACACGCGCGGTACCGCTTGCCAGCCCCACCGCTCGACGATGTATGGAGCGATGAACATGTTCAACGCGGCGCCCGTCGTTCCGGCGCCGAAGAAACCCATCGCAAATCCCCGTCGCTGCAGGTCAAAAAAGCGCGCAACGTAGGGCGTGCCAATCGCAAACGACGCTCCGACGACGCCGAGCAGCAGACCGAGCCCGAGAAATTGCCACAACGCCTGCGCATAGCTCACCAGGAAGACCGGAACGGGACTCGCCAACAAAAGAATCGTGAATACCACCCGTCCGCCAAATCGATCCGTCCAGACCCCAAGCGGCAGGCGCATGAGCGCTCCGAGCAGGACCGGGGTCGCGGTGAGCAGCCCGAACTGGGTGTTGTTCAGCCCAAGCTGACGGCGTATCGGAATGCCAACCACGCCGAACATGGTCCACACCGCGAAGCACACCGTGAATGCAAACGTGCTGGCGAACAGAACGGAATACGCCGTGCGCGTCGCTGACGTTGTGCGGCGGCGGTCGCTGTCGCGCAGGCCCGGTAGCGCCGGGCCCGGAGCGGGCTCAGTCCCTGCTACGAGGATCCGTCGTTCCAAGGAATCTCCGTCTATCAGATGCACCCCGCACGAAAGCATTGCAGGCTTGCACAACGAGGCTGCAAGCCGCAATAAGCACAAGTGCTCACGCTCACAGCCTGGAGGACATCACGCAAAACCAGCGGCGACTTCGGAAAAAGTTGGACGCCGCGCGATCCGAGCGCCGATGATGGACTCCTGGGAAACTGCGACTGAAGGAGAGCACCCGATGGACAGCATCAAGCCTTTGTTCACTGCGGTCGGCTCGGTGACCGGTGGCCGCAATGGCCACGGCGAGGCCGAGGATCATTCCGTTTCGGTCAATCTCTCTGTCCCTAAGGCCATGGGTGGTCCGGGTCGACCCAACACGACGACGCCGGAGCATCTGTTCGCGGTCGGCTACGCCGCCTGTTTCGGCGGCGCGCTCGATTTTGTCGCGGTCCAGAAAAAGAAGAATGCCAAGGGCGCAACCGTCACCTGCAGCGTGTCAATCGGGCCGCGCGACGCGGGCGGTTTCGGCATCGCGGTGAAGCTGCACGTCAAGGACGCAACGCTGCCGCAGGCGGAACTCGAGGCTCTGGCGCGCGAGGCGCACGAGAAAATCTGTCCCTACTCACACGCGACACGGAACAATGTTCCGGTAGAGCTCTCCGTCGAAGGCGCGTAGCAGCAAGCACTCCTCGTTAGGTTTCCACGCACAGTCGAATGAGCCGCGTCTCCTCAATGGCACTGGGCCTCGTCGCGGCGGCGTTGGTTGCCTGCCGCGCTGCTCCACCGACAACCCACGCTGAGCTGCTCGAGAAACTGCACCAGTGTCGTGATGAGCTCAACAAGGCGCAGCCGGCGGGCCAGTTGGCCTCCCGTTGCGCGAAGCTCGATCCGACGCCTTTGAACGGGACCTCACGCAGCGAGCTCGCGGCAAGTCTCGGGCCGCCGACCTTCTGCTCGGGTCTGAGTGAGGGCGTCTCGCCGCGGGGACCTGATTGTCCGCCCGAGCTGAACCCACGGTGGTCTTTCTACCCGGTTGGAGGCGCTGGTCCGGAACTCTACTGTGAGACCGATGAGAAGCAACGCTGTGAAGTCGTGCGTTGGATAAGCTTGGAGTGACGCGTCATTCACTTCGCCGAGTGGCGAAGCTCTATACCGTCCTCCTGGGGATGGCGCACCGTGTACCAGCCCGGGACTCTGCGAACCGATACGCTGGTGTCCGTTGAGACACTCGTCTATTCGTTGCCGGCCGAACAGCCGTCGCAGCTTCTCTGGGCGAGTACCAGCCGCACGACCAACCCCAGCAATCTCAACGCGTTGGTCAGGGAAGTCGCTGCTGCCACCGGAAGGGCAATGCAAAGAGAGGGCTTCCTGGCTCGCTGAGGGTGCCTCTCCCCGCCTGCTGCGCCCGAGCGCTGCCCAGATCACATCGCTCCGACCACGTTCATGAAAATGCCGTGGCTCTTGTAGCTCATATCGGTCAGATCTTCCGAGAAATTCGTGAAGTTGTACCCGAGCCCGGCTTTCACGTGCTTGCTGAAGTGGCGGTAGATAGCGACGAGCATGCCGGATCGCGTCTCCTTGAGATCGGGCATTTCGAGCGCGCGACCTTCGATCATTCCCTCCCACTCCTGGTGGAAGTGCCAGTCGAGGCGCAGGATGTAGAGCTCTGCCGCGTTGTTGAAGAACTGGGGGTTCACCCGCTCGAGGCTCGCCTCCCCCAGGCGGTAGGCGTACTTTCCCCCGACCGACCACTGCTGGGTCAGGTCGTAGGTCACGTCGAGGGATGCGATGTGACTCTTCTGGATGAACTGCGCCGCGGTGTCCTGCGGGGTCACCTGTCCGGCAGTGGGAACGTTATAGAAGTACGTGTACTTCGCCAGCACGTCGAGCCGATCGCTCGCAACCGGCCGATATCCATAGCCGATCACCGCATCGGTGAAGCCGCCGTCGTAGAACTGTCCCTGTGAGTTATCGCTCATCGAGTGGTCGAGCTTGCCGATCAGCCGCCAGTCGGGAGCGATCTGGTACTTGAAATTGTTCCTGAACAGCCAGGTCTTGAGGTTCGTGTAGGTCGCTGTTACGGGTTGCTGCGTGTCATCGTCGCGATACTCGACTCCGGTCGAGAACTGGATCTTGTCGTGGCCGTAGCCGACGCGGATGCCGCCCGCCTTTCGCTTCGTCTCGGCGTCGGTCTGACTGTCGACGAGCGTGCCGACCTCGGCGTTGACGCCGAAGTTCCAGCGATCGTCGGGCGTGAGCGTCACGCCCGTCGCATGTGTGAGGCCCGAGGCCGAGTCGATGTCCTGGTAGCGTTCCTCGACGAAAACGGTGCTGCTGTCCGACAGGCGCTCTTTCATTCCCGAAACCAGTGTTCCCTGGCGCTGGAACAAGCCGGTGTCCCCGAGCTCGTTCTCGAGCGAATAATTGAGGTACAGAGTGGTGTGATTCGAGACCACGTAGTTGGTGCCGAGCTTGCCGCCCGGCCCGAGATCGCCTTCGGAAGCTTCCGCGTCGACTCGCAGCGCGTTGGTGACGCGATACGACCCGCCGACACCGGCACGTCCGTTGTCCTCGCGGTCACCGCTCTTCGAGACGGTGTCCTGAACGAAGGTGTACGCGCGCCATGTCGCGAGCGAGTCGTAACCCAGCTGCGCCACCACATCGGTTCGCGCGCCTTGCTGCTGCGTCAGCGGCACGACCGGAGAGTTGTCCTCGCGATCGTCCTGCCGGACCCCGGTGCTCACGCTCCAGTTCTTGCTCAGCTTGTAGGCGACGTCGAGCTCTTCGGAGGTGGTCGTGAGTCCCTCCTCCTGCTGCTTCCGGTCCGCCTTGGCGTTCAGGCTCCAGCTGGTGCCGATCGGTAGCTTGAAGGTGCCGCCGTAATACTCCGTGGCGGTCAGCGTATCGAAGCCGGGCGCAGAATAGCCGGCATCCAGGTGTTGGGTATAGTAGGTCAGGCGACCTTTGTTGCCCGATAGAAAATCACCGAGCCCTACGCTGACATCGGCGCGGTAGGCTTCCGCGCTCGCGTTCGTGAACGTGTTGGTGTTGTAG
>Ga0318533_10000889_pt1 | contig 13789 bp, 11 predicted proteins | sample GRESIP053b4f27_FD_203675 | JGI IMG/M metagenome (GOLD analysis project Ga0318533, IMG submission 203675) | Tropical soil microbial communities from Luquillo Experimental Forest, Puerto Rico - GRE.SIPMG.053b4f27 | ecosystem: Environmental > Terrestrial > Soil > Tropical forest > Bulk soil...
TCCTTTGTGTTCATCATGAGTTGGAGTGGTTCAATCCTATGACTCGACGATGGGGGCACACGTCCCTGGGTGGTCGAGGTCGCCCATACTCCGAAGCCAGTCGCGACCAGGGCGGTCGCGGCAACGCCAAACCAACTGATCTTGCGAGTCTGGGGTCTCCACGTTTACCGGAATTCGCTGATTGTTGCATCGCACCGCAGATTATCGCAATGCACAATTGGTCTATTGGACCTTTGTCGAAAGCTGCGGCGAGGAGGTTCATTGTTCGTTGCGGAGTGTTGCCGCGAACAGATTAAGTCAATGGTAAAGCACAGGAAAACGGTGGTTGAGGCTGTGGCCTATTTGCGCACCAGTTCGGCCAATGCCGGCCTTGGACAGGGCCCTTGCGGATGTCGTGTATATGCACTACTTCGTAGCTGGGGGCTTGGGTCACAAGGAGCAAAATTATGGGTGAGTTTGACCGATACGCCTTCAGTGCTCAGCCCTCATTCGATGAGGCAGAGACACGAAAGGCCTTTTCCAAAGCCGTCCCGCTCAAGACCCTCGTGATCTACTGCTTCGATCCGAGGGCGGCTGAGATACCGAACGCCGTCGCGAAGCTCTTTGGCGACGAGGTCTTTCCTGGAGACATCATTCTCGACGGCTCCGGAAATCGAGTGGCGTCGACAACGACCATTTTCCCCGTCATCGTTGCCGGCGGCCGTGCCGTCGACGCGCTTAGGTCTATCACCGTCGCGCAGCATCTATTCGGGATCCAGAATATCGTCGTGGTTCACCACTCGCACTGCGGCGGCACAAGCTTTACGGCCGATGGGATCATCAACGCCTACGAGCACGAACACCACGTCGATATCTCGAAACTCTACGATCGAAGCAACATCTGCATCACCGATTATGAAGCATCGTTGAAGCACGACACGGCTCTGGTCCGATCGCATGCCGGCACGCCAAAGCACGTAGATATCTTCGGCTACTTCTACGATATCGATACCGGCGCGCTCACCGAGGTGGTGAAGGATATCCATCTGGATGGTCGCGGCCCGAAAGTATCTGCGCGAGGGTTGCGTCGAGGAATCGGATGACGACGTCTTGGCGTAATTTCTCCATCCGTTTGCATTGATAGACCGAGCCGATACATGATTACCGAGCGCGAAATTCTCGAAAATTGTGCATGCCACAAGGTGCGAACGGCGGCGCGTGTTGTGACGCGAGCGTACGATGAGGCACTCAGGCCTGTCGGACTTCGTGCAACTCAGCTCGCCGTGTTAGTGGCCGTGGCGATGAACGATGCGATTTCGATCAATGCACTCGCCGAATTCATGGGCATGGATCGGACCACCTTAACGCGGAATCTGCGTCCACTCGAAAAAGTAGGCTTGGTTACGCGCGGCATTGAAGGATGGCGGCGAAGCCGCGCTTTGCAGATTACTAAGAAAGGGCGTTCGCGGCTGGGCGAGGCATTGCCGCTTTGGAGCGGAGCTCAGCAGGTCTTGCGAAAGAAACTGGGCGATCGGAATTGGGACCTCGTTCGCAATGGGCTGAATGATCTTATCCGAGCGGCATGAGGGATGTGCGCGAGGGTCAACTACCCCCGGGACCACGCACGTAACGCGGGGTCAGCCGGCCAACCAAATCCGTATATCCACCTGCTCCATAGGGCACGACGAACGTGATGGGCCGGGCTGGCCATGCATCCTGCGCTTGCAGCATGCTCGGCACCAACGCGATCGCCAGCGACAATACCAGTCCTACAATACGCCTCATCGCATTCTCCATTTTGTGTAACCGGAAGGAGCAAGTCCTTTGCCGCTTGCTCGAATTACTAAAATTTCAGGTGGTTACACGGCGTCTCCTGCAGTCGCTGGGCATTCGGTCCCGCGAGCATCGGGCGGTTTCCACATCGACAGGCAGTGGATCACTGCGGATTGCATCGATATGCGCGGATATGATTTTTGAGAAAGGCAGCATCGAGCAGATCAATTACTGTTTGCCATGGGCCGGCTTCGCAATATCCCCGCCATCCGCCTCGCGTGCTTGCGAGAGCAGTACCGCGTAGTCGGCGGAATTGACCGGCGCGAAGCACGTAACCATCAGCGTCTCGAACGTCGCCGCCAGCTCCGTCTGGATTGCGTCGGACATCAGGGCGCCGCGCAGGCGCTCGACGATATCGTCCGCAACCGCCGGTGAGGCAACCAGCGGCGGAATCGGGGTCATCGCCGTTGACTCTACCGTTCGAAGCCTGGACGCCGTCTCCGGCTCGTGGCGCTTGAGCAGATCATGCACGTAGGAGTCCAGCGGACCTACGTCAATTTTTCCTTCGATAACGTGCTCGATCACGCGCCTCGGCGTAATGAGTGGACCAACCCATTGGGCGAACAACGGCTCTTCTTGTTTATGACGCAACAGATGATAACGAACTGCGTTGTAGCCGGATTGCGAGTGCCCGACTGTCCAGCCGATGCGCCCGCCAAACGTGTCGCTCAGGCGCGCGAAGGGGCGATCGGCGCGCACGATGAAATCGGTGCAATATCGCGGCAGTCCGCCATAGCGCGGTGGCGAAGGAATCGGTGCCGCGATGAGGCTTGGTTTCCGGGCAGCAGAAACAAAGGGAAATCCGCACATGAAGGTTGCGCCTAGATCCTCGCGTGCCCAAAGCGTTTCGAGGGGCGCTGGTGCGGCATGGTCGACATATTCGAGGGGAACACTTGATGTCCTCGCCACCCAGTCAAACAGCGTCCGCCAGGCCTCGCGCACTGCCGGCGTGACCGCATACATTCGCGCGTTGGCGACGAGTATCATCGTTCAGGCGTAGCGAAGTCGATGTCCGATGCCGAGCCGAGCCGCCTTCTCCAACATGGCGTGACCGAGAGCGATGTCAGAAAGCGATAGGCCGCGATGCCAGAAGAGAATTGTCTCGTCGTCGCATTGTCGACCTGGTTTGCGGCCGGCGACGATCTCGCCCATTTCCGCGTGCAGCGTTGCCTCCGACAACTTGCCGGCCTCGACATGTGCGCGCAGCGAGCCGAATTGTCCACTCTTGCACTGGCCCCAATCATCAACGACCATTTTGGACATTATGTCGGTGAGCGAGAGTTCAACGGCGCTCATTGTGCCGTAGGGAACGACGAAGGCGCCCTTCTTGATCCACTCAGTCTTCAGCATTGCTGCGGGCTCGGGCAAGCGCGAGGCCTCCACCACGATGTCGGCCGCCTCGACACAGGAATACCAATCGGGCGTTGCCTTCACGGGCTTGCCGAGATCCTTGGAGAGCCGCGCGGCGAATGCGTAGCGGCTTTCCGATCGGCGCGAATGAACGCGGATTTCCTCGAAATTGAACAGGCGATCGAGCAGACGCACGTTCCAGTAGGCCGTGCCGCGGGCGCCGACATGGCCTAGCACGCGCGAATTCTTGCGCGCCAGATATTTGGCGCCAATTGCGGTTACTGCGCCGGTGCGCATGTCGGTCAGGTGACTGCCGTCGATGATCGCCTTGGGCACGCCGTTGCGCGGGTCCATCAGCAGCAGGAGCCCGACCTCGGACGGAAGGCCTTCCTTGTAGTTGTCGACGTAGTCGCTGATTACCTTGACGCCGGCAAGGTTGATCGGCGCGCGGAACGAACCGCGCAACACGTTGAAATGCCCCGGCACGGCGGCATCGGGGACCAGATGCACGCGGGGCTCGATGACCGTCTCGCGCCGACCCTGCGCCGCGAGCCCGGCCTCGACGGCTGCCAGGATTTCGTCATCGGTGAGCGCAAGCGCTTCGACGTCGAGTGCGTTCAAGTAGTGCAAATAGATCGGCGACATCGAACGGGCTTAAGGCGCGATCTTGATGTTGGCGTCACGGATCACTTTCGCCCAGCGTGCCGTATCGGCCGCGATCACGGCGGCAAGCTCGGCCGGTGTGTTACCGACCGGCTTTGCTCCTTGCGCCTCGAGCCCAGCCTTCGCTTCAGGGGCGTTGATCGCCTCCACGGCGCCGTCGTGAAGCTTGGCCACAATCGCCTGCGGTGTGCCGGCCGGGGCCATTAGGGCATACCAGGACACGGCCTCGAACTCCGGCACGTCGGCCGCCTCTGCAATCGTCGGCACATCGGGTAGGGCGGCGGTGCGCATCTTGCTGGCAACACCGAGTGCGCGGAGTTCGCCGCTGGCAATCAACGGTTTGGCAGTCGAAAGCTGGGAAAACATCATCGTGACCTCGCCACGCAGCACATCGGTCAAGGCCGGCGTGACGCCGCGATAGGTGACGTGCGTCATCGGGAAGCCCGCGCTCCGCGCAAGCAGCTCGGCGGCGAGGTGCGCGATGCTGCCAGCGCCGGGCGTCGCATAGGTGAGGTTCGCGCCTTTCGACCGGCCGAGCGCGATCAAGTCCTTCAGCGATTTGATCGGCGACTTTGCGCTGATAACGAGTACGTTCTCGACATTCGCAATCTGCGTGATAGGGGCGAATTGCGTAAGTTCGTACGGGAGGTCGGTGAACAGCGACGGATTCACCGCGGCGTTGCCCACCGGCACTAGCGCGAGCGTGTACCCATCCGGAGGGGACTTGGCCACTGCGACCATGGCTATATTGCCGTTGGCCCCGGTCCGGTTCTCAACCACCACTGCCTGGCTCCACTTCTGCGTCAGGCGGTCGCTGATGATGCGTGCCAGCGCATCCGGCGCGCCGCCGGCGGCGAAGCCGACGATGATGCGGATTTGCTTTGAAGGGTAATTGGTCTCGTCCACCGCGGAAACCGCGGACGCGGTCAGTGCCAGAAGCAGGACTGTTGTCAGCAATCTTGCGGCGATCGTCACTGCTTCACGCATCACATCCGCCGATGACAGGGCTTTATGGGAGGTTGGCTCACGGGCTTGGTCGATTCAACCCTCGCTGCCGAACAGGACGGCAGGGCACGATGCAAGATTATGACGTCATTGCTCGATTTGATTTTTCCTATCGGCAATTTCGCTCGATCGGGGTTCGATTTGCGGGGTGTACTCGTCTAACGTTCCCCCCGAGCGATTGCAGCGCGTTGGCGCCCCAAAGTGCCGATGGCTGAGGTGCCGAAGCGTCGAAGAGAAGCTTATGGCAGACCAGGTCTTCCTCGGTACGATTGTCCTTCCAGATCGAATTATTGACGGCGGGTATGTTCTCGTCGGCGACGGGCAGGTGCAGTTCGTCGGATCGGGGCCGGCACCGTCGGGCGAGCGCCACGGCGGCAACGGATTTTTTGTTCTCCCTGGCGCGATTGACGCTCAGGTGCACAGTCGCAGTCAGAAGGGCCAGGAAGATTTTGTATGGTCAACTCGCAGCGCCGCTGCCGGCGGCGTGACGACGATTGTCGATATGCCCTATGACGACGGCTGTCTGATCGCGACGGCTGAGCGCTTCCGCAGCAAAGTGTCAGAGGCGAGCGTGCAGTCGCGCGTTGATTTTGCCCTCTACGCCACGGTCGATCCTCAGGAGGGAGCGACGCGCATCGGAGAGCTGGTCGACGCGGGAGCAGCCGCCTTCAAGTTCTCGACCTTCGACACCCATCCGCAACGTTTTCCACGCATCCCGCCGCAGACGCTCCACGCCTGCTTTTCGGCGATTGGACCACGCGGGCTGTTCGCTGGCATCCACAACGAGAACGACGAAATGGTGCGTGCCTTTGCGGCCGAGATTCAGGCACGCGGCATTACGGATTACCGCGCGCATGGCCTGTCGCGTCCGCCGATTACCGAATTGCTGGCCACCGCCGAGGTTTACGAATTGGGCGCCGATACCGGGTGCCCGGTGCATATCGTGCACTGCTCGATGGGGCGGGGATATGAACTCGCCGCCGCGTATCGCGCGCAAGGGCACGCCGCGACCATCGAGGCCTGCATCCATTATCTTACGCTTGACGAAGAAAATGACGTGCGCCGCCTGGTCGGCAAGGCCAAGATCAATCCGCCGCTGAGGTCGCGGCGTGAGGTCGAAGCATTGTGGCATCACCTTGCCGCCGGCAACGTCACAGTCGTTTCGACCGATCATGTGAGTTGGTCGGAGGACCGCAAGTCCGATCCGAACATGCTCAAGAACGCCTCGGGCGTACCTGGGCTCGAGGTGCTCTATGCCCTGCTGATTAAGGGGCTCAGCGAGCGCAATCTGCCGCTGACCCAAGCCGGGCGGCTGCTGGCTCACAACCCCGCCGCGCTGTTTCGTATTGCCCACGTGAAAGGCGCGCTTGCCGTCGGCCGCGACGCCGACATCGTGCTGATGCGGCGCGATTCCTATCGGTATCGTGCCGCCGACAGCGGCAACAATTTCGTATCCTGGAGCCCCTATGACAATATCGAACTGCCGTTCCGGCCGGTTGCTACTTTCCTGCGAGGGGCGTGCGTGGCCGTGGACGGCCGCGTGATCGCCGAACCGGGCCACGGACGCTTCGTCCGACCGCGCCTGCCGGCGCATTAAATGCGGAGCCGAATTTGGCTTCGACCAAGCTACCGCTCGATGCCGATCGCCTCTGGGGCGACGTGATGGCGCTCGCCGAGATCACCGACCCGGAGCGTCCCTACACCCGCCGGTCCTTCAGCCCCCTCTTTCTCGAGGGCAGGGCCTGGCTTGCCAAGCGGTTTGCGGACGCAGGCCTCGCTGTGCGCATCGACACCGCTGGCAATCTGATCGGGCGGCTCGAGGGCGCAGATCCGTCGCTCGGCGTGATCGCGGTGGGATCGCACAGCGATACCGTGCCGTCGGGCGGGCGCTTCGACGGGATTGCGGGCCTCGCGACGGGCCTCGAGATCGTGCGGTCGCTCCGTGATGCCGGCGTGCGGCTCGGTCACACGATCGAGATCATCGACTTCCTCGCGGAAGAGCCGAGCGAATACGGCCTGTCCTGCGTTGGCAGCCGCGGCATGGTGGGTGCGCTCGACGCCGGGATGCTCGACCTGATGGAACCGAGAGGCGAGAGGCTTCGCGAAGCGCTGCGCCGCGTCGGCGGCGACCCCGATAGCCTCGCGGCGGCACGGCGCCGGGACATCAGGGCGTTTCTGGAGCTGCACATCGAGCAGGGTATCGTGCTGGAGTCGCAATCGCTCGACGTCGGTATCGTCACTTCGATCGTCGGCATCCGCCGCATCGAAATCGTGTTTGAGGGTGCGGCCGATCACGCCGGCACCACGCCGATGACATTGCGGCACGACGCGCTGGTCGCCGCGGCTAACACGGTCGTCGCGGTGCGTCGCATTGCCGAACAATTCGCCGTCGAGGGGGCGGATTATTTCGTTGCCACCGTCGGCATTCTCTCGGTGGAACCGGGAGCCTCGAATGTTGTACCGGGGCGCTGCCGGCTGGTGATCGATGCGCGGACCACCAACCCGGCGCTGACACGGCGCTTCATCGAGGCGCTGGAGCGCGAGAGCGCGGCGTGCGCGGCGGCCGCGCGCGTCGAACGTGCGCCGCTCATCACGTTGTCCGACGGACCGCCGGTTGCTTGCGATCCCATGTTGCGCGAGGTGATGCGGCGCCGGGCACGGGAGCTTGGCCTTGGCGAGACCGATCTGGCCAGCGGTGCAGGACACGACGCCGCTTTCATGAGCCGCATCGGCCCCTCGGCCATGATTTTCGTGCCATGTCGCAATGGCAAAAGTCACGCGCCGGAGGAATGGGCAGATCGGGAAGCGATCGCACGCGGTGCCGCGGTCGTGCTGCAAGCGGTCAAGGCACTGGATCGGTCCTTGCCACGTAAGCCATAGGCGAAGAGGAGCGGTTGATGGGGTGCATTCTAGGATTGCAGGACGTCGAGGCGGCACTCCGGGGCGGCTCGGTGTTCGCGGCCGGCGGTGGCGGATGGGTCGACCACGGCCGCATGTTGGGCACCACAGCAGTGACGATTGGGCAGCCGGAGATGGTGTCGATCGCCGAGGTGCCCGATGACGCCTACATCGCAACGGCTGCCGCCATTGGCGCGCCTGCCGGCACAACGGAATGGCAGATGCTCGGGGTGGACTACGTCAAGGCGGTCGAGATGATGCAGGAAGCCTTGGGCGCACCAATCTTCGGCCTGATGATCGGGCAGAACGGCATGTCGAGCACGATGAATGCCTGGCTGCCGTCCGCCGTGCTAGGCACCAAGGTTGTCGATGCCGTCGGCGATATCCGCGCTCATCCGACCGGAGACATGGGCTCGATCGGCATGGCGAGCAGCCCGGAGCAGACCATCCAAGTTGCGGTCGGGGGACACCGCGCCAGCCATTCCTACATCGAGTTGGTGGTGCGAGGCGCGACGGCGAAAATATCGCCGATCTTGCGCGAGGCAGCCGACATGTCGGGCGGCTTCATCGCCAGTTGTCGAAATCCCGTGAGGGCCTCCTATGTCAGGAAGAATGCGGCGCTCGGCGGGATCTCGAAGGCCCTCGAACTCGGGCGCTCCATCATAGCGGCGGAGCCGCAGGGCGGCCGCGCGGTGATCGACGCGATCTGCAAGACAACGTCAGGCACGATCCTCGGCACCGGAACGGTGACGCGCAAAGCCGTGACTTACACCAAGGGGGCATTCGACATTGGCACCATCTCAATCCGCTGCGCGGGGCGCGATCTCATTCTGCACGTCATGAACGAATACATTGCGGTTGCGGACGGCGGCGGCAGGCGGCTCGCCACCTTCCCTGATGTGATCACGACGTTCGGCGTCGATGGCCGCCCAGTCAGTGTCGGCTATGTTAAAGAAAGCGTGGAGCTTTCGGTATTCCACATCGACAAGTCGCATTTGCCGCTGAGTTCATCCGTGAAGGACGCGGCCGTCTATCCCGTCGTCGAGGCGGCGCTTGGCATTCCGATCACGCCCTATGCACTCGGTTGAACTGGCATGGACAAGCGCTTCACCGTCACCTCGGGATCGAATCTGCGCTGCCGCGGATGGCGGCAGGAGGGGCTACTACGCCTCCTCGAGAACGTGCTGGCAGTCGGCGAAGACCCGGCGAACCTCGTGGTCTATGCCGCGCTCGGCAAGGCCGCGCGGGATTGGCCGTCCCACGACAAGATCGTCGAGACGCTGCGGACCATGGCCGAGGGCGAAACACTGATCGTGCAGTCGGGGAAGCCGATCGGGTTGATCAAGACCCACGACAAGGCGCCCGTCGTCATCATGGCCAACTGCAACATGGTCGGCCAATGGGCGAAGGCAGAGAACTTCTACGAATGGCAGAATCGCAATTTGATCTGCTGGGGAGGGCTGACAGCCGGCGATTGGCAGTACATCGGATCGCAGGGCGTCATTCAGGGCACGTACGAGATTTTTATGCGCATAGCCGAGCGCCATTTCAACAATAGCCTCAAGGGCCGCTTCATCCTGACCGCAGGCCTTGGCGGCATGGGTGGTGCGCAGCCGCTGGCGGGCCAGATGGCCGGCGCCGTCATCCTCTGTGTCGAGGTCGACGAGCAGCGCATCACAAAGCGCATGACCAATGGCTTCCTTGCACACCGCGCCGACGACTTGGATGCCGCCATCAGCATGATCGAGGCGGCGCGCCGCGAAGGGCAGGCGACATCGATCGGACTGTTAGGCAATGCGGCGGATATTTACGAAACGCTGCTCGCGCGCGGCATCATCCCCGACGTGGTCACGGACCAGACTTCCGCACACGATCTGATTTACGGCTATGTCCCTGCGGGCTATAGCCTCGCTGAAGTGCGGCGGATGCGCGAGAGCGATCCGAAGACTCTGATGCAGGAAAGCTGCGCTACGATTGTGCGTCACGTGCGGGCGATGCTTGGATTCAAGCGCGCGGGCGCCGTGGTTTTCGACAACGGTAACTTGATCCGCACCCAGGCCCGCGAGGGAGGCGTCGCGGACGCATTCGACATCCAGATTTTCACGGAAGCCTACCTGCGTCCGCTGTTTGCGCGGGCCATCGGTCCGTTCCGCTGGATATCGTTGTCCAATGACGGGGAGGACATTCGGAAGATCGACGACCATCTGCTTGAAGCGTTCCCGCACAATCATATCCTTGCCAACTGGGTGGCGTTGGCGCGCGTGCATGTGCCGTTCGAGGGGCTGCCGGCGCGCATCGCGTGGCTCGGTCACGGCGAGCGCACCGCTCTTGCGGTCGCGGTCAATCGCATGGTTCGCGATGGCGCGCTGTCGGGCCCGATCGCCTTCACCCGCGACCACCTCGATGCAGGCGCGATGGCTCATCCCAATGTTATGACCGAGCGCATGCGAGATGGTTCCGATGCAATTGCCGACTGGCCATTGCTCGACGCATTGGCTATGTGCTCTTCGCAAGCGGATCTCGTGGCCATTCATTCCGGCGGCGGCGGTTATTCCGGCTACATGACGAGTGCCGGAGTCACATTGATCGCGGATGGAAGCCGCGAAGCGGAAGAACGCCTCAACCTTGCGCTGACTAACGATACCAGCCTTGGCGTGATGCGTTATGCGGACGCAGGCTACGAGGAGGCGTTCGACGAGATCCGCGCCAAAGGGCTGCGTCATTTCCGGTTGTCTTGAGGGGCGAGATCTTTTGTATCGGCTAGCCGCGATCGTAACGTATTGACGAGATCGCGTTCCGGCTCGCTCAGGCTGCGCTCGCCGGAGTAGATCACAAACAGCCGTCGCGCAACGACCGGATCGATGATCGGATGGGCGACCAGCTCGCCTTCGGCCAGTTCACGGCGCACCGCCGAGGGCGGCAGCACTGTACAAATGGGAAGTTGCGCAAGAATCGCGCCGACCATAGTCAACGCATCGATCTCCATGTACGGCTGAATCTCGAGATCGCGCTCCTTGGCGGCGGTCTCGAGCAACTGCCGCAGGCCGAAGCGACTGGTCGGCAGGGCAAGCCGCAAACGCGTGAGGTCTGCAAGCCTCACGGCTCCCGGTGGCAGCAGCTTGTGTTTTGCATGGGCGATCGCCGCGAGACTCTCGGTTGATCCGAGCGGCAGCCGGGGCATGTGGGGCAATCCGGTCTCGACGATTGCCACTCCGACAAGCCCGCGTATCACCCAGTCCTGCAGAGTTCCATTCGGCGCCTCCCGAACCACGAGCTTGAGTGCGGGGCGGCGCGCCTGCACGTCGACGATGGCCTCGGTGATCCGATTGACCAGCAGGCCGTGCTGGCTGACCGACGGCAGGATGCCAACGGTGATTCGCCGGCCCGCCGGCGCTGCAGCAGCGGCGTCGCCGGCAGTAAACCTGCGAAATGCGGCTTCGAGCATCTTCGCCATCACCGCGAACCGGTCGCCGTCGGCGGTCGGAATCACGCCGTCGCTGCGGCGCGTGAACAACTTGGCGCCAAGGATACCTTCAAGCTTGTGCAGTTGCTCGCTCAGGGCCGGCTGGGATACGCCGGCGCCGTAAGCGGCCGCGGAGATGCGACGAAGACGATGCGCCATGTTGAAGTAGTGGATCTGCCGCATGCTGATGGCGGGGTGTGACGTGCTGGCCTGCCCCGGCGCCGCCAGCTCGCGCTTCAGATGACGCATGAATAAGGAGGTCAACGCATCGGGGACGGGGGCGCGCGCGACGATTTTTGTGGTCAGCGGCCGGTCAGGCACCACAGTTTTGACGCGCAGAAAACCGAGTCGGGGTGAAATCAGGCTTTCGGGCACGAACAAAGCAGCATCGGGATATTCGTCGATCAGGCGCGGCAACTCGGCGGGATGTTCATCGACGAAGCGGATACCGCTCATCTTGCGCTCGCGGAGATAACGATCGACCTGCTCGATGAGCGGCGGCGTTAGAGCGGGGACGACCACGCGTCCTGCGGCAAGCTCGGCGGCGTTCGCGGCCTTGCGCGTGCCGGCCGGAAGCCGGATGGCGAAGACCCAGCGGTCGCACAGCAGCGTGACCGCCTTCTGATGTCCATCCGCGCCTTCGTCAGCGAGGCCGAGAACCAGCCCGCTGTGCTGGATCCCCGGCCACGTTTCGGCCAGATGTGCGGCGCCCGCAGAATCCTGTTCGCCGATCCAGACCGCATCGACGAGCACATCGGGACGAGCCGCCGCCACTGCATCGATGGCGCGCTGGATGGCCATGGCCACACTGCCGATGGTGTAGGTGAGCCCGATGTCGACGGTCAGCAATCGGGCTGGACGCTTTCGCGGCGCCGCGAGCCAGCGCCGAGCGAATGCTTCGATTGCCAGGAGCGGTTCGGCCGCGTGCAGCAGCCTGCGCGCTTGTGAGGTCGGATAGAGCCCAGCGTTGATGCGACGGAACAGCGGTGCACCGACTTCCTCTTCGAGCGACTTCAATGCGGTGCTGAGCGTCGACAAGGCGATGCCGTGCGCTCTGGCCGCGCAGGCCAGCGTTTCGCACCGGCAGGCAGTAATGAAATAGGCGAGGGTCCGCAGTTCGATCATCGGGGCCGGCCCGCTGCCGCGGCAGCATAGCGCCGGGATCAGCGAGCGTCACGTCATGCTTCAATTTTGCCTATACCCTGCTTCGAACGTCTGGCGCGTGCGCGGTGCGGAGGCGGCCGATAGGATCGAACTGGGCAAACCATTCCGGGATGGTTCGTCCGAAGCTGGAGCGTTTCAGGGTATAGTCCGACGCATGGCTACCCTGGCCGCAGGCAAGGACGGCATGAGCCGAACGGCTGAGATTTCCCGACAATCCATGCGGGCTTTTGTGGGCGCGCTCGAACAGGCGGGAGAGCTGGCCACGATCACGCAGCCAGTGGGCCTCGACTACGAGCTTGCCGCGTGTCTGGCCGAGGCCGACGGCGGGCCGGCGCTACGATTCACCGCCGTGTGCGGGCACAAAATGCCGGTCGTAGGCAATCTGCTTAATTCGCAGGCGCGCATTGCGGCGGGCCTCGGCACTGTCCCTCATGCGCTGCAGGCCTCGATCATCTCTGCGATCGAGCGGCCCTCGGCGCACCGGATCGTGACCGCGGCGCCTTGCCAGGAAGATGTCGTTGCCAAGCCGGTGCTCGCCGATCAGCTTCCGATCCCGCGGTTCTTCGAACACGAGGGCGGTCCCTACATCACGGCAGGCGCCATTGTCGCCACGGATCACTGTGATGGCCGCACCAATCTTTCGATCGCGCGACTGATGCCGATCGGGGACAATCGCGCCTTGGTCGGCATTGCACCCAATCATCATCTGGCTGTACTGGCGCGCGCTGCGCAGGCGCGCGGTGAAAAACTCGACATTGCTGTCTGCATCGGCAACCATCCCGCGGTGCTGGTCGCCGCCTGTCTTTATCTCGGCCTAGGCGAAGATGAGTTGACGATCGCGGGCTCGCTGCTCGGCGAACCGCTTGACGTCGCGCGATGCGTCCACTCCGATTTGCTCGTGCCTGCACATTGCGAATGCGTGCTTGAAGGTACGCTTGATGCCGCCGAGTCCGTAGAAGAAGGACCGGTCAGCGAGTTCCACGGCATGTACGAAACCTATGGCGCGGGCATGGTCGCCACGTTCACGCATCTGACGCGACGGCATGACGCGTCCTTTCAAGTCATCATGCCGGGCTATCACCGCGAGCATTGCCTGCTCGGCGGGGTCTCCATCGCGGCCGGGCTCGCGCGGGCGGTACGCGTCAGCGTACCGGCGCTGCGGCAAGTCGCTGTCGGCATGGGCGGCGCCGGACGGCTTCATGCGGTGGTCTCGCTCAACGAGCCGCGTGCGGGCGAGGCGCGCAAGACGATGTTCGCGGTCTGGGCGGCAGTCAATCTGATCAAGCAAGTCGTGGTCGTCGACGACGACGTCGATCCGTGGGATGCCGTTGCCGTCGAATGGGCGATCGCCACGCGCGCGAAGCCAGATCGCGACTTTGTCATCGTTCCCGGCGTGCGGGCGGATCGGTCCGAGCCGCTCGAACAGGGTGGCAT